>ERZ773075.314-NODE-314-length-40241-cov-93.4948_pt1 | contig 40241 bp, 37 predicted proteins | sample MGYA00580614_ERZ773075 | MGnify/ENA primary metagenome ERZ773075 (study PRJEB29015, sample SAMEA2738021) | human oral metagenome | biome: human oral; feature: human-associated habitat; material: dental | place: China | collected 2043 ...
AGGTCACCGTCGGCTCCTCGCTGAAGAAGGCTGTCGCCGAGTGATACGTGGGGCCGTGCCCCTGATGTCCTGATTCCGGTCCGTCGCTGCCCAGACGCGCAGTGGCGGACCGGAATCGTTCTAAGTGCTTCTGATGATGCCCTGGTGCTCGATCCTCGCGCAGGATGCCATGGCCGGTATGTCACTGATGATGCTCAGGGGACGGTGCCGCGGGAGGAGGCGGGAATCTCCGATCTCCTCCTGTCGATGGAGGTCTGAACAAGCGGACGTTCTTACAGTGGAAACATGTCTGCTTTCACGTCCGCAGAGAATCAGCCCGACGGCTCTCCCACAGTCGGCGCGCTGGCCGGGGCCCCGCCCAGTCCTGCCTCCGTACCGGCGCTCCAGCTGGTGGAACTGGTCAAGACCTTCGATCGCAAAGTCGCGGTGGATCGGCTGAGCCTCGATATTCCCGTCTCCAGCTTCTACGGCATCGTCGGCCCCAACGGGGCCGGGAAGACAACCAGCCTGTCGATGGCCACCGGCCTGCTGCGTCCCGATGCCGGTCGGGCACTGGTCCACGGCGTCGACGTATGGGCCGAACCGCTACGGGCCAAGGCTCTTCTGGGAGTTCTGCCCGACGGCCTGCGAACCTTCGACCGTCTCAACGGTCTTGAGCTCGTCACCTACTCCGGCCTCCTGCGCGGGCTCGAGCGCGACGTCGTCGTGCCCCGGGCAACCGAGCTGGTCAAGGTTCTGGGGCTGTGGGAGGCCGGCACCACACTGGTGGCCGACTACTCGGCGGGTATGCGAAAGAAGGTTCACCTGGCCTGCGCCATGGTGCACTCGCCCTCCATCCTGGTCCTGGATGAGCCCTTCGAGGCCGTTGACCCGATTTCGGCGCAGACGATTCAGGCGATTCTGCGGGACTACGCCGCTGCCGGAGGAACCGTGGTCATCTCCAGCCACGTCATGGCCACTGTGCAGCGCCTGTGCGACCACGTGGCCATTATCAACGCCGGCCGAGTCGTCGTTGCGGGGACGACGGAGCAGGTCGCCGCCGGGGCCGACCTCGAGCAGCGCTTCACCGAGCTGGTGGGGGCCCAGGTGCGAACGGAGGGGCTGTCATGGTTGCGACCCTCATCAAGCTGAAATGGCGTCTGACCCTCAACGCCTTGACCAAGAACGTCTGGGCCATCGTCGGAACCGTGTTGGGAGTCCTGTACGGGCTGGGAGCCCTCGCCATGGTGCTGGCCGGCGCCGTCGGGCTGGGGCTGAGCGCCGATCCCCGTGTGGCTGCGCTGGTGCTCGGCTCCCTCGGGGCGCTGCTGGTGGTCGGCTGGGCGCTGGTGCCGCTGCTCGTCACCGGGGTCGACTCAACCCTGGATCCCCGAGCCATGGCCGCCTGGACCGCTCCGTCCCGAGGGCTGGCCGCCGGGCTGCTGGCCGCAGGAATCCTCGGCATCCCCGGCTGCCTGACGGCAGTCGTCTGTCTCGTCCCGGTTCTCACCTGGCTGGTGGCGGGCCGGTTCTTAGCGGCGCTTCTGGCGCTGCTGTGCGCTCCGGCTGCTCTGGCCACCTGCGTCATCGTCTCCCGCATCGTAGTGACGGCCGCGGGCATCTCCTCCTCCCGTCGCGGACGAGAGACGACGGCGATCATTGCCTTCCTGACCTTCCTGGCGGCCACGCAGCTTCCCAACCTCATTCCCAGGCTCATCGGGGACGACATCGCCGGCTCCCTTGAGCGGCTCCAAGCCGTTGCCCGAGCACTGGGACTGACTCCCTTCGGCTGGGCCTTCGCCGCTCCCGGGCTCATGGCCACCGGTTCGGTGCTGCCTGCTCTGGCTCTGACGGTCGGGTCCTGGATCATTCCCGTGGCCCTGCTTCCCCTGTGGCAACGTGTGGTGGGCAGGGTGATGACCTCTCCGGGGACATCGCAGACTCGCACGCGCGCCTACTCCTCGCACAGCGCAGACGGGCACTGCGATCCGCAGGCCGAAGACCAGATCGACGTCCTCCCCTGGGCCCGTAGACTCGGCTCCCTGATACCGCGGCCCGCAGCCGCCGTGGCGGCCCGCAGTCTGCGCTACTGGCGCACCGATCCCAGGTATCTGGTCCAGTTCCTGGCCGTCCTGCTCATGCCGGTGGTCCTCGTCCTGGTTCCCGCTCTCAACTCCAGTCGACTCGTCTTCACCATCGACGGGCATCGGATGGAGACCGGCTTCGCCATCGGCCACGCCCCGGCCATGCTGCTGTTCATGGCGCCCTCTCTGGCCGTGTTCGTGGGCTGGGCGATCCATGACGACCTGGGTATGGACTCCACTGCGCTGTGGAGTCATATCAGCGCCGGGATCAGTGGAGCGCACGACCGCCTGGGACGGGTTGTCGGAGCGGCTCTGTGGCAGGTCCCCATGCTGCTCGCCGTCGAGGTGCTCATGAGTCTGTGGACCGGCCGCTGGGAGACGCTTCCGGCCGTCACCGGCGCCTGTCTGGCCCTCTACGGCTGTGCGCTGGCGTGGTCCTGCCTCACCAGCGTCCTCGTGCCCTACGAGACGGTGGCTCCCGGAGACAGCCCCATGCGCTCGCGGACTTCGGGAACGGCTTTTCTCGCTGCGATCATCCAGATGGTGGCGATCCTGGTTCTCCTGGCCGTCTGCTCACCCGTCCTGGGGGCGGCGATCTACGGCGTCGTCTGGGACTCGCAGTGGTGGGGGTGGGGCGCGTTCGGCCTGGGGATCGTCTGGTGCGCTCTGACGCTCTGGGGAGGCATTGTCTTCGGGGGGCGGCTGCTGGACCGGCGCGGTCCCCAGGTTCTTGCAGTGATCCACACGTGGTCGGGGCACGCTCAGCCGGTGTGATCATGGCGGTCACACCGTCATGGGCTGATCGATTCTGACAAATCGGGATAGGATTGCTGTAAAGTCGCTCAAGAATGCAGCGGCTCACAGAGGTCAGTAGACTCAGAACATCCAGTCGTTATGTCAGAGAGGACATCACCGTGCAGCTTGTCATTCTGGACTCCGCTCAGGCGCTCGCACTGCGGGCGGCCGACGAGATCGAGGCGCTGCTGACGGACAAACCGGCAGCCGTACTGGGGACCGCCACCGGGTCCTCACCCCTGCCCCTGTACGATGAGCTCGCCGCTCGCTGTGCCGCCGGACGCATCAGCTTCGCCGAGGTCACAGGCTTCATGCTCGACGAGTACGTCGGCCTGCCCGCCGGGCACCCGGAGCGCTACGCCACCTTCATGGAGACCAACCTGCGCTCCCGCGTCGACATGCGTCCCGGTGCCCTGCACGGACCGGACGCGCTGAGTGAGGATCTTGAGGCGGCCTGCCGGGACTACGAGGCGCAGATGGCGGCCGCCGGCTACTGCGACTTGCAGATCCTCGGCATCGGCTCCGACGGGCACATCGGATTCAACGAGCCCGGTGGCGCCCTCGACTCGCGCACGCACGTCGGCGAGCTCCACGAGCAGACCCGCCGAGACAACGCCCGCTTCTTCGACGGCGACGTCGACGCGGTCCCCACCCACTGCATCACCCAGGGGCTGGCCACCATCATGGAGGCCCGCAAGCTCGTCCTCATCGCCACCGGAGAGGGCAAGGCCGAGGCCATTGCCCAGCTCGTGGAGGGCGAGGTGAGCCCCGACTGGCCGGCCACCGTCATGCAGCGCCACGACGACGCCCTGGTGCTGGTCGACCCCGCGGCCGCCAGCAGGCTCACGTCCAAGCACTGACAGAGTCGTCGAGTATCTCAGGGAGAGCCTCCCCACAGACTCAGAATGGGGTGGGCGACTGCCGTTGTACCCCGTCCGACCTACACTGGGCGGCATGACAGACGTCCTCGCCAGTGCTGATCCAGGATCGCCCGGAGCTCCGACCGACCCGGTCTCCGAGCCCACGCAGGGCGTCGGTACGGCCGTCCTGGAGCGCGAGGAGCTCCAGTCGACCGACGACGGCGATGCGGACCGCTTCGCCCACTACGTCCGCAAGGACAAGATCGCTGCGGCCGCCGTCACCGGGCGCCCCGTCGTCGCCCTGTGCGGCAAGGTATGGACGCCCGGGCGCGACCCGTCGAAGTACCCGGTGTGTCCCACCTGCAAGTCCATCTACGAGGAGATGCGCAGTGGGGGCGACTCCGACGGTGGCAAGGGCCCCCGTTTCCCCCGCTTCCCGTTCGGGCGAGGCGGTCGGTGAACGCCGCCCGCGGCGGCCAGGCGACCCACCCCGCCCCGACGCGAGTCTCGACGTCGGCGGCCCAGAACCTCCCTCCGGCTTACCCGCGTCGCGCCGCCTGGGGAACGGCCGGGTCGCTGCGCGCCTGGCAGGCCGCGGCCCTGGGGCAGTACCTGGAGACGATGCCCCAGGACTTCCTGGCCGTGGCCACTCCCGGGGCCGGCAAGACGACCTTCGCGCTGCGGGTGGCCACCGAGCTGCTCAGCTCCGGTGACGTCCACAAGGTGACGATCGTCTGCCCCACCGAGCACCTCAAGTACCAGTGGGCCGAGGCGGCCGCCCGTGTCGGTATCCACATCGACCCCTCCTACTCCAACTCCCAGGGGGCGCTCGGATCGCGCTTCGACGGCGTCGCCCTGACCTACGCGCAGGTGGCAGCCAACGCCAACCTGCACCGCGCCCGCACCGACCAGGCCCGTACCCTCGTCATCCTCGACGAGATCCACCACGGCGGGGACGCCCTGAGCTGGGGGGACGCGATCCGCGAGGCCTTCACCCCGGCGCGTCGGCGGCTCGCCCTGACTGGGACGCCCTTCCGCTCCGATACCTCCCCGATTCCATTCGTGCGCTACCAGGAGGACGCCTCCGGTTCGAAGCGCTCCCAGGCGGACTACTCCTACGGCTACTCCGACGCGCTGCGAGACGGCGTCGTGCGCCCGGTGATGTTCATGTCCTACTCGGGCCAGATGCGGTGGCGCACCAAGGCGGGCGATGAGGTCGCGGCCCGTCTGGGCGAGCCCCTCACCAAGGACATGGAGGCTCAGGCCTGGCGCACCGCGCTCGACCCGGCGGGGGAGTGGATCCCCGCGGTCCTGGCCGCCGCCGACCAGCGCCTGACCGAGGTGCGTCGCCAGGTACCCGATGCCGGAGCCCTCGTCATCGCCTCCGACCAGGCCAAAGCCCGGGCCTATGCCAAGCAACTGCGCGCCATCACCGGCCAGGCCCCCACCGTGGTCCTCTCCGACGACAACGGCGCCTCCAGCCGTATCGAGGCTTTCTCCGCCTCCACCGACCGCTGGCTGGTGGCCGTGCGCATGGTCTCCGAAGGGGTGGATGTCCCCCGGCTCGCCGTGGGCGTCTACGCCACCTCAACCTCCACCCCACTGTTCTTCGCCCAGGCTGTGGGGCGTTTTGTGCGCTCGCGGGCCCGCGGCGAGACCGCCTCGGTCTTCCTCCCCTCGGTTACGCCCCTGCTGGCTCTAGCCGGTGAGATGGAGGTGGCCCGTGACCACATCCTGCGCCGCCCCGACTCGGCGGCGCAGGAGGATGCCCTGTTCAGCCCCGAGGACAGGCTGCTCGCCGAGGCCAACAAGACTGAGAGCGCCTCGGCCGAGCTGCTGCCCGGCTTCGAGGCCATGGACAGCCAGGCCGAGTTCGACCGTGTCCTCTTCGACGGCGGCGAGTTCGGGACCGGCGCCATGGTCGGTAGCATCGAGGAGCAGGAGTATCTGGGGCTGCCGGGGCTGCTGGAGCCTGAGCAGGTGACCGCTCTGCTGCGCCAGCGTCAGGACAAGCAGATCGCTTCCCAGAAGAAGCAGGATGCCGCTGCGGCTCAGAGACGGAAGAACTCGGGTGTCGACGACGCCAGGCGCCGGGCGGCGGCCCGTAAGGAGCTCTCTCAGCTGGTGGCCGCCTGGGCCCGCCGCTCGAGCCAGCCGCACGGCGTCGTCCACAACGAGCTTCGGCGCGTGTGTGGGGGACCCGAGGTGGCGGCCGCCTCCACCGAGGAGATCGAGAAGCGCATCCAGACTCTGCGGCGCTGGTTCGTCGGTAAGCGCTGACCCACCTGAGGTGGCCAGGTGCGGACGTGGTCCGCCCTGGCGTCCTCTCGGACGGCTCAGCGCCGGGTAGCGCCTCGCCCGTTGAGGTCGACGTGGCGGGTCGACAGCGCCGACTCGCCGTCGCTCAGTCGCCAGGCGTCATAGGGCAGTTCAGCACGGGACGCTCTGTGCCGCTCCGCCGCCGCGTTCAGAGCCTCCTTGCCGCGATGCTCTTCAATGATCCTGCCCTCATCAACCAGGAGCACCTGGAGCGGCCTGGCTCCGGCCTCATCCAGCGCCGCCAGTCCCTGCTCGCGCGAGCTGCTGGAGACCACCAGCTCCTCGGCCGCCGTGCCCCCAGCGGCGAGGGCGCGACCGGCCCACTTACGGCCTCCTACAGTGGACTTGCCGCCCGAGGAGAACTTGGCGACCTCCTCCATGGTGCCGTCGGCGCCCTCGCGCTCCACCAACTTGTAGACGAGCGCGGCAGTCGGACGCCCCGATCCGGTGACGAGTTTGGTGCCCACGCCGTAGGAGTCCACGGGGGCCGCTCCCAGCGCGGCGATGGCGTGTTCGTCCAGGTCGTTGGTCACAGTGATCTTCGTCCTCGTCGCGCCCAGGGAATCGAGCTGGGCGCGCACCTTGAAGGCCTCGGCCACCAGGTCTCCGGAGTCCAACCGCACCGCCCCGAGCTCTCCGCCGGCCGCCCTGGCCGCCTTGACGGCCCGCTCCACGCCGGTGGCGATGTCGTAGGTGTCCACCAGGATCGTGGTGCCCGGGCCGAGACTGGCCACCTGCGCGGCGAAGGCCTCCTCCTCTGTATCGTGCAGAAGGGTGAAAGAGTGCGCCGAGGTTCCTACCGTGGGGATTCCGTAGAGCAGCCCCGCCTCCAGGTTGCTCGTTCCCACGAAGCCGCCGACCACCGAGGCCCGGGCCGCGGCGACGGCCGCCAGTTCGTGGGCGCGGCGGGCGCCGAAATCCACGCAAGGGCGCCCGTGGGCGGCGATCGTCATACGGGATGCGGCTGCGGCGACGGCGCAGTCGTAGTTGTAGATCGACAGGGCCAGGGTCTCCAGGATGCATGCCTCGGCGAAGGTACCCTCGACGGTCAGCAGCGGGGAACCGGCGAAGTAGCACTCGCCCTCGGCGTAGCCTCGGATCGTACCGGTGAAGCGGTAGTTGCGCAGGAAGTCCAGAGTCTCGTCATTGACGACCCCAGTGCGGTGCAGGAAATCGATCTGGTCGGGAGTGAAGGTGAAGGCCTCGATGGCGTCCAGCAATCGACCGGTGCCGGCAACGACTCCGAAACGTCGCGATGCGGGAAGCCTGCGGCCGAAGAGCTCGAAGACGCTGCGTCTCAGGGCAGTGCCGGACTCCAGTGCTCCCTGAAGCATGGTGAGCTCATACATATCGGTCAGCAACGATGTCGAGGCTGCAGAAGCCGCGGACACGTCGACAGGGGCTGTAGAAGCAACAGTGGATCTGGCGGCGGGCGCGTAGTCATTCACGGGAACAACCTATCGCGGCACGGAGCGGAGGCCACCTGTCGTCGGTCCGCCGTTGGTCAATCATCGGTGGTTTTCGGGAAGGTGACTGGCGGATCACCGACCTCATACTGCCGGGACGCCGTTACCCTGGTGGCATGAGCGCCTCGCTGCCCGTCGCCGAACCGGAGATCCTGGAGGAGTCTCGTGCCCGCGCTCAGCGCCTGTGGTGCACCGTGGTTCATGACGATCCGGTCAACACGATGAGTTATGTGACTTGGGTCTTCCACTCCTACTTCGGCTTCTCCCTGCCCGTGGCTGAGGCTCGCATGATGCAGGTGCACACCACCGGCCGCGCCGTCGTCTCCCGGGGCGCCCGCGAGCGCATGGAGATCGACGTGACCGCGATGCACGGCTATGGTCTGCGCGCCACGATCGAGCCTTTAGGCGACGACGGCGAGGGCTCCGCGAGCGATGCTGCAGGAGGACAGTGATGCGAGCCTTCCGTCGGGTCTCCCAGGGACTGGCCTGCGGTCTCGATGACTGGGAGCGAGAGATCTTGGCCCGGTTGGCCCTTGAGGTCAGGGCCCTCCTCCAAGCGGATGACTCCGTTCACGAGGACGCGGACGACTCGGTCGCCGCTTCGCCGTCGTCCCGTGCCGATCCGGGGCGCCCGGGGGAGAGCGAGCGGGATCGCGAGGTCCTGGCGGCTCTCGACTTCGACGTCGATCCGCCCGCCAATCACGTTCACGCCGGCCGGCCGACTACGGATCCCGTCGTCGGCGTCCTGCTGCCGGAGGCATCCGAGGATCCCATCACCGCGATGGAGGTGAGCAGTCTGACCCGCGCACGGCTGCGGGGCGACAAGGTCGCCCGCCTGGTGCGGCTGGTTGCCGAGCTGCGGGTGCCATCGGGCCCCGAGGCGACGGTGCTGGTGCCACTGGGACAGGAGGCGGACTGGCTCGGTGCGATCAACGACATCCGCCTTGTGCTGGCTCAGCGTCTGGGAATCGAGTCGGCGCGGGACGCCGGGCACGTCCACGACATCGCCTTCCAGGAGGCCCCTGAGAGCGAGACTTCTCACGAGCAGTGGTACCGCGGTACGGCACTCGTCTACGACATGGTCACCTGGTGGCAGGAATCACTGGTATCCGCGCTGTTCGGGGGCACAGGGCCCGCATAGTCTCGCGGTGTGAATGATGCTCCGATCGGGATGTTCGACTCTGGGGTCGGTGGCCTCACCGTCGCCCGTTCTGTCCTCGACCAGCTGCCCCATGAGCAGGTGCTCTACATCGGGGACACCGCCAACAGTCCCTACGGTCCCCGGGACATCGCCGAGGTCCGGTCCCTGGCTCTGAGCATCATGGACGAGCTCGTGGACCGCGGGGTCAAGCTGCTCGTCATCGCCTGCAACACCGCTTCCGCAGCCGTCCTGCACGATGCTCGCGAGCGCTACACCCTAGGTCGGGGCGTCCCGGTCATCGAGGTGATCCACCCTGCCGCGCGCACGGCTGCCCGGGTGACCCGCAACGGCAGGGTTGGTTTGATCGCCACCCGGGGGACGGTCGACTCGCGCGCCTATGACGATGCGCTTCAAGCCGTCCCCGGCGTCGAGCTCTTCTCCCAGGCCTGCCCGCGTTTCGTCGAGCTCGCCGAGCGGGGCGTGACCACCGGCGCCGAGGTTCTCGACGTCGCCGAGGAGTACCTCGCCCCCATCAAGGCGGCCGGTGTCGACACGCTCATCCTGGGATGCACCCACTACCCTCTGCTGGTGGGGCCGATCTCCTACGTGATGGGGGAGGACGTGCCCTTGGTGACCTCCTCCGACGAGACCGCCAAGGATGTCTACCGGGCACTGGCCCGCAAGAACCTCCTTCGCGGATCAGACGCTCCCGAACCGCGCCATGACTTCCGCTCCACCGGTGACCCGGAGGCCTTCTCGGTGCTGGCCCGGCGCTTCCTCGGGCCCGAGGTCGCTGCCGTCAAGCGCATCGCCTTCGCCTCTTCCGAATCGGGCGCCCGCGTCGTGCCGTCCGACGTTTCCCCCCTTCCCGCCACCCTCCAAGGATCTGCATGAGACTCACGATTATCGGATGCTCCGGCTCCATGTCGGGTCCTCAGTCCCCGGCGTCCTGCTACCTGGTACAGGCCGACGGAGTCAATGCCGACGGCGCGCTGCGCACCTACTCGATCGTGCTGGACCTCGGGCCGGGATCGATGGGGCAGCTGCTGCGGCACCTCGATCCCGCCGAGCTCGACGCCATCGCGATCTCCCACTGCCACGCCGATCACATGGTCGACCTGGTGGGAATGCACGTCTACCGGCGCTGGTTGCCGACCGGGGCGCTGGGGCCGGTCGCCTGCCTGGGGCCCTCAGAGCTGCTGGAGCGTCTTCAGGGTGTTGACGGCGTGCCGCCGACCGAGCGCTACGCCACCGAGTTCGGTTTCGTCACCGCCGTGCCCGGCAGGTCCTACAGCGTGGGGCCCATGGTGATCTCACCCTTCGAGGCGCTCCATCCGGTGGAGGCCTACGGTTACCGGATCGAGGGGCCGAGCGAGGAGGATCCCTCACGGCGGGTCGAGCTGGCCTTCACCGGCGACACCGACTCGTGCCAAGGCATGAGCGACATGGCCCGAGGTGTGGACCTCCTCCTGGCTGAGGCGGCCTTCGTCGAGGGCCGTGACACGGTGGGCGGAATGCACATGACCGGTCGTCGCGCCGGGGAGCTGGCCGCCCAGGCCGGTGCGGGTCACCTGGTCCTCACCCATATCCAGCCTTGGACCGATCCGGCCGTGCCCCTCAAGGAAGCCGCATCCGTCTACTCGGGCCCGTTGGAGGCGGCGACGGCGGACGCCGTCTGGGAGCTGTGAACCCCGGCGGGCAGGACCGCCCCCCAAAGCAGCGGACGATCTCCTTCACCCCGGCTCTGCCCGACGGGACGGACTGTCCTTGGATCCGGGACCGGCGGACTCGCTGGTGGCTGGTGATTCCCGCGGATTTCGTGGCCGTGGCGCTCGTGGCCCTGTTCGGCGCCGCCTCGACGCACACGATGGGGCAGGTCGTCACCGCGCTGTGGCAGGTGGCTGTGGCGGTGGTCATCGCCTGGGGCGCTACCTGGTTCCTCCGACGTCGTCACCCCGATCATCTGGAGATGGCGCTACCCGAGGGGCTCATCGTCGTGGGACTCGTCTGGGTGACCTGGACCGCGCTGCGCTACCTGACAGCAGCGTTCGACGACGGCGCGGCCGTGGCTTCCTGGGTGGTGATGACAGGGACTTTCCTCCTGGTGTTCCTGGGAGGATGGCGATGGCTCTACGGCTACGTGCGCGCCCACGATTCCCTGATCCCCAAACCGCTGGAACGGCGCCTCGCCGAGCAGGAGCAGGACGGGCGTTAGTCTCTGCCAAGGGCAGCTTCTCGACTCCTCCCGACTCCGGGGCGCTCTCTTTACGGGGTGGCAACCCGGCCGTTCATACCTTGACGCCATGCACCACTCCTCCAAGCAGCGTCGATCACATCGGTGGATCGGCGCTCTGGTTGCCGTCGCCCTCCTCATGGGAGGAGTGGGCGGATTCCTCACTTATGCGCACCGGCACGAGGGGCGGGCCCCACGAGGCACCATGCTCATGGGACAGGACGTGTCCGGAATGGACCGGCAGACCTTGATCGCGCTCGTCTCCCAGAGGGCTGCATCAGTCTCACTGACGCTGAACGTCAAAGGAACCTCCACCACCGTTCCGATCTCCCAGATCGCCCGGGTCGACGCCCAGACGACCGCGGAGGCCGCCGTGTCCGGAGCCGGATCGCCGATGGCCCACCTACGCGGCATCGTCAGGAAGCGGGAGGTGACGGTGCGGTACACGATCGACAAGGAAGCCCGTGCCGCGCTGGTATCCCAGCTGAGCAGCACGCTGCACGATCACGCCGTCGAGCCGACAGTGGCTTGGGATGAAGACGGCGGTGGTTTCACCGCCTCGCCCGGAAGATCAGGTGACGGCATCGACCCCGATGACCTGGACTCGGCCCTCGATGCCGCCGTGCGCAAGCTCTCCGATCACACGGCGCCGCTGTCGATCCGCCGGACCGAGCCCACGGTGAGCGCCGAGGAGGCGAGCGCGGTGGCACGATCGGCAACCGCACTGCTGGACGCCGAGCTCTCGGTAACGGTCGACGCCGCCGCGCACACGGCCACCAGGGCTCAGAAGGCCTCTTGGATCGATTTCCCCATCAAGGAGGACCGCATTGTGCCCACGGTCTCGCAGGACAGAGTCAAGGTCTGGGTTTCCTCACTGACCGCGGAGGCGGAGCGCAGTCCGGTCAACGCCATCAACGACGTCGACTCATCCGGGATAGTGCTCCAGCTCGCCCGCCCTGGCAAGGCCGGAAGACGGGCGGGCAATATCGAGGAGGTGACGGCAGCGCTCGCCCAGGGACTCGGTCAGGGCAGGAGCCTTAGCCAGGAGATCAGTTGGAACGAGGTTCCCCACTCCACCGAGAACCGGGTGGTGCCCAGCGGGCCGGAGCGCTTCGCCTACCAGGCCAAGGAGGGGGAGAAGTGGATCGACGTCAACCTGACTGACTCAACGCTGACCGCCTATGAGGGGCAGAAGGTCGTCTACGGGCCGATCCTCATCAACCACGGTGGCGTTGGGCACGAGACCGTGACCGGCACCTACAAGATCTACCTGCGCCACCGGGCGCAGGACATGGGGTGCACTCCCGAATGGCCCTACTGCGAACGAGGCGTTCCCTGGGTGAGCTACTGGCACAAGAGCTACGCCCTCCACGGTGCTCCCTGGGTCAAGGAGTTCGGCATCGGTACGGACGAGTCCTCACACGGATGCATCAACATCCCGGTGGCGGACGCTCAGGCGATCTGGCAGTGGTCCGAGATCGGCACCACTGTGGTGACGCACTACTGACAGGATGCCCGAACTCACCGGCTCAGGATCTCCGCCAGGATCGGCGCAAGGTCGCGGAATGCCTGGCCCCGGTGGGAGATGGCGTGCTTCTCCTCAGGCGCCATTTGGGCGGTGGTGCGGCCCCGACCCGCCGGCCCGTCCTCTTGGACGGGCACGAAGATCGGGTCGTATCCGAAGCCCCCATCGCCCCGGGGGGAACGGGCGAGCCGTCCCTCCATGGAACCCTCGATCGTGATGACCTGCTCCGATAGCCCGTCGGAGCCGGGCTGGACCAGGACCGCGGCGCACGTGAACCGCGCCGTCCGATGCGGATCGACAACATCGGCGAGTTGACCCAGAAGCAGGCGGAGGTTGGCCGCATCGTCACCGTGCCGCCCGCTCCAGCGGGCCGAGAAGATCCCCGGCGATCCACCCAGCACATCCACACACAGCCCCGAGTCATCGGCGACCGCCGGCAGGCCGGTGGCCAGGGCAAGCGCCCGGGCCTTGACAAGGGCGTTGTCGGTGAAGGACAGCCCGTCCTCCACCGGCTCCGGAACCTTGAGCGAGGCTGCCGAGATAACGGCGCCGGGATCCAGGCCCGGTACGAGCGGTTCAAGGATCTGCCTCAGCTCGGCCAGTTTTCCGGCGTTATGGGTTGCCAGGACGAGCCGGGCCCCGATGGGTACCCCGCCTTCGTCCATAACTGGGAGGGTATCGGCGGAAGAAAATGCGTTCATGGAGCATGCCCCCGTGATCAGTGAGGTTCAGGGACGTCCGGGCCCGTGGAGGACTCCGAGGAGGACACGGTGAAGGGCTCCCCACTGGGGCCGGCCAGAGCTCGACGCTGGAGCACGGAGAGCTGGGCGTTGCCGGAGGCGGCCAGGTCGAGCAGCGCTCCCAGTTCGGAGCGGTCGAAGGGGGCGTGCTCGGCGGTGCCCTGGACCTCGATGAACCGGCCGTCCCCGGTCTGGACGACGTTCATGTCGGTCTCGGCGCGGACGTCCTCCTCATAGGGCAGGTCGAGGCAGGGCACGCCGTCAACGATCCCCACCGAGATGGCGGACAGGGAGTCGGACAGCACCGGCCTACCTGAGCGGGTCTTGATGAGCCCCCGCTCGGTGCCCCAGGCGACGGCATCGGCCAGGGCCACATAGGCGCCGGTGATGGCTGCGGTGCGGGTGCCGCCGTCGGCCTGCAGGACATCGCAGTCCAGCGCGATCGTGTTCTCGCCCAGTGCGGACACGTCGATGATGCCGCGCAGGCTGCGGCCGATGAGACGGGAGATCTCATGGGTGCGGCCACCGACCTTGCCGCGCACGGACTCACGGCCCGAGCGCTCCGATCCGGCCCGGGGCAGCATCGCGTACTCGGCGGTCACCCAACCCTCACCACTGCCTTTGCGCCAGCGCGGAACGCCCTCGGTGAAGGATGCGGCGCACAGGACGCGGGTGCGTCCGAATGTCACCAGAACCGATCCCTCGGCGTGGTCCAGCCAGTGGCGGGTCATGGTCACGGGGCGAAGCTCGTCGACGGCGCGGCCGTCCTTGCGGGTCAACGGGGCGGTTGTCATGGGTCCAGGCTACCCGGCCGTGTCTCGGTTCCGGGGAGGCCTCTGCGTCTTGGGATACCGGCGGCCATGGTGCGAGGCAGCGGTTGGCCGGTAGCGTTCGTTGCACCATCTGTTCCAGCACGGAGCCGAGTTGAAGAACGAGGAGAATGCCATGACCTATGTCAACATCACTGCGCTGACCTTCCCCGAGGGCGCCCAGGAGGAGATCGAGAGGCGTTTCGCCGCGCGCAAGCGCAGTGTTGATGCCTCGCAGGGCTTCCAGAGCTTCGAGCTGCTGCGCCCAGTCGTTGGCGAGGACCGCTACTTCGTGGTGACCAGGTGGCGGACGCGAGAGGACTACGAGCGCTGGCAGGCGGCGCGGCCTACCGGTGGGCACGAGGACGACAAGCGCCGGGGCATGAGCGTGGAGGTCCTCGGCTTCGAGGTCGTCCAGCACGAGCAGTAGATCTTTCGACAGACCGACGCCTCTTGAAATCATCGTTCTTGATCGGAAGAAGCTGAGCATGGTGACAAACATCTTCGTCAGGGAAAGTGTCGATCACTACGAACCGCCCCAGCGGGCCACAGTCCACTTGGATGTGAGGGGCACAGGGCTGAACCGCGAACATGTGCGCGCTCAAGTGTCTGACGTGCTGCACCAGGTGCGGGCGCAGATAGAATCATTGCATGATAAGCAAGAAGGCCCTGTCACATGGTTCGCCGTATCGAAAGCCCGCACGTGGTCATGGAAGGATGATGACGGCGTCAAATTCTCCGAAGAGGTCGGTGTGAAGGTGAAGTTCTGCGATTTCTCCCGCATGGGGGCGTGGATGAATTCCGTGCTGGCGTTTAAAGGGGTGCGTGTTTGGACGATAGAGTGGTCGGTGACTGAGCGTCGCAAGAAGGAACTCGAGACCTGGTTGCGTCAAAAGGCGGTGCGCTCAGCAAAAGACAAGGCGGAACAGTATGCTTCTGCTCTCGGCCTGCACGTCAGTTCCGTCAAGACTGTTGCGGATGAGGGTTTTCTGGAGAAAAATACTGCTGGTGGAATGTCAAGTGTTGTGGCCAGTCGGGGCGGCGGAGGGGCGGGATACGGGAAGGCCTCTTCTGACGCCTACCAGTTCACGCCGGAGGATGTTCGCATGAGTGCATCGATCGAAGCGGAGTTCCTGGCTGAGTAACCTATTCAACCTCTTTGTAGATTCTGTAGAGTCTGTCAGGTCCGGAATGGGTGTAGAAGGATTTAAGCCTCCTTGTTCGATGTGGCCTTTTGCTTCTAGCGGCATCGCGGTGTCGATAGGGCTGGAGAGTTGTTCCCTTGTGCCCGGACGCGTGCTCATCGTAGGGTGAAGTTGAATGTAGATGATCTCGCGTCACAGGAGGTGTGGACGAGTCATGGGTATCGATGCTGATCGAGTAAGTCGACAGACCGAGCAGCTGCGTAGTACCGACGTGCTGGTAGTTCCAGAGTCTCCCTCCCGTCAGTGGGGAATGCTCCTGGGATGTATCGTCTTCACCGTACTGAGCGTCGGTTTGCTCGCACTCGCCAACCAGTCGGACTCCTCGCTTCAATTCATGGTGGGCGGGATTGCGGGTGTCGTCTTCTTCGGTGTCGTCGGAATCCCCGTCGTGGTGAGGAAGATCCTCCGTCGCAGCCGGCTGGTCGTCACTCCCGGAGGGCTGCGTCTGGAACGGCGCTCTGGCCAGTCCTATGTTGTCAACGAGTCCGCGCGTTGGACGGACGTCGCCGAGTTCTTCGGGGAGCAGATCAGTTCCGGAGGCGGCCCCAGGGCGCAGTGCTCCAACAGGCGTACCGGTACTACGGCGGTAGTTGGGCAAGCGACGGCTGGAACGGACCGGGGCGATAGTCCCACCATCAGGGCCGTGTGTGCCGCGACGACGGCATAACGACGTCGGGTCCATATATTTGTGCGCGAGAAGGGATTCGAACCCTCACGCCCGAAGGCACCAGGACCTAAACCTGGGGCGTCTACCAATTCCGCCACTCGCGCTGCAACGCATCCACTCTACCGACTCCAGCGCGAACTTCCGAATACGGCGGCCGCCGCGCCCGTACTGAAGGGAGCCGAGTTCAGCGTCTCCGGGGCCACGGGGCCTGTCGGGTGACCGGCTCTTCAATCAACGCCGAGCGCAGCCCGTAGACGCTTGACATGCCCTGTCGCCCGGACGTTGTACTGGGCCAGCGTCACGGTTCCGTCGGGCGCCACCACCACGGTCGAACGGATGACGCCCGTGTAGACCTTGCCGTAGTTCTTCTTCTCGCCCCATACGCCCCAGGCTTCCATCACGACGTGATCGGCGTCCGACAGCAGGGGGAAGGGCAGGTCGTGGCGGCTGGCGAACTTGGCCTGAGCGCTCACCGGGTCAGGGGAGATGCCGACGACGGCGTAGCCGGCCGCCTTGAGTCCCTCCATGGAGTCCCTGAAATCGCAGGCCTCCTTGGTGCAGCCCGGAGTACTGGCCTTGGGGTAGAAATAGACGATGACGCCCTTGTCCGTGCCGGCGAGAAGGTCGTTGAGGGCCACGGAGCGGCCGTCCTGGTCGAGCAGGGAGAATTCCGGGGCGTGGTCACCGACGGCGAGCTGGGTCATAGGTCCTCCTTGGGAGCCTGGGCGGATGCTCTCATCCTCGCATCGTTCCCGGTGCCTTCGGCAGTGGATTCGGTGAGTTACTTTCGTGATCTGGCGAACGTTGTTCTCAGTTCTATCGCATTGTCCGGAACCTCCGGCAGCCCGGTTCGGCATCATCGCGAGGACGGTGGCGGCGAACCGAATGATGAGGTCGGGGCGCGCCGCAGCGAGCCCCGACCTCATCGAATCAACTATCTTGTGCGCTGCGCCCCGATCAGGCGGCCCGGGAGAGCGACTGCTGGGATGCCCTCTGAGCTGCGTCCAGACGTTCCAGCGCACGCTCAAGCCGGGACGGTGAGGCGGTTGCTCCCAGCGAGGCGAGCTCGGTGCGCGCGGCGAAGAGCTCGCGGTCGGCACCGTCATGGGCCTCGGGGGCACCGGCCGCTGGCTCGGCGGTCAGTGCGGTAGTGGTGTGAATGCTGTGTGTCATACGTATTCCCTCGACTTCCTTCGACGTCGTCGGCCCATGAGGGCCTGGCCGCAGCGGGCGGTGCGATCAGGCATACCTGTACACCGATGTTATGCGGGCAAAGACTTCTGGCGGCGCGGCCGGTTGGGACGGCCGCACTGTGTTCGCGAGGGGAGCGGGAGTCGACGAGACAGCGGATTTCGAGCGTATCTCAGACCCATGCCGCAGGCGGGTGCGGACTGATCGCCTGCGTGCTTGTGCTGCAGCGCCTCGGAACCATTCCGAGTACGCAGTCGCCCCTCGTGGTACACCGCCAGGGACTTGAACCCTGAACCCGCTGATTAAGAGTCAGCTGCTCTGCCAATTGAGCTAGCGGTGCTCGGCCTCGTTGGCCGATGGTTCCTGGCCCGTTGGGCTGGGAATCCGTACACCGCCAGGGACTTGAACCCTGAACCCGCTGATTAAGAGTCAGCTGCTCTGCCAATTGAGCTAGCGGTGCTTCACCACAACGATGTCATTTGACGTGCTTCGCCGGGCGACGGAGGAATACTTTACGGATGGAGGAGGGGCTCGTCCAGCCGGAATCCACGAAACCAGCCTATTGTGTGGCAAGTCTCAGGGGCTCTCGGACGGGTGTAGTTAACTTTGAGTCTTCCAGGGGGCTGCCCCGTTCAGCTCGGCGGGCGGTTCTCTCGATCCTGTCGGCGACGGCGGACATCGGCGGCGCGGATGCGGTCCCGTTTCGACGCCGTGGATTGCGGGCGCGTCTTCGGCGGCGCTTTGGCCGACCGGCCTCGGCCCGCTTTCCCGGCTCGCCCGTCCTTGCCGCTCATAGAGCTCCCGTTCGCCGTCGTATCCTCGATACGGCCGGTACGCGACCACTGTCGGTACTGGTTCAGGGTGACCGTCTGTTCCTCATCGAGGCGGCGCCACAGGGGCAGATCGAGTTTCTTGCGATCGCGCACGCGAGTGCCGAGGGTCCAGCCCGCCAGCATCACCAGGGCAACCACTATCCCGCCCCAAACGCTGCTGCGACCCGCACGAGCGCCGGTGAGCAGGGAGACCGTCCCCGCGAGCAGGCCCGCGACGATGATGGTCACGACGACGATGGAGGCCATCGACGCCCAGTAGCGCTGATTGGCAGTTCTGAGTGGCTTGCGGGGGGCGGCGGTCATCCCAACATTGTGGCACCCGCTCGTGTGCGTTCCCCCGATCGGCCCGATCAGGGGCTCTGCTTCGTGTGGGCACGGGTGCGGTTGGGCGTCACATGCCGGCGGCTCTCGCCGAGCCGCCTTGCGCGGTAGCGTGGGCCACATGAGCGACCCGATCGTGACGCTGGCGACTTGCGCCGACTTCCCAGAGCTTGACGACGACGACCGCGGCCTGCCCGATGCTCTGCGTGCGCGCGGCATCGAGCCGAGGATCGCCGTATGGAACGATCCCGACGTCGACTGGGGCCAGTCCGGCACGGTCGTGCTGCGCAGCGTCCGCGACTACGCCGCCAAGGGCAACTACTCCAACTTCCTCCAGTGGGCTCGCTCGGTGCCCAGGCTGACCAACCATCCCGACGTCGTCGCCTGGAACTCGGACAAGCACTACCTCACTCGCCTGGGCGAGTGGGAGGTGCCCATGATTCCGACGACCTGGCTGGAGCCGGAGGCGGGCTACTCCAAGCACCAGGTCCACACGCGCTTCCCCGCTCACGGCGACTTCGTCGTCAAGCCGGCCATCTCCTCGGGCGGGCGCGGAACGGGGCGCTACACCGCCACCGACGCCTCCTCTCGGTCCGCCGCGATCAACGATGCCATGCACCACCTGCGTCGCGGGCGGACCGTTATGGTCCAGCGGTACCTGGAGGAGGTGGACCGCAAGGGCGAGGTCTCCCTGGTCTACTTCAACGGGGTGCTCTCCCATGCGGTGGAGAAGGCTCCGATGCTCCACCCGTCCTTCAAGTCGACTGATGAGATCCATGAGGAGATCGTCACCGCGCGGGAGCCCAGCGAGCAGGAGTGGCTCTGGGGTGAGCGGGTGCGCAAGGCCATCCATGCGCTTATCAAGGAGGTCTCCGGGCGCGACATACAGTTGCTGTTCAACCGCGTCGACGTCGTCGGAGACGGTCGGGGCGGCTTCTACCTCATGGAGGTCTCACTGATCGACGCGGGCCTCTATTTGGGGGCTGCCCCGGAGGCGCTGGACAACTTCGCCGATGCCATCGCCCAGCGCGTCCTGTGGTGAGCCGCCCGGCGCCATGCTCGCCAGGTCCGGGTATCCTTCTGGCGGGTCGCCGCCCCGGCGACCGGGAACGGTGAAGGGAGCCGGTTCATGCGCACACTGCTCAACATCATCTGGGTCGTCTTCGGCGGGTTCTGGCTCTTCCTCGGCTACCTCCTCTTCGGCCTGATCGCCTGCCTGCTCATCGTCACGATCCCCGCGGGCGTCGCCTCCTTCCGCATCGCCTCCTACGTGCTGTGGCCCTTCGGGCGCGAGGTGGTGCCCGCGCCCGGGGCAGGTGCTATGAGCGGGATCAGCAACGTCATCTGGTTCCTTGTCGCCGGGCTCTGGCTGGCCATCGGCCACGTCACCACCGCAGCCGCACAGGCCATCACTATCGTCGGGATACCGCTAGCCGTGGCCAACATCAAGCTCATCCCGGTCACTTGTTTCCCCTTCGGCAAGCAGATCGTCGAGTCCAGCTAAGGCCTTCCAGAACGGCGGCGCATCCGGTAGCCCGCCTTCAAAGGCCGATCCGACGGTTGGCCCCCCAGTAACCGACGTAGCAGACCACCAGGAATGCGGCGGTGATTCCCAGGGCTGGCCGCTGTTCGGAGTCGAAGACGATGAGAAGGCAGGATGCCGCCGACAGCGTGAGCGCCGCGATCGACACCCAGGGGTACCCGGGAGCCCGGTAGGCCAGGTCGTCAAGGCTGCGGCCCCCGGCGACCCAGCGCCGTCGGAAGGACAGGTGGCAGGCGGCGATGACCACCCACACCAGGACGACGGCGAGCCCCGAGACGGACACCAGGACCAGGTAGACCGTGGATGCCGCGTAAGTCGAGGTCAGCAGGGCTGCGAGCCCGCCGACCATGGACAGGCCCATCGCCAGTGCCGGCACCCCGAAGCGGTTGGTACGGGCCAGGACCTTGGGCAGAGTGCCCTCGTTGGCCAGCGACCACAGCATGCGGGTCGAGGCGTAGAGGCCCGAGTTCGCCGCGGACAGGATGGCGGCCAGGATGACGACGTTCATGAGGTCCCCGGCGTAGGGCACGCCGATCCTGGATAGGACCGTCACGAAGGGACTCTCCTCGACTCCGGCCTCCTTCCAGGGGATCAACGCCGCGATGATGACGATCGAGCCGATGAAGAAGATGACCAGGCGGGCGAGCGTCGCACGGATCGCCCGGGGGATGGTGGTGCCCGGGTCCTCCACCTCTCCCGCCGTGATGCCGATAAGCTCGGTCCCGGAGAAGGCGAAGTTGACTGCCAGGATCGTGGTGAAAACGGCGCCGAAGCTGTTGGGGAAGAGCCCGTCCCTGTACAGATTCGTCAGTCCCAGCGCTGCGCGATGGCCCCCGTAGGGCAGCAGGCCGATGATGGCGGCCGTGCCCAGAACGATGAACAGGATGATCGCAACCACCTTGATCCCCGACAGCAGGGTCTCCGCCTCGGCGAAGACCTTGACAGAGACCATGTTGAGCACCAGGACCAGGGTGATGAAGGCGGCAGCCCACACCCATACGGGAACGCCCGGGAACCAGCCGTACATGATCATGGCGGCGCCGGTGAACTCGCTTCCCAGGGCCACCGTCCACGTGAGCCAGTACAGCACGGCGGTCACGAACCCGGTGGCGGGCCCCAGGTACTGACGGGCATAGACGTGAAAGGCTCCGGTGAAGGGCATCGCCACGCTCAATTCCCCCAGGCACATCATGACCAGGTAAACGATGACGGCGCCGATGGAGTAGGCCAGCACAGTTCCCAGCGGACCGGCCTGATTGATCGTGTAACCGGTGGACAGGAACAGCCCCGTACCGATGACTCCGCCAAAGCTGATCATCATGAGATGACGCCGATTCATGCGGCGCTCCAACGCCGTGACATGACCTTGTTGGTCGGCGGCGCCGGCTGGCGAGGCGGCCGACGTGCTGGCCGCCTCACGAGATTCTTCTACGGGAGCCATGATCGGGACGCTACCGGTACCTCCGGGAACCATCCGATACCGTGTCGCAATGCGAACGTCCTCGGCATCCACCACGTCCTTCGGGCGCAATCCGGTCCGGCTGTCCGATCTTCTGTCTCGCGGCCCAGTCGTCCTGGATGGGGCGATGGGCACAGAGCTGGACTCCCGCGGCGTCGACACCCATGACCCACTGTGGTCGGCCCTCGCTCTCACCACTGCCCCCGAGGCCGTGCGCCAGGTTCATACCGATTACCTGGAGGCCGGTGCCCGCGTCATCACCACCAACACCTACCAGGCAACGCTTCCGGCCCTGCTGCGGGCTGGGCATGACGCTTACCTCGCCCGGGAGGTCATCGCGGCTGGGGCCCGTCTCGCCGGGGAAGCCGCTCGTCGCTTCGGGGCGGAGCACCCCGAGGCGCAGGTGCTCATCGCCGGGGGACTCGGGCCCTACGGCGCCTACCTGGCCGACGGCAGCGAGTACACCGGCGTCTACGATGTCGGAGCCCTTGACGCCTCGGTATTCCGGGACGTGCACCTGCCCCGTATCGAGGTGCTGGCGGGGGAGGGGATCGACCTGTTCGCCTTGGAGACCCTGCCGCGCCTGGACGAGGCGCAGGCGCTGGTCGGCGCGGTCGAGGATCTCGCTGCCGAATCCGAATGCTGGGTTTCCTTCCAGGTTCGGCCCGATGGCGCCCACCTGGCCGACGGCACCCCGCTCGCAGAGGCGGCGGCCTGGGCCGCCGATCAGGAGACGGTCGTCGCTGTCGGCGTCAACTGCGTGGCCCCCGACGTCGTTGCCCGGGCGCTGCCGGTTCTGCGCGAGGCCACTACCAAACCGCTGGTGGCCTATCCGAACTCAGGCGATCTCTACGACCCGGCGACCAAGACATGGAAGGCCGGGGAAGAAGGGGACGGGCTCGCGGCCCTGGCGCCCTCCTGGGGCGCCTCCGGGGTTCGACTCATCGGCGGCTGCTGCTGTACCCGCCCGGCACAGATCCGCGAGCTGGCCCACGCCTTAAGCGCGTAGGGCAGCCGCCTTAGGCTCGAGCGATCCCCTGAGATGCGGGAGGATCGGTTTGCCCACCGTTACTCTAGTGCTAGAGTAAGAGTATGACCTCCGACGCCGACATCGTTGTTCTCTCGCTTCTTGCCGAGCAGCCGCGCCACGGCTACGACCTCGATCGGACCATCGAGCAGCGCGGCTACCGCCAGTGGACTTCCCTGGCCTTCTCCTCCGTCTACTACGTTCTGAAACGACTGGCAGAACGAGGGCTCGTCGAACCCGACGACGGTTCCACAGGACGCCGCACCGTCTTTCGCATCACCGACGCCGGCCGGCGTGAGCTGAGCGAGGCCTCCAGTGAACGAGTCCTCACTCCGGCCCCGCCCACCGCGGGCGTGCTCCCGGCGATCTGCGCCTATCCCCGGCTCAGCGCCCCCGAGCTCATGGCCTCGCTGTCACAACGCGCCGAGGCGCTCCAGGAGAGGCTCGACCAGCTGCGCGGGCTGCGCGCGCAAGTTGATCAGGAGCACGCCCTGGCCATCTTCGACTACGAGATCCTGCGCCAGGAAGCGGATCTCACCTGGACCCGCACCCTTCTGAAGAAAGCAGACAGTGATGAGGACTGACATCAAGAAAGACCGCAAGGACCTGTATCAGCCGGCAGCGGCCGACTTCACGGAGGTGGACGTACCGGCCATGACCTACCTGGCCATCGACGGCCACGGCGACCCCAACACCTCGCCCGCCTACGCCGCCGCGATCCAGGCACTGTACGCGGGCGCCTACGCGATCCGCTCCGCCCTGAAGAAGCGCACTGGTGACGACTTCGTCGTCGGGCCCCTCGAGGGGTTGTGGACGAGCGCCGACAACTCCGCTTTCATCGCCCGCGACAAGGGAGAATGGGACTGGACCATGATGATCCCGCTGCCCGACGCGGTCTCGTCGCAGGACGTCGCCGAGGGCCTTTATCAGGCCCTGCGCAAGAAGCCCGAATTGCCGATCGGTGAGCTCCGAGAACTCCGGTTTGCCGAGGGCAGGTCGCTGCAGATCCTCCACGTGGGCACCTACGACGATGAGGCCCCCACTCTGGCGCGCCTGCACGACGAGGTCATGCCGAGACTCGGGCTCACCTGGAACGGCCCGCACCACGAGATCTACCTCAGCGACCCCAGGCGCGTGGCGCCGGAGAAGATGAAGACCGTCCTGCGTCAGCCGGTCAGGTCCGAAACCGCCGCCGAGGAGGCGGGCTAGCCCTGCTGCGGGCCCACGGACAGCAGGTGGACGACCGCGCGCTCGTCCCGGTCGCACTCGGCCAGGTCCACCAGGGCCGTCAGGCGCCAGTCATGGTCGCCATCGGGATCCTCCAAGACCTGCGTGGCCAGCCACACCTGCCGCCCGGAGGCCTCCAGGGCGTCGCGCAGGCGCTCACTGACCCCGGCAGCGGCCAGTGCCGTCTCATCGGGGGCCTCATCGAGCGGCGCCAGCGAGATCGCCCGGGCCGAGGTGTCCGTGCCGATCCAGTCGTATTCGTCCCAGTAGCGGCCTAGTACCTCGTCCCAGCGGTCCTCGCCCCAGCCGGAGGAGGCGTCCAGGCGCCCCAGGGCCTCGACGTCGTCGCGCGCCATGAGCTCCACGCGCCGGAACATCTCCCGGCGCACCGCCACCCGGAAGGCGTGACGGTTGCGAGTGAAGGCCACCGTCCCGTCCTCGTCCGCGCCGAAGGCCCGCTCCACCCCGGATGAGTCGTCCGCGCCGGGACGGTCGCCATCGAGCAGGCCGGCGACTTCGCCCGCCTTGCCCGCCTGGACCTGGCCGAGCGCCTCCCACTCATCGAGCAGGGAGGAGTCGACGGCGCGCACGAGGGCACCCAGCCAATCGATGAGCTCAGTGACCTCGGGCGTGCGGTGCTCCTCGGGCACGACCTGGCGCAGCGCGCGGTAGGCGTCGGTGAGGTAGCGCAGCACCACGCCCTCGCTGCGCCCCAGATCGTAGCGGGAGATGAGGTCGGAGAAGGTCATCGCGTTCTCCACCATCTCGCGCACCACCGACTTCGGCGCCAGCTCGTGCTCGGCGATCCACGGGTTGGCCTGCTTGTACATCTCCAGGGCAGGAGTGAGCAGCTCGGCCAACGGCTGGGGCCAGGTGACCTCCTCCAGAGCGGCCATGCGCTCCTCGTAGTCCATGCCCTCGGCCTTCATCGCGGCGATCGCCTCGCCGCGGGCGGCGCGCTGCTGGGCGTAGAGCAGCGGGCGCGGATCGTCCAGGGTGGCCTCGACGACGCTGACGACGTCGACCGTGTGCTCCGGGGCCTCCACGTTCAGCAGGTCCATGGCCGCCAGGGCGAAGGGCGCCAGAGGCTGGTTGAGGGCGAAGTCGGCCGGCAGATCCACGGCCAGACGAAGCCGGGGACGCCCGTCGGCGGCGGCCTGGGCGCTGGAGACGTGCGTGACAACGCCCGCCGTGCGCAGGGACAGGTAGATCTCCAGGGCGCGGCGCACGTGCCGGCGCCGCTGGCCCTCGGGCTCGTGGGCCCGCTCCAGGAGGCCCGCCATCGCCGCCACCGGGTCGCCGACGCGCTCCATGAGGTTCAGCACCATCGTGGTGGTGACCTGGAACTGGCTGGTCAGTGTTTCCGGGGCCGCGTCGCGCAGCCGCTCGAAGGTCTTGTCCGTCCAGTTGACGCGCCCCTCGGGGGCCTTCTTGCGCACGATCTTGCGGCGCTTGCGCTCGTCGTCGCCGGCCTTGGCCAGTGCCTTGGCGTTCTCGATGACGTGCTCGGGGGCCTGGACGATGACGTAGCCGCGGGTGTCGAAACCGGCACGCCCCGCCCGCCCGGCGATCTGGTGGAACTCACGAGCGGTGAGGTGACGCTCCTTGGAGCCGTCGAACTTCACCAGCGAGGTCATGACCACCGAGCGGATCGGCACATTGATCCCCACCCCGAGCGTGTCCGTACCGCAGATGACGGACAGCAGGCCCTCGCGGGCCAGGCGCTCCACCAGCCGCCGGTAGCGCGGCAGCATGCCCGCGTGGTGCACGCCGATACCGGCGCGCAGCAGCCGAGAGAGCGTGGCTCCGAAACCGCCGCCGAAGCGGAAGTCGCCCAGAGCCCGAGCCACATCCGCCTTGCGGGACTTGGGCACCAGGTCCACGCTCAGCAGGGAGGTGGCGCGCTCGACCGCCTCCTTCTGGGAGAAGTGGACGACGTAGACCGGAGCCTTGTCCTGCCCCACCAGGCGCTGAAGCAGCTCACCGATCGGCTCGACGACGTACTCCATCTCCAGGGGAACCGGCCTCACGGCGTCGTCGACGACGGCCACCTCGCGACCCGTGCGCTCGCGCAGGTCCCGCACGAAGAAGGAGACATCGCCCAGCGTGGCCGACAGCAGCACCATCTGCGCCTGGGGCAGCTCCAGGAGGGGCACCTGCCAGGCCCAGCCGCGCTGAGGGTCGGCGTAGTAGTGGAACTCGTCCATGACGACGCAGTCCACATCCATGTCCTCGCCCTCGCGCAGGGACTGGTTGGCCAGGATCTCCGCGGTGCAGCAGATGATCGGGGCGGCGGCGTTGATGGAGGTGTCCCCGGTGACCATGCCCACGTTGTCCGCCCCGAACAGGCGCACCAGCTCGAAGAACTTCTCACTGACCAGGGCCTTGAGGGGGGCCGTGTAGTAGGAGCGGCCCCCGCGGGCCAGAGATGCGGTATGGGCGGCCAGCGCGATCATCGACTTGCCCGAACCGGTCGGGGTGGCGGCAATGACGTGGCGGTCCTGAAGGATCTCTGACAGCGCCTCATCCTGGTGCGGGTAGAGGGGGCGGCCGGTCGTCTCCGCCCACTGGGAGAAGGCCAGGTAGACCTCCTCGGGCTCGGGGACGCGCTCGGGATCGTCAGCCGGGATGAGGGCGTCGAGCATCGCGTTCAGTGCGGGGGCCGTCATGGCGACATGGTCTCACGGAGGCGCTGCGGCGGCGGGTCGAGAACCAGGAGGCAGGCCTACAGTGTGAGTGCCCGTACCTGCCGACCGTCGCCGCGCTGGCGTTCACGGACACGTCGACACATGACATCCGGCTGCTCCCAGGAGGAGACCATGACAAGAACCGAGCGCACCTACCAGCGGACCTACCCCGTCTCACCGGACGGGAACCCGTTCGTCCACAACAATCTCGGCCTCTACACCCAGAACCACCCCGTGCCGCCGGCCGATATCGCCGAACGCAGGGCCTACCTCGTGGGTTCGGGCATCGGCGCCCTGCTGGCCGCGGCCTTCCTCATCCGCGATGGGCGTATGCCGGGGAGCAACATTACCGTCCTGGAACAGCTCGCCGTCCCTGGCGGCTCATTTGACGGCGCCGGGGACACCGACAAGGGCTTCATTGCTCGTGGGGGCAGGGAGATGGGCCAGCACTTCGAGTGCTTCTGGGACATCATGCGTGAGATCCCGGCGCTGGAGATGCCCGAGCCCTACACCGTCCTTGACGAGTTCCGCACTGTTAACGAGAACGATCCCAACATCGATCCCTGCCGGGTGATCCACCACCGTGGGCATTGTCGGGACACCTACAAGATGGGGCTGAACAAGAAAGGGAAGCACGCAGTCATCAAGCTTCTGATGGCCAAGGAGGAAGTGACCTACGGCAAAAGCATCGAGGACTGGTTCGACGCCGATTTCCTCGCCTCGAACTTCTACACGCTGTTCAAGACGATGTTCGCCTTCCAGCAGTACGAGTCCCTCACCGAGATGAAGCGGTACATGCACCGCTTCCTTCAGTACTTCCCCGGGTTCTCCGATCTGTCCTGTCTGCGCTTCTCCCGCTACAACCAGTTCGAGTCCTTCATCCTGCCGTTGACCCGCTGGCTGAAGGACAAGGGCGTGGTCTTTCAGTACGACACCTGTGTCGACGACCTGGAGATGATCATCACCTCCGGGCGCAAGGTGGTAACCGGTGTTCGTTTCCATCGTGCTGATGGGCAGGAGGGAACTATCGACGTCGCCGAAAAGGACCTTGTCCTGGCCACCATCGGTTCGTGTACCGAGTCCACCGGCTACGGCGACATGGACACCGTCCCTCCCTTCCTCACTGACCAGCCCGGAGGCGCCTGGACACTGTGGCGCAACCTTGCGAAGAAGTCAGCGGTCTTCGGCCGCCCTGACGTGTTCTGCTCCGATCCCCACAAGACCGTGTGGGAATCCGCCTCCTTCAGCTTCATCGGGGCCGACCATCCCTTCTTGAAGAAGATCTATGAGCTCACCGGCAATGACCCTCTGTCGGGCCGCACGGTTACCGGCGGTATCATCACCGCGGAGGACTCAGGCTGGTGCCTGTCACTGACCATGAATCGTCAGCCCCAGTTCCGGGCTCAGCCGAAGGACTGGGGCGTGGCCTGGGCCTATGGTCTCTATCCACACACCCTGGGGAACTGTGTGCGCAAGCCGATGATCGAGTGCACTGGTGAGGAGGTACTGAAGGAATACTGCTACCACTTCGGCCTTATCGGTCAGTTCGAGGAGATCAAAAAGCGTACCAAGGTTCGCCTGGCGACGATGCCCTACATCACCTCCTTCTTCATGCCTCGACGCGCCGGGGACAGGCCTGAGGTGATTCCGGATGGCTGCGTCAATCTCGGCCTTCTCGGGCAGTTTGTTGAGACGCCCGATGACTGCGTCTTCACAACCGAGGGATCGGCGCGCACGGCGATGATGGCCGTCTACGGGCTGCTCGACCTCGACCGAGACGTTCCCCCGATCTGGCCTGCCCAGTACGACGTCCGTGCGCTGCTGGCGGCTGCGAAAACGATGAACGATGGCAAGCTCCCCGGCGAGAAGGTTCTGAACCGCTTCCTGCGAGGCACGTACTACGAGGATATCCTTCCCTGACCGGGCCGGGCAGAGGGCGGCTCGGCAAGACGACGGTCGAGGGATTCGCTATGACGAAGGGGATGATTCGTGAGAGCATGCGGGCCGTCCCCTCCTGCTGCGACACCGTGAAAGGCCGAATCTCCCATGGAAGCCCTCGCCGCTCAGCTTGAGGCGGTCTCGGACTGGATTACGCTCCACATCACCATGTGGGTGCTTGTCGGTACCGGGATCCTGCTGACCATCCGTACCGGCGCCGTCCAGCTGCGCCGTCTGCCGGACATGCTCCACCAGGTGGCCGGATCGCGTTCCGGTGCACAGGGAGGCATCTCCTCCTTCCAGGCCTTCACGATCTCCTTGGCCGCCCGCGTGGGTATCGGCAACGTCTTCGGCGTGGCCGCGGCCCTCATCTTGGGCGGCCCTGGTGCGATCTTCTGGATGTGGATCGTGGCCCTGGTCGGCATGGCCACCGCCTTCTTCGAGGCGACCCTGGCCCAGATGTTCAAGGTCCGCCACACCGACGGCTCCTTCCGCGGCGGCCCCGCCTACTACATGGCCAGGGGGATGCGCAGCCGGGCCCTGGGCGTCGTCTTCGCGGGGCTGACGATCTTCACCTGCGGCTTCTCCATCATCATGGTCCAGTCCAACGCCGTCGCCGGTGTCATCGGCCCGGGTTCTCCGCTCAACCTGCCCCCGAGCGTCGCCGCCGCGGTCCTGGTGGGGCTGGCCGCCCTCGTCATCCTCGGAGGGGTGCGCCGGGTCGCCCGCGTCACCGAGTGGATGGCGCCGATCATGGCCCTGGTCTACGTGGTCATGGCCATCATCATCGTCGGCCTCCACATCAGCCGGCTCCCGGGCGTCCTGGCCACCATCGTGGGCTCGGCCTTCGGCCCCTACCCCTTCGCCGGAGGGGTAACCGGAGGCATTATCGCAGCCCTGACCAACGGAACCCGCCGCGGCCTGTTCTCCAATGAGGCTGGACAGGGCACCGCGCCCTTTGCGGCCGCCACCGCGACCGTCGCTCACCCGGTCCAGCAGGGGCTCATTCAGTCCCTCGGCGTGTTCGTCGACACCATCATCGTGTGCACCGCAACCGCCTTCATCATCCTGGTCTCCGGCGTCTACAGCCCCGCCCTCGTCGAGGCCGGCACTCTGACACCCGACGCCGCGGGAACCTTGACCTCCGACGCCGTCGCCGCCACCCTCGGCGGCTGGACCGCCGTGCCCATGACCATCGTCATCTTCGTCCTGGCCTTCTCCTCCATCATCGCAGCGGCCACCTATTCCGAGGTCTCCATGACCTTCATCTCCGAGCGGCCCGCATGGCGATGGCTGCCCCGACTGGTCTCGGTGGCCTCCACCGGCCTGGGCGCGCTGGCCACCCTGACCGTCGTGTGGAACACCGTCGACATCACCATGGCCGTCATGACACTGACCAACCTGGTGGCCCTCATCTGGCTCGCCCGCTGGGGCGTGGGAGCCCTCAGGGACTGGGACGCCCAGCGCGCGGCGGGACGAACCGCCCCCCTGTTCAACGGCATCGGCAACCCGCACCTTCCCGGGGACCTGCCCGGCGACGTCTGGACCGGTGAGAGAGCCAGCCTGGCTGAGGCGGACGGAACCGCCGCCGACATTCCCGCAGCCACCCCGGCCAGCAGTCAGCCGGCCGCCTCGACAGGAGCCGACGCATGAACCTCACCAACATCGAGAACCTGCTCAACTCCGTTGACGACTTCTTCTACACCTACCTCCTCGCCGCTCTTCTCATCCTGGCCGGCATCTACCTGACAATGCGCACCTTCGGGGTGCAGCTGCGCCACTTCGGCACCATGGTCAACTCACTATCCGGGTCGCGCTCGGGTGCGCACGGAGGCATCTCCTCCTTCCAGGCCTTCGCCGTGGGGCTGGCCGCTCGAGTCGGCATCGGTAACATCGCCGGAGTCGCCCTGGCCGTCGTGGCCGGTGGCCCCGGCGCCCTGTTCTGGATGTGGGTCGTCGCCCTCATCGGCATGGCCACCAGCTTCGTGGAGTCCACGCTCGCACAGATCTTCAAAGAGCGAGGACGAGACTTCACCTTCCGCGGAGGCCCCGCCTACTACATCAAGAACGGTCTGGGATCGGCCCTGTGGGGCAAGGTCTTCGCCGCCCTGTGCATTGTCTCGGTGGGTGTCACCGTGGTCATGGTGCAGACGAACTCACTGGCCCAAGTCATGACGGCCACCGTCCCCAGCCTCTCGGGCTGGATGGTCGGAGTCTTCCTCGTCCTGCTGACCGCCCCCGTGGTCCTGGGCGGAGTGCGTCTCGTGGCCCGTGTCGCGGAGTGGTTGGCCCCTATCATGGCACTGGCCTACGTGCTCATGGCGGTGGTGGTCATCCTCCTCAACGTGAGCCGGCTCTACGACGTTTTCTGCAGCATCCTCATTGGGGCCTTCGGTCTCGATCAGGCCTTCTTCGGCACCGCCGGAGGAGTCCTCGCGGCGCTGCTCAACGGCGTGCGCCGCGGCCTGTTCTCCAACGAGGCCGGTCTTGGAACCGTCCCCAACGCCGCCGGTACCGCCACCGTCGCCCATCCTGTGCGCCAGGGACTCATCCAGTCCTTCGGCGTGTTCGTCGACACGATCCTCGTGTGCACAGCCACCGGCCTGCTCATCCTGTTGACCACCGACACCTACCGTCCCGGGGACGATTCCTTGGAGGGAGCGATCCTCACCCAGCAGGCCGTCGTCGAGCATCTGGGGTCCTGGACCACCTGGCCCATGGTGGTGCTCATCTTCGTCCTGGTCTTCTCCACGGTTCTAGGCTGCTACTCCTACGCGCAGGTCAACGTCAACTTCCTGGGCGGAGAGCGCCGGGCCGAGCAGGTCTTCGGGATCCTCCTGACCGCTGCGGCCTTCGGTGGCACCGTCCTGACCCTGCCCGTCGTGTGGGCCCTGTCCGACATCGCCCTGGGGCTCCTGGGCGTGCTCAACCTCGTCGTCATCATCCGTCTGGCACCCTGGGTCAACGGGGCGCTGCGGGACTTCGAGAACCAGCGCGCCCAGGGCCTTACCGAGCCGACCTTCGTCGGTCACGGCAACTCCCTCCTGCCCGGAGACGTGGTTCCCGGGGTCTGGGAGCCCGACGACGTGGCGAAGCGGGGTTGATCACGATGACTGCATTGGCACACGCCTCGTGGCTGGACCAGCTCGACTCCGCTCTGGCCACCGTCTCCGACCTGCTCTACTCCTGGGTTCTCATGTGGCTGCTGGTGGGAGCCGGCATCTTCTTCACCATCAGAACCCGGGGCGTCCAGCTGCGGCACACCGGAGCCATTGCGGCCTCGGTGGCGGGCTCCCGCGACGGGCGCCACGGTGGGATCACCTCCTTCCAGGCCTTCGCCGTCGGACTTGCCTGCCGGGTGGGAACCGGCAATATCGTCGGAGTCGCCCTGGCGCTCATCATGGGCGGGCCCGGTGCCGTGCTGTGGATGTGGCTCGTGGCGATCCTGGGGACCGCTACCGCCTTCAGCGAGGCGACGCTCGCCCAGCTGTTCAAGGTGCGCCGTTCGGACGACACCTTCCGCGGCGGTCCCGCCTACTACATCTCCCGCGGACTGCGGCTGCCGATTCTGGGCGCGGTGTTTGCCGTCCTCTTCCTCATCGCCAACGGCCTGGTCATGCCCATGGTGCAGGCCAACGCCATCACCGCCTCTCTGCAGGGCGCCGGTGGCCTGTCGCCGAGTCTGGGGGCCGTCCTCGTCGTGGCCCTCACCGCTCCGGTTCTCCTCGGGGGCCTGCGCGCCATGGCCCGGGTGGCCGAGTACCTGGCCCCGCTCATGGCGCTGGCCTACCTGGTGCTGGTCCTGGCCATCCTTGTCACCCACCCGGTTCAAGCCTGGGAGGCGCTGCGCTCCATCATCGAGGGCGCCTTCGGCATGCGCCAGGGATTGGGCGGCTTGGCCGGGGGAGTGACGGCGGCGCTGCTCAACGGCGTGCGCCGCGGCCTGTTCTCCAATGAGGCGGGGTTGGGAGGCGCCGCCTGCGCCGCGGGCTCGGCCACCGTGAGGCACCCGGTCCAGCAGGGATTCATCCAGGCCTTCGGGGTCGTGGTGGACACTCTGTTCGTGTGCACGGCGACGGCGCTGGCGATCCTGGTCGCCGGAGCCGGCGTCTTCCGGCCCGGGACGACGGCCAAGGAGACCGCGGGCACCCTCACCCAGGACGCCATCGCTCACCTCGTGGGGGAGTGGAGCCGTTGGCCCATGGCCCTGCTCGTCGTGGTGCTGGCCTACACCACCATCATCGGGGCCTTCTCTTACGCCCAGGTCTGCCTGGATTACCTCACCGACCGCCCCTGGGTATCCCGAGCCCTCCAGATCGGCGCCGTCGTCTGCGCCGGGGTGGGAAGCGTGCAACAGCTGACCACCGTGTGGACCTTGGCGGATGTGCTCTTGGGCGCCGGCGCCATTATCAACCTCATCGCACTCGTGGCGTTGAGTCGATGGGTCGCTGGCGCTCTGAGAGATTGGGAGGCGCTGCGAGGCTCCTCGACGCCGAATGAGGAACGGGCCGTCTTCCGGGGAGACTCCGAGCACCTGCCGGCCGCCTTGCCGGCAGGAGCATGGGAGAGTCCGGTCAGTCGGTAGACCAAAGGCGTCACCGAATCGAAACACTGTGTCCGTAGCCTTCGGGACTACGGTGCACCATCCGTCCCCTCACAAGAGGGGCTGATCGGGCAATGAAGCGCGTCGCCGCACTGACTGCGCCTATCGCCCGCCTTACCTGCATCGTCATCCCACTCCATGGAGGTTCTCACGTGCAACCGGTTCTGGCTCCCCTGAACAGTGCCGCATCCAGCGGAGGCAACGGCTGGATCGACTCTCTGGAGTCCTTCTTCACCGCTGGTGCGGACATTCTGGACAAGGCCTCCGGCTACTTGTTCCTCTACCTGCTCGCCTGGCTCCTTGTTCTGGGAGGCCTCTACTTCACGGTACGAACCGGTGCGGTGCAGTTCCGTCTTTTCCCCCACATGGTGCGGGCCATCACCTCCTCCCGGGGCGGCAACGAGGGAGGCATCTCCTCCTTCCAGGCCTTCGCCGTCGGCCTGGCCTCCCGGGTCGGTACCGGCAACATCGTGGGCGTGGCCATCGCCATCACCATGGGCGGCCCCGGCGCGATCTTCTGGATGTGGATCGTGGCCCTGGTGGGCATGGCGACCGGATTCATCGAGGCCACTTTGGCCCAGATGTACAAGGTCACCCATCCCGACGGCTCCTTCCGCGGAGGCCCCGCCTACTACATCCAGCGCGGCCTGGGATCCAAGACGGCCGCTCGGGTCTTCGCCGTGGTCATCACCTTCGTCTTCGGCTTCGCCTACGAGGCGACTCAGGCCAACACCATCGCGGCCACCATGAAGAGCACCTTCCATATCGAGCCGTGGATGACCGCCGTCGGCCTGGTCGTCATCACCACGCCGATCATCTTCAAGGGCATCAAGTCGGTGGCCGCCGTCTCCGAGTGGCTCGTACCGATCATGACAGTGGTCTACGCCCTCATCGCCCTGACCATCCTGGTGCTGCATGTCGGCGCGATCCCGAGAGCCATCGTCTCCATCTTCGAGGGGGCCTTCGGACTCAATCAGGCCTTCGCCGGAACCGCCGGCGGACTCTTCGCCGCCGCGCTCAACGGGGTCAAGCGAGGCCTGTTCTCCAACGAGGCCGGTGAGGGATCGGTCCCCAACATCGCCGCCACGGCGACCGTCCCCCACCCCGTGCAGCAGGGATTCGTGCAGTCCCTGGGCGTCTTCGTCGACACGATCGTGGTGTGCACCGTCACCGCCCTCATCGTCCTGCTCTCCGGGGTCTACGATCCGATGGCCGCCAAAGCCGATCCGGGCACCGCGAACGCTGCCGCCAACACCCTGACCTCCGCCTCCGTCACCCACGTGCTCGGCGGCTGGGCGCAGTACCTCATGGCCATCATCATCTTCGTCTTCGCCTACTCCTCGCTCCTGGGCAACTACACCTACGCCCAGGTCAACATGGACTTCCTCCAGGGCAGGCAGCACAAGCACTACGCCCTGCGGGCCATGATCATCGTGGCCACCGCCGTCGGCTCCCTGTCCACCCTCACCTTCGTGTGGAACCTCTCCGATCTGGTCATGGGCGCGATGACCGTCATCAACATGGTCTCCATCCTCGCGCTGGGAGGCTGGGCCTTCGGAGCCCTGCGCGACTGGGAGACGCAGCGCCGAGCCGTCCAGGCCGGGCAGAAGGAGGAGATCCGCTTCATCGCCACTGAAAACCCCTACCTGCCCGGCGATCTCCCTGGGGAGATCTGGGCCGTCGACGGTCCCGCCCACGCCGCCATCCTGGAGCGTCGCGCCGCGCTGGAGGAGGCATCGGGCGACTGATCTCGACGGGCTAGGCTGGCCCCCATGAAGATCGCACGATTCTCCACCGGCGACGAGCCCCGCTACGGAATCGTCCAGGGCCTGCCTGACGACGAGGTCGCCTCGGGCGAGTCCGAGGGGCACCTTCTGGTCCTCAGGGGCGACCCCCTCTACTCCCTGCCCGAGGCCACCGGAGAGGTCGTCGAGCTGCGCGACGCCCGCCTCCTGTCTCCGGTCATCCCCCGCTCCAAGGTCGTGGGCATCGGGAAGAACTACGCGGACCACATCGCCGAGATGGGGGAGGTCGAGCCGCCTCGGGCCCCGGTCGTCTTCCTCAAACCCAACACCTCCGTCATCGGTCCGGACGCCCCGATCGTCCTTCCTGCCTGGAGCGACGAGGTCCACTATGAGGCCGAACTGGCCGTTGTCATCAAGACCCTCGCCAAGGACGTCCCCGCCGACCACGTCGACGACGTCATCCTGGGTTACACAGTCGCCAACGATGTCTCGGCCCGCGACCGCCAGCGCGCCGAGCCGCAGTGGGTGCGGGCCAAGGCCTTCGACACCTCCTGCCCCCTGGGGCCCTGGATCGAGGTTCCCGAGCCCGGCCGCGCACCCGTCTTCTCTCCCGACGATGCCGTAGTACGTGCTCGGGTCGACGGTCGTCTCGTCCAGGAGGGGCGCACGGCGGACATGATCCGCGCGGTCCCCGAGCTGGTCTCCTACATCTCGACGATCTTCACCCTCCTGCCCGGTGACGTCATCCTCACCGGCACGCCGGCGGGGGTCGGCGAGATCCGGGCCGGTCAGCGCGTCGAGGTCGAGGTCGAGGGAATCGGCTCGTTCTCCAACCCGGTAGTGCGCCGCTGAGCCGACGGCGTCGGCTGCGAAGAGGAATCCTCGGGATCAGGAGGGGACGGTACGTGGCAGGCGGCGGACCGCGTCGCTGATGCGGTGCATCGCCTCTTGCGCGATGTGCCGGCCGGTGGCCAGGTTGAGTCGGCAGAACCCCGACCACGCCTTCCCGAAGGTCGCGCCCTCGCTCATCGCGACTCCGGCCTCCTTGCGGAAGAAGCGCGCTGGCTGCTCCAGGCCCAAGCCCCGGCAGTCCAGCCAGGACAAATAGGTCGCCTGTGGGAGGGTCAGCTCCATCCCCTCGATGCCGGCCAGGGCCTCGCCCGCCATGTCGCGGTTGGCGCGGATGTAGGCGCATACCTCGCCCAACCAGTCCCGCCCGTCGCGCAGCGCCGCAACGGTGGCCAGAGCGCCGACAACGGAGGCCTTGGCCTCGAGATGGGCAGTGCGCGCATCGGTCTGCCATTGCATGCGGGCCCGGCCGGAGGCGATGAGCTGCGCGCACTTCAGGCCCGGGATGTTCCACCCCTTGGACGCGGCCGTCGCCGTGAACGTCAGATCCGGGTCTGCGCCCGGACGAGAGGCGTAGGGAATATGAACCAGTCCGTCGTCGAGCACCAGGGGAGCGTGGATCTCGTCGGCGAAGACCGCAACCCCGTAGGACGATGACAATGCTGCGACGGCGTCGAGCTGGGTGGCGCTGAGCACCTGCCCCACCGGGTTCCACGGGTTGCACAGGACGAGCAGCCCGGCCCCCGCGGCCATGGCGGACTCGATGCCGTCAAGGTCCAGTTCCCAGTGAGGCGAACCGTTCTGGGACCGCTGCCTCGGAGAGGGAACCTCGATGCAGGCGCGGCCGTTGTGGCCGGGAATCTCGAGGAAGGGCATGTAGGCCGGGGTGGGGACGATGACAGGCGAGTCCTCACGAGTGTGAGAGGCGATGACCGCGCTCAGTGACGAGAGCACATCGGGCAGCAGACTCACCTGCTCGGCCTCCACCTGCCAGCCGAAGGTCTCATGCTGGTAGCGGGCCGTCTCCTCGCGGACCGCCTGGGAGACCGAGGGAGGCATGTAACCCAGCAGGCCGTCGCGCACCGCCCCGAAAATGGCCCTCTCGACCGCGGGAGCTGTCCCTAGGTCCATCTCGGCGACCCACGCCCCGATGACATCGCCGGGATACTGGGACCATTTAAGCGATCCCCGCTCGCGCATCTGCTGCGGAGTCAGGGAGTCGAAGACCCGGGTCAGAGAGTCGGGACCGTCGGCCGAGGAGACAACCATGGGCGGGATTCTACGGGAGCCGCTCGGCACGGTCCGCTGTGGGTGGCAGCCCCGGCGCACAGCTGAGGGCCGGTGCCGCGGTCGCTCTTCGAGTCGCCCGAAGAACCGGCCTCATCCATGTCCGCGGGTCCTGGGACGGTGACAGTCGTGTCCTTCAGGAGATCGTCGAGAACTACGGTGGAGTACTTATCGCCGGGACAGATGAGTGCGGCAATGAGTAAGGTCAGCTTCTTGATGGTTGTGAACGCCCTCAGGTGCTCCGTGGCCCGATAGTCCTCGCCGTCCTTACCGGTACAGGTCCATTCCGGTCTCTTGGTCCCAATGGGATTGTCGGGGAAGTCCTTGGCGGAGACCGAGTCAACCTGCGCGGGTTTGAAGTTCACACTGGTGGCGCTTTGAGAGAACTTCTGCAGCTCGTTGTGTGCTTGCAGGTCGGTTTCCCCTTGGTCGCCGGAGGCACTGGACCGGGACGTGGGTGATGCGCGCGTCCTCCTGATGCGCGGTAGCGCCGGGACGGACAGGGCAACGCTGAGCCCTATCATGAGGGGAGCCCGAGCGCCCAGTGGCGGCGAGAAATGGACCGTGACGCGGAACGTCGGGCTTGGGAGATGGATGAGCCTCCAAAACGAGTGGGGAGTCAGACGATCCGGTCGAGTGGGGAACCGCCCGTCGTATCCACGGAAGGCCTCCATGACGATGAGATAACGGTCTTGCGGAACACGCGGTAACCGCCACCACGCTGTGCAGCCATGGGAAGAATGATCCGTCGCGATACGCTGTCCTCCATCATGGCTGAACTCAGTGATCACTCATCGTCCCCCCGCCTCGAGACCGCCGTGCCGGCGCCGGGCTCGTCGTCCGTGCGAGTGCGCTTCTGCCCCTCGCCCACGGGAACTCCTCACGTAGGTATGGTGCGCACCTGCCTGTTCAACTGGGCCTACGCCCGTCACACCGGTGGCACCTTCGTCTTCCGCATCGAGGACACCGACGCCGCCCGCGACTCCGAGGAGTCCTTCGAGGCCATCATCGACTCCCTGACGTGGCTGGGCCTGGACTGGGACGAGGGCGTGGGCAGGGGCGGCCCCCACGAGCCCTACCGCCAGTCCCAGCGCATGGACCTGTACAAGCAGGTGGCGGCCGAGCTGCTGGAGGCCGGCTACCTGTACGAGTCCTACTCCACCCCCGAGGAGATCGAGGCCCGTCACCGTGCGCGCGGCGAGGACCCCAAGCTCGGCTACGACGGATTCGACCGCAACCTGACCCAGGCCCAGAAGGACGCCTTCCGGGCCGAGGGGCGCCTGCCCGTCCTGCGGATGCGGATGCCGGACGAGGACATCACCTTCACCGACATGGTCCGCGGTCCCATCACCTTCAAGGCCGGCAGCGTTCCGGACTACGTCGTCATGCGCGCGGGCGGGGATCCTCTTTACACCCTGGTCAACCCCGTTGATGACGCCGCCATGGGCATCACTCACGTCCTGCGCGGTGAGGACCTGCTGTCCTCCACCCCACGGCAGGTGGCGCTCTACCGGGCACTCATGGAGATCGGCCGGGCCCAGGTCATGCCCGAGTTCGGTCACCTGCCCTACGTCATGGGGGAGGGCAACCGGAAGCTGTCCAAGCGCGATCCTCAGTCGAACCTCCTCATCCACCGCTACCGCGGCATGATCCCCGAGGGGCTGCTCAACTACCTGGCCCTGCTGGGCTGGTCGCTGAGCGCCGACCGTGACGTCTTCTCCGCCGCAGAGATGATCGAGGCCTTCGACGTCCATGACGTCAACCCCAACCCGGCCCGCTTCGACCCCAAGAAGTGCGAGGCCATCAACGCCGAGCAGATGCGGGCATTGGAGGAGACCGATTTCCGCGACCGTCTGGTGCCCTACCTCGCCGACATCTACCCCGACCCGACCGGCGATGCCGTGCAGGCGCCGTTGGTCTCGGCGGCCTCCTTCGATGAGCTCTCAGCGCGCGAGCAGGAGATCCTGACTGCAGCGGCGCCCCTCATCCAGACCCGGATTCAGCTGCTGCGGGAGTGCCGCGACATGCTCGGTTTCCTCTTCGTATCCGACGGCGATCTCGTCATCGACGACAGGGCCAGGACCAAGCTCAAGGCCTCTGCGGGCGATGTCCTGGACGCAGGCATTCACGCCCTGGAGGGGATCGCCGCTGAGCAGTGGGACAGGGATCATCTGGAGGAGGCCCTGAAGGACGCCATCGTCGAGGGCCGGGGTATGCCCGACGGCGAGGGAATCAAACCGCGGCTCGCCTATGGCCCTTTGCGCGTTGCGGTCACCGGTCGGCAGGTCTCCCCACCTCTGTTCGAGTCCATGGAGATCCTGGGAGCCGACTCGACCCTCGCCAGGTTGCGGGCCCTGAGGGGCCAGCTCGGGTGACTACTTGCCGATTGAGCTCACTGGTGGGGCCGGGAACATCGTGTTCCCGGCCCCACTGATTGCCCTGTGGAGATTCCCGCGAGTCGCCCGAGGACATCCCCGAATGCCCTGCATGTTCACATGGCGCCTGCGTCGAAACCAGCGACTCGCGTGCCGCTCAGCAGGTTGTGCCATGTCTGAAGGTCGGGGAGATTGCCCGGAGTGCACATCAGCAAGATATCGAGAGTGGCCCCCTGCTCCCCGAGCTGTCTGGAGAATCGGTATCCGGTGATTTCGCTGTCGCCCGAGTTGGTGAAGGTGACTGTGCCGGTGTATGAGACCTCGTAACCCGCGAAAGTGCCGCTGTCATCGGGAATGGTGTCCACCACGGTCGGCCCTGATGTGATTGTGTAGGCGGGGTAATTCGAGGGCTGTTCCTGCACCAGGGAAGATGAAGCGCTACTGTCGCTCGTGTTTTTTCCGTTTTCGTGTATGTCGCGGGAGGACTTGTAGCGGAGAACCCCCTGGCAGGTCTTGTCATTGAAGAGGTATGCCCGGTTGATGAGGAACGAGGTCTCCATCGGTACGGAGAGGAGACTGTCGTCCTGCTGCCAGATATCGGTCCTCTCGTTGCTGATCGTGACGCTGGGCATCGTCCATGCCGTTGCGGACGGGGTGGCCGACGCCGATGGTGTCGGCTTGGAGGACTTGGAGGACTTGGAGGGCGACGGCTTAGCGGAGGGGCTCTCCGAATTGTCCGTGGAGGGACTGGCGGGCTCGACGGTGAGCTTGCCGCTGTGGGCCGGACCGCAGGCGCTCAGCGCCAGACCGGCGGTCAGGCACAGCCCTAGAGCAAGACAACGGGTCCTGCGAGTGCTGCGACCGACATGGTTGCGACGCGGTGGATGGGTGCGCATACGGCCTCCCGGAGGGTAATGGGGCGAACAGGAACTCACGAGAGTCTAAGGGATGTCTTCGTTGACGCGCTCGGTTGCGGGGCGACAGGAGGAGGTAGCGGTTCGTGCTCCATAGATCGTTCAAGGCTGATCGACGGCCTGTTTTCGGGGCATGACGGAGTAGGGCGATACCATGCGAACCGGCATGTGTCTGTAGTCACGCCACAATGATTTGGTGGGGCTGGAGCGGGCGTGTAGATTACTGCCCGCTGCCTCGGCCGTGGGACGTTCGAGGTGGAGCCCAATTGGGGTATGGTGTAATTGGCAACACGACTGATTCTGGTTCAGTTATTCTAGGTTCGAGTCCTGGTACCCCAGCGGATCTGTTATTATCTGCTGATCTATTGCCCCCATCGTTTAGTGGCCTAGGACACCGCCCTCTCACGGCGGCGGCGCCG
>ERZ773075.315-NODE-315-length-40200-cov-45.0943_pt1 | contig 40200 bp, 30 predicted proteins | sample MGYA00580614_ERZ773075 | MGnify/ENA primary metagenome ERZ773075 (study PRJEB29015, sample SAMEA2738021) | human oral metagenome | biome: human oral; feature: human-associated habitat; material: dental | place: China | collected 2043 ...
CCCAGGCCCACGACACCCGCATCGCGGTCTTCGCCTCGCCCCTGTGGCTGGTGGCGCTGGGGGTGGCCTGGCTCGTCCACAGTCGTCGGCTCGTCAGGCAGCAGGAGCTCCAGCCATGAGCGTCTTCGGTGATGGGCGGAAGACGGCTCCGACGTCGTCGGCCTGCCTGGAGGACCTCCTCGCCCAGGCGGTGGGCGCCGTCCGCCAGGCGGCGGCCTTCGCCCTGGACCCGGGCGAGGAGCTGCGCATCGAGGCCAAGGCTCACCGCAACGACCTGGTCACCCAGGTCGACCGCGGCGTCGAGGAGCGTATCGCCCACCACCTGGAGACCACCGGCATCCCCCTCCACGGCGAGGAGGCCCACCACGTCGAGGACTTCGAGGCCTACCGGGGCCGGGCCTGGGTGCTCGACCCCATCGACGGGACTCTCAACTACGTGTCCACCCATCGCGACTGGGCCATCTCGCTGGCCCTGGTCGACGACGGCGTGCCCGTCCTCGCGGTTCTCGCCGACCCTGTGGCCGGCCGACTATACACGGCGATCCGTGGCAGGGGCGCGCGGGTGGAACCGGTGAGTGCGGACGCTGCGGGCTCCGCCGGTGTCCTGTCGAGGGCTCTGGAGCCGGTGGATGACCTGCCTCTGAGCGAGGGAATGGTCATCGCCCACTACCAGCTCACTCAGCACGTGGGGATCGGTCGGGCCATCGAGGGCTCGCGTGGCATGCGCTGCTACGGGGCTGCCGCCCTGGAGATGGCGGAGGTGGCCGCGGGCGGTGCGGTGGTCTACGCCCAGCCGCTGCTCCAGCCCTGGGACGTTGCGGCCGCTGCGCTGTTGTGCGCCGAGACCGGTGTGGTTCTCACCCGGATGGACGGGTCGCCCTTCGACGTGCGTCGCGCCGGGTCGCTGCTCGTGGGCACCCCTGCGGCCCACGCCGAGGTGCTCGATCTTCTGCGCGCCGCCGGCAGCTGAGACCGGTGGGGCCGGGTCTTCCGGGGTCGCGGCCGGGCCGGTCCCACCGGCGCCCGCGCTCTGGTTCGTACCTTATGGCTCGTGTTCGAGGGGTAGAGGGTACGAACTCGACGCCTACCCGACGAACGCATGGCCGCCCAGCCGCTCGATACGCACAGCGTAGGTGGACATGCTGGTGTTAATCTTCATGACGGTCATTTGGGTCTGGTGCGCTTGTCGCCACCCGAGAACCCTCGCGAAAGGTGCGCCATGTGAGGCAGGCACTTATCTTGCTGCTGATCTGCACCGCCAACTTCATGAACGTCCTGGACGTCACGGTCGTCTCCGTCGCGCTTCCCGACATGGGAGCCTCACTGGGCGCGTCGCTGAGCGAGCTCCAGTGGGTCGTCAACGCCTACACCCTGCCGCTGGGCACGCTCCTCATGTCGGCGGCGACACTGAGCGGATCGGTTGGGCGGCTGCGCCTCTTCCGCTGGGGTGTCGTCCTGTTCACAGCCGGCTCCCTGGCCTGCGCGCTGGCGCCGTCGGTGGGTGTCCTGGACTGGAGCCGCTTCATCCAGGGGGTGGGCGGCGCGATCTTCCTGGGGGTCGGCATCCCCATGATCTCCGACCGCTACCCCGCCGGCCCCGCCCGAGCCCGGGCGATCGGGGTCTACGGGGCGGTCTCCGGTGCGGCCATCGCTCTGGGGCCGCTCATCGGCGGAGGACTCGTCCTGCTGGCGGGCTGGCGTGCTATCTTCTGGATCAACGTCCCGGTGGGCCTGGCGGTCTGGCTCGGGTCGCGCCGGGTCCCCGAGACCGGTGCCGACCAGGGCTCCGCTGCGGCAGACGCAGCAGCCAGGAGGGTCGACTGGCCGGGTACGGCACTGTGTGTCGCCATGACGGGGGCGCTCACGCTGGCGCTCCTCCAGGGCAACACGTGGGGGTGGACCTCGCCCGCGGTCGTCTCCCTGCTGGCCGGCGCGGCGGTGCTGTTCGGCGCCTTCTGCGTCGCCGAGAGACGATCGGCCGACCCCATGGTCGACGTCTCGATCCTCACTGAACCCACCTACGCCGGCAGTGTCATAGTCGGTTTCATCATCCAAGCGGCCCTCATCGGGCCGATGGCCTTCCTGTCCCTGTACGCGCAGAACATCTACCGACTCACCCCGGCCCAGACCGGACTGTGCTTCCTGCCCTTCAGCGCCGCCGCCCTCATCGTGGCCGCCACCTGCGGGGGAGCGGTCCGACGCCACGGGGCCAGGGCGAGCCTGCTGGGGATCGTGCTGGGCGGCGTCGTCGGCTCCTGCCTGCTCATGCTCCTGCGCGGATCAAGCACCTGGCTGGTCCTCGTTCCCGGTCTGATCCTGGCGGGGGCCGCCACCGGGGCCACCGGGACGATCGTCAACCAGCTGGCGGTCTCCTCGGCCGATGAGGACACCGCCGGGATGACCTCGGGATTCTCCGCCTCCGCCCGTCAGCTCGGCATCGTCATGGGGGTCGCGGTCATGGGCGTGAGCTACGAGCGCGTCATCCGGAGGGTGATGACCATGTCGCTGGAGATCGGCGTCCTGGGGCGGGCGGCGGATCGGGAGCGCCTCATCTCCCTGGTGGCCTCCGGTAAGGGGCTGCGGGCGTTGGACGGCTGGCCCACTGCCATGACCGCCGGTATGCGCTTCCGTCTGGCACCACTGGTCCGCTCCGCCACGGATGCGGGGCTCACCGTCAGCTTGGGAGTGGGGGCTGCGGCGATGCTCGCCGTCGCGATCTACCTGGCCCTGACCGTTCCCGGACGGCGCGCGAAGGCCGGTATTCTGCACCTCTTCGCCCGATGACCTGCGTCTGAATGTCGTCGACAGCAGGGCACTGACTCCGGCGCCTACGGTGTCCCAACCGTTCGACGTCGTGAGGGCCATTCATAGACGTTGTGATCGCCCGCATTTGCCCGGGTCAGAGGCTGCCTTAGCCTATGAATAAGCCTCGTAGTGCTCGCCTGTTCTTCAGGTCGGGGGTATACCCTGAGAATATGTTTCCCTGATTCAAGTCATGGAATTTCCTATAACAGAGTGGGTCCGCTCGACGAGTATCCTGCCGTGATGGAGATGGGTGTCGACCAACTCGACTCTCTCAGCCTCAAGAATGAAGACTCTCTTGTCCAAAAGTCCGTGCATATTGTTCACAGCGAGGAGTTTGCCCTTCATTTGAGACGCATAGGCAGTGAGTGCTGCGAGCCGATCCCTCCCTTGAGGGAACATTATGGTTCCTGATAGGTGCACAGACACCAACCTCCCTTGCGTCTGCTTGGGAACCACCAGCGCCGAGCAGTGCGGATTGGTATGCCCATTGATCACATGCCTTGCCTCCTTGGAAGAGACGAAGACAAGACGGTGCTCGCCGAGTCGGGCGAAGAAGCAGGGCGTTAAGCGGGGTTCTTGCTCCTCTATCGTTCCCAGGACGCACATGTCATCCTCGTCAAGGATTGATGCCACTCGTTCCATGATCGTGCTTACTTCCAGGGGTGAGTCCGTGCTCCATTTCATGACGTCGTCTCATTTTCTGCTTGATTTTTTCGACAGGTGGCGATTCGGCTAATTCTTCGCAGTCTCCCAGCGGAAGGTCTTCACTGCCAGAGGGACGACCACAATTGCGATCGCGGTGAGGATTGTGAAGTCCAGAAGCGTTCCATGCCTCTGCTGGCCTTCGCAAACCCAATACAGCAGGTCGCCGAAGTAGGTCGTGGGAAGGAAGTCAAGGAAGCGCTTGATCGAGTCGGAGAAGAGCTCCTGGGGGAAGGCTACGCCGGATGTGAACAGGAAGAACAGTCCGGCGAATGTGGCGACATTGGTGGCGGCCTGTCCGGAGCTGACGAGTGATCCGATGAAGTAACCCAGGCCGAGGAACAGGACAGAAGAGGGTAGGGAAACCAAGGCTGAACGCCACACGGCTGCGGGTCCGACGATATCCAGAGCCACGCCCAGGACGGCTACGAGGATACTGACTATGAGTGCAAGAAGCGCCCGAACAGCCAGGTGGGTCACGATGAACTGCCCTCGTGACACTGGAGTGGTTCCCAGAATGCGCAGGGTGCCGTGCTGCCGATACTCGGCGATGGGGCCGGAGGTCAAGGTCATGCACGTCCCGGTGAGGGTCAGGCACAGTGCCATCGGAACCACAAGTGTCGAGAAGTCGGGCCCCTGGCCCTCCAAGGAGGAGTGAAGGATCTTGTTCATGCCCAGGAAGGTCCCGGCCATGAAGAAGGGGAAGATGAGGATGAAGTAGAAGTTCGTTCGGTTGCGGGACATCTCCCGCCAGTGGGTGATGATGAGGGAGCGGATGTTGCGGGTGCTGGTGGTGCTCATGGTCAGTCTTCCGAGGTTGTTGCAGCAGCGGTCAGTTCAGTGCCGGTGGCCGCCAGATAGGCATCGCCAAGCGTGGGATGCCGGACGCCGAGGTCGTAGCATCCGGTGGTTTGGGACAGGAGGGCGAGCGCCTCATCAGTCCGTGTTGTGTTGAGGGAGGCGGAGCGGTCCGGGTTGATGGTGAGGGTCCCGAGGGACTTCAGCTGGGCGGCGCTGTCGTCGGAGAGGTCCCCGGACAGGCGGAAGATGACCGTCGGCCCTCCGGCGAATGAGGAGATCAGCTCGTCGGGGGTCCCTGAACTGATGCAACGGCCGCGGTCCACGATGAATACGGAGTCCGCCAACGCAGTGGCCTCCTCCATGGAGTGCGTGGACAGGACGATCGTGGCGCCGTTGTCCCTCCAGCTGGCCAGGACTGACCACAGCCGCTCCCTGGCCCGTGGGTCCAAGCCGGTGGAAGGCTCGTCGAGGATGAGCAGCTCAGGATCGGAGACCATCGCCAGGGCGACGTTGAGACGCTGGAGCGTGCCCCCTGAAAGCTTCGTCACCTGGCGCTTGATGAATTTCGTGAGCTCGAGGGACTCCAGAATCTCCCCGCTGGGGCGGGGATGGTCGTAGAAGGAGGACCACAGGTCCAGGAGCTCACCGACGTACAGGTACTCGAAGACCTTGGCCTCCTGCGGCTGGATGGCGACGCGGTGGCTGAGCTCGTCGCCCGCGGTACGCGGGTCGAGCCCCAGGGTCCGTACGGTACCGGAGTCGGGGGTGCGCAGACCGACCGTCATCTCCAAAGAGGTGCTCTTCCCGGCTCCGTTGGGGCCGAGGAAGGCGTGGATCCTGTGCTGCTCGGCCGTGAGCGTCATGCCCGACAAGGCGTCGATACTTCCCCCAGGGGTGTCATAGCGCTTACGGACATCGCGCAACTCAAGCGCGGGGCTTGGGGTGGTCATGGCAGGTGTCTCCTTAGCTGCGGTCGGTGGTTAACGGTACGGATAGGTGAGCGGCCAGGCACTCCTCGAGGCTTATTTACGGCATCTGTCGAAGGTGGCCTGTGCAGACTGCATTGAGTGGCTCTTGCTCGGTGATCTGGGTACGGATGCGCCTGAGAAGAGCCTCTCCTTGGTGCTTGTGGTGGTGCATCATGATGTCTGTCCCTCATCGGGCGGGGTGTCGTGCCACAGCCACCATTTCACCCTGCGGCGGCCGGTTGGTGACCGGTTGATTGGGTGGATCGATCGGTGGAAGTGTCGTGAGAGCCCCTTGATGCGGCCGGTTGAGTGGGCCGGCCCCAGTTCGTGGAGCGCTACTCCATGGGTCGGGCCTCGTGATCGCCTACGAGCCTCCGACTGCTTGCAGCCGAAGACACTGCTTCGTATTCATATGACGCCGGACCTGGTGAATGGTGAGGAGCGCCGAGTGTCGTCGGCGCCCTTTGATCGGGCGCCGACGACACTCGGCGCTGTTCAGCTGTTTGGGCATCGAGGGTGTGGCCGCGATGAGGCAGCAGCGGAGTGAGTGCCTGGGGGCTGCCAAGCAGGATTCCTTCACCCCTCACTGGCCAGTGGGTCAGCGCCAGCCGGCCCTAACTGGCGGCCGGTGCGGTTTGCGTGGTGAAGTCTTCCTTGCCCTGGTTGTCGGTGATGACGGCGGTGATGGTGACCTGCTCGCTCGCCGGTACCGTGGCGGTGGCCTGGGTGCCGGTGAGGACGTCCTCGGTGCCGTCGGCACGCTGGATGTACCAGTCGATGTTGGTGACTGCACCGTCGACGTCGGCGGAGGCCGAGGCGTCCAGGGCAACTTGGTCACCGTCACGGGTGAGAGTGAAGGAACCGGTGGGGCGGACGTTGTCCAGTTGAGCCTCAGCGGCGGCGGGCTGATCCTGGGCGGCTTCCTGTGCTTGGGGGGCGGCAAGTGCGCTCACCACTGAGTCCGCCGTGGCCTTGTGGCCTGCGGCATTGGGATGGAAGCGTCCGTCCTCGAGCAGGCCCTCGAACCAGGGGCCCTGTTTCCCGCACAGCTCGTGGCCCGTGAAGGAGTCGGAGGGATCGGTGAACTGGTAGCCGTGGCGCAGAGCAGCGGCCTTGATGACGGCGTTAAGGTCGTTAGTGCGTGCGTTGATCCAGCGCTGGTCGACCTTGGTCAGGCCCTCGCAGCGGCCCGGGACCGGGAAGAGCTGGCCGATGCCCTGCTGGGTGAACATGCGTGGGTAGCCGACGGCGACCACGGCCGCGTTGGGCGCGCGCGTGCCGATGTCGGTCATGATCGTGTCGTAACTGGTGACACCTTCCTGGGTGGTCTTGCCGGCCAGTGCGTCGATGGCCGAGTCGACCGGGGCGGTGATCGCGCTATCACCCGAGCAGGTGGAGAAGGGGAGCTGGGTGACGCACTTGGACAGGATTTGGGCGAAGCCCGCGTCGTTGCCGCCGATGGAGAAGGAGACCAGCCCGGTTGAGGAGTCCAGGTGGTCGAGTTGGGCGGGCTCGCCCCAGGATGCCTTGGGCTGGTAGAAGTCGCTGGTGCGGGCCCCTGAGCAAGCGTCGAAGTCGAGGGTCTTGCCGGTCTGTTCAGCCACCTGATGGGCGTAGGCGGAGGAGGATCGCTGGCAGTTGTTGCCGTCCCGGACGTTGGTGCCTTCGGCGTAGGGCGGTAGGCCGTAGCCGGAGGCGTAAGAATCACCCAAAGCGACATATGTACCGGCGGGGAGCGAGGGGGCTTGGGGGGTCGAGGATGCCGGCGAGCTGACGGCAACAGCGTACGTGAGGGAGACGGCGAATACTGCAGGGCCTATGCGGCGAAGAAGACGCCGTCGTCCCCGGACCGTGTGTGCTGCGTTCCGTTGTACGGATGACGGGGTGGTCGAGGGATCGTGATGGCTGGGCATAGCGTCTCCTTGGGGTCCGCAGACGAACACCGCATACAATACTACCGGAAAATAGTATGAACAACGTTGTCAATATGTCAGGGTGTCCCGACGCAGCGTTCCAGTACTCAACCCTGTAGATCCCGATGCGTGGGTGCCTGTGAAAACCGCGTCAGGACGCGGCTCCAATGCTCCATGGCGTGGGTGTCGCTGACGAATGTCATGGACGGGTTGCATGCTGTCAAAGGTCGGAGTAATCTATTTCACCGACGCGACGTTTGATCGACGTATTGTTACGTCAATCAAAAACGTTGCCGTCTCATAGAGGAGTGACTTTTCTTCGATGTTTGCAGCGACATCGTTAGATGCGTCTCCTGCTCATCATCGAGATCGCCCGCTCCGGTTCAGTCGAAGTCGTTATGTTCGAGTTTCATGAATGACTGTGCGGAGAATATATGAGGGTGGAATACACGCGAAGCATATTGAGCACTGAAGTGTCCAAAGTGTCCAATCTCGTGTCCCGCTAGAAGTCCCTGGATTCAAAGCACTCACTGAAATGAGTAGCTACTGAAATGAGTAGCTGATCCTTGTTCTGTGCCTACCGCTGAAACACGCGTGACATACTGCGTTCGACTAGGTCGGAGAAAAGATTGAAGCTCGCATACCGAACGAATCATTCCAGAAGAGGCCGATTCGCTAAACCAGGAAGCCTCTTCTATGAATCTCTGTCCCAGGACCCTAGTAAGGCATTCAGCGTGACGCCACGGGGGTGGGTCAGCGATAGATTAGGGCCCTGGACTCGGGTATATCCCCGGAATATATGGGATAGCTACCCACAGCATGGATGGAAAATTCACGTCAGTTCAGTCCCGGCTGATGCCGAAGAAACACTTGCTACTGTTGCAGACGTTTGTGAGCACTACATAACTCCCTTCAAGCACCTGAGTGATCGCCCAGAATTTTTGCACTGTTTGAAGAAGTATGCCGACAGGTTGTCTGGAGGAAAATTTATCACGATTTATCCAAGAAGTGAACAGCAGTTCGTGACCTTGCTGAAACAATTGGACCAACGGTTGGAAGGGAAGGCCGGCCCCTACGTGCTGACGGATGTGCGTTACGCCGAGAGTCCGGTGTTCTTCAGATACGGGGCATACTTTTCCAAAACGCTGTCCAATGGAAGAACAGGAATCATCACACCTTCTGGAGAGGTGATTGAGGACCCTCGCGACGTGAAGTTCTCCATACCTGACTTCGTTACTATTCCGGATGCCATTAAACATGTGGTGGAGGCTCGAAAGAATGGTTTGAAGAACGGGGCTGATGAACTGTTGTATCCCTATAGAGTGACTGGTTGTATGCACTATAGTTTTGGTGGCGGAGTGTATCGCGGATTGGATCTGCGTGACCAGCATGAAGTTATTTTGAAAGAAGCGCGAGCTTATAGCGGATACACGTCGGAAACGGAGTCATCTCAGGATCGTTTAAGATCTGAAGCTAAAGTGCTCAAGGAACTGGAGCATTTGGAGTTTGTGCCACGTCTTCGTGACTATCTGGCACTTAGTGATCATGAATTTATTGTAGAGGATTTCATTGAGGGTGGAACGCTTCAAGATTGGATAGCCGCAAACTATCCTTTTCTTTTCGAGCAGCCCATTGAGTCATATGAAGTCGACGCATTGAAAATATCCCGGCAGCTCATTAGAATCGTCCATTCCGCGAATGCGGAGGGCGTGGCCATCATGGACCTTCAACCCAAGAACATAATGATTGAAACAGATCTGACTGTCCGCCTCATTGACTTGGAGGGAGCGCGGCCGATCATGTGTGAATCACGAGATGTGCTGGGCACTCCTGGGTTCATGCCACTAAGAAAGTGCAGTAATCGGGAACGAGATGCATACTCCTTGTTCCAAGTGCTGTTATACATGTTTGCTCCTTCATCGGATTCTGCTCTATCACCTGGGCTTGAACAAAAACGCATCGACTTCATATCGGATACATTCTCTGAAGAGGTGCTGAGTCTCGTCGAGTGCGTCCGTGCTGAAGTGCCTTCGTCGGTTACTAAGCCAAGGCTGGGCCTTTGTGCGAATAGCGCAAGGGCAGTTCGTCCGCAACCGTTGCGATATGAGTGGAAACAGTATAGGCATAAGGTCATCTCGGGAATATATGCCGCAAGAAGACGAATTGAGAAAACTGCGCCTGTATTCCCCGGTGATGCGCGGCAGCTGTGGGACGGTCCATCTGCGCAGTGGGACTTGGAAACCGGTACCGCTGGAATCATTCTGGCTTTATCAAGACTGGGAATGGATACGCATGAACTCGCGGTCGAACTTGCTGAGAACATGCGTACAACTGATCTACCTGAAGAAGGGCTTCTGCGGGGACTTCCTGGCATTTCATTGGCTATGGCTGAAGCGGGAGAGCCTGAAATCGCCATGGCGCTGGCAAGCCATCGGGAAAGTTTCACAAGCAAGAACGCGAATATTCGAAGTGGTGTGGCTGGAACAGTTCTATCATATTTGTCCTTGTGTCAGTACGGCATGAAGATCAGGTTCATTCATGAGTTGCTGGCCGACTTCGAAGACGCCCTGGATGACTCGGACATATATGTGGATGGCGGCGGAGCTGAAACTGGGAACGCCGTTGGGCTTTTTGATGGTTGGTGTGGTGTGGCAGTGGCTTGTGAGGCGGTGTTCAGAAGGACTGGAAATATCGACTGGCACCGACGGGCTGAAGCCTTCCTGGAGCGAGATATCCGTCATTTAAAAGTCAGCGATCAGGGTGCTCAGTACGTGGATATGTCGGGAGTCAACTATGGATACCTGTCGGAAGGCTCGGCCGGAGTAGGAGTGGCGTGCTCCATAGTGGATCGGGCTCGCTACAAGAAAATCATTAGAGGAATCTCAACGTCTTTGGGTTCTCGCTTGTGCCTTAGTGCAGGACTATTTCAGGGGCAGGCGGGCCTTGCTGCTTCACTCATGATGATTGGCGGAGTCGAATGCGAGTCGATTGTCGAGAAGGAGTTAGGTAATCTTTTACATATGAAGTCCTTCTCTGTTGACGATGGCGAGGCCATCTATTTTCCAGGAAATCATTCATATTGTCTTTCTGCCGACTATTCTACAGGTGCGGCAGGAATAGCGTTAAGTGTTGACGGCTATTGTCGGAGATGGCCGGCGTGGGTACCTTGGTCTCCCCTTCTGTTCGATGGAGTTAAGAAAGGAGGTGCATGATGGACGAGTTGCTTTCTCTCCAGGCGTTTGACGTTCAGGCGGACACTCTGCCGGAGCGCGGATCGAGCGCAAGCATGTGGTGCAATGGCGACAACAGCGGCATCAGCCTCTGGTGCGGCTGATACAACCGCCCGCCTGCTGAGGGAGGGGCTGAACGTATGCTGCAGCGTTTGGCTCCTCCCTCCCGGGATTTATAGGTCGGGTAACAACTTCGTTGTGATCGGTTATCGTGCGCCCATGATGAGTCGATAGCTTTCTCTAAATCAGAGTAGCTCGGTGGTGCCTGTCCCGACGAGTAGGCATATTGTGCTTGGTAAGGGAAGGAGAGATCCCATTGTGTTGGTTCTAGAATGTGACAACCTGCGTCACCATTTTGGTGAGGCCAGGGAGGTGCTGCGTGGAGTGAGCCTGTCTTTCGAGTCAGGTTCTATCACAGCTGTGATGGGGCCGTCCGGCTCTGGCAAGACGACGCTGTTGAACTGCATGTCGGGAATCATTCGTCCTACCGGAGGTCGAGTGATTTACCGAGGACGCGACCTTTCGCGAATGAATGTGGCTACGCAAGATAAGTTACGACGATCTTCGTGGGGGTTCATATTCCAGTCCTATAATCTGGTGGAGGCACTCACTGCGACAGACAATGTTAAACTACCAGCGTTATTTGACGGGCATCGTATGGATGACGAGGTTGCGGCATCGGCGCTGGCTCGAGTGGGTCTTGACGGATTGGGAGGGCGATATCCGGAAGAATTGTCCGGTGGTCAGCGACAGCGGGTGGCCATCGCCCGGGCGCTCGCAAGCAGCCGTGACGTAGTATTCGCCGACGAGCCTACTGGTGCGTTGGACAGTGGTTCTCGTCGAGAAGTGATGGATAATCTGACAACGCTTCCCAGTAGTGGTAGTACCGTGGTGCTGGTGACTCACGATCCGATGGTCGCCGCAGAAGCGTCACGAGTGGTGTTCCTTTACGACGGTGCTGTAGCGGGCGAAGAAAGAGGTCTTTCGCCGGTAGGTATAGCCGAACGCCTCGCGGATCTGGAGGTGCGCTGATGCTTGGCACAATGCGTTTGTCGATCCGGATGCTGCGCCGTCATATGGCGCTGTACTCCGGGTGCATGGCCACTGTTGGAGCTACGTCAGTGATCGCTTCGGCTCAGGCGTATCTGGTCGCGGGGTTCTCAGATGCTGAACGGGTGAGCGTCTCAAGCATGTCTGCTGAGGAGGTTGCCTCTCAGTTGACGGCAATCAGGGGGATCCTTTCTCTACTGAGTGGAATTGCGATCGTAGTCAGCGGGTTCCTGATGTCGTCTGCTGTTAAACAGGTGATCTCGTTTCGCCAAAAAGAATTCGCGCTGATGCGCCTGGTGGGAGCCAGCAGGTTTCGTATATCTCAAATGGTGTTCTTGGAGTGCCTGCTGATGGCGCTTGTTGTGGCGTTGCCGTGTTCAGTTGTCGGCGCTCTGCTGTCCCCGGCGCTGCTCGCTGGGCTACGGATGATCGGCTTTTTCGGCAATGATATCTCGGTGAGTTTCGTTCTCACGGCAATTCCGATCGTCATCGTGGCGGTGTCGATGTCGCTGGTCGCAGGCCTGGCGGGTTGGGCTGCCGCACGCGGAGCCACGCGTGGAGATCTGGATCATGCGGTTGTGTCGCTGACAGGAAGGTTGTCCGTTTGGCAGATCGCTTGGCGCGTTACGTTCGGAGTAGCAGGCTTGGCCGGCATCGTTCTGTTGGACGCTCAGAAACTGGGGTCCAATCTCGTACTGGTTTTGCCGTTTCTGGCGGTGGTTCCGCTGTTCGCACTGGCACCGGTGGCAGTTCCGGCCGGAGCCTTGGCGGTGGGGCGTCTGGTTGGCCTGGCCGCTCCGGGCCCAGGCCTGCTCGCGGCTGAACGGGCGAGTCGGGATCGATTGCGTCTTGCCCGTTCGGCTGTACCGTCGATCGTGTGCGTAGGTGTGCTAGGAGGCTTCCTCGTGGCTAACGCACCTGACGAGGAGGCGCGCACGGCATACGCCTCTTCACGTGTCGAGGCCACCGCGATCGCCCGCGTCACCGGCACCGATGATGCGGACCGGGTGACAGAGTCGTTGCCCTCTTCCGCCGGTGCCACCGCACGTCTTGCGTCTCGAAAGAACATGGTGAAAACCGGTGAGAAGAAAGCCTCTCGGCAGACCATGTACTTCACCGATTCCGGAGCCCTGCGTGAACTGTTGCATCAGAATATCGTGGAGGGTGATCCTGAGAAGGTGAAGGGCGCTGACATCGCTAGTAGTATGAGTGGTGCACGCGTGGGTGATTCCATACAGGCCCAGAGTGCTTCAGGTCAGCAGATCGAGCTGCATGTCGTGGCTGTTATTGAGGATCCTTTGTATGATGGCGGCATATTTCTGGACTGGGGTCAGGCTTCCCAGTTTGTAGCCGATCCGACAAGTCTTTCTGCAACGATTTTCACTACTGCGGCAGTCGACAACGAGGTGGCCGCCGTCATGAGCTCCGCCGGTATCAAAGGTTCTGTCACTGATCAATCAGGATACATCGAGTACTTGGCGGAGACGCGACATGCTAACACTTATCGCTCCAATATCGGAATTTTCGGAACGATCTACCTCATGAGTTTGATCAGTCTGGTCCAGTCCGCCATCAGCTCCAATTTGGCGCGAAAGCGTGAATACGGGCTTTTAAGGGTGCTGGGAGTCAGTCCTAAAGGAATTCTTGCTACAACAGCCACCGAAACTGTGATCGTCCAGATCGTTGCAGGTATCCTCATCGGGATCACCTTTGTTGTGCTGGCTGTTAGGTTTGCTGCACTTAATAGCACATCTCCACTGTCCGCACTGGCCTCGGCAGCACCTTCTACCGTTGCCGCCTACATCTCCGTGCTCGTCCTGGCCGTAGTTTCTCAGCTGGCAGGAACATATCTCACGCTTAGCCAATCCTCCAAGGCCGAAACCCGGAACCACGGGTAGCGAAGGATGTATCGGCATGAAGGCCACGAGTATGTTGGGCCAGTTGGTAAAAATTAAGGGTGTGACACTCTGTGCGCTGCTCGTTGGCATCGTCGGCGGTGTCGTCAACGCGGTTCAACCAGTTCTTTTAAAAAAAGTGCTTGATAACTTGCAGACACTTCAGCCCCTTTCGGTCGTCCTGCTCGTGGCCGCAATTGTTTCCTATACTGGACTATCTGCATTACAAGAATATTTGAGAGCGAAGATCGCTCATACGGTGACTGCTAATGTGCGTACACGGCTAGCACGACATTTATGTGAAGTCCCACTGTCGTCCTTCGATGATCACCCTAAAGGGGATCTTCTGGCGCGATTCGGAGACGATTCGGTGCAGGTTGGAAAGGCACTCAATGACGGTGTTATAGGAGCTTTCTCTGCCGTATTCGGGTTCCTGTTCGCCTTCGTTGGAATGTTGTTGATCGACGTGACTCTGCTCATTTCAGTACTGTTATGCGTCGGCTTTGGATCGGTATTGTCACTACTGACGAGCAAGACACTGGAGGGTAAGTCATTACATGCCCAAGAGGCTAATGGCGAGTTGATGACGGCATTTGATCGCACCATGACGGCATTGCCGGTTTTGAAAGCGTACAATGCCGAGTCGCTGGAAGAAGTGAAAATCGTCCGCTCCATCCGCAATCATTACTCTAGAAACATGAGGTTGGTCGCTCTTCAAGCGATAGTCAAACCTTTGGGGGGAATTATTGTTCAGGTGGCATTATTTGTCAGCCTTGGTATCGGGGTGTACCGCGTCTCGATTGGAGCGTTGACCGTTGGAAGCCTGGTTGCGTTTGCCATGTATTTGACGATGATGATCACGCCCGCCTCGCAGGTCATGAATGGAGTTGCTGCTTACCGAGCGGGTAAAGGAGCGATGGTGCGAGTCGATCAGGTCCTTTCAATCGCGGCGGAGGACGCTAAAGCAGTATTTATTGGAAAAAATGAGGATGACGAGCACTTGGACGTCCATGAGGCAGTAACGAGTGACGGAGTACTGAGTTTCAACGAGGTCGTCTACCGGTACGATGGAGAGACGGATCCCTTTATGCTGGGGCCGCTCAGTTTTAGTGTGGAAGCCGGTTCGAGAACAGCGATCGTTGGTCAGTCTGGCTCGGGAAAATCAACGATTCTATCGTTGGTGGAAAGATTCCGCTCCCCTCAGTCAGGAGTCATACGTTTCTTGGGCAAGAAACAGAATGAATATCAGCTCGCGGCTTATCGCAACAATCTTGCATATGTCGATCAAGGCAATGTCGCATTGGGGGGGACCCTTCGGGAGAACCTCATGTTAGCCAATCCTGACGTGTCTGATTCTGATCTTCAAACGGTGCTATCGGCGGTGGGTTTACAACACTTCGTTTCTAGGCTTGATGTAGATCTGGGGGATGCAGGTGGGCGGTTGTCGGGAGGCGAACGGCAACGAATATCGTGGGCTCGGTTCCTCCTTAATCGATATCGCCCTCTTCTAGTTCTTGATGAGCCGTCGTCGAGCGTGGACTCCATATCTGCGGCCCACTTTACTCGAATGCTTGATTGTCTGCCAAGTAAATCTACAGTAATTCTTGTGACGCACAACCTGCATCAGGTGATTGGATTTGATCAAATTATCGTGATGCAACATGGCCATATGGTGGGGAGTGGGAGACATGACGAGTTGCTGCGCGGAAATAGGATCTATCGGAGAATGGCCGAGAAGCAAGGGATGCTGGCTGCGTGATTGAGTTAGCGGAAGGAATGGACGTGACTGCCGCCGATGCCCTCACTTTGAATGAGATTCTCCTGAGTGAAACAGCTCGCTCTTACAATGCGCTTGGCGTGGAACTCCTTCCGTCAGATGCTGTCAAGAATACTCGTGGTTTAGCGACCGCCCGCCTTCGAGCGCTACCTGTCCGGCGGGGAAGGTACTGGTACTACCCTCGGTATGATGGTGGAAGAACACTGTACTGTCGTTCAATCGCCTCTGACGACGGGATTCAAGAATATATGCATGGCGATTTTCAGGAAGCGGTTGACGAGGTGGTTCATCCAAACCTGGTTAACTCGGTGAAGTTGGGAGCGAATAGACGAACGGGAAAGTTGTTCTCCATAGAGCATGTCGGGCGCGGGAGAATGAGAATGCTGGTTATGGATGGTTCTCCTGGCCGCTCGCCCGCCGTTGTGTGCAATATTGATAACGTAGGCAGTACTGCGGCTTGGGCGGGCGACTCGAACTGGATCTTCTATACGAAGTTGGATGACGCACTGCGGCCTGCGGAATTATGGGCCCGCAATGTGGATGACCCTCGTAGCGAGATCAGGCTTCATTGGGAGGATGACAAGCGGTGCGGCATAGTGGTGTATGCTAACGGCGGTCACGTATTCTCTCTTTCATCCACTCCTGAAGTGAGTGAGAGTGCTGAATACAGGATGGAGGATGATGGAACCTGGAGCAGAAATGTTTTGATCAATCGCTCCCGCGGTCTTCTCCATCGTGTTTTTGCGGCCGACGATCGCGGTGGAACTCGACGTTATCTAGTCAGGCATCTCGATTCGTCAGGTGATCAGATTCTGAGTTGGGCCAATGAGTGTGATCTTGACGCAAGTGTTGGTTCCGTGAAATGGAGTCGAGTCTTTGGCGGTACACCCCGGACGGTGCTCACAGATGTTTATGTCGTGCCGAATCATATTGTTCTCGGAATGCGCGTGAATGCCCTGCCCAGGGTGGGTGTCATTGATATGAGTTCTCCCGGCGACGTTCTTATGGTCGGCCCAGATGAGGAGGATGACGACTTGATCGGAGTCCGTGTTGTCGACGCTGACGAGGATGGCTCCGTTCTCAGAGTTGCTTTTGAATACTACACGCGTCATATCAGAGCGATTGACTATCGATACGTTGACGGAAAGAGCTTCGAGATTCCGTTTGATATGAAGGAACCCGATATTTCGACCAGATTGATTGCGACTAGGGAATATGTCAGGAGTGGCGGCGTCGATATCCCCATGACCTTTGTTCGCTCTGAAAAAGTCCGGCCGGATGGGCGTGCTCCCGGGGTGCTGGTAGCTTATGGGTGCTATCAAAGCTGCTTGGATCCGGAGTTCGCTAGAAGCTGGTTGAAACTGCTTCAGCGGGGAGTGGTGATCGTGTATGCCCATGTTCGCGGTGGGGGTGAGATGGGCAGCTGGTGGCACGAGCAAGGGCGTGGGATCAACAAAGTGAATTCATTGATGGATTTTGACACATGTGCTCGCTATGCCGTTGAATCGGGGTGGGTTGCGGAAGGCAGGTTAGGAGCGGCGACTGCATCGGCTGGAGCGATTCTTGTGGCCTCTTCAATTAATCGCAACCCAGGTCTGTTCAGAGCGTGCCTACTTCGACAGCCGTTCGTTGACCCTCACAATGTTCTGAGAAATCCAGCCCTTCCTCTGGTGGCGACGGACTGGAGCGAGTTCGGGAATCCTCTCGAGGATCAGCGAGCTGCCGAGATGATTCGATCATATTCTCCGTTACAGAATGTGCGTACTCAAGACTATCCTGCCATCGGTGTCGTTCTCGGTGAGTTGGACTCTCGTATCAGCAACTCCGATGCTATCGAGTGGGTGGAGCGGATTCGGAGTGCCTCCACGTCGTCGCGCCCATTGTATATAGACGCGATAATGGGGGTTGGGCACGGTTGTGATGATGCTCGTTTCGAACTTGCCTTCTGGGAGCGCGAGCTATTGAATGCTTGAGCGGGATGGGTTGATGAAACGAAGCCCACAAGTGGTTCGTGAGGCTTGTTCGCCGACCTGTCGGCCGTCTCGTCGAGCGTGTCGTCGGCCGCTCGTTTCGACCTGTGGCTCATTGTCCCCCACTGTGTGAACGTGCGAGTCGGGTTCGGGGTTGCTTGACTGTGGGCACAGGAATGTCCACGTGCAGCACAGGCCGCCGTCCGCCGTCGGTGGGACTACAGGTCCCCGACCTTCTGGAGGCGTTGGAGACTGAGCCAACCCACCGGGATCGGGATCCAGAAGGTGACTAGGCGGTAGACGACTGCCGTTGAGAGCGCTACCCCGTAGGGGACGCCGGCGGCGACGAGTCCAGCGGTCAGGGCCAGCTCGACCGGTCCGATGCCACCGGGGGAGGGCACGATTGATCCCACTGTGTTGGATGCCAGGTAGGTGATGGCCAGAACCGTGAAGGGAACCGTGGTGCCGAAGGCCCACAGGCTCGCGCTGAAGGACAGGATGTAGGACAGACTGAGCATGAGCGCTCCGCCGATCCCCAGGGCCAGGCGCACCGGATTGGACATGACCCATACGAGCCGCGGCCATACCTGGCGGTAGGTGGGTGCGATCTTGGCCCACGCCCAGGTGCGTGCTCTGGGGATCACCAGAATGACCGCCGCAACGACCACGATGACGCCGGCCGCGACCAGCACCCAGCTCGACGGCAGTGTCAGTCCCGTCGACTGGCCGGTCATCGCCGCCAATGTTACGAGCAGCACCACGGTGACAAGGAGCTGGACCACTTGGACCAGGGCCACCGTGGCCACGCCGACCGCCGTCGGTACGCCCTTGCGGTTGAGGAAGCGCAGGTTGATGGCCGCCCCGCCCACCCCGGCCGGTGCCACGAGCGTGACGACGGCGCTGGCCAGGTGTACCTCGGTGGAGCGCCACAGCGACAGTCGCTCAGGGCTGAAGGCCGCCAGTGTGAGCCCGGCGCCCACGTAGGTCGCCACCGAGAAGACCAGAGCCGTCAGCATCCACCAGATACTGGCCTGCGAGACGGCGGCGGAGACCTGCTGGAAGTCCAGCTGCGCCAGCAGTGTCCACATCGCGACCAGTGCCACGACGGCCATGAGGACAGTACGCGTGGAGAAGCGTCTGAGACGGGCCGGCTCGGCGTCTGCAGTCGGGGTGAGGGTCACGAGGGCGTCGCGCAGGTCCTGCAGGACCTGCCTGCCGGCCCCGCGCCGCCTCATGACCTCTCGGGTCTGGCGTGGCAGCACCACCCGCTGGAGCATGGGAGCGATCGAAGCCAGTTGCGCGGTGGTCAGCGATCGGGAGGCGGCGTCGATGGCTCGCTGGGCGCCCACGGTCATAGCCGTCAGCGCCAGGGCCTGGGCCAGGTCCACGCGGCGGGAGAGCTCGGAGGAGATCGTCTCACCCGAGGCCCAGTCCAGGAGCCACAGGCGTCCCGCCTCGTCGACGACGACGTTCGAGGCGTCGATGCCGCCGTGTGCCAGCCCGGCGGCATGGGCCCGCTGGAGTTGTCTCCACAGCTGGTCCAGGACGTCGTCGTCGATCTCGGCTCCCAGGTCCTGGATGGAGCGGGCGCCCACGACATGGTCGGTCACCAGCAGCACCGACTCCGCGGCCTCGGCCATGCCCCGCAGCTCGGGGGTGCGCACGTGGGCGCGATGCGCCTCCATCGTCATGAGAGCGGCGTGCTTGGCGGCGGATCGCAGGGACATATCGCGGGTGGGGGACAGACCCTTGACGCGGATCTGGTCCCAGATGTTGGACAGGAATCCGGCTACTTGCCGGTCGGCGTCGAGGAGAGTGGCGTTGTGGCGCTCGCCGGCCGAGTCCCACACGGCGTACATCCGGTGGACCGAGGCCCTCTCCCGGGACAGGGCGGAGCTGGAGGCCTCAGCCAGAACGGCGGTCAGATCGACGCCGGTGGCCGGCCTGATCGTGTTGGTGTCGGCTGGTCCCGCTGCGGTTGACGACGCGGGATCAATGGGGGAGGCTGCCGCCTCGGACGGTTCCGTGGTCGGCTTCCTGGCCGGCTCAGTGCCTTCAGTGGCGGACGTGGTGGAGTCTGGTGGCTCGGCCGCCGCCGAGTCCGACGACCTGGTCGACGTGCCGCTGCTGTCGGCCCCTGAAGTCCCCTGAGCCATCGGAGTCAGGGGGAGCTCGCGGATCTGCTCACGGACCTGCTCGGTGTAGCCCAGAGGGGCGTCAGTGGTGACGACCCAGGCGCGAGCCTCCGGGGCGCGGTCCATGCGGACCACCCGTACTGCGTCGATCCCGGCTCGGCGCAGTGCGCGCACGAGCGTGACCCCGTGGGCACGGCGGTCCTCCACGCCGACGACGTAACGAACCACCAGGCCGACGGTACGACCCAGCAGCAGGGACAGGATCGCGCCGGGCAGGGTCAGGGCGCCGCGCAGGACGGCCAGGCCGAGGATGATGCACAGGGCCGCCCAGCTCGAACGCATTGTGCTGGAGCTGTTGCGGTCGCCGGCGCCCGTGAGCAGGCCCGACATGGCTGCGAAGACGGTGGAGACACCCAGTTGTGCGGCGCCCGAGGCTGTGACCGTCAGACCCGTGACGAGGGAGGCCGGTCCCCATATGACCAGCCCAGTCATTGCGCCGAGGGCGACCGCGTACCCGGCGATCCCTGATAGGACGGCCTCGCCGCAGGAGCGCCAGGAGCGGCGTAGGAAGCGGTCGAGCAGGACGGCCAGCGGCAGGATGAATGTGGTCAGGCCCTCGATAGCCTGTAAGGGGAAGACCAGGATGCGACGCAGCACCACCGCGAGGGCGTTCTGGACGTCCTGGGTGACGCCGGTTGCGGTCTGGCGGGCGTAGATCGCCAGGATCAGGACCGCCCCGATGCCCAGGAGGGTCAGAGTCAGATCGAGCAGGTCCTCGGTGCGTCGCAGGCGGTGCGCGGTGGTGTCCACCAGGAGTGTCGTCGAGTGCGCTGCGGCGGATGGTGGGGTGGTGGCGATGGGCGGCTCGGCGGGGGCTGAGACGTCGGTGGGGCCGCCTTCTGACGGAGGTGGGCCTGGTGCCGCATCGGTCATGTGGTGATTCTAGAAGGTGACCCTGTGTGTGCCCCTCCTACGTCAGGAGGGTCTGTCTGCGCAGCTGCCTGTATATTCAAACTTGTTTGTTATGCAAACTTACGCAGGTTATCCTGTGGGTGTTCCGGCATACAGGCCACTGCGAGTGAGGAGGTTCGTCATGAGTGCCGCATCCCAGCACCAGGAGGTTCCGGAGGGGCCGGCCGAGGCTCTCGCCGTCGTCGACGCCCAGCGGGAGACCTATCTCAAGCGGCATGAGATCAAGCCGGCTCCGCTCCTGATCGCCTGGGGGTCTGCCTGGCTGATCGGCTACGCCGTTCTCGCCCTCTATCGCGAGCCGGACTACAGCATGCCCAGGATGCCTTTCCTGTTCTTCGGCGGATGTCTTGCGGCCGCCCTTGTCTTCACCTTCGCCTACATCATCCCCAAGGCACGTGGTATCCGTGGCCGAAGCAACCGTGAGGGCACCTACTACGGCTGGTCCTGGTTCCTCGGCATGGCATTGGGGACCGTCATCCTGGGGCGGGTGAATGCCGTTCTGGCCACTATCGACACGCCCCAGGCCAGGGAGATCGCGGCCCTGGTGTCCAATGCGTTGCCCTGCCTTGTCGTCGGCGTCATCTTCCTCATGAGTGCCGCGCTGTGGGACGAGGCGGTCATGGGATTCCTGGGCGGCTGGATCCTCCTGGTCACCGTTGTGTTCACGGTCGCGGGGATTCCCTGGGGCTGGTGGGTCATGTCCGTGGCCGGTGGGGGCGGCATGCTGGTGGCGGCCGTCGTCAGCACCGTGGTGGGAGCGAAGCGAGGCGCGTGAGATGGCGGAGGAATCAGGGAGGAGGAAGGTGAGGCGGCCGGCCGGTCAAGAGGCGGGACCGGCTGAGGCGGCCGGGTTGGCCGCGTCTGACGTCGATATCGACCCCGTCATCCACGCTCAGGCCCGCTTGCGGATCATGGCGACCCTCGCCGCCGTGCCGGTCGGTGACGAGCTGCACTTCCCCCGCTTGCGCGAGCTGCTGGACATGACGGCTGGGAACCTGTCCACCCACCTGTCCAAGCTCGAGGGGGCCGGCTACATCCGGCAGAACAAGGCCTATGTCGGACGCAGCCCCGCCACCTACCTGGCGCTGACCCCCGAGGGGCGGGTCGCCTTCGAGAGGTACGTGCTCAACCTGCGTTCCCTGCTCAATACCTGACGATCGAGGTGCTGGCCGGCCGCCGGCCGAGGTGGGGCGGACGGTCTTGTGGGTGTGCCTGAAGGTCGGCGAACGGCACTGATGGCTTGAGGACTGATCCGGAAGGATCAGTCCTCAAGCCATCAGGTCGTCGGTGCGGTTCGGATGTTACTGGTGACTGCGTTCTGGCGGGCCGAGCTGTCAGCGTACGCCGCCGGTGCGGCGGGTGACGACGATCAGCAGCCCCCACAGGACGGCGCCTACGCCTACGGTCGCGGCCAGAAGGGGAAGCATACTCGCCGCGTCAAAACTCCCGGCAACGGAGGAGGCCGACGAACCCAGGACCAGGGTCATGTTGAGAATGCCCTGCGGGATGACGTAGGCCAAGGGGCTCTGAGCCGCCGCCAGACCGAACCCGACGGCACAGCCGATGAAGGCGACCGCCACGGGCGCGGCGAAGGACCGCATGAGCATGCTCAACAGTGACTGCACCGCGACGAGCGGCGCCGCCGCCAGCACCCCGAGGAGGGCTGACACGGTGAAGGACATGGGCATCGCGGGTCCCAGACCCATGATGAACGTTCCCGAGATCCAGGCCAGGACCACGAGGATCACCTGCATCACCAGCAGTGGTGCGAAGAGGACCAGGGTCTTGGCCAGCGCCACGGCCGTCGCAGTGTGGGGGGTGGTCCGCATGGCGTTCCAGCTCGTGCCGCGGTGCTCCACCCGCCACACGGTGGAGGCCAGCAGGGCCACGCCCAGCGAGCAGAACATCATGGCGTAGAAGAGCGTCATCTGTGATGTCAAGGACACCCAGCCCTGGAGGAAGGCCTCTCGGTTCGCTTTGAAGTTGACGCTGCCGGAGATGACCGCCAGCAGTGGCAGCAGGATGGTCACCGCCCACACCGAGGAGCGCTTGAGCTTAATGGCCTCGGCGGCCACCAGCGAGACGAACCCGCTGCTCCCGCTGAATGTGCCACGTCGTTTCGATGCGGCCTCGTTCCCACTGCCAACGGTCCGGGTGACGGAGGGGATCCTCGGTACAGGAGCGGTATGCGCGGCCGGGCCGGCAGCACGGGTCATGGTGGAGGCGTTGATGGGGGTAGTCACGGGGATCACCTCTCGATCCGGTCGAGCCGGCGGGTAGCGGCAGTGAAGAGGAGAGCGGTCAGGGCCAGGAACCCAATGACCCAGAGCATGGGGATCGTGATGTACTCGACGACGGCGTGGCCGTCCACCATGGACATCTTCATGGGCGAGATGACGGCGTAGTAGCCCCAGGGCAGCATCCGTGCCAGTAATGGCGGGGCGAGCAGCATGTAGACGCCGATGAAGCATCCCAGGAGCCCCACGCTCATGACGACCAGCTGGTTCTCCACCACGGCCGCCAGCCACAGGTGGTAGGCGCACATCGCGACGTTGACCAGGGCCAGCAGGAGCGTGTAAGTGATCCAAGGGCCGACGTCGAGCGGGAGGGAGAGGCCCATGACCCGTGCTATGGCGATGAGGACCGCGCTCTGGGCAATGGTTGCGGGAACGATGAGGAGCGTCAGCGCGGCGAGCTTGACCCGGCACAGGGCCCCCGGTGTCAGTCCCGAGGTGGCCGCCAGGTTCCACCCGGCTCCGGTGTGCTCGATGTCGGTCTGTCGACTGGCGAGGATTGCGACGAAGAGCGGCTGTATCATCGCATTAGTCATACCCATGTTCAGGAGAAGCCTCGCCCACGGCTGGGCGCCGGGGTCGCTCAGTTGTCCGTGTCTTGCCATGCTGGCCAGCTGCAAAGCGCTCATGAGGATCGAGACCGTGATGAGGATCGCGGTCACCAGCAGCACGCGCAGGCGGCGCATCTTGAGGACCTCGATGCCCACGGAGCTCAGGAACCCGGGTGCGGCCGACCTGCGCGACCCGCGTGCCGACGTCGCCTTGCCTGCCGTGACGGCTGGGTGGGAAAGTGTGGCGCTCGTCATCACAGCACACCTCCCCGTCCGGTGAGGTCCATGAAGATGTCCTCCAGGCTCTGGGCCTCGCGGCGCACCTCGTGCATCTCGACGCCGGCGGCGGCCAGCCGGTTGATGAGCTCAGCGACTGCTCCCTTCGACATCCCCGGGATGCGCACGCCCTGCGGCACCAGCACCGGACCGCTCGGCTGATCGGGCGAGCCGGCTGCGCCGGGGGCCTGAGCCGGCACGAGCCCGGCCAGGAACCGCGGGTCCAGAACGGCCTGCGGCGTCGGTGTGACGATGAGGACGTCCGGCACGGAGCGCTCCATGAGCTCGGCGCGCGTGCCCTGGAAGACGAGACGGCCGGCGGACAGGATGCCGAGCATGGAGGCCATGCGGTCGATCTCGTCCAGGAGGTGGCTGGAGACCATGATGGAGACGCCCTCGTCGGCGAGCTCGACCATCAGGCGGCGCATCTCCTCGATGCCGGCCGGGTCCAGGCCGTTGGTGGGCTCGTCGAGGATGAGGAGCTCGGGGTCGCGGGCCAGTGCCAGGGCGATCCCCAGACGCTGCTTCATGCCCAGCGAGTAGGTGCGCACCAGGCGGTCCTTGTGCTCGGTCAGGCGCACGAGCGACAGGGCGCGACTGATCTGCTGCTCGCTCAGGCCCTGCATCTTCGCGGCGATCCGCATGTTCTCAGCCCCCGTGAGGTGGCCGTAGCCGGGAGGGTTCTCAATCATGGAGCCGGTGCGTGACATGATCTCGGCTCGCGTGGCCGGGGTGAAGGACTGCCCCAGAACGCTGATCTGTCCGCGCGTGGGCGCCAGGAGCCCCAGCAGCATCTTCATCGTGGTCGACTTTCCCGAGCCGTTGGGGCCGAGGAATCCGTACACGGTGCCGCGCGGCACCACCAGGTTCAGACCCTCGACGACGGTGCGCTCACCGAAGGTCTTCGTGAGGTCGCGAGTGAGGATGACGGCGTCGTCGGCCGATCCGGCGGACGGTGCACTCAGCTGCGGGACGGGAACCGACTGAGTCGGTGCCGAGTCGGGGGAGACGATGCCGGGCGCCGGTGCGCCGCGGCCGGCATCCATGCGGGGGAGGGGCTGCTGGGCGGCCTGGGCCGGCGCGCCTGAGCGCGTCATCAGCTGCTGGCGTGGGGCCGGGGGGACGGTCGGGGGGATGTTGTGATTGCTCGGTGGGAGGTGATGTGAACTCGTCATGGCATGAAGTCTGCTTGCACCGGGACTGGTGATCATCAGCCCGTGGTCTGCTTCCTGAGTGGGTCGGCCGGGCAGACTCATACCCGAGTATGAACCTTTCGCCGCGGCCTCCTGGGGGCGCGATCACGACGGTACGGTGTGAGACATGAGAGAACGACACCAGGATGAGAATGCGCCCGCGGCCGGCCCGATTCCGGCCGCCTTGCGCCACCCGGAATCAGGCCCGTGGACGACGCCGAGCGAGGTCGTCATCGCCCTGGCCTTCTTCTTCCTATCCATGTTCGGACTGCCTTCGTCGGAGGATGGGATTGTCCAGGGAGCGTCGCCGACGCTCTTCCTCCTGCTGGTGGGGGCCTGTGCCCTGGCCATGGCGGTGAGGCGCCATGGCCCGATGATCTTCCTCCTGGTGGCCGGCGTCTGCCTGAGCGCTCACCTGGTGCTGTTTCCAGGGATCACCACCTTGTTCTTCATGATGGTCGCCTTCGTGGCGGTGGAGACGACGCAGTCCCGCCTGGAGGCGCCGTGGCGGTGGGTGGGACTCGCCCTCGAGCTGGCGGGAGCGACCGTGGTGACGGTTCGGCTCTACGGGCTCATCGGCGACTACGCTCATGGGGGTATGGGGCGGCTGATGGTCATCACCAACGTCTGGCTGTTGGTGGCGGTGGCCGCTTTCGTCGGCGCCGCCAGGCGCCGCCGCCGTGACCGCTACAACCAGGCCTTCGAGCGGGCCGCGGTCCTGGAGGCGCAGCAGGCCACCGAGCGGCGCCTGGCGGTGGTGGAGACCCAGCAGCGCATCGCCCGCGACGTCCATGACCTGCTTGGTCACACCCTCACCGTCATCGCCATGCAGGCAGAGGGCGCCCGCGCCATCCTGGCCAGCAACCCGGCCGCCGCCGACGAGGCTCTGGCCGTCATCGGGGAGACCTCCCGCCGCTCCGTCGACGAGGTGCGTGCCCTGGTCGACATCCTGCGCGCCGACGCCGAGGACAAAGCCGCCGCCGACACCGCCGGTGCCGAGGCCGGTGCCGAGGAGACGGCGTCGAGCCAGCAGGTGGAGTCCCTGCGAGCGTTGGTGCGCCAGGCGCAGCATGCAGGGCTGCCCGTCACCCTGGAGACCGACCTGGACGGTGAGCTCCCCGCGGCAGCGGCGCGGGTCCTTTACCGGGTGATGCAGGAGTCGCTGACCAACGTGCTGCGGCACGCCCCCGGAAGGGATGCGACCGTCTCATTGCGTACCGGGAACGGCCGAGCCCTCCTCGTCATTGAGAACGCTCCTAACCCGGAGGCCTCATCCGCGCAGATGGCACTGGTGGCGGACGCGGCGGACACAGACCGGAAGGACAGCTCCAGGCGTCGGGGCTTCGGCCTGCTCGGAATGCGCGACCGGGTGACCGATCTGGATGGTTCCTTCTCGGCCGGACCCACGACCGAGGGCGGTTGGAGGGTGACGGCGGAGCTCCCCATCGCCGGATGAGGGGGACGGATGTCCAACGGATGTCCATATGGTGAACCTCGCAGGAGGTGGCGGGACTTCATCTGCGCAAAACTACACAGTTGGAACCCGGAGGGCGGATACTGCCGATGAGTTGACGTTGAAGAGGGGAGCCGCCTGTGATCCGCCTGGGCCTGACCGATGATGAACCGCTGTTCACCATGGGGTTGGCCATGTTGCTGGGAGCGCAGCCGGACATGGAGGTCGTCTGGCAGGCCGTTGACGGCAATGATGCTCTGAGGTGCAACGCTGCTGACCCGGTCGACGTGCTTCTGCTCGATGTGCAGATGCCGGGCCGCGACGGCCTGTCCACCACTCGCGAGCTCGTGGCCCGCGGCATCTCCGGGCGGGTCGTCATCCTGACCACCTTCGACACCGACGGTTACGTCATGGGGTCCATCGAGGCCGGTGCGGCCGGCTTCCTGCTCAAGAACACCCCGCCCCAGGACCTTATCGCCGCGATCCACACGGTCCATGACGGCGACTCCGTCATCTCCCCGGGGCCCACGCGCCGGCTGCTGACCGCTGTGCGCGCCGGCCAGATCGGCGGTGCAGGGGCGGGGGATGCCGCCGGCGCGGGGAGCAGCCCCTCCGAGGGTTCGGCCGAGGCGGTCCGAGCGGCCGAGGCCGCCCAGCAGATCGAGGGTCTGACCCAGCGTGAGCGCGAGATCCTGGCACTCATCGCCCTGGGACTGACCAACCAGGAGATCTGCGACCGCGAGTGGCTGTCCATGCCCACGGTCAAGACCCACGTGAGCCACCTGCTGTCCAAGACCGGCTGCCGCGACCGGGTCCAGCTGGTGCTGCTGGCCCTGCGCGGCGGCGTCATCGACCTTGCCGATGTCCTGGGCCAGGCGTGATCCGGTACCTGTTGACACTCACAAGATGACGGGACGACCCCGTGGACGCGTCCTGCGGCCAATACTCCTCTGCTATAGCAGCGCGGCGACCGCCACGACCATACGAGCCAGAAGCAGCACCAGCGAGACGAGCACGAAGACGTAGTAGGCGAAGGCAACTCGACTGACGGCCAGAAGGTCCCGGGGGCGGACTAGATGCGACATGACGAGTCGGCGCAGGTCGTAGACCTGGAGTATCTCTCTGAGAATGTTGAATCCGTCCGTGAACATGAGCGGGTAAAGGTTGATCAGCGCCAGGAAGGCGTTGGTGTGAACAGCGAGCGCAAGATGCTGCTGCGTCTCAGCGGCATCGGGAACCAGGTGAAGCACGGTGAAGCACGCCGCGACCAGCACGAGATTGGCCAGCACCCCACCGCTGTAGTAAAGAATCCGCTGCAGCCGGCTGCGTTCGTAGATCGTACGGTTGGAGACGTAGAGGATCGGGAGGATCCGATACTGGAGGCGGGCCCCCAGAGTGAGATCTCGCGATCCCTGAGTGAACGCAATGCCGATATGCCCGAGCTCGTGCAGAATGAGACTCCACATGATGATCACGCCCGACGGCATCCTGGGCCATAGGGCTACCGAGCAGACTGCGAGGACGGTGACGAAGCCCAGCAGGCGTGGTGCAGTCAGTTGGAAGCTCATCCCGCTCCCAGGCTGGGTATCGAGGCGGCTCGTGCCTGCTTCCCGGCGCACAGGCCTGCCCACGAGCTCCTGAGAGCACCGGATGCGAGAGGATTCGATAAGGGAGTATCTGCCGTCGCTCGTGAGAAGATAGGTGTACCTGTCGCTGAACTTCCCGACTTTGATGATCTCACTCATGTCGGATGCTTTCAATCAGCTCATTGACACCGAGGAAATAGTTGTTGTTCAGGAACCGGCACATTGTTGTGCTCGGTCGTGACACTGTGCCGTTTTCGAGCACGCTCGCGCCCACACACGCCTTGCAGGAGTCCACGATTGCACACCTCTCGCATATCTCGGAGTGGGCCTTGCGGTTGGTCTCCAGCTGGGTGATGAGGGCAGTGTTGGTCACTCCCTTGTTAATGGTTCCTATGCGGAACTCCGGTTTGTTGATGAACATGAAGCACGGATAAAGATCCCCGTTGATGTCGACCGTCAACTCGTCAAGCCCCGCGCCGCAGTAGCCTGGGTTGCATTCTCGCTTCGTAAGGAATCTGTGGGCCTCCACTACCGCGTTGTTCATGAGGCCTCGGACGTGCAGTGCCGCGATCATCTGCGCCTGAAATGCGTCGAGCTGTTCTAGCTGCTGCTCCGAGAAGGAGAACTCCCCTCCAAGAACATCAATGACGGGCGACAGGTGTACATAACGTACCCCGATGTTGTCAAGAAGATCTGAAAAATCTTCAACGCCAAACTGTCCCCGGGCGTGGGCCTGAACCATTGCCGGGCTCACGGTGAGTTGGATCGCGACGGGCACTCCTGCTGACGCCAAACGCGCGACATTCTTAGTCACGACGCTAAAAGACCCGCACCCGCCTCGTTTGAAGACACGGTAGAGATCGTGAAACTCGGCGGGACCATCAAGACTGATGGTCACGGCAATGTGATAGATGGACAGAACCTCAAGTATTCCTTCACTGAGAATAGTCCCGTTGGTGACTACCGATCTGGCAGAATCTCGAATTGAGACACAGTGTGGCGCGCGTTCGCATATGGAGCGAATCGCCCGTGTCTCCAGCAGGGGTTCACCGCCGAAGAACTGGAGATTCTCGATTCCGTTTGGGAAAGTCTCCTCGAGGTACTCCAGAATGCTGTCGATCTGGCGGTCTGGAATCCTGTTCAAGGAGCCCTTGCCGTAAGCTCCCTGACCGGCGTAGCAGTACGAGCAGGCGAGGTTGCATCGCTCGGTCAGGATGAGTACGACGCGACGGGCCCGTCCGGAGTCGAGAGAGAATGTCCGGTCTCGCACGCTGGAGCGATGAATCGGACGATTCAGACATGGGTTGTCCGAGCTCGGTCGTCTCTTGAAAACCCTGTGAGTCAGGACATCATAGTACATTCCATTTCTGAGAGTGACCATTCATCTCATCGCCTCTAAAAAATTCCGGGCTCGGCTCTCTATTCGAGCCCCGTGAACTATCGCCTTGAGGGCCTGGTACCTCGACAACTCGATCCTGAGGCCGATTATGTACAGATTCATAAAAAGGATCCATCGCCGTCGAGTGATCTCAATATCCTTGATGTAGATCCATTCAAATGCCCGGAGCAGGGCCTGGTAGTACCCGATGATCGCCGTTTCCAAGGCAGCAGATATCAGCATCCTCTTGTGGATGAAGAACTCTCTATTCTCCAGTCTGCCGTTCTTCTTGTTGAAGTCGGAGTTGCTCATGCCTCCCAAGGCGAGTTTGAGAAAGAATCGATATGCCCTGGAGGAAAGGGGGGCTGCTACTTTGAATCCGCCTATGTTTCGTATCGTGGTGCGAATATTAGCGATTCGTTGATCCAGGATCGTCTCCAAAGTCAATGGAGGGTGTTTCGAGTCGGCTGATGGGTCGATGAACGTCACCGAATATCCCATGTATTGAACTGAGGGATGCGGTGGGGATGTCCATGACTCGAGCTCCTCGGCGCTGACGACGTGCTCGCCCCGATCATATGGATCAAAGTACATGAAAAGAGTATCGAAAGCGTCGTGAATGATGATGTAGTGGGCTCCCATATGGCGCCGAGGCCTGATGTAGTCCAAGTGGTATCGGTCGATTGCCGTGACCACTGATCCACATGCGAGCCGTTCGTGGATCACGCTCAGGTATTCCTTGAAGTCGTTCGCCTGGACGGTTCGCAACTGTGGATAAAGTTCCTGAAGTGCGTTGAAGTTCGGGAACCAGGAGGGATAGATGATTGGTACGTCGAAACTATCCGCCATTTTCGTGTCGATCCACGCCCTGGTCACGGAGTAGTTGCTCATAAAGGAGAGCTCGGATGCTGTGACGTGGTCGTCATTGATGAGTCTGTGAAGACTGGCGATGTAACAGTCCATCTCTGCCTCTCATGTTCTGGGACTCGTACGGAGGAACTGCTGGTAAATCGATTCTCGAGTCACTCTCCGATATGCGAGCAGTGCCAGAACAACGATAAGAATCGCGTACTCCAGTATGACTGATCCGACAACGGGAGGATCGACCGACACGGTGACGTAGGAGTCGGTTGCATTGAGTATCCATGTGGTCAGGTGGCCGGACAGGTGTTTGGACAGAACTAGATTGACCAGCAGAGCTCCCAGTGCGATCGCGCCGAGTTGGACCAGGACACTTCGTATGAACTCCGTCATAGAAAGTCCGAGCCCGCGCAGGAGGTTCACCTTCCACTCGATGAGGTCGATGAAGACGGAGAACAGTTTGAAAACGATATACGCGCTGACGGCGAGTATGACGAGCGTCAGTGCATAGACTGCCGCCATAGTCTCTGCAACGGTGTTGCGGTAGAACGTGCGGTAATCCGAGCGGGACATGATCGTTGTGCCGTCTGGGAAAGCGTTTTTCACTTCTGCCTTGGGGCGGTCCGTGGCGAAGTAAGTTGTTCCCGTATCGCCGTAAAGTTCCCGGAACTTGTTCGGAGACAGGTAGATCATCATTCCTGCGTACTGTTCGGTGTCGACAATATTCGTCACTGTGGCGGTGTGTCCGTTGATGGTTGCTACGTCACCGACTTTAACGTTGTACTTTGCGGACAGTGCCCTGCCCACGACGACGGAATCCTCATCAAGCGTCGGCCCAGAAGCGATCTTGTCGCTGTAGCGTTGCAGATCAGTGGCATATACCAAGGGGTAGGTACGTTGGTCGCCGATCTCGATCCCACTGATGGGGTTGATGTAGGCGTAGCGGATGAAGTCCTCCCGGTGATCAATGTCTTCAGGCAGTTCCGGAGTGACGATCTGGGTCTCAAATGGCATGGTGGTCTCGACGGTGAGGTCCTCCTTGCGCATGGTGTTCAGGCCGATTGAGATCGTGCCGATGTTCAGCGCCGTGAGTACCGTGATGATGACGACAAGACTCAGCAGGGTTGCACCCATGTTCTTGTAGAGGGACGTGACGATCAGCTCGCGCCGCATTATCGTCCGGATGCCAATCAGTAGTGCTGCCAGGGCAAGGACAAGGACCAGTCTGGTGTACGCGTAACCACCGAGGCCTATTGCCACGACAAGAACATCGAACAGCCACGCCGGCGCCCGCCGTCCCCGGCTTCTTCGTGGGTGCAATCTGAGAAGCACCATTATGATGAGTGAACCGATGAGAACGACAAATGACGCCAACCACGTTGCCACGAAGATAGGGAGCCATAGGTGGGAGGTGATGAAGGTGGCGGCAATGCCGGCGAGGAGGTAAACCGTCCCGGTTTGAGCCGCGACGGTGAGGTACTCACGACGGTGAATCATCACGTAGCTTGTCGCTATCTCCCACGGGCTTGCGCCGAACCCGGCCAGGGCTTCCAGCTGGCGGGTGGAATCAATGACCTGTCGGAGAACCAGTGAAACCCAGGAGACGAGTCCCATGGTGAGAAGGGTGGTGGAGAAGATCTTGAGGATCAGCTCAATGAGTGAATACGCTTCGGCATTGATCTTCCGGTCGATGCTCTCATCGCTGAGCCGTGTGAATCCGGACTGCTTGACCGTGTCGGCGACTGAGGCGTCGGGCTCGCCGTCGAATCGGATCTCACGCAGCGTCAGTGGCTCTCCTCCCTTCATGAGATAGACGTTCCCCACCCCGTTCATGCTCAAAGTCTCGGCGTAGGTCCCGACCTTCGTCCCATCCGAGTCCGTACTGTCGTCCTGGGAATCTGCGGGGGCGAGGTACTCGTCTGGCTCGGTCGGGGCGCGTCCGTCGACGATTGACAGACTGGAGAAGCGCGACATGACCACCCGCTTGTGGTCGTCCATTCCAACGACAGTGGCCGACGAGTCCTTGAGTGCTGTCAGCAGATTCGCTGGGTCGGCGAGTACCCCGTTCTGGTTGTCACTGACGTAGTAGACCTCTGTCTGCTCGTATGCAGCCTTTTTGGACTCCTGAAAGGTCTCCAGGGCGATGACACTGCCGAGCTGGATGAGAATGATCAACAGGATGAAGCGAATAACCGTCTTCACTGCTCATCACTTCCGTAGTGGAGCCTGCCGCTCCTCAACCAGAACCTGTGCTCGAATTCGCTGGCGACGAGCATGGAGTGCGTTACCATGAGGATCGTGCAGCGTTCGCGCTCGTTGATATCCCTGATGAGGCGGATCACAGAGCGTGAGTTCTCCTCATCGAGGGCGCCGGTGGGCTCATCCGCTAGGATGAGTTTTTTTCCAGAAATAAGTGCACGCGCGATGGCGACGCGTTGTTTCTCGCCCCCGCTGAGTTCCTTGGAGATCCGGGGCTGAAAGCCGTCAAGCCCGACTCGGGTGAGAATTGAATCGATGATCGACTCGTGATTGCTCTTTGGGACGGAGGAGAATCTGAGAGCCAGTTTGAGGTTCTCGCGAACAGTGAGATCCTCGAAGATCCTGATGTCCTGGTAGATGTAAGCCACATGCGACCGGATCAGCTTTCGAGTTCGAGACTTCGACAGTCCCGAGACCTGGGACCCATCGTAGCTCACTATTCCGGAGTCGGCCGGCTCGAAAAGACCGATAATGTTGAGCAGTGTGGTCTTCCCTGAGCCACTTTCTCCCAAAATGACATTGACTTCGTTGGGGAAGAATTCTTGCCCGAGATCCTCAAAGAGCATTCGGTTCCCAAAAGATTTAGACAAGCCGTCGACGCTGACTCGCATGATGCCTCTATCCTCGTAATGCGCCCGGCGGTGTGGTCGGCGGTGCGATTCGCCCCACCGACCACAATCACCTCATCTACCTAGCAAAGGCCGCCGCAGCCCATTCCGGTTGCCGGCGATACGTCTTCCTCGAGTTCCACCAGTTCGTCGAGGTCGATCTCGTTGTCGCGTTCCATTGGAGTCACCTCCTCCCCCGCAACAGATGTGCCGTAAATAATAGCACTCCATGAGGCTGGGTGACCACTTAGTTGTTTTCCTGCACCAGGACGGCCACTGTGCGCGCCGGCACCGAGATCGTCCCACTGGCGCGGTCGAAGCCGGTGCGGCGCACCACCTCGTCGGCGCCCTCGGCCTGGATGGGGGAGAGGTGGAATTCCCGGCCCGCCAGCTCGGGCAACGACTGAGTGAGCAGCTGTCCGGAGGCGTTGATGACCACCAGGACGGCGTCGAGTTCGGGGTCCACATCGTGTCCGCCACGGGTATCGTCGATAAGCATGACGATGACTCCGGCCGGCGCCCCGAAGCCTGCGCCCGGGAAGGTCAACTTGTCCTGGATGAGTTGCGTGGACCCCAGGCTGAACAGTGGTGTCGAGGCGCGCAGGCGCAGCAGGTCCAGGGCCTGGGAGCGTGCGGCCGCGATCTCCTCGGGCGAGGGCCGCAGCCAGTCGTCCTGCAGCAGCGGTCCCTGGATGGCCCAGGAGCCCTCGTTGCTGCTTGCCGGCGGCAGGCCCCTCCCGAAGCCGTTGGACTGCCCCGTGAAGTCGATGGCATTGAACCAGTCCCCCGAGTTGTAGGAGTCCCGGTCCAAGGACTTGCTGCGCAGCAGCTCGGTGCCCGCGCTCCAGAAGGCCGGCGATTGCGCCAGCGTCACCGTCGCCAGGCACACCGTGTTCATCCGCACCCGCTCGGCCACCGGCATGCCCTGGGGCAGCTTGTAGGCCAGCAGGTCGTAGAGAGTCTCGTTGTCGTGGGCGTCGACGTAGTTGACGTTCTCCTGGGGCTGGGAGGCGAAGGCTGTCGGTGCCCCGTTGTGGATGAGGTCGATCCCGCGGCGTACCGTCCCGTCCGAGATCGTCATGACGTAGTCCTTGAGGTTGCCCACCATGCCCAGACGCACCAGGTCGGTGCGGTGGGCTAGATCCGCCGACTGTTCGTTCCAGGTTCGGTGGTCCAGTCCGCTGGGCTGGGTGAGCAGGCCGGTGCCGAAGCCCTGGAAGACGCGGTGGTCGGGGTCGAAGGCGCCCCCGCCGTGGACGGCGTCGCGCAGGCGGTCGTTGAAGGCGCCGATCCCGGTGCCGTCGAGCTGGCCCTGGGTAGCCTGCACAAACAGGGCGTTGCCCGCGACCTCCCCGAAGTTCCAGCCCTCCCCGTACAGGTAGATGGAACGGCCGTCGACCCCGTCGGCCTCCAGCGTCAGCTCGTCCAGGGCCGCCCGCACGCGCTCCATGACGGCGCGCGGGTGGTGGCCCATGAGGTCGAAGCGGAAGCCGTCGACCCGGTACCAGCGCACCCAGCGCACCACCGAGTCGACCATGAGGCGTTCGCACAGGGCGTTCTCGGTGGCCGTGTTGGCGCAGCAGGTCGAGCTCGTCACCCGCCCGACGGCGTCGAGCCGGTGGTAGTAGCCGGGAACCACCCGGTCCAGGACGCTGCGTGGGTCCTGCCCGCAGGCGGCCGTGTGGTTGTAGACCTGGTCGAGGACCACCTGGAGGCCCAGGGCGTGCAGGGCCCCGACCATCTCGCGGAACTCGATGATGCGCGCCCCGCCGTCCTGGTGGCCCTCGGTCGCGTAGGAGCCCTCGGGCGCGCCCCAGTGGAGGGGGTCGTAGCCCCAGTTGTAGGCGTCGTCGTCGGCCACCTCCGCGACGGCGGCCTGCTGATCGGCCGAGGCCGGGTGCGCCCCGACGGGGATCCGCGGGGAGCGCTGGGATCCGCGGTGCTCGGGGATGGTGGCGATGTCGAAGGTGGGCAGCAGGTGGATCGTGTTCATGCCGGCCCGGGCCAGCTCGGCCAGGTGGCGCACGCCCGCTGAGCCGGCCACCGTGAAGGCCCGGTAGGTGCCGCGCAGCTCGGGCGGGACGGTGCCGTCGGCGGCGGAGAAGTCCCGCAGGTGGAGCTCGTAGATGCTGCGGGCCGAGTCGTTGCGGATTGATGGTGCCGGGGTCCGGGCCCACTGCTCGGGGGCCAGGCGAGGGTCGGCCAGGTCGACGGCGACCGAGCGGGTCGAGTCGGTCGTCAACGCCGTCGAGTAGGGGTCGGTCACCACATTGGTCTCCACCTGCAGGGTGGAGGGCACGTAGACCCGTACCTCCCACAGGTACTGGCAGCCGGCCGCGATGGGGGCGCCGGATCGGCTCGGGTCGGGATCGCTGCTGGAGCCGTTCGCGGTGGCGTCGCCCGGCTGGTCGGGGCGGTTGTCGACGACCCAGCGGCCGTCGCCCGTGCGCACGGCCGGGGTGCGTCTCGGTGGGCCGGGAACTTCCGGCACCGAGCCCAGCCGGTCGCCGGTCTCCCAGCTCAGGAGGGTGACGGCCTGGGCGGTGGGCGCCCACAGGGCGAAGGAGGGACGGCCGCCTGAGAAGGTGACGCCCAGGTCGGCGCGGGTGGCAGCCTCGGCGTAGAGGTGGTCCAGGAGGATCGCCGTCTGCACGCCGGTGAAGGCATCGAGCCGGGCGCCGCTGATATCAGCGGCCTCGGTGGGGTCCGGAACCCCGACGTACTGGGCGATCGCTACCTGGCCGGTCAGGGCGGTGGTGACGGCATCGTCATCGAGCAGGGGAGTGCCGGCGGTATCGGTCGCGCTCAGGGCGATGTAGCCCTCCAGGTGGGGGTGGGCGGCCAGGATGTCGCCGGGCAGGTTCCCGACGACCCGCAGCGGTGTCACCGTGGGGGCGGGCATGCCGTCCGCGCCCAGGATCCGGCCGTGGACGGCGGCCGCGCCGCCGTCGGGCGCCGTGATGAGCTGCAGGGCGAGGCCGGAGCCGGGGACGGGGTCACCGGCGTCGGTGACGACGTTTCCGCGATCCATCCCCCTGGGCAGCAGGGACAGCGGCCAGGCCAGGAGGGTGGGGGTGACCCAGTAGCCGCGCTGCTCCTCGCTGCCCGCCACGGGTGGGAAGGCCGCGGTGCCGTCGAGTGTGCAGGTGATCGAGTAGGTGAAGGTCATGGTGGTGTCCTCCCGAACGAAGGCGCCGTGGTGGGGCGCCTCCGGTCCTGCCGGTCTTGTTGCGTAGGGTTCCGTGGGGCGGGGGCCGCGAGCGGATTCCGGTCGCCTCGTAGTCTCCCCCGGGTGACGGGCCGCTGTCAGCCTGTTGGAGGGGCGCCCTGCGGATGTGCAAGCGGTGCCCTGGGTCGACTCGCTGCGCTGGGTGTCGGGGATCGTAAGGTGACGGAGCCATGACTCGATAACATGGGGGCAGGCCGGGTTGGACCGTCGAGTCCCGGCTGCGGTGGGCCGTCTCACCTACTCACTGTTCTCAGCGGGGCCGACGTCGTCGTGCGGCTCGGCGGTGCGGTTCATGCTGCCATGCTCCCCACCGTCCTTGCGCGGACGGCCCCGTCCGCGCATGGGGGCGGCCTTGACGCCGCGTCCGGCGTCATCGAGCGCGCGGCGCAGAAGAATCTCGATCTGGGCGTTGACCGAGCGCAGGTCGTCCGCCGCCCACTTGGCGATGGCCGCGTGGACCGCGGGGTCCAGCCGGAGCAGGACCTGCTTGCGTGCTCTTCCGGCCACGGTTACGCGTAGAGAGACCCGGTGTTGACCACGGGCTGGGTGCGCTGGTCGGAGCAGAGCACCACCAGGAGGTTGGAGACCATCTGGGCGCGGCGCTCCTCGTCCATGGTGACGATGTCATCGGCCTCCAGGCGCTTGAGGGCCTGGTCGACCATGGTCACGGCGCCCTCGACGATCTGCTCGCGGGCCGCGATGACGGCGCCGGCCTGCTGACGCTGGAGCATCGCCTGGGCGATCTCGGGGGCGTAGGCCAGCGAGGAGATGCGCACCTCGACGATCTCCAGGCCTGCCAGCGCCACCCGGGCCGCGACCTCGGCCGCCAGCTCGGCGGAGACGACGTCCGTGCCGCCGCGCAGCGAGGTCTCGCCCGGGCCCGGCTCGTCGTAGGGGTGGGTGGTGGCCACGTGGCGCAGCGCGGACTCGGCCTGGGCCTTGATGAACTCCTCGTAGGCCTCGACGGCGAAGACGGCGCGGGCGGTGTCGGCCACCTGCCACACGACGATGGCGGCGATGTTGACGGGGTTGCCGTCCAGGTCGTTGACCTTGAGCTCGTTGGTCTCGAAGTTGTGGACCTTGATGGAGACCTTCCTCCCGCCGGTCAGCGGTGGGACGAGTGCGAGCCCTGGGCGTCGCACGGTGCCGATGTAGCGGCCGAAGAACTGACGCACGCTGGTCTGACCGGGGACGATGATGACCAGGCTGGTGGGCAGCAGCACGAAGGTGAGCACGAGGACCACTGCTGCGCAGATGGCGAGCGGAATCGCCACGGGCCTGCCTGCGTCGGCGTCGACGGCGGCCCTGAAGATCGTGACGCTGGAGCCGATGATGAGGGCAAGGTACAGGACCAGAGCGAGGAAGGCTGCGCCCGAACCGGCGGCCCGGGCGGGCCTCTCGATGATGTCGACATGGCTGGAGATGTGTTCGGGAGCGTTGCCGGGATGGTCCGAGGCGTCGGCTGAGGTGGGTGGCTTGGTGGGTTGAACAGGGGACGCGGGCATGAGAACCTCCTTCAGTTAGCAAAATGATATCTATTTTTCGGGTGTGCGCAAGCGGTGTCTCCTGGGCCGTTTCGTCTGCGCGGGGCTGCGAACGGTGTCTTCCGCGCGTGTGGGGACGTTTTCTTGCGGGCGGGGGCGTGCCACGCGTACGGGGACGGAAAACCCGCACCCGTACGCGCAGGATGTCCCCGGCGGGGCGGGAGTGTGCCCGGCCGGCATTCGTGTCACCGCCAGGTCCTACGCTCAAGGCATGGCTCGTTACGCGCCCGAACCGGACTCGCCCTCGCTGTTCGACGACGCCGGTCCCGACGGCTCCGGCCTCGTTGACGACCCGGCCCGCCCGCTGGCCGACCGGCTGCGCCCGCGGGTGCTCGACGACGTCGTCGGCCAGGACCAGCTGCTCGCCACCGACGCCCCGCTGGGCCGTATGGTCACTTCCGGCCGCTTGTCCTCGATCATCCTGTGGGGCCCGCCGGGTTGCGGCAAGACGACGGTCGCCCGCCTCTTGGCCGACCGCACCGGCCTGATCTTCGAGCAGGTCTCGGCGACCTTCTCCGGGGTGGCCGACCTGCGCAAGGTCTTCGCCGCCGCGGCCCGCCGCCGCGATATCGGGCAGGGCACGCTCCTGTTCGTCGACGAGATCCACCGCTTCAACCGCGCCCAGCAGGACTCCTTCCTGCCCTATGTCGAGGACGGGACGGTCGTCCTGGTCGGCGCGACCACCGAGAACCCGAGCTTCGAGCTGAACGGCGCCCTCCTGTCGCGCTGCCAGGTGATGGTCCTGCGCCGCCTGGACGAGGCCGCCCTGGCCGAGCTGCTGGCGCGCGCCGAGTCCCTGACGGGCCGCAGCTTCGCCCTGACCGAGGAGGCCCGCACCGCCCTGCTGTCCATGGCCGATGGCGACGGTCGCTACCTGCTGGGAATGGTCGAGCAGGTCCTCGTCGCCCAGGACACGGGAGGCCGGGGCTCGGCCGGACTGAGGCCGGGCAGGTCGGGGCCGGATGGCGACCGGTCGAGCAGGGGCGAGTCAGGCGGTACTGGCGGCGCGAGCGGGTCCGGATTGGGCAGCGGCGCCGGGCGGAGTGGCCTCGAGGTGGGGGTGTCTGAGCCGGGAGGCCCGGAGCCGCTCGACGTCGAGGGTCTGCGCGCCGTCGTCGCCTCCCGGGTGCCCCTGTACGACAAGTCCCGCGAGGAGCATTACAACCTCATCTCGGCCCTGCACAAGTCGATGCGCGGCTCCGATGCGGACGCCGCCCTGTACTGGCTGGCGCGCATGCTGGGCGGGGGTGAGGATCCGCTCTATGTGGCGCGGCGTCTGGTGCGATTCGCCAGCGAGGACGTCGGCATGGCCGACCCGGCCGCCCTTCAGGTGACGCTGGCGGCCTGGGACGCCTACGAGCGCCTGGGATCGCCCGAGGGGGAGCTCGCCATTGCCCAGGCGGTCGTCCACCTGGCCACTGCACCCAAGTCGATCGCCGTCTACCGCGGTTACGGGCGGGCGGCGCGCCTGGCGCGTGAGACCGGTTCGCTCATGCCGCCGGCCCACATCCTCAACGCCCCCACCCGGCTCATGAAGGAGCTCGGCTACGGCGAGGGCTACGAGTACGACCCGGACACGGCCGACGGCTTCTCCGGCGCGGACTACCTGCCCGACGGCGTTGAGCGCCAGCCCCTCTACGAGCCCACCGCCAACGGTCACGAGCGCCGCATCCGTGAGCGGCTGGAGTACTGGGAGGGGCTGCGGGCGCGCAAGCGTGGTGAGGACGTTGGTGAGGGGGCCGATGGCCGGTGCCGGTCGGGCGGGGGCGCCGACGGCGGACCGAACCGAGCGGGGACTGAGACGTAGACCAGTTCCTGCCGCGACTCTCATCGATAGGGGCATTCGACGCGTGCAGGGACATTGCGGCGCGGGTGGGGGCGTTCGACGCGTGCGGGGACCGGATTCCTGCACCCGCACGCGTCGAAGGTCCCCGGTGGGAGGGGGATGTCCCCGGCCGGGCCGATGGGCCATGCCTGCTTCCGTTTACTCCGCGCCGCGGCGCACGGCCTCCAGCATGAGGGTGGCGACGTCGGTGACCCTCACGTCCGCGCCCTCGGAGGCGACGCCGTCGGAGAGCATCGTGGTGCAGAAGGGGCAGGCGGTGGCGATGACCTGCGCGCCGGTGCCGATGGCCTCGCGCGAGCGCTCCACGGCGATGCGCGTCCCGATGGTCTCCTCCATGAAGGCGCGCGCCCCGCCGCCCCCGCAGCAGAAGCCCCGTTCGCGGCTGCGCGGCATCTCCACCGTGGTCGCGCCGGTCGCCTCCAGCAGCTCGCGCGGCGGGGAGTAGACCTGGTTGTGGCGGCCCAGGTAGCAGGCGTCGTGGTAGGTGACCGTCGGGACAGTCGGCGCGTTCGCCGCCTTTTCGGTTGTCTCCTGGCTCGACGACTCCGCTGGGGTCTCATCTCGCGGCGGCAGGGGGCGCAGCCGGCCCTCGCGCACGAGGCGGCCCAGCAGCTGGGTGTAGTGGAGGACCTCGTAGCGGCCCCCGATCTGCGGGTACTCCCGCGAGATCGTGTTGAAGCAGTGCGCGCAGGTCACCACGATCCTCTGCGCCCCGACCTCGCTCAGCGTCTCCACGTTCTGCGCGGCGAGCATCTGGTAGAGGATCTCGTTGCCGGCGCGCCGGGCCGGGTCGCCGGTGCAGGTCTCGGCGTCGCCGAGGACCGCGAAGCTCACCCCCGCGGTGTGCAGCAGCTCGGCCACGGCCCGCGTCGTCTTCTTGGCCCGGTCCTCGTAGGCGCCGGCG
>ERZ773075.317-NODE-317-length-40110-cov-54.336_pt1 | contig 40110 bp, 33 predicted proteins | sample MGYA00580614_ERZ773075 | MGnify/ENA primary metagenome ERZ773075 (study PRJEB29015, sample SAMEA2738021) | human oral metagenome | biome: human oral; feature: human-associated habitat; material: dental | place: China | collected 2043 ...
ACCACCCAGCACTACGCCCCACTACTAGCAGCCCTCACCTAAACCAACCAGCAGCCGACTCATTCAAGGCCCGGGGTTTCCTCGCGGCGAAGCAGAGCTGACTTCACGGCGGCCCCGTAGCGGAATCCTCCAATGCCCCCGTCGGAACGCCGCACCCGGTGGCACGGGACGAACAGCGCCGCGGCGTTACGCGCACAGGCCGAGGCCGCGGCCCGGGAGGCGGCCGGATTCCCGCTGATGCGGGCGAGCTCGGTGTAGGTCAGCGTGGTGCCGGCAGGGACCTCACGGAGTCTGGACCAGGCCCGCTCGATGAAGGGGCCGCCGACCTGGAGAACCGGGACATCACCGGGAGCGCTGTTCTCGCCGCAGTAGTAGGAGCGCACGGCAGCGACGGCCCGGGCCAGGAGCCCGTCGCACTCCTCTTCCGGAAGCGCCTCGGTGCGGGATGGCCTCAGGCTCGGGTGGATAAGTCCGACCAGCTCCGCGATCTCAGCAGTCCATCCCGAGGCGAGCACGTAGTCGGTCCGGTCGACGCCGTCAGCGGCGCCATCGGAACCACCATGGCCCGTAACGATGGTGAAGGGGCCATCAGGGGTGCTCACGGTGCAGCTGCGAGCTGCGTCGGTCTTCATCGCCATGGAGTCAGCCTACGTAGCGTTCCATGCATGTTCCACCAGTCCGGGCACTGGCCACCGAGGATCAGAAGAGCCCGCCAACCGTTAAGGCTGGCGGGCTCTTCTCGTGGGATACGTGGAGATGGGGGGAATCGAACCCCCGTCCGACGGACGCACAACAGGACTTCTCCGGGTGCAGCTCGCTAGCGATTTTCTCGGCCCCGGCATCTCACGCGAGCAAGGACGCCGACGGGCTCAGTCGATGAGAAGTCCCGAGAACCCTACCGACACGGGCTCTCAGCAGTGGCTTCCTAGATGACGCCAGGAACCGGGGCGGAAGCGCTCCCCGGGCTGACGGACTTCGAGGCTCGCTCAGGCGGCGAGGGCGAAGTCGGTGCGAGTGTTATCGGCACCTATTGGTTCGCGCAGAGCGTTGACGAGATGACTGCGCATCCTCGACCCGCTTCTCCTGAACCTACGACCGTCGTCGAAACCGATCATCCCCTGTGGAGTTGTCACCGGTCTGCCGAAGCCTGACCGGAACGTGCTCTCAGCGAGGCCAGATGATCCTAGCAGACAGAAAGCGATCACCGTCGGAGGACTACACCACACAATATCTCGGCAACCTGGTCACCTGCGGCGGTGGTGGGTCAGCGACTCGAACGAATATCATGACAGAACAGGCCGGTTGCCTCGTGGTGGCCTCGGTCCTCCTCTGCACAGCGTCAAGGAGAGTGTCATGGACACACGCCTGTTTCCTGCCCTGGGCCGGGAGATCCCAGTCATCGGCACTGGTACGTGGCAACTGGGCATTGATCTGAGCGAAGTCGATCCTTCTCATGCCTTCAGCAATCTCGATGCAGCGTGCGCCTCGGGGGTCACCTTCATCGATACGGCCGACGCCTATGACCACGGCGCCTCAGAGAGGTTCCTCGGCGAGTTCTTCTCCGCTCGTCCTCGCACCGGACTCACGGTGGCCACGAAGATGGGGAGGAGCAGTGGAGAGAAGACGTATCCCACCGACGCCTTCAGTCGAGACCGTGTTCTTCACTGGAACGACCGCTCCCGGAAAAATCTCGGCACCGAGACCATCGACATTGTCCATCTGCATGCTCCTCCCATCGAGCTACTTCAACGCCAGCACCTGTGGGAGCTCCTCGACGAGCTGGTCGAGACCGAGCGGATACGCTGCTACGGAGTGAGCGTCCTCACCTGCGCCGAGGCTCTCGAGGCGATCCGGCACCCGGGTTGCGCGAGCGTGGAGATCATCGTGAACGTCTTCCGGCACAAGCCCCTGGAGGAAGTTCTCCCCGCTGCGCGCGAGTCCGGGACCGCAGTGATCGCGAGGGTTCCGCTACCTGACGGGCTGCTGTCCCATAACCGTCGTCGTGGTAGTACACCCGCACCGCCCGGATCAGTGGCGGCCCTCGACGCCGGCTGGATCTACTCCGTGGTCCCCGACGAGGTGGGAATGCAAGCCGCCCACGAGTTCTCCGGCCTGTGCCGCCGGCTCGGCCCCGAGCATGTTCCACCGGTCCAGGTCGCCCTGCGGTGGCTCCTGGATCAGGAGGGCATCACCTGCATCCTGCCTGACGCTCATAGTCTCAATCAGGTACGCTCCAACGCCCGTGCAGCCGAGCTGCCACCGCTGAGTCAGGAGATGCACACTGCGGTGAGAGAGCTCTACGATCGTCTCATCAGGCCCTACGTACACCAGCACTGGTAGGACCGGACGACACGAGTGAGGGCCGCGTAGGCTATACAAGCCGTGCGGATGATCACGGCGGCCTCAGCCCCGACGACGGTTGGCGGCTGCCATGGCCCGGGCCGCTTCCCGCTTGTCCTGAGCCTCGCGCAGCGCCTGACGCTTGTCCCAGTCCTGCTTCCCCCGGGCCAGGGCGATCTCCAGCTTGGCGCGCCCGCCGATGAAGTACAGCTCCAGCGGAACTACGGTATAGCCCTTGGCCTGAACCCGGCCGGCGAGACGCTCGAGCTCGCTCCGGTGCAGGAGCAGCTTGCGCTTGCGACGCGGAGAGTGATTGTTCCAGGTTCCCTGCAGGTACTCGGGAATGTGGGCGCCCTGGAGCCAGGCCTCACCATAACGGTCGATCTCGATCCAGGCTTCGGTCAAAGAGGCCCGTCCCATGCGCAGTGCCTTGACCTCTGTACCGGTGAGGACCAGCCCCGCCTCATAGCGGTCTTCGATGAAGTAGTCGTGGGTCGCCTTCCGGTTGCGAGCAACCGTCTTGTGGGCGTCGGAGGCGGCCTTGGCCCTCTGCCCGGCAGTGGGCTTGGCGGCCCGGGCGGACTTCCCGGCGGGTGTCATCGGCCTGTCCTTTCACGAGTGCGAGCTGTTGGCGTGCACGACGACGCGCAGGAACAGGAGTCTACGGGGCCCGTCAAGGGCGACTCGACTAGAATCCGGGCAGGGACATCGGATCGATGTAGACCCCGTCCTGAGCCACCTGGAAGTGGACATGCGGCCCGGTTGCGTAACCGGTCGATCCGGTCGAGCCGACCACGTCGCCGCGATTGACGTACTGGCCGTCGGCGATGGTCCGTCCCGAGAGGTGGCACAGGGTGATGACATAGGAGTGTCCGTCGATAATGCCGCCGTTGATGTCGATGCCGATGCCGCAGGACTCGGAGTTCCAGTAAGTGGCCACCCCGGAGACGGCGGCGTACTGCGGCGTGCCCTCGCTCGCGGCGAAGTCAACCCCTTGGTGCCCGGTTCCGGTGCCTGTGACCGGGTGAACGCGGTAGCCGAAGGGCGAGGTCACCTCCAGCGGACCGGTGATCGGGTGGCCGATGTACCCGTCCCCTAGAGAGTCCGAGGCTATCGAGCTGGAGGGGACAGATGGCATCGTGCCGGCGCTGGCCGCAGCCCGGTTGGCGGCGTCGATCTCCGCGATGCGAGCCGCAGCGGCCGCCGCATCGGCGTTGGCCTGGTCGAGCTGTGTCTGTAGGTCGCTCTTGCGGTTCTCCAGCTCTGTGGCGGCGGTCTGCTTCTCAGCGGTCAGCTTGGCGACTTCGTCCCGCTTGGTCTGGGCCGAGTCCCGGGCGGACTTAGCGTTCGTCTCAGCGGTATCGGCCTCGGTCTTGAGCGTGCCGACCCGAGTGGTGGCTGCGTTCTGCCTGGCCTCGCGGTTGGCGTTCTGAGCGCGCTCAACCTCAGCGGCGGAGAGTACCGCCTCCTGAACCCCGGAGCCGATCTCGACGGCGGAGGCGCGTCGGTTGAGATCCTCGACGTCCTGCGAGGCGAGAACGTAGCTCCATGAAGTAACCGAGTTGTCTCCCTGGTAGGTGGATACCACGATCTCCGCCACGGAGTCCGAGGTCTCGGAGGCGGACTTCTTGGATGCGTCGGACTCCTGCTTGACCGTGTTGAGGCTGTTCTGCGCAGTGGTCAGGCGGTCGCTGGCGATCTGCTGCTCACGCTCCTTCTCGGCCAGCGTCGCCTCGGCACTGGTCAACTCGGTCTCCGCCTCGCTCAAGGAGGTCTGGGCGTTCTGCAGCGCGATGTAGGCCTGCCCCAGATCGGCACTGACCCCCTCGAGGGAGGAGATCACCTCCTGCTGCTTGCGCTGCGCCTCATTCTGGTTCGCAACGGCGTCATCACGTTCATCGGCCAGGGAGACGTCACCCGAGTAGAAGAAGGCCAGGCTGACGGCGGCGAGTGCGCATACCGCGGCGCGCCGACGTGAGCGGCGGAGGAGCAGACGAGACAGCATGTGAGATCAGACCCTCGTGTACTTGGACAAGGAGAAGGCGGACGAGACCGCGGCCAGGGCGATGGCGGCCAGGATGAGCCAGGGCGATAGGAGGAGGACGTCCCTGGTGCTGATGAAGGCACTCGTGAAGGAGATCGAGGAGGCAAGCCATCCCTCCACGACATAGCGGACCCCTACCCACAGGGTGACCACGGCGAGGATCGCGCCAGCGAGGGCCGCAATCACTCCTTCCAGGATGAAGGGCAGCTGGATGAAGAGGTTCGAGGCGCCCACCAGGCGCATGATCCCCGTCTGCCGGGAGCGGGACATGGCCGACAGCCTGATGGTCGTTGAGATGAGCAGAACAGCGGCCACCGCCATAATGGTCGCCAGTCCTCCTGTGATCCAGGAGGCCCGGTTCATCACGAGGAAGAGGGGCTCCAGGGTGGATCGCTGGTCGACCACACGTTCCACGCCGCTGTGTCCCTCGAACTGTTCGGCCACCAGTTTGTAGTTCTCCGCGTCCTTGAGCTTGATGCGGAAGGAGACAGGCATCATGTCCTCGGTGGCGTTGCGTCCCACGGCGGACTTGGCGTAGGCCTTCATGAAATTCTTGTAGGCCTGGGCCTTGGTCTCCATCTGATAGGACTTGACGTAGCCGGAGGGGGCGCCGCTGGTGATGAGCCTCTGGACCTCACTGATCTGTGCAGCGGTGGCCTCACCGTTGGCGCAGTTGGAGGAGGCCGACGACTTCGGGCACATGTAGACCGAGACCTCGACCTTGTCGTACCAGTCGCCCTTCATAGTCGATATCTGGCTCTGCAGCAGCGATGAGGCGCCTACGAAGAGGAGGGACACGAAGGCAACAAGTATGACGGATACCGTCATTGCCAGATTGCGGGACATGCCCTTGGCGGTCTCCGAGAGGATGAAACGCAGTCTCACAGTTCTTCTCCTTCAGCGGTCCGAGCCGTAGACACCGCGGTGCTGGTCACGTACGACCTCGCCGCCCTTGAGCTCGATGACGCGTTTACGCATCTGGTCGACGATCTCGTCGTCGTGAGTCGCCATGACGACCGTGGTCCCCTGCCGGTTGATGCGGTCGAGCAGACGCATGATCCCGACTGAGGTTGAGGGGTCCAGGTTCCCGGTCGGCTCATCGGCCAGGAGAAGCTTGGGCCGATTGACCATGGCACGGGCGATCGCGACGCGTTGCTGTTCGCCTCCGGAGAGCTCGTGCGGGAGGCGCTTCTCCTTGCCCGCCAGCCCCACGAGATCAAGGGCCTCCGGCACGGCAGAGAGGATGTAGTGGCGGGGCTTACCGATGACCTGGGACGCCAGCGCCACGTTCTCCAGGACGTTCTTATTCTCCAGGAGCCGGAAGTCCTGGAAGACGAAGCCGATCTCTCGGCGCAGCTGGGGCACCTTCCACGAAGAGATCTGCGACAGGTCACGCCCCAGGACGTGGATACGTCCCTTGGTGGGCCGCTCCTCCCGCAGGACCAGACGCAGGAAGGTCGACTTCCCGGAACCCGAGGCACCCACGAGGAACACGAACTCATCGCGGTTGACCTTGATGTCGACGTCGTCAAGCGCCGGACGCGCCCCGCGTTTATATACCTTCGAGACGTGGTCGAAGCGGATCATCTGCTCGTTGCTCCCCTGCTGCGCCCCGAGCACGGCGCCCGGGTTCATGGCGATATGGCCACCGTATGCGCCGACACGCCATTTTCCGTCCGTGACACGCCCAGCATCGATGTGGCTTGTTCTGGCAACGACAAGGTGTGATCCTCCTGTGATCGAAAGGCTCATGGGCGACCACGTTCCAACAGCTCGCCGACCATGCGGCCTAGGCTTGCGCACATGAGTGAGATCTCCTTGTCCCACGCGTTGTCACGGGCCTTCGAGGAACGCGTCGATCTGGGGTCCTGGGCGCGCTTCACGCCGTCGCTGGCCGGGTTCCTGGATGAAGTGTGCATGCCGGCTTCGAGGTCCGCCGCGCAGCGGGGAGAAGCACCCGAGTCCGTTGCCGAAGCCGTCTTCGATCCGGCGGGAGGGACCCTGCTGCTGACCGCCCCGACCCCCATCGTCAAGGCCGAGGAGCTGACCCAGGAGGGGAGATGGACACGACTGCTGTTACGGCTGACAATGGCCGCTCCCCCGACTCCTTCACCCGACTTGCCGGGCGTCGTCCTCGTCGGTCGCTCCGACGGGGTCGAGGTGTCCCTCCCCGAGCTCGACGCGCAGGGGCGAGTGCTCCTCGGCCCCACCGAACGAAGAATCCTGGGAAGGATCGGATGGCAGGAGACCGGGCACGTCTTCAGCCGGTTGCTGGCCGACAACGATGAGACCGCCGAGTTGGTGACCCGCATTCTCATTGAGGTGCTCGAGGTCGCCCACCCCGCAGATCTCGACTATCTCCTTCGCGCACATTCCGACGTCAGCTGATCGGCGCCGCCTGTTCTACGAGGTCGTCGGCGAGCTCGTACGGCTCCTCGGTCCGAGGGAAGACCGGGCCGACGACGAAGGGCTCGGGGCCCTCTGGCGGCGTCCCGCAGGAGTCGGGTGGGCTTGCAGGGGCTCCAACCTCCTGAGCGACGGATGCCACAACGCCGTCGGCCGTGGCCGGGGTCTCCCAGTGATCTGATGAAACGTGGTACTCGGGATCCGCCTCGGGCCCGGTGGAACCGGTACCGGCTGCCGAGGGGGCGGAAGGCGCTGACTCCGAGGCCCGGACTCGCGCGAAGCGCGACTCCCCCCTGGTCAGATCGTGACCCGCGGCCTGCAGCGTGATGACGTTGGTCTCGTGCTTCCTGCCGTCGCTCTCCCACGACTCCTGAGAGAAGCGTCCAGTGAGCAGAACCGCATCGCCTTTGCGCACCGAGTGACTCAGATTGGCAGCGAGGCGGCCCCAAGCCTTGGCTGTGAACCAGATCGTTTCGGCGTTGTTCCACCCTTGATCGGTGCGGTAGGTCGGTGTAACGGCGACGCGAAAGCGGCAGTAGGGACGGGCCTTGTCCCCGACACGGGACAGGACCGGATTCGTTCCGACGACGCCTTGAACGGTGAGGTCGAGCTGACGAGTCATGAGAAGGCTCCTTGGTCGTGGGCGGGCGGCTCTCTGCCGCCCCTGCACCACCACCGTGCTCGCTGCACCCCTCGGGTGCCCAGCGGTCCCTGCTCCCAGTCCCCGCCCGAATGCCGGTGAGTGCAGGACCGTCGCCTGTGGCCACCGGAAGGCTGCGGAGTTCCGGGGGCTACAACCCCAGGGAGGCCTGCAGCATCCGGTGCTTCTCCAGAACTCTGGCGGCGGGCCTGCTCAGCCCTCGCTCGACCACGGACTCCAGGCGGGCGCGCACCTGCTGCCCATAGCGTTCAGCCTCGCGACGCGCCCTGGAGCGACGGCGGACAGTAGCCACAAGCGTGGCCATGATCCCGAGGACGATGAGGCAGGCGGAGACGATCTCGACGCTGTGACTCAGCGCCTCGATCCCCTCCCGGACCACAGAGGCGACCAGCCACGACACCCCGCCGATCACCAGGAGCAGACCGCCCCACCACAACAGATCGATCACCGGCTGGCGATGCCCCGGCAGCGGAACGGAGCCGACCGCCTCAGCGGTCTGTCCCGCCAGGGTCTCGGGCGGAATCACGGATGACTCCATGCTTCGCGCCCAGGCGGGCGGCAATCCCTGCGAGGTGCGGTGAACCCAGGTCGAGTGGGCCGAGGCCACGGCAGTGCGCGAAGGCGGCTCGGGGCGGGCCAGCGCCCTGGGCAGGACCTTGGACAGGCCGGCTCTCACCGAGTCTTCCACCGCCTGGGCGCCGGAGGCATGCAGCAGCACCTTGGTAGCGTCCTCGGTGAGGTCGGCATTGAGCTCCACCTTGTCCTTGGCCACCGTGGGACGCAGGCGACGAGTGATCGCATCGAGCTCGGCCGAAGCCGTACGAGCCGCGTTGGACTCCCGTGCGACGCGCTGGCGCAGCAGGCCGCGCATGACGTCGAGATTGTCGCCGCGCACCGCCGATACCGGCAGCACCTGGACCCGGCTGAGGCCGTCTTCCTTGAGCAGGGATCCGACGTCGTCGAGCAGGCTCGCCAACCCGCTCTCCGGAAGGGTGTCCACCTGGTTGACCAAGACGAGCATGTCCTCCTGGCGGGCGCCGAGCCCGCGCAGGTAGCCGTCGTGAAGGGCGGCATCGGCGTACTTCTGAGGATCGACGACCCACACGAGGATATCGGCCAGCGGCACGAGCCGGTCCACCTGCAACGAGTGCTCTGTCGTCACCGAGTCGTAGTCGGGCACGTCGAGCAGGACCAGACCGCCCATACTCCCCTGGTCCTCGGCGTCGAGAATCGAGTCCCGCCGGATCCGTCTCTCCGAGGAGACCCCGAGGAAGTCCAGGAGGGGGCCGGCGTCGTCGCCCCAGGAGCAGGCCGCGGCTCGTGACGTCGTGGGCCGACGGGCACCGACATCCGCGAAGTTCAGCTGGGTCAAGGCGTTGAACAGGGATGACTTGCCCGAACCGGTGCCGCCGAACAGCGCCACGACGGTGTGGTCCACGCCCAGGGCAAGGCGCTGCGCCACGGCATCAAGCGCCTTGTGAGCGGGGATCGACAACGAGGCCGGTACCTCGGTGGGACACATGCGCAGGGCCTCGCGAACCGCGTTCAGGCGGGCGTCGAGGTGCTCGGCGTCGAGCACCTCGAAGTCCGTCTGCGCGGTGGACACGGATGTGCGGGGAGTGTCGGGTCGGCTCATGCTGTGGCTCCGGGGCGGGTGAAGGGCTTGAGCTCGCCAGAGCGCAGACGCAGCGCAGCGGCGAACCCGGGCGCGGGGGCGAGCGAGGTCGCAGCCCCCTTGGGGACGGTTGCGGTCAGCGCCTCCGTGACCGCCTCCACCAGGAGAGCACCGGCCTGGACGGTCTGCTCCTCCAGTCCCAGACGCCCGGCGGCTGAGACGACTCCGTCGACACCGGCGGCCGCGGAGATGAGGAGGTCGACGACGCTGGTGGGGCTCAGTCTACGAATATCGCGGGGAATCTCGATATTGGCCTCGAGGTAGCCGACCCAGGCATCGATGGTCACTGCCGCTTCATCACCCTGCTCCAGAATCTTGCGCGCCCGCTCGCCGGCTCCCACCTCGTCCCAGGCACGTTCCGCCTTGGTGCGCAGGGCAACGAGCGCGGCCTGAAGCTGGTTGGCGAGGGCCTCACGGGCGTCGGCAGCCAGCTGGGAGAGCCCTTCGGCACGGGCCTTGTCCGCCCGCCCCAGGAAGCCCCTCCGCAGCCTGCCCCCCTGAGCCAAGGAAGCCAGTGGGCCGCCCGAGGAGGCCAGAGTGATCCAACGGGTGGCAGTGGCCCCCTGACCTGCGGAACCCGTCTTGATGTCGGCGCTCAAGGACTCGATCGCCGCTTCCCTCAGCTCCTGGCACTTCTTCTCCAGGTCCCGCGCCACCGCCTCCTGGGCATCGACGTCGTCAGCCAGCCGCTCCAGCTCGGTACGCAGAGTGCTCCACACGCCCCTGCCCGTCCGACGCACGAGTCCGGCTGCGCGGTGACGGCCTGCCAGGAGTCGAAGCCAGTCCCGCAGCTCGGTTACTCCCTCACCCGACAGAAGCCCCTCATGCGGTCCGGCGTCCGGAACGACGAAAAAGGGTGCCTCCGACAGCCCCAACCCCTGCAAACGGGTGATGAGATCCCGGCGCACTTCGGCCAGGATCGTCGCCGGCACCCGATTGAGAACCACGCCGATGGGGGTCTCGCGTCGAGCGGCCTCCTCCAGGGTCATCCAGGGCGTCTGGTCGCCGTATCGCGCCGCGGTGGTGACGAAGAGCCACAGGTCGGCGGCCTCCAGCAGCCTGCCCGCCAGCGCCCGATTGGCCTCGTGAACGGAGTCCAGGTCCGAAGCGTCGATGAGCGCCAGACCCGCCGGGATGGCAGCGGACACCTCCTGACGACAGACCTCTGTCAGAGGGTGTTCGCTGAGCGAATCCATGTCCTCGGGGTTGGCCACCAGGACCGGGATCCGAGTGGTGGGCCGTAGTACCCCCGCGTCTGAGACCTCCTGACCGAGCACGGAGTTGACGAGTGTCGATTTTCCTGCGCCCGTGGAGCCCCCGATCACCACGATGGACGGGATGTCCGCGTCCTGAAGGCGGGGAATCACCTGATCTCGGACCTGTCCGATGAGACCATCACGCAGCGTGCGCGCAGCCTCGACGCCGTGGGCGCTCAGGGCCAGGTCGAGACGCTCGAGGTCCCTGACCAGGTCAGAGAGGACGTCGAGGAGCTGAGCGCGACTCAGCGAGGAGACGGGGGCGTCGTCCTCGGAGGGGCGCGAGGGGACAGGAGCGGGCATGTGCCAACACTATGAGCACAGCGCAGCGGAGTCGACGATTGATCTCGACAGTCCACACCACAGGTGTCGTGAGCCCGGTGAGAATCTTCTGTTACTCCGCTGTGACGATCGGAATCACATGCTCACCCCCGAAGGAGGAAGAGCACCCCCCTCCACGGGCATGGCGGATGCAGCCACCGTCAACGGGCTCGACGACGAGCGCGACCGCCGACCATCAGTACAACACCGTGGTCGCGCCTCGTCGCCCCCAACGACCGATAATGCGCGGAATATCAACCTTTTCAAGGCCGCCGACCAGTGCCCCCGGCCGGACTCGAACCGGCAACCTGCGGATTAGAAGGCCGATGCTCTATCCATTGAGCTACGGAGGCGCGCGCAAGCGCTAGACCAGCCTACGCCATCAACCTGGCGAGCCAGGCCCCACGGGCGGCCGACCCGACGTCGCCTTCGACCTCGATAGTCGGTCACGACACGGTCGCACTACCATTACGAGAGCACATCGAACCGGGTGTGCGGATGATTCCGCGAGCCGCTCTCAGTCACTCTCCGAACCGCTCTCATCCGGGTCGCAATGCGGCCGCAACAGCACTGCAACCGCCCTGTGACCAGTCGGGATGATGAATCCAAGCGACACAGGTCCCGACGACGGACTTGACGTGTACGCAACATCACACAGGGGAGCGTTACTCTTAGCGGCGACGCCGAAACACCAGTATCGTGAGCGGCACCCCATCACAAGCCCCTGGAAGGACCGAGCCTTGCCCACTTCCGCACTCATTGTGCGTTCCCTCTCTGCTCAGGCCTCGCTGGAACCTCATACCTTCACCGCACCTTTCACTGTGGGGAGGTCGCCCGACAGCGATGTTCAGATCGTCCACCCTCTCGTGTCTCGAACGCATTTGCTGGTGACCCCCACCCCGACTGGCTGGACCGTGAGCTGCCAGGGACGCAACGGCATGCTCGTCAACGGAACCGTCACCCGTGAAGCGCTCATCACCCAGGGCACCCGAATCCAGCTGGGCGATGCCTCCGGACCGGCTCTGGGACTCACTCCGATCGTGTCCGGAGCCGCTCCTCACACAGGAGCCCCGGCTCAGCCACAGTCGGCGCCGAGCGCCCCCTTCATTCCCTCCCAGCCAAGTGCGGCCTCCGCGCCCCAGGTCGGCCCCCTGCCCCAGGCATCCTCCGGCCCGATCCCGACGACGGCCGCCCCAACGCAGGCCCGCCCCATGCCGCAGGCCATGGGATCGGCCTCATCGGCCGCCACCTATATCGCATCGGGGAGCCCCCAGGGAGCGCCATCGTCCAGCTCGGCGAACTCGGGAGCCTTCCCCTCCTCCCGGCACACGCTCAAGTCCTTCCGCATCAGCTCGTCGGGCACCATCGGTCGAGCGCCGGACAACACCCTGGTCCTGGACGACCCGCTCATCTCCAAACACCACGCCCGCATCGACGTCTCGGCCAACGGCATGGTCGTCACCGACCTCGGATCCACCAACGGCATCTACGTCGGAGGTCAGCGAGTCCCCCAGGTCCAGGTGACTCAGCCCGTCCTCCTGGGTCTGGGCTCAACCTTCGTCGCCCTGAGCCCTGATGGGCTGTGCGAGGTCCAGGTCGCCGGCGGAGCCGGCGGCGAGCTGGTGGGCAAGGACCTGACCTTCCGCGTCAACAACGGCAGTCTGACACTGCTCGACGGCATTTCCTTCTCCCTGCCGGGCAACGAGCTCCTGGCCGTTGTCGGCCCATCGGGAGCGGGAAAGTCGACGCTGCTCAAGGCCCTTACCGGCGAGCAAAAGGCCCAGGAGGGCCAGGTGCTCTTCAACGGCCTGGACGTGTACGAGCACTATCCGGTCATGCGCAACAAGATCGGTGTGGTACCGCAGAGCGACGTCATCCACTCGGCGCTCACTGTCCGCAAGACCCTGGAGTACGCCGCCGAGCTGCGATTCGCCAAGGACGTCACCAAGGCCGAACGGCGTCAGCGAATTGCCGAGGTCCTGGAGGACCTCGACCTGACCGCGCACGTGGACAAGCGCGTCAAGAAGCTCTCCGGTGGGCAACGCAAGCGGGTCTCAACCGCCATCGAGCTGCTGACCCGGCCCAGCCTGCTGTTCCTCGACGAACCCACCTCCGGACTGGATCCCCAGCTGGACCGTGATGTCATGGACCTGTTGGCGTCCCTGGCACACGGGACTCGTCCCGGCGACAGTGGCCGCACCGTCGTCGTCGTCACCCACAATGAGAACCATATCGACAGAGCGGACAAGGTCCTCATCCTGGCCGCTGGGGGAAAGCCCGTCTACTACGGCTCCCCCCGCGAGGTACTCCCCTACTTCCGCCAACGGCTCAACGAGATCGCCTCCCAGGGCCGATTGCTGCTCAACACCCCCAAGGGCACACTGCCCGACCCGCCCGCAGTGGACGGTTACGCCGATGTCTACGCGCTCATTCGCAACCACACCGCGGAGCTGCGCCAGTACATGGAGGCCACAGTGCCCTCCACGCGCCGCGGTGGAGCTCCCGCGGCGGCGGCCGGACCGGCCACACAGGAGCGTCCGCCCAAGCAACAGTCCGTACTCAGACAGGTCTCGACCCTGGTGCGCCGCCAGCTCAGAATCGTTGCAGCGGACCCCTCCTACCTCGCCTTCATGCTGCTGCTACCCATCATCATGGGGCTGCTGACCAAAGCGATCGAGGGAAGCGACGGGTTCGCGGTCCCCCACTACCCAGAACCCAAACCGCCCACGCCGGAGAATCCCACACCCACGATCGTCAAGTACTCCAGTCAAGCCCTACAGCTTCTGGTCATCCTCATCACCGGGGCGGCCTTCTCCGGGATGTCGGCCACGATCCGCGACCTCATCGGGGAACGAGATGTCTTTCTGCGAGAGAAGGCGGTCGGTCTGAGATCCGGCGCCTACCTCTTCTCCAAGGCGACCATTCTGGCTCTTATCACCACCGTTCAGACCGCACTGATGATGGGGATCGCCCTCGCGCTCAACAAGGGTCCCAGTGATGCCGTCATCCTCGACGGTTGGCCGGGGGTGGAGCTGGCCTTCTGCTGCTGGTCGGTCGCCTTCGTCTCCGGTCTTCTGGGGCTGGCGGTATCGGCGATGGTCTCCTCCTCCGAGCAGGTCATGCCGGTGCTGGTTGTGGTCATCATGGCTCAGCTGGTCCTTTCCGGTGGAATCATCCCGATCGCAGGACGTGCGGTCTTCGAGCAGCTGGCGTGGTTCATGCCGTCTCGATGGGGCTATGCGATGGCCTCCTCCACCCTGGAGATGCTCGCTATCCTGCCCAACCGCGACGACGCGTTGTGGAAGCACGAGACCGCGCAGTGGTTGACGGACTACGGCATGCTCTCGGCCATCGGCCTGGCCTGCATGGTGACCTGCTACATCGCCCTGGCCCGCCGCGGGCGGCGCTGATCCCCTCGAGTACAGGTGCCGGGGTGCCAACCAGATACTGGTTGGTACCCCGGCACCGTATCTTGGCTATCTGCTGGTGACGCTGGACACCACCAGGTCGTAGTTGTAGGTGCCTCCCTGCCCAATCATCAGGCGCGCGCCGCCGCTGCCCCCGCCCAGCGGCGGCACCGTGGCGACGTAGGTCCCCTGAGTCTTCCACCCAATCTTTCCGGAATCCGGGGAGACGGCGACGACCAGAGCACCGGTCTCGTCGGATACGTAACCCCGCTTGCCGACCTGCATGAGGATCTGGCCGTCCCTCAAACCACCGATGGGCTTGATGACGCACTGCTCGCCCTTGGCGGGCTCCGGAAGCGCGAGCTTCTTGTCGCCGACCTTGGCCGTGCACGCCTTCACGTCGATCGAGACGTTGATGGTACCCCGGGGCCCGATGACCGGGGTGGTCGAGGACGACGCCTTCGCCAACGACGTGTAGGCCTCCTTGAGCGCCGATGCGTCCAGGGGAACCGACGCGGCCCATTGGTGCTTCTCGGTGAAGCTTCCCGATACGGTGCCCGTTTCACTGCCGTCGGCATCGTAGATCGTGGCGCCTGAGGAGGTGATGCGGGAGAAGGCCTCCGGGCCGGTCTGGATATTAACCCCGCCAGGCAGTTGTGTGTCGCTGTCGAAGTTGGGCCTATCGCCGGTCTCGGACATCAGGACGGCACCATCCTTGGCGGACAGCACCTGGATTTGTTTGGACTTGCTTTCGTAGGCGAGAACGAACCCGTTGCGCACCCGTCCCTTCTCATAGTGTCCGCCCGCACGCCACTTCTCCTTGCCGGCCGCGTCATAGGCGATCAGAGGGCCGTCTGAGGCCGTTCCCTCGCCGGAGGAGATCACTGCGACGTCGGTCGTGGAGCCCAGGAAGGTGGATCCCTCGGGGAACGGGGCCTTGGAGGTCTTGCCGCTGTCGCTGACCAGCGTGGCCTGCCCGCTTGTACTGCTGCACAGCAACGATGTGCCCGCCCAGAAGCGGGCCTCGTCGCATTCCCCACTCCACACCTTGCTGGTGCCCTTCCGCGTCAGATCGAACAGGTGCACCTTGCTCATGTTGGAGTATACGAGCATGCTCCCGTCCGCGGAGAGATAGGGATCATCGACTTCGGCGTAGCGCTGGTCCTCTTGAACGCGGTTGCCCTCGGGCAGCGCCGCCGGCCATGTACTGTCGACGCTCGGCCCGGAGAAGAAGTACCACCAGCCGGTCCCCACCACTGCCAGAACCGTGACGACCGCGGCTGCCGCCAGCCACCACCGGCGACGCGTGCGCCTCGGGTCGAGAGCAGCCGCATCGACGGGCATGTAGCCCGTCCCCTGGGGACCGGTCTGGGGGAAGAAGGAAGCGGGAGGAGTCGTGCCTGCCGTATTGGCGGCATAACCGCCGGGCATACTCGTCGCCATCGGAACAGGGGCTCCCGCACCTGCCTGAGCGCCACCGACAGCAGAGGCCTGACCGAGGCCACCCGGAACGTTGACGCTCTGTCCGGACACCAGAGTCGGTATGGCGGATGCCGTCACTGTGGCCTGAGTCAAACCGGAAAGCACCGTTGGAGCCGTCGCCGCATCCGCTGGCGACGGGGCGTCCCAGTCGTAAGGGACCACGGAAGCCGTCGACTGCGGTGGTGAGGCGAGCCTCGGAGCTGCGGGCAGACCCGCCAACGCGGACTGCATCGCCTCCAGACGCTGAGCGACCAACTCGATGGCGGGGCGCATATCGGGCTGCTTGGCCATCATCGAGGCGATGAGCTCCCACAGGGCGTCGGGAAGACCGTCGGGGCGGCCTGCGTCTCGTCGAGCGTGCTGGCTGAGCAGCTGGGCGGGTTCTCCCACGAACGGAGCTGTCCCACAGCTCATCTCATAGAGCATGATGCCCAGTGAGTAGATATCGGCGGCGGAGGTCGGAGCCTGCATCGATAGAATCTCCGGAGCCATGTACAACGGAGTACCGATGACCCCTGTGAGGTGAGAGGCGGAGAAGGTATCGCAGATACGTGCCACCCCGAAGTCGGCCAGTCGAGGGACAACGGCCTCCGGCATACCCCATCCCGGAGCGACCCCGGTCGCCACCGTCTCAGCCGGATCGCCGCCTTTGCTCGGACGCGAGCTGAGCAGAACATTGGCGGGCTTGATGTCTCGGTGAACGACTCCAGCCCGATGGACCGAGGAAAGCCCCTGAGCGATACGCGTCCCCAGGGAGGCCACCTGCGCGGGCGGCAACGAACCGCGGGCCCTGAGAAGATCACGCAGGTCTCCGCCGTTGACGTAGTCCATGACGATGGCGAAGGTAGAGCCCTCGATAACGACGTCGCGAATGGCGACGACATAAGGACTACGCACTCGCAGCAGCGTCGAACGCTCCTTGATGAAGCGATCGACGACGTCGGGATTCTCCACCAGATCGGCACGCAGCACCTTGAAGGCCAGGACCTCGCGGGAATCAGTGCGCCGACCTCGCCAGACCTCGCCCTGGGCGCCTGCCCCGATCCGGGACTCCATGATGTAGGAGCTTCCGAGGTGACGGGAGGCGGGGCTTTGGGTCGTCATGAGGGCTCCGTGTCGCTCAAAGGATGGCAGGTTCCAAAGAGACCTTATCGCGATACTCGCGCGAGCCGGGCGGCCCTGCCACGCGCTCGCCGTGAATCGCACCGCGTTCGCGATCAGCCCGCCGACCTGAAGACCGATATTGCCGACTAGAGTGGATCCCGTGAGCAAGCAGATGACAACCTCAGACCCACTGGTGTGGATCGACTGTGAGATGACGGGCCTGGAACTGAGCACTGATGCGCTCATCGAAGTCGCCGTTGTCGTCACCGACTACGAGCTCAAGCCTTTGGCCGAGGGAATCGATGTACTCATCAGACCTCCTGCCGACGCGCTAGAGCGGATGGGCGACTACGTGCGGAATATGCACACATCCTCAGGGCTGCTCACCGAGCTGGAGGGCGGGCTGACCATGGAGGCGGCTCGCAAGACGGTCCTGGACTATGTGACCTCCCTTGTGCCCGAACCCCGGAGCGCCCAGCTCGCCGGGAACTCGGTGGGCACGGACAAGGCGTTCCTGGCGCGCGACATGCCCGAGTTGATCGAGCACCTTCACTACCGGATCGTGGATGTCTCCTCCCTCAAGGAACTGGCCAAACGCTGGTACCCCAGGACCTTCTTCCATGCCCCGAAGAAGGCCGGGGGGCACCGTGCGCTGGCGGACATCCTGGAGTCCATCGACGAGCTGCGCTACTACCGCGCAGTTCTGTTCCCGCACGGCGAGGGGCCGAGCTCTCAGGAGTGCAAGGAGGCAGCCGAACGTATCCTGGAAGAACCAACCAGGTGAGAGGATCGATCACATTCACGACGTGACGCAGTGCACCGAGTTCGGTTTGGTGCACGAGGAGCTGAGCGGATACAGTACCGACTCGTTGCGGCTTTTGCCGTACACGGTGGCTGTAGCTCAGTCGGCAGAGCGCCTGGTTGTGGTCCAGGAGGTCGCGGGTTCAAACCCCGTCAGCCACCCCGCTCCTCGGTTTCGGGTAAGCCGTACGTCCCTACTCGTTGTCAAGGTTCCGTCTGACTGAGAGATTCGACGGACACGACACCGCGAGCCGAGGTAAATCCTGACAACGCTCCGGTGCCGACGCTGGAGAAGTAACTCACCTGAGCACTTCCATCCCCTCTTGTGTTATTAGGCCCTCGGGTTGCTTGATGCTCTCGCAACCTGATGTTCGAGAAAGTCTCTCCCATGCAACGCCGTGACTTCCTGCTCGCCCTGGCCGCCGGAACCGCAGGCTGCCTCACCGCCTGTGCTGAGACGCAGCCGACATCCCGCTCCGCCTCGTCGACCCCGCCCCCTACGCAAGCCTCGCCCTCGGGGGCCGCGTCCCTCTTGCAGACGCCTTCCCCGACACCTTCGCTCAACCCCCTGCACCTTCAGGACGGGCCACCCCCGCTACCCGCTCCCACTCCGGTGGATCCACTCATCACCAGCCTTCCGGAGAACGTCGGCAACGTCGTGGCCATCACCGTCGACGACGGCGTCGACTCCTCAGTCGTGGACGCCTACCTGGACTTCGCCAAGGATTCGGGAGTCCGCCTGACCTTCTTCGTCACGGGCGTCTACCCGAGCTGGACCGACAACCGAAACAAGCTGGCGCCCCTCGTGGAATCGGGGCAGGTTCAGCTGGCCAACCACACCTGGACGCACCCGGATCTGACGACGTTGTCAGAGGGGGAGATCATCGACGAGCTCACCCAGTGCGAGAACCTGCTGCGCAACACCTACGGCATCACCGGGGCGCCCTTCATCCGACCTCCCTACGGCGGTCGCAACTCCTTCACCGACTCGGCCTGCGCCAAAGCGGGTTACACGACCGCGACCATGTGGTACGGATCGTTCGGAGATTCCGGTCTGCTCACGCAGGACGTGCTCCTCGGAGAGGCGCAGAAGTGGCTGCTCGCGCAGCACATCGTTATCGGTCACGCGAACTTCCCCACCGTCACCCAGCTCTACGGACAGATCATCGACATCCTGCGTCAGCGTTCCCTGCTGACCGCCACGCTCGACGACGTCTACTTCGGCCCCGGACATAGTCGTCGCGTCTGACGCGGCTCACAGCGCTCGATCATCCTCGGCCTGGCAGCACTCCTGCATCCGCGAGGCATCGATCTCCGGGGTCCGCGGCAGATAGACGATCTCACAGCGCCCTTCGAGCTGCTCGTTGAAGGTGTCAACCCAGTCGTCTCCGATGACGAAGACATCGATGCCGTACTCGTCGATGTCCTGGCTCTTCTGACCCCATGTCTGCTCGGGGATGACCAGGTCCACGTAACGAATGGCCTCGAGCATCGCCTTACGCTGTTCATAGGAGAAGTAGGCGCACTTTCCCTTGGAGACGCTGAACTCGTCGGTAGACAGTGCGACAATCAGATAGTCACCCATCGCCTTGGCTCGACGCAACAGCTCGATGTGCCCGTAGTGGAGCAGGTCGAAGGAGCCATAGGTGATCACACGTTTCATCAGAATTTTCCTCAGGATCAGAGCGATCGATTTTTGTGCGAATCATACAAGAACCGATCATGTTGTCGTTGATTGCGCGTATGGAGATTGAACGCGCTTGCCGTTAAGTCTAGGCAGTTCTCCCCCCTCAAATACCCCTTGTTACTCCTCTGCAGCAGGCTGCCGACTATGGCGACCGTCACCCATTATCGTTTAACCCAATGAATGCGCCGAACTGAGAGCCGGGGCCGGAAGCGCACGAGAACCAGCTGAGGCCGTCATGTGACCGAACCCCGGTATTCCCTGGTATCACAACGATTACAGGGAGTTTCAGCCCAGTCACGGCAGGCCTTGAACGTCACATTCTGATTGCAGACAGCTCAATCATGACGACGGCCGCTTTTACAGTTGTCCGGCACAACTAACGTTGTGAGAAAGCAAGTAAAGAAGGCCTTCCTCCCGGGCCTCACCCATCCCAGCGGTCTGGAGGTCGCCAGTGGTCGTAGTCACCCCCACTCGGACCTTCACGGGGCCCGCTCGCGCAGCCTCAGGTTCCCCGTCCCTGTCCACCTCGGCGCCCTATCTCCTTACCGATTTCTCGGCAGCACGTCGAGACATGACCTTCCGGGCACTATGACTATTCCTGGCAAGCCTTATAAAGATGCTCATGTCAACGCATCGGTTTCTCCGCCCCCGCATGTTGTTGACAGGAATCACGGCCGCGGTTCTCATTCAGGTGACGGCACAGTGCGCGACATAGCAGCACTGACCGTGGGCGTCCACACGGGTCATGCCATTCATCGTTGTCGCAGGCGCGGGATTCATGGCCGAATCCTGTTTCCTCGATCTCATCACGGAGGTGCACCTGCTGCCGCGGACGGCCAGTGTCGGTGGATCGGTTGTCGCCATGACGGACCAGTGGAGAGGCCGATAAAGGTGGCGGGCTCGAGCACGACGAGCCCTGGAGCTGCAGATGCTTGCCTCATGAGCGTCCTGCTCTTGAGCGGGCTTGTGGCGACCGCTGTCATCTCCGTGTCCCCGACCGCAACCGCCATACCGATTCTGAGGAGGGCCCGCATCATGGGCGTGGCGAGAATCGGCTTCCTTCACCACTGCCCTGTCCCCCGTGGCTACGGACTCACCGTCGTTCTACCAGCCTCGCTCGCTGCCTGGGCGGCCGTCCTCGTGGCGACGCGCGGTCGGAGCCCGGTCCGGGTCATGACGAAGTTCGACGTCGTTCTCACAGGTCTGGCGATGATGCTCTCCTTCGCACTAGTTGGTCTCAGCAGGGCTGTGTTCTCCCTTTCGGTCAAGGACCGTCCAATCCCTCGTCTCGCCCTGGGGATGGGGCCCGGTTGGACTGTATGCAGCGTCTTGGAGTCCTCCCTGTGGTGGGCGCCGGCCTGCTCTGGAGATCGGTTCTTCTGGCGGATCTGGCCGCCGTCTCCTGCTCCCGCCGGCGGTGAACAGCCTTCTCACCCGCGGCCGGCTCTGGACGCTTCATCCCGCATAGCCATGATCCTGCTCCTCCATCTGCAGATACCTTCCGTCATCGGAGCACCGAATCTTGTCCCCACACCACACGGAGCGGGGTAAGGACATGCGGTTCCCTCTTCTCATCCACTACTGGGCTCTCGAAGTCGGCGCCGCGCCGGTCATCGAGGAGATGCGCGCCCGAGCACTATGGCTCATGAACGGTGAGCTCATCGAGGACGGCCCAGGCCCCCAGATCACTCATGACTACCGATGGCGGTCCTGGAACATCGCCAAGAACAAGCCGGAGAAGGACGTCACGACCCTGACCGCGTGTCGGGAGAAGTGGAAACCGGCAGGGGTGCGGATCCAGCACTCAGAGAGTCGCACATCGCCTTACCGACACGCTCGAGGAGTATGACCATGTGCAGTACAAAAAATACGCTGACAGGACGAATCACCGTCTACGGATCCTGCGTGGCCAGGGACGCGGCCCGCGAGATGGAGAAACGGGGCTGGAGCGTCGAACGTTATGTCGCCCGCCAATCCCTCATTAGTGCGGGAAGGCCGGCGGATGTGGGCGACGTCGATCTATCGTTACTGCCATCGCCTTTCGCCCGTCGCTCCTTTCTGTCCGACATGGTGGGGAACCTGGAAGCGCAGCTGACGTCCGTCGCCGCACGCACGGATCTACTGCTGTGGGACCTGACCGACGAGCGTCTTGGCGTCCTGGAGACGGCTCCCGGGGCCTTCTTGACCCGTTCGGCAGAAGCTCTGACGGCGGGCCTCTACAAGGGACTCGCCGCCAGGTTTCTCGAGCTGGGGACAGCGGAGCACCTACACCTGTGGAGGCCTGCCCTTCTGCATTTCGGCAGTCTCCTGGATCGTCTCGGCCTCACGGACAAGACGATTCTGATCAACGTGCCATGGGCTACGAGGACCACCTCCGGCGAGTCGATGGTCCCGAGCTGGAGACAGGCGGCAATGGAGGCCAACTGGGTGATGCCCCGCTACGTCGACCTGGTCCGCAGGGAAACCGATGTGCGGATCCTGCACGTCCCCGACGAGCTCGTCATCGCCGATGACGCGCATCGCCGGGGTTCGGCCCCGTTCCACTACGTCGATTCCTTGTACTCCTGGATCGCCGACGAGTTGGAGGTCGCTCAGGCGCCCCGCAGCCTCGCACCGATGATCTGACCTCCATCGATCCTCCAAAACTTCGAGAACTCGTCCGTGCCGCCCGAAGAACCGGCTCGGAGTTTTCCACAGGGCCGTGTCAAAGTCTGGCGGCCGGGGCGTGTGTGCAGGTAATGTCAATACACCGCTCGGACGGGCACTGCCGCCCGTCCCGGTGGTGTGAGGAGTTGTTTCGGTGGCGAGGAGGCTATCGGTGATGAGCACGTCCCTACGATCCCCAAATCCTGCGCACTCGAGGCGATCCGCAGTCGAGTGCGGCCAGCCTGGTTCTCGTCTGGGGCGCCGCCGGGCGGCCGCCGGTTTAGCGGTGGTATGCGTCCTGGCCCTGGGGGCGGCGGGCTGCGCGCTGAAGGACGCTCGGGCGGAGGCCAGTGCCAGCACCAGTGCCAGTGCGTCTGCGGCCGTCGCCCGGGCCGAGAAAGGGATCGCCGACGCCAACGCATCGGCGACCGCCTCCCGAGAAGCCGCCCTGACCCCCGAACTCAAGGCCCAGCGCGACACCGCCCTGGCCGAACCCGCACCCGTCAAACCCGACCAGATGAACGAGGAAACCGCAGAAGGCGCAGCAGCCAGCGTCGGCTACTTCCTCGAGCTCTACCGCTACGCCTACGTTACCGGCGACACCACCGAACTCGCAGCCATGAGCGAAGACCAGTGCAAGTTCTGCCGATCTGTCATTAATAACGCCACCAGCCTACATGAGGAAGGCGGGTGGAATGATAAATGGGAGCAAACCGTCAACAACATCAGATACTATGAGAAGCTCGAAGGTTACGACTACAATAGAATGGAAGCCAGTGTTAGTCATGGAATAATAACCTCTCATCCAGGAGGGGGAAGGGCGACCGAAACTTCAGATCCAGCAGAAAATGAGATGTTGGACTTTAGCATACGCTACACCAACAATCGATGGATGATTGGCGGAGTAAGGGTTGAGGAACAATGAATCGTCACCTTGTGTTGTTAACCGTCTCTGCGATCATGACCTTACCAGTATTTTTCGGAAGCAGTTGCGTAGCTTTAGTCGGTAAAACGAAAGGAAATTTTTCTGTCGAAAACCAGGACAACAACCCTAATGTTCGCGGAGAAAAAAGCGAGACCATCACCGAGGAAGGCCCCTCTGACTCTGGTGACGCCGCGTCGCCGCCTCGTCCGAAGGTAACGGCCTCTGACCCGTCGATGTGGGACGAGCAGCCCCATCAGGACTGCGTCGCCGATCCCCAGAAGGGATACGTCTGCGTGAACAACGGGCTGCTCCAGCCCTCCGGACCCGAAGAGCCCACCAGCGGCAACCCCCGCACGATCACGATCACCACCCGCCAAGCCGCCACACTCATCGCACAGGGCTCGGGCATCACCCGCCAACCACCCGGCCCGAAAGTCATCATCTCCAAAGCCTTCATCGTCTACACCGACCCCACCCCCCGCTACCAGACCACCACCATCCTGGACACAGCAATCGAGGTCGAATTCACCCCCATCTCCTACACCTGGAACTGGGGAGACGGAACCACCACAACCACCACCGACCCCGGAGCCCCCTACCCAAACCACACCATCACCCACCACTACAAACACACCGACAAGAACATCACCACCACCCTAACCACCACCTGGACAACCAGATACCGCCCCACCGGCCACACCAACTGGCACACAATCGAAGGCACCATCACCACCACCGAAACCTCCACCCCCTACGACCTCGTACGCATCGTCACCTACCTCACCGACGACGCCGAAGAAGCCCAAGGCCACTAACTCAGTTAACTCGGTCCTCCCGGGTCGACCGTGGCCGCCTCGGCAACAGGGGAACCCGGGGAGCGTCGCCTCCGGAGTAGCGTTGCCCGCCGTGATTCCAGTGGGGAGCCGGCCGATATCGTTCGCGGCACAGCGCGCAGGCTCGGCCTGTGCACCGGCGAACTCGCCGGTGCAGAGCTCCACGACCTCGCCGTCGCGCACCACGGCAACCTCCAGTAGGTCCGTTCATAGCGGGATGTTGGCCCGCCCCCTGACACCGAGATGCTTCCACGGGCTGCGGAGGATCCGGGCGACGTAGCGCCCCGGCTCTGACCAGGCGGTCCGAGCCGGGGAACCGCCGGAGGCCCACTTGTCATGGCGGCAGACGGCACCGGGCGCATCGACGATCCAGCCGACGGAAGGAATGGATTCGGACGGTTCCGTCCCAGAACCGGAAGTCGAGCGGGTGCGGAGCTCGTTTCCCGTGGTGGACGGGGGCGAGCGCGTATATCAAATCGTGTTGCGACGGAGCTGCTTGGTGAGGCGAGCACAGGCTCCGGCGTCGAGCAGGATGAGGTCCTCGGGGGCGAGGACCCGTCCGGATACGACATCGTCCACCGCCTGGTACACCTGCGCGGAGGTGTCAGCGCCGATGGCGCCGATGGCTTCGTGACGGGCTCGGTAGTGGTCCGTGTCCGGTCGGCCGCGGGGGTCCCAGACGATACCGACGCAGCCGGCGACCATGCCCTCGTCGAGGACGGAGGACCGGTCGGAGACAACTGCCCACGAGCGGGCGAGCTGGTCGGGAAGTCCTCGTCCAGTGACCGCCGGGATGCCCAGGGCCTTGAACCATTCAGGAGCGCTCAGCGCGAGCTTGGGGTGGGCGAAGAGGACGGCACGGTGTCCTGTACGAGTCAGGCCTGCGGCCAGCTCAAGCCAGGGCCGGTAGAGATCGTTGAGAAGCCCGACGGCGCCAGGATCGGTCTCCAGAGCATGTGCGACCTCCGGGTCCCAGGTGGGGGCCAGCAGGATGCGGTCCCGCGTCTGTCCCAGCAGGCTGTAAAGGTGGTCATGGCGGGGAAATCCAGTGCGCCAGACCTCTCGGTCGGTGAGCGTGTAGGAGGTGTGGTCCGCGGTAAGACCCGTCTGCTCGGGTGTGGTGGCGCATACGACGACGTCCAGGCGGATACTGTTGAACCAGCGCCACATGTCGCGCATGGTCATGCCGTGCTGGAGGAAGACGACGCGCTGATCGGAGCCCGTGCCCGAGCCGGTGGTGAGCCGGTGTTCGATGAGGGGGTCGCCGATATCGGACAGGAGGATGGTCTCGGCGCCGGTCCAGGCGGCGTCGAAGCCCGGACCGGTGGGGTCGATGAGGACGAAGCCGTCCTGCGCGAGCCGGTCCCAGTCCGGGCAGGTGCGTTCGATGACGAAGATGTGACGGACGCTGGGGGCGTGGGTACGGGCATGGCGGTACAGCGGCTCGGCGTTGTCACCGGCGCTGTCGTGGCGGTCCATGTATAGCCAGGTTCGGGGCCAGTCGGTCGGGGACGAGGCCGTGTACGGGGAGGGTGCCGCGGACGAGACCGAGGAAGACGCTGAGGACGACGGTGGCGAGGGCGCCGTCGAGGCCGATAACGCAGCGGTCTGCCGTCCCCGGTCCTCCGTGGTGCCGCGGCTGAACATCCTGGCCAGACGTCGGCGCAGTCCGGGCGATGACGAGTTGCGCCTGCGCTGACCGGGCACAGTCTCGGGGGGCTTGGGGTCGCCCTGGTAGGGGGCGACGGGAAGTTCCTGACCATTGATGACGGCGGAGATCTTTCCCTTGGGCAGCCAGACGATGCGCTCGTGGAGCACCACCTCGTCGAAGTATCGGTGGTCGACCGTCTTGGCGCTGGTGGGACTGACCCAGACGCTGTTAACCCTCCACTGCTCCGTCGGCTTGGCACCGGTGTAGAAGTAGGTGGCCTTCTGGTCGCTGCGGAATCTGCGGCTCGGAGGAAGGACCGGAGCAGGCATGGGGCCCCCGGCCATGGCCGCCAACGCGGTACGGCGCCCCACTGCCAGTGGCGTGGAGCAGTACGCCTCGATCTGGGCGGCGGGAACGCGTTGGGCGACGGCACGCAGAAGCCGGGCTACCTCGGTGCGCTCAGCGGCCGTAAGCCCGGCTGAGGGGTAGCGCAGCCCCCGGTCGGCCTCGGCGACCTGGATGAGGCGATGGATGACGAGCTGGTGGACCCAAGCGGGGAGAGGGTCATCGGCCTGAAGCCATGTCGGGAGGATCGTGCCCAGCAGGTGGCGGTAATGGTCGGCCTCGCCCCAGGCACCGGGGGGAGGCGAGACATGGCGGATGACAGCGGGGCCGTCGTGGAGGCCGAGGCGGTTGCCGTTGGCCGCAATATGGGCGATGAGCCCGCTCAGGCCAGCATTCTCGTTATCACCGCCGGAACCATCGGCGTCGTCGACATTGCGAAGAGGGCCCGTACTGCCCCAGTCCGGCAGACCTCGCCGGGGAACGGTGAGCATGACACCGCTGATGGTGTCGGGAAAGATGTAAGGCTCGGCGGTCAAGTCCACAATGCGACTGCCGTGGTTGAAACGCCACTGAAGACGGTCATCCCGGGTGCCGTCGGGGCGGATTACCGCTGACGGCGTCAAGAGGGGCCCGACGGCGTCGCTCGAGCCGCGCTGGGCCAAAGAGGTGAGGTAGCCCGGCTCAACCCTGTCACCGGCCTTCAGGAACAGGATCCGGCTTCCGGCGGGCAGCGGTCTGAGGGCCTGGGCCACGACTGTCGGATCGGGGCAGCCGATGGGAGCAATCCCGGTTTCGGGAAGGTCCCGCTGAAGAGAGTCGAGCGTGTCCTGACCACCTGCGGAACCGATGATGATGACGTGCATGGTCTCGGTGCTGCGGGTGTTCATGAGGTGGGCATCTCCATTTCGTGGGGCGGTCCCCAATGACCAATGGTGGACGTCATAAGCAGCTCCATGGTGGAGATATCCCAGGTGTGTCCGAAAGTCGCTCCGCGGCGCTGGACATACCCGAACCGGGAGGCCGAATAAATACGGACCCCAGCACCTACGCACTCGTTAAGGAAACCGGCACCCTCCCCGAGGGTCTTCTCGGGAAAACTGACGTCGCACGCCAGATCTGTACGGGCCACCAGCGTAAACCCGGAGACGGAGGCCGTATAGCGGTGTCCCCAGTCGGCGAAGCACAACACCAGCAGATCCGGGCCTCTCAGGTGCAGGTAGTGGGAGCGCTTGCCGACGACCTCGGCGCAGGCGTACTCGGCTACGGCGAGGGACTCGACGAGGCAGGGTCGCCACGGAGGCCGTCACCGATTCTGGCGATGCAGTCGGCCTCCACACGGGTGAGCACAAGGTTGTAGCAGCTCCCAGAGGGTTACTGGTCTTCGCCTCACCCCAGTCCTCAAGGCCCAGCTCGCGTGCACGAATCTGCTGCCTGCGTGCGGGCTGAAGCTATGGGTGAGGATGACCGGCGCCATCGTGGCCCGCTGCCGGCAGGGGGCGTGTGCGGCGCCGAGTACGGGCAGGCCTGCTCCGAGCGCAGGGGTCGGCGCAACGGCCTGCCGCCACCGGGCCCCGGCACCCGGTGAGGCACGATCGACGTGGCTGTCCCCAAGCTGCGGACCGGCTCGTACTTCCCCGACCACCACTCCAACATCCGTCTGGTCGGCGCCGTCCCGACCGACGAGCGGACCGAAGTGAAGGCCGCCGTTACCTCAGCCTGGTGACCCTCAAACAGTGCAGTCGATGCTTCTGAGGACAGCATCCTCGGCACCCATAACTGTCTTCATTCTCCTGTAGATTTCGCTCTACATCGGCTCGTATTGTCGTTTCGGGCTCTGCACTTTCCCACATCAAGACGTCTCTGCTCAGCGCAGACGCATATCGTTCTTGATCCGATTCGTCGATACTTCAGGGGTACGAGGAAAATAGACGATCTCACACAGCCCCTTGAGCTGTTCGTCGAACTCTCCGCTCCAGTCGTCACCCATGACGAAAATATCAATATCGTACTTGGAAATGTCCTCGATCTTCTGCCCCCAGGTCAGCTCTGGAACCACGAGGTCCACGTATCGAATGGCCTCGAGCATCGCCTTTCGCTCCTCGTATGAGAAGTAGGCCCGTTTCCCTTTTCCAGCGTTGAACTCATCACTGGAGAGCGCCACCACTAGAAAGTCACCCAGCGCTCGTGCGCGCTTCAGCAGTGCAATATGGCCGTAGTGGAGCAGGTCATAAGTGCCGTAGGTGATCACACGTTTCATCGAATTACTTCCTGGTCGGGCGTTCGAGGGCCACCCATATGATGGCGCACAGGACAAACCACCATGAGTATTATCTGGTCGCAAGCCAGCATCGAAGGCGTCACAGAACCGATGCAATACTGATATATGGCTGAAATACGCTGAGCCTCCATTGCCGATCCGCCACAGTCTCATCAGTTCGAATACCACGCACCCTCATCATATTCTTCTTAGAGGTTCTTTTTCAGGACGCGGATACCATTCATGGGGTGCCGCCTCCGGCTATCCGCAGAGCGTCCCGCGCCTGCGGTCGGTGCGGTCATGAACTCGATACCTGCGCCCTTCAGACGACGCCCCCCCAGGGCCAGGGACTGCATCTGGTCGATGGTGAAGGACTCATCCATGGCAGCCGTCCGGGTTACGGCCTTGAGGAAGGAGTAGACGGCGTTGATCTTTCCCTGACCGGCGGGTACCGGTTGTTCGGGAGTACGCGTGGCGATTCCTGAAAAGGGCGATCCTCCAACCTCGACCGGGATGTCGTCTGGAAGTTCTCGACGTCGATTCGGCGTCGGAAGAGTCGATCTCGACGTCGCTGACAGCGCTATCGGGGCTACCGGAACTGCTCTCTTTTGCCGAGGTAATTTCTGGTATCAGACAGAGGGATCTGCGCCATGGGCGCATATCGCACCACATATTTTTAAGGGATGAGACCGCATCCCCCATTCACGTCCGGATTCCCATCATGAATGAACGGAAGAATGATATCCGATTATTCTATGAACGGGGTGGTACAAGCTGATACATCCATCCGTAGGGATCCTCAGCGCGGCCGGACTGGATGGAGGTGAGTCGGTCGTGAACCTGCCGGGTGACCTCATTGCCCTCGATTCGAGCGTCGAAGCCCTTCCCCTTGAGATGCCCCAGGGGTACGACGACAGCAGCGGTGCCGCAGGCGAAGACCTCCCTCACCCGACCTGATTCGATGTCCGCCAGCAGCCCCTCCAGGCTGATGGTGTCCTCGACGACTCTCCGGCCGGAGTCTTGCAGCATGCGGATGATGGCACTGCGGGTGGATCCCTCGAGAATGGTCCCGGTCAGGCGCGGAGTTCGCACGGTACCGTCGGCGTCGACGACCATGATGTTCATGCCGCCGAGCTCCTCGAGGTTCTTCTGGGAGACGTCGTCGAGGAAGCAGACCTGGTCGCAGCCCTGGGCATAGGCCTCCTGCTGTGGGAGCAGGGAGGAGGCGTAGTTGCCTCCCGTCTTCGCCGCACCCGTTCCTCCGCGCCCGGCGCGGTGGTACTCGGTAGTCACCCAGATGGAGATGGGTTCGAGCCCATGGGTGAAGTAGGAGCCCGAGGGGGAGGCAATGACGTAGTAGTCAACCACCTTGGAGGGGCGTACGCCGAGGAACGCCTCGGAGGCGAAGGCGAAAGGACGCAGGTAGAGGGACTCACCCTCGCCCGAGGGCACCCAGGCGGCGTCGGCCCGCACCAAGTCCACCAGGGAGGCCACGAAGTCCTCCTCAGCCAGCTCGGGCAGGGCCAGGCGCCGAGCGGAGGCGTTGAGCCTGGCCGCGTTGTAGCGGGGGCGGAAGGTCCACACCGAGCCGTCATCGTGCCGGTAGGCCTTGATCCCCTCGAAGATCTCCTGTCCGTAGTGGAGCACGGCGGTGGCCGGGGACAGACTGAGGTTGCCGTAGGGGATGACGCCGTAGTCGCCCCAGCCCTCACCCTGCCTCCAGCGGGCGTGGGCCATGTGATCGGTGAAGCGGTCGCCGAAGTGGAGCCCCGCCAGGACCGCCTGACGCTCGTCCTCGGCTACGGGCGACGGGTTGGCGGTCAGGGGGAAGCGACCGGCGATCGCATCGGCCTCGGGCACGGGAACCTCGGCGGCGCGCGCCAAGGCGGTGGATGTGGTGGATGCGGAGTCGGTTGAGGCGGCGTCTGTCTCAGGCATGTGTCCACCCTACCGCCGAGGCCACAACTCGGACACAACGTTCTCACATCCAGGCTCGCAGGCGGGCCATCGGCTAGATTCCGGCCAGATTTACCACTTCCGGCAACTCGCGAGTCCTCATCGGGCCATCCGGTCACGCTTTTCGGCGACGAAGACGGCCGGGGCACCTCAATGCGGCGATGCGTTCACCCCTGGGCCACGGCGGAGGCGATGGCGTCACCGATCTGACTGGTCGTGCGGTCGGCGCCATCACCACGCGCGGCCATGTCGGCCTTGACGCCTGCCTCGACCCGCGCGGCCACCTCGACCAGCCCCAGGTGGTCGAGCATGAGGGCGACGGCGCTGATCGTGGCGGTCGGGTCGGCCTTGCCCTGCCCGGCGATGTCGGGGGCCGAGCCGTGCACGGGCTCGAACATGGAGGGGAAGGCCCTCTCGGGGTTGATGTTGCCCGAGGCCGACAGACCGATTCCGCCGGTGACGGCGCCAGCCTCGTCGGTGAGGATGTCGCCGAAGAGGTTGTCGGTGACGATGACGTCGAAACGACCGGGGTCGGTCACCATGTAGATGGTGGCGGCGTCCACGTGGCAGTAGTCGACGACGACCTCGGGGTACTCGGCACCGACAGCCTCGACGATACGGCGCCACAGACCACCGGCGTGGACGAGCACATTGTGCTTGTGGACGAGCGTGAGGTGCTTGGCTGCCCTGGCCTGAGCCTTGGCGAAGGCGTAGCGGACCAGGCGCTCGACCCCGTAGGCCGTGTTGACACTGACCTCGGTAGCGATCTCGTGCGCCGTGCCCTGCCGTACGACTCCCCCGTTCCCGCAGTAGAGACCCTCGGTCCCCTCACGCACCACAACGAAGTCGATATCGCCGGGATCGGCCAGCGGCGTTGGCACCCCCGGGTAGTAGACCGAGGGACGCAGGTTGACGTAGTGGTCCAGAGCGAAGCGCAGGCGCAGGAGCAGTCCGCGCTCGAGAACACCAGAGGGGACGGACGGGTCGCCGACGGCGCCCAGCAGGATGGCGTCGTGCCCCTTGATGGCCTCAAGGTCCTCGTCGGTGAGGGTCTGCCCGGTCTGGTGCCATCGCTCCGCTCCCAGATCGAAAGTGGTCGGCAGGACCGTGATTCCGGTCCCCTCCAGCGCCCGGTCGAGAACCTTGAGCCCCTCGGGGACGACCTCCTTGCCAATGCCGTCGCCCGGAATTACTGCCAGCTTGATGGTCTGCGTCATGAGGTCACCTTAGGACACGGTCACGATGCGAGACAGGAAGTCCACATAATGGGAGTGTGGCGCATTCGCGTTTCGACCGACGGTCGGTTAGTCTTATGCTCGATTGCACGCTCTCAGGAACGGAGGAGACATGACGCGCACCCACCGTCCTACCGCGCAGCGTCGTGAGGAGATTCTCGACGCCGCGCACACCCTTTTCACCACCAAGGGCTTTCAACCCACCACCATGGAGGACATCCTGAAGGTCGTGGGCATCGCCAAGGGGACGCTCTACTACCACTTCCCCAGCAAGGAGCAGATCCTCAGGGCTCTTGTCCTGCGCATCGTCGGCCAGGTCGAGCAGCGTGCCCGCGAGGTCGCCGATTCGTCGGCTCCGGCGGTGGACAAGCTCGTGACGATCATGGCGGCGATGCGGGTCGAGGCAGCTCAGACCGAGCTCGTCGAGCAGTTCCACGCCCCCGGCAACGCCGAGTTCCATCTGCTGTCCATCACGGCGATGATCGAGCACCTGACGCCGGTCCTCGCCGACGTTGTCGCACAGGGGGTGAACGAGGGAATCTTCACCACGGACAGGCCCCACGACGCCGTCGAACTGCTTCTGAGTGCTTCCGGAATCCTCCTGGACCACGAGATCATGGAGCCCAGCCCGGATGAGCTCGCCCGCCGCCGCGAGAGCCTCATCTGGGCGAGTGAGACACTCCTGGGAGCCCGCCCTGGGAGTCTGTCCGCCCTCGTGGAGGTCGACTCATGAACCGTGTCGGCCTGCTCGTTCTGGGCTCGTTCATCAACTCGCTGGGAACGGGACTGAGCGCCTTCGGACTTGCCGTCATCATGCTGCGCGCCTATGGAACGGCATCCTCGGTGTCAGCCGTCCAGATGAGTGACTTCGCCCCTATCGTTCTCCTGGCCCCCTTGGCCGGAGTCCTTGCCGACCGCTACGACCGCCGCCTGATGATGATCATTGGAGATGCCGGTTCAGTGCTCGGGCTGGGCATCATCCTCGCGGCCCTGACCTCGCCCCGCCCCTCCCTGGTCTGGGTCTGCACGGGAGCCATCCTCTCCTCCTGCCTGGCCGCGCTCACCGAACCCGCGCTGCGGGCCAGCGTCACCGACCTGGTGACCGAGGAGGACTACGTGCGCGCCTCCGGCCTCCTCCAACTCGCCTCTGCGGCTAAGTACCTCCTGGCCCCGGCCGCGGCGGGGTTCCTCATGCCCGTCGTCGGAGTGAGGGGACTCGTCCTGCTTGACGCCAGTACCTGTCTGGTCACCGTGGTCTGCACAATGACAGTGCGCCGCGCCCTGGCTGCAGATGCGCCGCAGCGCGCAGCGACCCAGCCCGGTGACGACCACGGCTTCCTGGCAGGGTGGCGGGCTATCACCTCCTCACCCGGGCTGCGGCTCCTTGTCATCCTCATGACCCTGGCTACCCTCGCGATCGGGGTCATCCAGGTCCTCCTCAAGCCGATCCTCCTGCCCACCGTAAGCACGTCCGAGATGGGCGTCATCGAGACCGTCGCCGCCATCGGCATGCTCGTGGGAGCGACACTGGTCACCGCCTGGAAGAGCGCGCAGCCGACAACGCTGCTGACCGCGGGCCTGGCCGCGACCGGCATCGCGATGATCCTGGTGCCCCTGGGGCCGGGCGCCTGGTGGGTGGCCGCCTGCGGCTTCCTCACCTTCGCAAGCCTGCCCCTGTCCCAAGCCGGAGCGGAGGTTCTGGTGCGCACCCGGGTCGACAACGCCCGACAGGCGCGGACCTGGGGAACCATCAGTCTGGTGACCCAGATGGGATACCTGGTGGCCTACCTCTGCTCAGGGGTACTGGTCGACCGAGTCCTTCAGCCCCTACTGGAGCCGGGGCAGGCGCTGTCCACCAGTGTCGGAACGGTTGTCGGCAGCGGGCCGGGACGCGGTGCAGCACTGCTCGTCGGCATCATGGGTCTGGGCATGGTCCTCGTGGCCCTCGGCGTCCACACCCGGCGCCGACAGCTCACCTGAATCAGCAACTCCACCGCGACAGCTGCGAGAATGCGGCGGTGCCCCCGACGACCTGAGCCGTCGGGGGCACCGCCGTAGGCGGTCTCCGAGGTCCTCAGCGGGCCACGGAGCCCTCCGTATAGTCCTTATCGACGTCGGCGCGCCAGGCGAACATGGAACGCACCTCGCGGCCGGTGGTCTCGATGGGGTGCGCCTCGCCCTCGGCGCGGAGCTTCTTGAACTCCGGGGCACCAGCGGCCTGGTCGTCCATGAAGCGCTTGGCGAAGGTCCCGTCTTGGATGTCGGCCAGGACCCCCTTCATGTGCTCCTTGACGTCGGGGGTGATGACGCGCGGACCGGAGACGTAGTCTCCGTACTCGGCGGTGTCGGAGCAGGACCAGCGCTGCTTGGAGATGCCGCCCTCATTGATGAGGTCGACGATGAGCTTCATCTCGTGGCAGACCTCGAAGTAGGCCATCTCGGGCTGGTAGCCGGCCTCGACCAGGGTCTCGAAGCCGTACTGGATGAGCTTGGAGACGCCACCGCACAGGACGGTCTGCTCACCGAAGAGGTCGGTCTCGGTCTCCTCGCGGAAGGTGGTCTTGATGGCGCCGGCGCGCGTGCCGCCAATGGCCTTGGCGTAGGACAGCACGAGATCCCAGGCGGTGCCAGTGGCGTCCTGCTCCACGCAGACGAGCACGGGCACACCCCGGCCGGCCTCGAACTCACGGCGCACGGTGTGGCCGGGGCCTTTGGGGGCCACCATGACGACGTCAATGTCCGCGGCCGGCTTGATGTAGTCGAAGTGGATGTTGAAGCCGTGGGAGAACAGCAGGGCGGAGCCGGCCTTGATGTTCGGCTCGATCTCCTCGCGGTAGAGGGCGGCCTGCACCTGGTCAGGGGCCAGGACGGTGATGACGTCGGCCCAGGCGACCGCCTCGGCGATCGGCTTGACGGGCAGGCCCGCTTCCTCGGCCTTGGCCACGGAGGAGGAGCCCTCGCGCAGGCCGACGACGACCTCCACGCCGGAGTCGCGCAGGTTCAGAGCGTGAGCGTGCCCCTGGGAACCGTAACCGATGACGGCGACCTTCTTGGACTGGATGACGGACAGGTCGGCGTCGTCGTCGTAGAACTTCTCAGCTGCCATGATTGCTTCTCACTTCTCCTTGAGTTGATCGGTGATGGATCGTGGGCCGCGCGTGATCGCCACGGCACCGGACTGGACAATCTCTTTGACGCCGTACGGCTGGAGAGCCGTCAGCAGAGCCTTGACCTTGGATTCTGAGCCGATGGTCTCGATGACCACCGACGTCGGGGCGACGTCGACGACATGGGCGCGGAACAGGTCGACGACCTGGAGCACCGCAGTGCGGTTGGCGTCATCCGCGTGCACCTTGATGAGGTAGAGCTCGCGCTCGACGGAAGTGTCGGGATCCAGCTCGACGATCTTAAGGACGTTGACCAGTTTGTTGAGCTGTTTGGTGACCTGTTCCATAGCCAGCCCCTCGGCATCGGCGATCACCGTGATGCGCGAGATGTCCTCGTGCTCGGTGGGACCGACAGCCAAGGAATGGATGTTGAAGCCCCGACGCGTGAACAGCGCTGACACCCGGGTCAGGACACCGGGCTTGTTCTCCACCAGGACGGACAGCGTGTGCTTCTCGCTCACGGCGTTCACTCCTCTTCCCACACCGGGCTCATGCCACGGGCGTGCTGGATCTCGTCATTGGAAACCCCAGCGGCGACCATGGGCCACACCTGGGCGTCCGCGGAGACGATGAAGTCGACGACGACGGGGCGGTCGTTGATGGCATTGGCCTGGGCGATGACGTCGTCCAGGTCCTCCAGGCGCTCGCATCGCAGCCCCACGGCCCCGTAGGCCTCGGCCATTTTGACGAAGTCGGGAACCCGCTTCGTTCCGGCCCCAGTATGCAGGTCGGTGTTGGAGTAACGCTGCCCGTAGAACAGGGTCTGCCACTGCCGCACCATGCCCAGCGAAGAGTTGTTGATAACAGCGACCTTGATGGGGATGTTGTTGAGGGTACAGGTGGCCAGCTCCTGGTTGGTCATCTGGAAGCAGCCGTCTCCGTCGATGAGCCACACTGGACGGTCGGGGCAGGCCTCCTTGGCGCCCATGGCGGCGGGCAGGCCGTAGCCCATGGTCCCGGCGCCTGCGGAGGTGAGCCAGGAGTGAGGGCGGCGGAAGGTGAGGTAGTGCGCCGACCACATCTGATGCTGTCCCACTCCGGTGACCCAGATGGTGTCCTCTGCGGCGGCCCGGTTGAGGTGGGTGATGACCTCCTGAGGCTGAAGCAGTCCATCGTCGGTGTCGGTCCAGTCCGTGGGGTAAGTGGCCTGGATGCGCTCGACCTCGCGCCGCCACGGGGCGATATCCGCCCGCCCCTCGGCGGAGACATGGTCGCGGAACTCGGTGCTCAGAGCGGGGACGACGTCGGTCAGATCACCGACAATCGGGACGTCGGCGGTACGGATCTTGGAGATCTCAGCCGGGTCGATATCGACGTGGATGACCGAGGCCCTCGTGGCGAAGGTGTCCGGTCTACCGGTGACCCGGTCATCGAAGCGGGCCCCCAGGCAGACAATGACGTCTGCCCGCTGAAGGGCTCCGACGGCGGCGACGGTACCGTGCATTCCGGGCATCCGCAGGTTGAGCGGGTGCTCACTGGGCATGACATCCAGCGCAGTGAGTGTGGTGACGAATGGCGCTCCAATGAGCTCGATGAGCTCCGTCAGGTCGTTGGAAGGCACCTGCGCACGGTTCAGGCCACCGCCGAGGTAGAGGACGGGACGGTCGGCAGCGGCGATCACCTCAGCGGCCTGAGCCAGACGCCGCTGGTTGGGCTTGCCGGGCAGACGATAGCCGGGCAGGTCCCGGGCCGGGGGCCACACGAATTCAGTGGCCCCCTCCTGGGCGTCCTTGGAGATATCGATGAGGACGGGTCCAGGGCGTCCAGTTGAGGCGATGTGGAATGCCTCAGCCACACGCGGAACGATGTCCTCGGGACGGGTAATGAGGAAGGAATGCTTAACGAAGGGCATCGTGGCACCGACGATGTCGGCCTCTTGGAAGGCATCCGTCCCGATTCCACGACTTCCGACCTGGCCGGTGATGGCCAGTATCGGCACTGAGTCCATGTGCGCGTCAGCGATGGCCGTGATGAGGTTGGTTGCACCGGGGCCGGATGTCGCCACGCAGACTCCGGGACGGCCGGTGACCATGGCGTAGCCCTCGGCGGCGTGGCCGGCGCCCTGCTCGTGGCGCACCAGAACGTGCCGGATCCTCGTCGAGGCGAGCAGTGGGTCATAGAAGGGCAGAATGGCACCGCCCGGCATCCCGAAGATGTCAGTGACACCAAGCTCTTCCAGCGCGCGCACCAGAGCCTGGGCGCCTGTCATGACCTGTTGGTCCTGACGTGCGGGAGCGTCATCGCGGGTCATCGCTCGCTCTCCTTCTCCGTGCTTACCGTCCGGCGACCTGCCGGGTAATGAACGTTAGATCAGTGTTCACAGAGAGTCATATCGAGACACCTGTTGTCTCGCATCGTGGAATCACGGACGCGGATCGCCCAAGGAGAGCCCCGTCCCTCACTGCTTCTGTCGGGATTCTTTCCGGCCGACGAGTCCCGGACCTTGGTACACCATGAGCCCCGTCAGAGATGACACAATAACCCTGTTACTCATGACAAACATCCGCCGCGTCACTTTCAGCGGCGAGACGGAAGGCGGCACAGCGACGTGGTCACCACTGTCCTGCACTATCTGTTAGACAACCCGGTTGTCATCGTGCTCCTCATGGTTGGTGCCGGGCTGCTGCTCTGGCGCGCCAGGCGCAGCAGCATACGCATCCCGGCGACGGTCCTCCTGGCCGCCAGCACGGCTCTCCTGGGCTGGAAGGTGGCGCACGCCAATATCCTGCACCACTTGTCCGAGAACGTAGTCCTCGTCTTGTTCCTCCTGGTCGGCACCGGGATGCTGCTGGGACACGTCAAGATCAAGGGTGTGAGCCTCGGGGCGGCGGCGGTCCTATTCTGCGGCATCGGGCTAGCGGCCTGGGGAGCGTCCTCCTCAACTCCCATCGAGGTCCCCAGGGAGCTGGGAACCCTCGGATTGGCGATCTTCACCTTCGCCATCGGCATCCAGTCCGGGCCGAACTTCTTCCACATCATTCGTACCGCCGGTGGTCCGTTGGCCATCCTCCTGGGCGTCCTTGGGGTCGCAGCGCTCGCAGCCGTGGGCGTGGGGCGTCTTCTCGGCCTCAAGGCGGCGATGATCGCGGGCGCGTTCGCCGGCGCTGTCACCAACACACCAGCTCTGGCGGCGGCCGGGAACGCCGCGGCCATGGCCGGGGACAAGGCCGGACCGGGAGACGCCACCGTGGCCTATGCCGTCACCTACCTCTACGGCGTCATTGGCATGCTGTTCTTCTGCCTGTTGGCGCTGCGCTACCGCCGCAGTGACAAGGACACGCCCTCCCCGCTCATCAACCGCACCATTCGGGTGGAGCGCGAGGACGGTCCGATTCTGGGCAACATTGTCGAGACCATCTCGGGACAGCTGAGATTCTCCCGTCTGCGTCGCGGAGAGGAGGGGCCCATCACCCGACCGACCAATGACGACCGCCTGTTCAAGGAGGACCTCATCACCGTCGTCGGTACGCAAGAGGCCGTCAACCAGGCGATCAAGGCAGTGGGCCACGGTTCGTCACACTCCCTCATCGAGGACCGCAAGTACCTCGACTTCCGCCGCATCACGGTCTCGGATCCGAAGCTGGCCGGCCGCACCATCGGTGAGCTCGACATCGACAACCGTTTCGGGGCGACGATCTCACGTGTGCGCCGTGGCGACGTCGACATGGTGGGGACCCCGAATCTGGTGCTTCAGCAGGGTGACCGAGTTCGCGTAGTCGGCCCGACCGGTCGCATGAAGGAAATCTCGACCTATTTCGGCGACTCATCGCGCGGCTTGTCATCCATCAACCCGGTCGCCCTGGGGCTGGGCATGGCCCTGGGAATCTTCATCGGCGAGTGGAAGTTCCTCACTCCCACCGGCGCCACCTTCTCTATCGGGTCAGCCGCTGGCACGCTTCTCGTCGGGCTCATTTTCGGTCGTATCGGCCGCATCGGAAAGTTCGTGACCGCCATGCCGTTCACAGCAACGGCGGTGCTCTCGGAGTTCGGACTCCTGGTCTTCCTTGCACAAGCAGGCACCAAAGCGGGTGGAGAGATCGCACACGCATTCACCGGCGGCGACTGGTGGAGGATCTTCGTCACCGGCTTCGTCGTCACCACCATCGTGGGACTGGGGATCTACGCATCCATGCGATGGGTTGTCAGGATGGGGGGAACTCGTCTGTCGGGCCTCATCGGCGGCGTCCAGACCCAGCCGGCGATCCTGGCATTCGCCAACGAGCGCACCGGCGCCGACCCTCGGGTGGCATTGGGCTACGCGATGGTCTATCCCGTCGCAATGATCGTCAAGATCTTCATCGCTCAGATCCTCGGCGGGCTCTAGCCTCTTCACCTGACCCGCGCCTGAGCCCGCACGCAATGGTGCCCGCCGCTGTCATTCAGTGGCGGGCACCATCGTTTGCTCGGGTACGCGGCCCCGTTAGTCCTTCTTCTGCTCCCCGGTCGCCTTCGCGGTGTCTCGAGGAAGCGTGATGCGTTCGGAGGTGGCGACATCGTGGCGCCAGTTGTGGTCGGTGATGATGCGCGCCAGGGCGAGCCCGACACCAATCGCCGTGATGACGAAGAAGACCTCGGACAAGTTCGTCGCCGCTTCTCCCACGTCGACCCCTTTATCGACCGACAGTGTATTGAGCGCGGAGATGGCGCGGTAGAACGGCACACCGGGGATCATGATGACGACAGCGGGGACGGAGAGCGCCACCCGGGAAAGGGAGGCACGAGATACGAAGAGTTGAGCCAGCAGTCCGATCGTGACTGCGGCCAGCCCCACGGCGAGCTGCCACGGCACATGGAAAACGTCGATGAGAAGGAGGCGCCCGGTATTGGCCAGTGCACCGACCACAGCCGCCAGGATGCTGGCCTTGGAACCGGCGTTGAACAGCATGGCAAAGCCGTAGGCTGCGATGAAGGAGCAGAAGCACCGCAGAATATAGAGCAACGGCCCGTCGAGCGAAGCGCCGCTGGCTGCCGCCACATCCCAGCGGAAGATGAAGGTGACGGTCCATACGGCCACGCCCGCAGCCGCCATCACCATGAGCACATAGGCACTGCGCGATAACGCCGAGGAGAAGTCCTGCCGGAACAGATCCAGCATTGCCGTCACCATGGGAAAACCTGGAATGAGGAACAGAATCGCTGAGATGATGCCGCCCTGATGGTTGCCGGTGACCACGCCGGATGCATCAAGCGCAGTCACGATGCCCATATAGGTGCCGGAGGCAGCGACCCCGCACACGAGCCAGGTGAAGAAGTGCTGATAGTGGCGCTCAAGCATCTGACGGCGGATGAACTGCCCCAGAAACGCTGCCACGAGGACCGTGAGGCACTCGACCCAGCCACCCTTGTTGAGAAAGCAGAATCCTGCGCAGGCCACCCCGGAGGCGGCCGCGTTGGTGAAGGCGTTGTAACGAGCGTGCATCTTCTCGACCTGCGTCAGCTTGGCCTCAAGATGCTCAACAGTCTCATGCGGGCGCAGATCGTGAACGATCCTGCGCAGAGCCTCCAAACGGTCGACATTGACACCGACACGACGAACTTCACTGGCCTCGGTGCGGAACCGACTACCGACGTACGAGGAGGTGACGATCTCGGTCATCGTCACCGTGGCCTCGTGCCGGTCAAGACCGACCGCGGCGGCTGCTCTCGCCATTGAGGACTTGATGCGGTAGGAGCCGGCCCCCGCGGCGAGCATGAGACGCCCCAGGTGCAGGACGACGTCCGACTGCTGCATGAGCCGATCGGCGTCGAGGCTCGGCTCATGGCCGTGCGGGGAGGTGGGAGGGAAGTCAGTGTCAGTCACGAAGACAATGGTGCACCGTTTGACGCCCTCGTGTCAGATCATCCATGGACCCGGCACGGTGTTGGTGTGTTTTGGTGTTGGTGGTTTGTGTGGTGGGTGAGGAGGGGGTGG
>ERZ773075.319-NODE-319-length-39984-cov-84.7589_pt1 | contig 39984 bp, 35 predicted proteins | sample MGYA00580614_ERZ773075 | MGnify/ENA primary metagenome ERZ773075 (study PRJEB29015, sample SAMEA2738021) | human oral metagenome | biome: human oral; feature: human-associated habitat; material: dental | place: China | collected 2043 ...
CCCAACGAAAAACCCCACTCTGAAACACAAACCACCCCAACCTGTGCAACTCAGGTTAAATACCGCATGCCTAATGAGGTCGAGCAGGAATTCTCAGACCTAACCAAGGCGGCCTGAAACACGAAAACAAGCAGTGTCTGAAGAACACCCAACAGTCCACCTGACCGAGGCCGTCCGTATCGTCGGCGAGATTCTGGGCAGTGAGCATCTCGGTAAGCAAGCGTTGGAAGCGCATCGCGCCCGTGGCCTGGGACTGGAAGGTCACCAAGCACTCTCCGGCTGTGCAACTCTCCAAGCCGAGGGCGAATCTCGCTAACCGAGAGTATTCACCCTCACTCAAGCACCAGCAGTCGCTGTAGATGACGCACGGCGCTGCGGCGCAGCGATCGCGGCATCGAGCTGCTGGCGGCCAGTCTGCGTGATCGCGCTGAGCGGCGGCCCTTTGCCCTGATCTGGCTGGTTTCAGTCGGAGGGCAGCGCTACGGTAGTGCTGGACTGCGTCATGGAAGCCCGGTTGGTGCGTGAGCCGGTGGTCAGTGTCTATGGTGAAGCGGTGCAGCTCCCGGCCTTCGTTAGGAGTGCTTTCCCTGCGGTATCGACTCTGTGAACGAGGAGAAGACATGGCAAAAGACTCCCTAGCTATAAGAATCAGCGCTCGGCAGTGGATTGGGCTGTGCGTGTTGGCCGGAGGGTACTTCATTGCTCTCCTCGACCTGACAATTATCAACCTCGCAGTTCCCTCGCTGACACGGGACTTAGGCGCGTCCACAGCCCAGGTGTTCTGGGCGGTCAACAGCTACGGTCTCGTTCTCGCACTGGCGATCATCCCGTCAGGTCGTTTAGGTGATCGATTCGGGCACCGACGCCTCTTCCACCTTGGGACGATCATCTTGGCAGCTGCCAGCCTCGCCTGCGGTGTTGCGACCTCTCCGTTCGTCTTGATCGCCGGCCGGTTCCTTCAGGGACTCGGTGCCGGCATGCTGGTGCCACAGACTCTCACGCTCATCGGTGTCACCTTCCCTGAAAAGATTCGTGGGCGCGCAGTCGGCATCTGGGGATCAATTGCAGGAACTGCATCCATCATCGGTCCCTTGGCCGGCGGAGTGTTGATTGACGGTCTCAGTTGGCGATGGGTCTTCCTCATCAACCTTCCGATTGCGGTTCTCGTCGTGGTTCTGGGTCTGCGAAGCCTTCCAATCGAGATGGCCCGTTCTGTGAGACTTGATCTCGTGGGCACCTTTCTCGCAGGCATCGGCCTTGTGGCACTTCTCTATGGATGTCTGCAAGGTCCCCATGCGGGCTGGGACCTTCTGACCATTGCTTGCCTGCCGTTTGCTGTGTTCTGCCTGTTTGTGTTCTTCCGGTATGAACGCCGGGTAGATCCGGCGCACGCAGTTTTTCCACAGTCTCTTCGCAAGAATCCACGGTTCCTCACTGCCGCTGTGTTCGGGCTCTTTGCTGCTCTTGGCGTGTTCGCCTTGACGTTTCTCGTATCGAACTACATCCAGTCCGTGCTGGGGCAAACGGCGTTCTGGGCGGGGGCTGCTCTTGCGCCAGCGTCGATTGCGTCTGTGGTCACAGCACCTATTGCGGGTCGCTGGGTTGATGAGGGGAAGGCCCGCCTCGTCCTACAGATCGGCTTCGGGGCCTCCGCGATGGGAACCGCCCTGAGTATGCTGATTGCCGCCATGGGGGGTTCTTGGGTGTGGTTCTTGGGGGCGACCGTCGTTTTCGGTATAGGAAATGGATTTGTGATGGCGCCACTGACGACAGTAGGTATGACTGCGTTGAGGGGTGACGAATTCGGTGCTGCGTCATCTCTCCTCAATGTCCTTCGTCAAGCCGGCCCTGTGCTAGGGGGAGCCGTTGTCGGACTCTTGATGCAGATGCTTGCCGCTATGCCTACCGAAGTCGACCCCCTGGGGATTTCGAGTTCGGTCGTTGCGTGGGTATTGGGCGTTCCCTTGCTGTTATTTATTGTCGGTCTCTTTGTGTATTCGCTCGTTCCGAGGTCGCTGGTGTCAGCAATTGATTGAGGTGGTTCCGCGGCAGAGTTCCGCCGTGCATGCTGTCGTTGATTTAAAAAGACGTGTTCCACGGAGGTTACGTGAGTTCCTCCGCTCGCTGGCGCTTGGCCTGCTGGATGTACTTACTGACTATGCTTGGTGCCACATCGTGCTTCTCGGCGATCTCCGTGTAAGTCAGGCCACGGTTGAGGTGGTCGGCCACTTCTACTCGACGCCTCGCTGTCCGAATCACACCAGAAGGCTGCGCTGCTTGACTTCTGATCTTTGTTCGGACTGTCTGCCACCAGCCAGCGCAGTTTCCAGCGCGCGTCGGGTCACCACTAGCGTGTAGCTGTATCTGGAGCAGGCCTGCAAGATCTCCGCTCAGGAACTTGATAACCTACTCGAGCCCTCGGCAGCCGATGCGCTGCCGAGGGCTCAAGTGTTGCGGGAGTGGAGATGGGGGTGGCGGTGATGCTGCAATCTTCGGGAGACGTTCTGCTCAACCCTATTGGCGGCTCCTTTCAAGTCTTCCTCATTGAGTTGTTGATGCTCTATCCTATGCGGTGTGAGGCGTTGTTGTTTTTGAGGTTGGAGTTGAGGTTGGCAAAAGAGTGAGGTGGAATGGTTTGGCTGGGTCCTCGGTAGTTTGAGTTGAAGTAGACTGTCAATGGTTTGTCGGTATGGTTCATGACGGAAGCGGCGTTGTTCTTTAGGCATCTCCCTGCGCCGTTGAGAATTCCTTTGAAGTCGTAGCAGTCGGGCTGACTACTGCCGTATTGTGCGACAGAGGTGTCGAAGTCAGAAATTGCTCCACGCAGATCGCTGTTGTAGAAAAAGCAGACCTCTCCGTACTCGCAGCGGGCATCACGCGCCGCTGCGCTGGCTGCAGAGGCGGGGACTACTAGTGCGCCAATGGCGAGCATGGCAAGCATGGGCACTGATCTGATGGTGCGTCTAGTGCGGCGGGTGAGCATGGGACTAATCCTTTCTGGAGTGGTTGTTTGATTGCATCGCAGGGTGGGCGAGTGGTATCGAAATGGGGCGGTCAGCTGTAGAAATACATTTTATCGAACGGCGCATCAGTGTCTGACACCCAGTAGTAATAGCGAGTGTCCTCGAATGCGCGCGCTAGGCTGACGCATTTGGTTTCGCCGTTGCTTGCGCGCAGCTGATAGCTCGGGCCTCTGCCGTTCACTGGTGCGACACGAAATACTACACTGCCGCGTGGGCTGGTGTCTCTTACGCAGAACTGATCGCTCGCGTCTTTATAACTGACCATCGCGGCGCCATATGTACCGTAGTCTGTCGGTCCGAAGGAGTTGGCGGAAGCCGGTGCAGCGACGGCAACTGCTCCTAGAAGTGCTGAACCGACTGCTGCGGTCTTGATGAGGTTTCTCGTTGTGAATTGCATGGGAATCTCCTTCTTTGGATGGGCATTGAAGTCGGGGTGACTTCGCGTTTGCTGCCGTACAACTATGGGACCTCGAAATCTGTTTTCACGGTAGGGGGATCAATCTCCTGTGGTATATGCACAAAGAAAACGGGGTGGTGAGTGCATGTTTCGCATGCGCGTTGTACATGGTCCACACATGCCTGGGCGACCTGTCGTCCTGGCCGCCCAGAGAGGCGATCCACAGTGGCCTCGGCATCTTCATCGTCGGTCGTTGACGGCCCGCGCGACGCTCGCGCTTCAGCGCGCCACTCCTGCGGTTTGCTCGCGGGGGCGTCCTCCCGGTAGGCTGCCCGTGCGTCCTGCGGCAGAGCCGTGGGAAGGCGATGGAGATGTCGCATAGTGGCCTAGTGCGCCTCCCTGCTAAGGAGGTTGGGGTGGAAGCCCCTCGGGAGTTCGAATCTCCCCATCTCCGCCAGAGCGAGAGCCCCGGTGCGCAGCAGCGTGCCGGGGCTTCGTCGTCGGCCCAGCTGCTGCGGCGGAGAGGGCTGCGCTCGGCCCGGTCTCCCGTCACCCGACCGGGTGGTCGACGGCTCGTATCCCGCGGTCTACCCTGGCAGTAGCCCATCAATCGTGCTGGGAGTGAGCGGCCATGACTGACATGGACAACCGAAGACAGGCCATCATCGGATACGCGCTCATCGGCGGTTTCGTCGCCCTCTTCATCGTCCTCAACTGGGTCGGCCCCGGGCGGATCCTGTCGCTCGTGTCCGCGGTGGCCGTCGTGGTGACACTGCTGGCGATCAGAACCAGATCGCGTCTCGCCACGATCGCAGCCATCATCCTCATGGCGACGCTGCCGTTCGTCGCGCTGCGGACCCACGCGGGCTCCGCCGTCGGCGCCATCGGTCCGCTGGTGATGTTCGTCGGGGTCGCCTGCCGGCGGTACTGGACGTCCCGGAACGTGCCGGGTGCCCACGAGCCCGTTGCGGCCGCGTCCCACTGACCGACTCCCCACGAATCAAGGCCGATCGGGGCGTTCGCCTCTGGCCGATCGGGGTGCCTGTGTGTCGTCTCGAGCCGATCCGGGATAGCGTGATGCTGTACTCGACTGAGAGGGACCTCATGTCTGACCACGACGCAACCCAGCCTCCGGCCTCCGGAACGCCCCGACCCGGTCAGGGGGACGAGTTCAACGCCCGGACCGTCCTCATCAACCAGGAGCTGCTCGACGCCGCACGCGCCGAGTCGCAGCAGGCCGCCGGGCAGGTGCCCGGCTCTGCATCCGGTGCGGTGCCTGGAGCCCACGCCCAGGCCGGATCGTGGCGCCCCGTGCAGCCCGACCTTCCCGCCGGGCCTCCCCCCGAGGAACAGACGCGCGCCTACCCCGCAGGTGCCGGAGCAGCGGCGGCCCAGCAGGCATCCGCCCCGGCCGACCCCTACGCTCAGGGCAATCCTTACGCCCAGCAGAGCGGGGCCGATCCACTCGGATCACAGAGCCCACAGCCCCAGCCCGGTCAGCCGACCCAGTTCGGTCAGCCCGACCCGGCCGCAGGCGCTGGATTCGGCGGCTCCGGCGCCTCCCCCTTCCAGACCGGGCAGCCCCCCGGTCAGGCAGCCGGCCAGCCGGCGCCCTACAACAACCAGCCGGATCAGCCCGCCTGGAGAGCGCTCCAGGCCGACGACGGCGCCGCGGCTGCGGCCTCGCCCTTCGCCCAGTCTGCGCCCGGAACCCCCTCGGCGCCCGGATCTGCTTCCGGTCAGGAGACCCTGAACTGGCAGGACCAGCAGGCTCCGGCTCAGCCGGCGGTTCCCCAGGACCAGCAGACCTTTGCTCAGCAGCCCGCCCCGCACTCGCACCCCTTCAGTGGGGGCCGCCGCGACGGTGACGTCGGTATGTCCTCGGTCTTCCCGACGGCGACCGCGCGCGCCGAGGCCGAGCAGGCGGCGGAGGCCTTCGCCGCCCCCGCGGCGGCGCAGCCTGGCGCCCAGTCCGCGCCGTCGTCGGCCCCGTCCGTCCCGTCGCAGGGATCGGCGCCCCAGTGGGGCTCGGCCCCCTCCTCCGACGCCGCAGCCGGGCAGATCCCCGCCTTCTCCGACGTGGTTCCCCCCGCCGCGGGGGCGTCATTCGGGCAGTCGACAGGTGGCGGCGCGCTGGCGCAGCCCTACGACGAGGGCGCCGACTCCGTCGGCAGCTGGATGCTGACGACGTTCCTGGCCGCCATTCCGTTGTTTGGACTCATTTACCTGCTGATGCTCGCCTTCGGCAGCGGCCACTCCGCCAGCAAGAGGAACTGGGCCAAGGCCACTCTCATCTGGATGGTGATCGGTGTCGTTCTGAGCATCATCCTCATCGTGGTGCTCGGTGCGCTTGGCTGGACGTTCTTCAACGCCGGGAGTGCCGGAGGCACTGGCGTCGGATAGAACCCAGTGGCTCGCAGACGAGCACCGCTGCCGTAGCAGCACGCACAGGGCCGGAGCTCCGTCGTCGGCGGGGCTCCGGCCCTGTGCCCATCCTCACGAGGTGCGGATTTGTCCCCTGGGTGGACGCTGAGTAATCTTCTATCCGTCGGCAACGACGAGCGCCTGTAGCTCAACGGATAGAGCATCTGACTACGGATCAGAAGGTTGGGGGTTCGAATCCCTTCGGGCGCACCAACACCCCGTCATCGGCTGGAAAGTCGGAGCCGGGGTGTTTTCCATTTTCGGTACTCCCCGGCTCCGACGGCGCGGCTCAGCGGAGTCGCTGCTGAATCTTCGCGTCAGCCTTTCTCACCACCTCCTGCCTGGGGCTCCGGGTCCGCCGCGCAGACCTCCCCGTCTGAGGGAAGCGTTCCGTTGACGAGGTAGTCGCCGATTTTCGCCGTGGCACAGCTGTTCTTGCCCGTGGCGACATGACCGTACATATCGACGCTCAACAGGTGGCTGTTGCGGATCCTCGACACCAGTGCATGGGACCACGGGTAGGGCGTGTTCGGATCGTGCAGGATACCGATGACGAGCACCGGGTTCGTGGCTTCGACGTCGACGTCGACCGCCTTGGTCTTACTGGTGTGCCCCCAGCCGTGGCAGAAGGCGTCGGTCTGGGGAAGCGCGCTGTGGAAAACCGGGTAGTCGTGGCGGTAGGAGGCCAGTGCCGTGTCCCAGCTCGCCTCATTCCCGGTGTCGGGGAAGTCGAGGCACCGGTTGGCCGAGAAGGCCTTGAGGCCCCGGAGCTGCTCGACCACCTGCTTCTCGGTCGTGGGAGGTGCGCTATTGCCGGAGACGGACTCGGCGTTCGTCTTCAGAGTGGTGCCGTCGTGCGCATTCATGGCCTGGCTCAGTCCCTCGGTGAGCAGCGGCCACTTATCGGGTGAGGAGTTAACGAGCTTGCCGATGGCGTTAACGGCCTTGGCCCGGTCCAGGGGTGCAACGGCGTCGGAGACTGTCAGCGGGTTGGCGTCCAGACCATCGAGGAAGGCCGCGAGCTGGGCGACCGCCTCATCCGTTGTCCCGCTCAGGGGGAACCCCGCCTGGCCCTGCTGGGACTCGATGTAGGTGCGCAGTGACTGCTCCCCGGCTGCCGCATCACCTTCCATCGGATCCTGGCGAGCCATGGTGGGGTCCATGGCGCTGTCCAGGACGACGCGTCCGATGTTGTCGGGGAAGAGCTCGGTGTAGACGGCGCCCAGGTAGGTGCCGTAGGAGTGGCCGAGGTAGTTGAGGTCCTTGTCTCCCACCAGTGCCCGCATGACATCCATGTCGCGGGCCACCGAACGGGTATCCATATGATCGAGGATCTCGGGGACCTCCGTGTGCTCCTCGCAGGCCGTGGCCTCGCGTGAGCCCTGGGCGACGATGTCGGCGGCGCTGCCCGGCGTCAAGGGGGAGAAGGGCACCTCGGCCTGTCCGGCCAGAATCGCCTGGACGTCCTCGGGGGTCCAGCAGGTGATGGGGGTGGACTGGCCGACGCCGCGAGGGTCGAAGCCGATGACGTCGTAGTTCGCCAGGACCTCGGACAGATCGCCGCTCTTGTAGAGCTCGGCGTTGGATTCGATGAGGGAGATGCCGCTTCCCCCGGGGCCGCCGGGGTTGAGGAAGACCGAGCCCTGAGGGGAGGGGCTCGTCGAGGGCAGTTTCTTGAGAGCCACGGTGATGGTCTGCCCCTGCGGGTTGTCATAGTCCAGGGGCACGGTCACGGTGGCGCACTGGAAGGCGGTGCCGGTGGCCTCGTCGGTGCAGTCGGTCCAGGTGAGGTCCTGGTTGTAAAAGGACTCCAGGCCCTTGGGGACGTCCGCCCCCGTGGACCTGGTGGATCCCCCGGAGCCGTGTGAACTGTTGCTGCCGGTGGCCTGAGACGTACCGGCGGCACTGCTGGTAGCCGCGCTGCTGTCCAGGACGACGCCGGCCTCATGGGAGCCCGGCGCGGGCGGGCTCGCAGCGGCTGTGATATTCGCACCGAGCATGCTGCTGGCGGTGAGCGTACCGAGCAGGGTGAGGACGGCGAGGGTAGAGCTGGCGTGCGATGGTGAGGTGGTTCGTAGGCGTCTCATAGTAACGAGCATTGTCCTTCCACAGCCCGATGGCCCCCGCCTGAAGCACAGCACTGCCTGTCCTTATGGACAGTTCGGGCTTCGAACGAACTCTCAGACGCCGGCGGCCTCGAATGCCTGGGCCAGGTCCGCGATGAGATCGTCGACGTGCTCGATCCCCACGCTCAGGCGCATGAGCCGGTCGCTCAACCCGTAGGAGGCGCGCACCTCGACGGGCACGTCCGCGTGCGTCTGCACCGACGGGCACGTCACCAGCGACTCCACGCCTCCCAGGGACTCGGCGAAGGTGAACACCCGCACCGAGGCCAGGAAACGGGCCACGTCCACCGACTCGGCCAGGTCGAAGCTCACCATGCCCGACCGCCCCGGGTAGAGCACGCGCGTCACATACCGGCTGGAGCGCAGGAACTCCGCGATCGCGGTGGCGTTGGCCTCGTGGCGCTCCATGCGCAGCGCCAGGGTCTTGAGCCCGCGCAGCAGCAGGAAGCAGTCGAAGGGCCCAAGCGTCGCGCCGGTCGTGTTGAGCCGGTAGTTCAGCTGCTCGGCCAGGACGTCATCGGACACCACCGCCACACCCGCCATGACGTCGTTGTGCCCGCCGAGGTACTTCGTGCCCGAGTGGACGACGACGTCGGCACCCAGCTCCAGGGGCCTCTGCACCACCGGGGTGTAGAAGGTGTTGTCCACGACCAGTCTCGCCCCGGCCGCGTGGGCGAGCTCGACCGCCTCGTGGATCGGGATCTCCTCCATCATCGGGTTCGTGGGCGTCTCGATGATGACCAGGTCGGCCGGGGAGGCCAGCGCCTCGCGCAGGCCCTCGGTCCCCAGGACGAACTCGACGCGCGCGGCGCCCTCCTCCGCCAGGACCTCCAGGAATCGGAAGGAGCCGCCGTAGAGGTCCCGCAGTGCCACGATCCGGCTGCCGTACGGCGCCAGCGTGCGGGTCACCAGCTCCAGGGCCGCCATCCCCGAGGACAGTGCGAAAGCCGCTGTCCCGCCCTCCAGGCGGGCCAGGGCGTCCTGCAGGACGTCGCGGGTGGGGCTGGCCGTACGCGTGTAGTCGTAACCCGTCGACTCGCCCAGACCCGGGTGGCCGTAGGCGGTCGACAGATGGATCGGCGTCGTGATCGCGCCCGTGGCCGGGTCCGTGCCGGTTCCGGCGCGCACCAGCAGCGTCTCCAGGCGGACCTGCGGGGTCGGGGTCGACGACGTCGGGTGGTGGTGGACGGGGAAGGTACGGGCGGCCGGCGGCTCGGGACACTCGGGGCGGTCGGTGGGCTGGGGGGCGGACTGGCTGGTCATGGGCGGTTTCTCCTCGGGCTGGCGGGGCGGAAGGAATGATGGCTGAGGGGCGGCGGCGGTGCGGCCGGTGACCGGTGGCTGGACGCCGGTCAGCCGGTCCGGTTGGCGGGACGTGGGCGAGTCTGCTCGGGCGATCCGGCTCAGGCGGACAGGGCGACGCGGCCGCGCCCGGCCCGCTCAGCGGCCCGAGCGGTCACGGTGGCGACGGCCGTCTCCAGCCGGTCCAGGGCGGCGTCGAGCGTGGTGCGGGGGCAGGCGACGTTGATGCGGGTGAAGCCCTCGCCGCCGGCGCCGAAGATCCGGCCGTCGTCGAGCCAGAGCCCGGCCTCGTGCAGCATGACGTCGTCGAGCTCGTCGGGCGTGAGCCCGGCGGTCTGAAGAAAGCTGGAGCAGTCCAGCCACAGCAGGTAGGTGCCCTCACAGGGCGCCGCCTCCACGCCCTCGATCCGCTCCAGGCGCGCCTCGACGTGGGCGCGGGCGGCCGCGACGTGCTCGCGCAGGGCGTCGAGCCAGGCCTCGCCGCCCTCGTACGCGGCCCGGCAGGCGGTCAGGCCCAGGACGTTGGGCTGGGAGTAGCCGGTGGTCGCCAGCTCGCGGCGGAAGGCCTCGCGCAGGCGCTCGTCGGCGATGAGGATGTTGGCGACCTGCAGGCCCGCCAGGTTGAAGGACTTCGACGGCGAGGTGCAGGTGATCGTGCGGGCGGCGGTGGCCTCGCTCAGGGAGGCGAAGGGCGTGGTCGCGAAGCCCGGCAGGGCCAGGTCGGCGTGGATCTCATCGGCCACGACGACGACGCCGTGGCGGGCCGCCACCTCGTCCAGGGCGGCGAGCTCATCGCGGCTCCAGACCCGACCGACCGGGTTGTGCGGGTTGCACAGGAGCAGCAGGCGCGAGCTGGTGGCCTCGATAGTGGCCTCCAGAGCGGCCAGGTCACGGCGGTAGACGCCGTCGGCGTCGCGTACCAGGGGGACGGCGGCCACGGTGCGCCCGTTGTCCTCGACCACCTCGCGGAAGGGGTAGTAGACGGGCTCCTCGATGAGGACCGCCTCGCCCGGCGCGGTCAGAGCTCGCACGGCCAGGGCCAGGGCCGGGACGACGCCGGGGGTCACGGTGTTCCAGGCCGCCTCCACCTCCCAGCCGTAGCGGCGGGAGAACCAGCCGGTCAGGGCCGCGTTGTAGGCGTCGTCGGGCTCGGAGTAGCCGAAGATGCCGTGGCGGGTGCGCCACAGCAGGGCGCTGGTGACCGCCGGTGCGGTGGCGTGATCCATGTCCGCCACCCACAGGGGCAGGACGCCCTCGGGCCGGCCTCGCTCGACGGCGAAGTCCCACTTGAGGCTGGCGGTACCGCGGCGGTCGGGGACGACGTTGAAGGAGGAGGCCTCGACGGCGGGTGCGGTGGAGAAGGGGGAACGACCGGTCGAGGAGAAGGCGGCTGCGGGGGAGGAGACGGCCGCTGGGGCCGACGTTGACGCGAGAGCGGGGCGGCCGGGACAGGCGTCGTCGAGGTCGGCGGATCGGCGGGAGTCGCTGGTGGTCGTGACGGGGGTGAGGTGGGCGTGCATGGCTGGGGTCCTCTCGGGTCCCCGGGTGCGGCGATGTGCGTCAGCGCAAGGTGCGTGGATGCAGCGCGTCGGCTCGGCGCTCCGGGGCGGCCGGCGTGCGGGCCGGCCGAGGTGGCGGGTTGCTGGAGGGATGAACACGGGGCCGGTGGGGTCTCCGCGGAGTGCGACGAGCCGGTCTCTATCGGCTCGGACTCTCACCGTTACGTGTCAGACAGCGACGGCTGGCGCTGTCAGCGCATGCACATTCGACCCTCGCCAAGGGTGCGCACCATCATCGTGCGGGCCTGGGGCAGAGGAGTCGTCATGGCCTCGAGCATAGCGGGAGCACCGCCGCCGGCGCCACCTCGCTGGTCGGCGCCGTGATCTCGCCCTGCTGGGCGACGTATGTCAAGACGGGGAGCCTTATCCACACTTTCTACCGATCAATAACGATAGTGTCGGTGCTGGTCGTGCCGTCTTGGCAGGTTCACGGCCACCGCCGCAGCCATCACCCAGTGGAGGCGGCCCGGGGGAGGGGCCTCCCTCCTTCACCATCACCGACGCAGCAAGGAGCTGTACATCCCATGACTCAGAAACCTGACCACCCGATGACCCTGGATCCGCCTCGTCCTCCGGCCCGCCCCGCACGCAGCCGGGGGATCAACCGACGCAGCATGCTCAAGGGGGTGGGCGGGGCTGCCGCCCTCGCCGCCGTGGGTGCCGGCGTGTCCGTGGCAGGTGCGGCTCCCGCCCAGGCCGCGGGCCTGAGCGTCGTCGAGCACCAGGACGGCGGCCGCATGCAGTACTACCGGTTCTCCACGCCGTCCATCGCCTGGAACCCGGCCGTCAATGTGCTTCTGCCTGACGGCTACACCCCCGCTCGCCGCTACCCGGTGCTCTACCTCCTCCACGGAGGGGGCGGCGACAACGATTTCAGGATCTTCGACAAGCTGGGCATTCGGGACTATACCGTGGGCCGCGAGCTCATCGTCGTCATGCCCGATGGAGGAACCGCTGGCTGGTACTCCAACCCGGTGAGCTCCCACGTGGGGCCCCGCAACTGGGAGACCTTCCACGTGGGCGAGCTCATCCCGTGGGTGGACGCCACCTTCAGCACCATCGCGGAGTTCGCCGGGCGTGCCGTCTCCGGGTTCTCCATGGGAGGCCTCGGGGCCCTGAAGTACACCGCCAAGTACTACGGGCACTTCGCCTCCGTCTCCTGTCACTCGGGGCCCGCCGACCTGCGCGGGACGGACGGCGCCGCGATCACCCACTGGGCGAATCTGACCTCGATGGTCGAGCTCGGGGGCGGCATGGTCTACGGGTCCCCGTGGGACGAGGCGCGCGTGAGCGCGGACAACCCCATGGAGCACATCGAGAGCTACCGGGGCAAGCGCATCTTCCTCGTCTGCGGAACGGATCCCGTCGACCAGAACGAGAAGCATGTCCTGCCGACGCAGCGGACCTTCGGCGGTGCCCTGGCGGCTGCCGGCATTCCTCACGAGCGCTATGAGGACGCGGGAGGCCACCTTGTGCGCCCGGAGCGGCTGCAGCAGGATATCGACGGCATTATCGCCCATCTGACCAAGGCAGGTTGAGGGCCTTCCCGTCGTTCTGCGGCCCCTGAGGCCCACTGACACGGAGCCGGCGTGGCCGGCCCGGGAGCTCGGCGTCGAGAATCGTGGTGTCAGCGGTTCTCGACGCCGAACCCGGACGTACTCCTCGCCGTCCCAGCCTGCTCCCCGGCCGCCGGTCAGCCGGCCCGGCGCAGGCGCAGGGAGTTGGTGACCACGATGACGCTGGAGGCAGCCATGGCGGCCCCCGCGATCATCGGGTTGAGCAGCCCCGCGGCCGCCAGCGGGATCGCGGCCACGTTGTAGGCGAAGGCCCAGAACAGGTTCTGGCGGATGATCCGCAGGGTCGCCCGCGACACCCGCACCGCCGCCACCGCAGCGTCCAGGTCCGTGCGCACCAGGGTGATGTCGGCGGCCTCGATGGCCACGTCCGCCCCCGAGCCCATGGCGAGGCCCAGCCCCCGAGTCCCGGCCTGGGCCAGGGCCGCAGCATCGTTGACCCCGTCGCCCACCATGCCCACTACTGCGCCCTCGGCCTGCAGGGCGGCGACGATGTCCCGCTTATCAGCGGGCAGCACCTCGGCGCGTACGTCGACGGCGTCGATCCCCACCTGAGCCGCCACGTGCTCGGCGGCCCGGACGTTGTCCCCGGTCAGCAGCACTGGGCGGATCCCCAGCTCCTGCAGCGCGGCCACAGCCGCCCGCGAGGAGGGCCGCACGGTGTCTCGCACCACGAGGACCGCCACCGCCCGCAGCGGCTGAGCGTCCGCAGTGCCTGAGCCCACGGCGTTGTCTGCGACGGCATCGGCGCCAGCGGCACGATCGACGCCGGTGGTCCCGGCGCTGTCCTCAGCGCTCGCGGCCGCACCGACGGCGCTGCCCACGGCCAGGACGACGGCGGTCGCCCCGGACCCCTGCGCCTCCTCCACGGCGGAGCGCACCGCCTTGGGAACCTCGACGCCCAGCTCTCCTGTGAGCCAGCCTGGCCGGCCCACCGCTACCCGGTGGCCCTCCACCGTTCCCGACACGCCGCGGCCCTCGTGATTGGAGAAGCCGGCCGGTGCCGGCAGGTCGCCCAGGCGCTCGCGGGCGGCAGTCGTGATCGCCGCGGCCACCGGGTGCTCTGAGGCCGACTCGACCGCCCCCGCCAGGCGCAGCGCCTCGTCCCCGAGCGGGCTCAGGCTTGCGGGGGCGTCCGCCTGGCTGCTTGCGCCGGCGCCAACCTCGCCGCTGCCGGCCGAGTCCGGGGCCTGCGCGGCCCGGTCCGGGTGCTGCCCGCCGATCTCGCGGCAGGCCTCGGTATCCAGGCTCATGCGCCCCTGGGTGACCGTGCCGGTCTTGTCCATGACCATCGTGTCCAGCGCCCGCGTCGACTCCAGCACCTCCGGGCCCTTGATGACCACGCCCAGCTGGGCGGCCCGGCCCGAGCCGACCAGCAGCGCCGTCGGCGTGGCCAGCCCCAGCGCGCAGGGACAGGCGATGACGAGCACGGCCACCGCCGCGGTGAAGGCCGCCTGCGGGCTGTGCCCGGTGAGCAGCCAGCCCGCCAGGGTCGCGGCCGACAGCATCAGGACGATCGGTACGAACACCCCCGAGACCCGGTCCGCCAGGCGCTGGATGGGTGCCTTGCCCGCCTGCGCGGCGGTCACCATCTGGCCGATCCGGGCCAGCGTCGTCCCCCCGCCCACGGCCGTGGTTCGCACCAGCAGCGCGCCGGAGGTGTTGACGGTCGCCCCGGTGACGGCCTGCCCGGCCTCCACCTCGGTGGGCACTGACTCGCCGGTGAGCAGCGAGGCGTCCACCGCCGAGCGGCCCTCGACGACGACGCCGTCGGTGGCCACCTTCTCGCCCGGCCGCACGAGGAACAGGTCTCCGACCGCCAGCTCCTCGATGCTGATGCGCTCCTCGGTGCGGGTGGTCTCGGCCCGGGGCGAGCCGTCCTCGTCCAGGACGTCGATGGCGTCGCGGCTGCCCGATGGCGAGGTGAGGACCACGCGGATCACCTCCTTGGCGCCCAGCTCCAGCAGGGCGCGCAGGGCGTCGCCGGAGCGGTACTTGGCGCGCGCCTCCGCGTAGCGGCCCGCCAGGAGGAAGGTGGTCACCCAGGCGGCCGACTCGAAGTACATGTGGGCGGCGTGCCCCTGCGCGCGCGGCAGCAGCTCCATGCTCATCCGCATGCCGATGTGCCCGGCCCCGCCGAGCACCAGCGCCCACAGGCTCCAACCGGTCGCCGCGATGACTCCCAGCGACACGAGCGTGTCCATGGTGAAGGCCCCGTGGCGCAGTGCCCGGAAGGCCGCCTTGTGGAAGGGCCAGGCCCCCCAGACCGCCACCGGCAGCGCCATGAGAGCCACCGTCCACTGCCAGCCGGGCAGCTGAAGGGCCGGCACCATGGAGATCGCCATGATCGGTACCGACAGGATGAGGCAGTAGATGAGCCGTAGCCGCAGGTCGGCGGCCCGCTCCACGTGCGAGGCGCCCAGGGGCGGTGCGGACGTCGCGGAAGCGGGGCGGGGGCCGACGTCGCCGGCTGGGCCGCCGGAGAGCGTCGTCGACGTGCTCGCCGCGGTGGCCGGCTCCGCGGCCGCCACCGATAGCGTCGCGCGGCCTGGTCTGCCCCCGGCACTGCGTTCGGCGCCGGCCGAACCGGCCGGTCCCCGTGTGGATGCCGACGTCGCCGATGCTGCTGACGTCGAGGCTGCCTCACCGGCCGGCGACTCCTCCGGCGAGGCGGTTCCCAGCAGGGCGCCGGAGTACCCGGCGCGGGCGACAGTGGCCAGGAGGTCATCGACGCTCACCGTGCTCGGGGCGGTGACCCGGGCCGACTCGGTGGCGAGATTGACCGAGGCGCTCACGCCGTCGAGCTTGTTCAGCTTCTTCTCCACCCGGGCCACGCAGCTGGCGCAGGTCATGCCCCCGATGGACAGGCTGACGGTGCGCAGCTGCTCGTCAGGTTCCCGCGTGGTCGGTGTGCTCATGTGAGTCTCCTTGTCTGTGCTGCCGCTCTACGGCGCCCGGGCGCCGGGCGTCGACGTTGAGACTCCCGGACTCAGCCCTCGCGGACGTCGCGCTCGACGGCGTCGAGCGTGTAGTCCCCGGCCTCATCAATGGCCTCAGCCAGGGCCGCGTCCTCGAGGCGGACGTCGGAGAGCACGGTGACGGTGGACTGCCCGCCCTTGTTGAGCAGGACGGAGACGTCCTTGACGCCGTCGAGCGCCTCGAGCTCCTCGGTGACGTGGGCGACGCAGTGGCCGCAGGTGAGTCCGGAGACCTTGAGGGTGGTGGTGCGGTCGACGCCGTCGGCGGTGAACTCAGTCATCTCTCACTCCTTGGGTTGTGAAGGAAACGGGTGGATCGGAACGGGAACGAGGCGACCCCGGGTGCCCGGGTCGCGCGGCGCTCAGGACCGTACGAGCCGGGCGATGGCGTCGGAGGCCTCGCGGATCTTGACCATGCCCTCCTCGTCGCCGGCCTGGGCGGCGTGCAGGACGCAGTGGCTCATGTGGTCCTCCAGCAGGCCGAGGCTGACGGCCTGGAGGGCCTTGGTGGCGGCGGAGATCTGGGTGAGGACGTCGATGCAGTAGATGTCCTCCTCAACCATGCGGGAGATGCCCCGAACCTGCCCCTCGATGCGGCGCAGGCGCTTGAGGTAGTCCTCCTTGGTCCCGGTGTAGCCGGCCATCTCTCCTCCGTGCCTTCCTCTCGTTCGACGACGAACATACCCCTGGGGGGTAGATGAGTCAAGTACCCCAGGGGGGTATAGGTGTCTTTCGTCCCCGGTGTCCGGTCCGTCCCGGTGGGCGCGGACCCGGGACAGGGAGTGGGACGGCGTGGGATGCTCGTGCTATGACCACCGTTGCGAATGCCGCCCCTGGCTCGGCCGGCCGCGGGGCGAGGACTGAGGCGACCACGACGTCGGAGACGCCCGCAGATCCCGACCTCCAGCTCGCCAGGGACCCGAAGGCGGGCGCCGGGCGGCTCATGGTGCTGGCCGGCAACCGCCCCGACCTGCGCGGTGTCATCGTCGACAATCCGGGCTGCTCTCCGGAGCTGCGCACCTGGGTCGGTCGGATGGGAACCGCCTCCGGCGGTCCTGGCCGCGGCGGGCGCCCCGGCGTCGAGGCTGATTCGGCCCGGGCGGACAGTGCTGACGACGTCGACGACGCAGACGACTCCCTGTCCCTGGCGCCCACGGGCTGGGAACCCTCGGACATCGGCCTGGGTGACGACCCCTTCGGATCCGTCCTGGGTGACCCGCTCATGGGCTCCCCGCTCTTCGACGACGCCCACCGCGGTGATGATGTCGGCGGCTCCGGCGATGCCGACGACGCTGATGGTGCCGATGATGGTGGCGCCGCCGATTCCAGCGGCAGGGGCGACGGCGGAACCGGTCGGGCTGGGCGAGGGCGGCGGCAACGGTCGTCGAGCCGGCGCACTGCCGCGTCACACACCGCCGCCGCCCGCACCGCCTCCCGAACGGCTGCGCCCCGGACCTCGCCGTCGCGCACCTCGTCCCCGCGGACGACAGCGCCACGCACGGCACCGTACCAGCGGGTGCCGGCGCCGGTGCCGCCCGGCCCCTACGCGCAGCCGGGTGGGTATCCGGCGCCTGACTTCGGCCGGCCGGCTGGGCCCGTTGGACCAGTCGGGGGCGGCCCGGCTGCTCCGCCCCCCGGATTCCCGGGAGGAGGCCGCGGCCTCCCCTCGGGAAGCCCCTGGGTCCCGGGAGGGGTGCCGGGCTACCCCGGCGGTGCGCAGTCGACCGTGCCCCCGGCTCCCGGTCCTGGCGCAGGGCCCCACGCCTCGCACCGGCAGGCCGGGCCGGCGCCCTCCTCGGGCTCCAGCACGAGCTCGGTCAAGGTCGTGGGGTGGATCCTCTTCGTCATCCTCTTCATCATCCTGCGGGCCTTCACCGGCTGAGATGACTGATTCCGGGGCTGCTACTCGGCGGGCGGCGAGCTCGGGCCGGGGCTGCTGGGAGCGCTGGCGGCGGGGATCGTGAAGGGGCTGTTGGAGGCGTAGCCGTGCTTGAAGGCCCACACCACGATCTCCAGGCGCGATGCCGCCCCCGTCTTGTGGAACAGGCCGGTGATGTGCGACTTGACCGTCGCCTCGGCGATGGCCAGCAGTGAGGCGATCTTGCGGTTCGAGGCGCCCTCGCACAGGAGGTGGAGCACGTCGCGCTCCCTCTCCGAGAGGTGGACGCTGCCATCCGCGCCGCGCACGGAGGCCAGGGCGTAGTCGATGAGGCGTGACGTCGGCGTGGGGGCCACGACCTTCGCCCCGGAGTGGACCGTGCGCACCGCCGCGATGATCTCCTCGGCGGGGGCGCTCTTGAGCAGGAAGCCGCTGGCGCCCGCCCCCAGCCCCTGAAGAAGGTCCTCGTCGGAGTTGACGGTCGTCAGGAGAATGACTCGGGTCGATGGCGAGGTGCGGATCACCTCCCTGGTCATCTCCACGCCGTCCATGTTCTCCATGTGGACATCGGTGATGAGGACATCGATCTGATGCGACTGAAGAAACCGCAGGACGGCGCGGGGTGAGCGCGTCGCTGTGAGGACAGTGAGGTCCTCGACGTCGGAAAAATAGGACTCCAGATGGGCCAGGGCCATCGCGTCGTCGTCAACCAGGGCGAGGCTGACGCGATCGGGAGAAATCTGGGAAGACATGTGTCTCCTTGGGCAGATGTGTGCAGGCCGCGGAAGTGGGGGTCGCGGACTGCTGGGAACAGTGAACAAACTACCTGAAGAAACACGTCAACCGTGTTAACGCTCCCGGGACGCGCCCCGACGAAAGGACGGGTAGAACTATCCAAACAGCGGAACGGGCAGTAGATCAAAGGGCGATGTGAAGGCCACGCGACCTCGGGCAGGCTCTTCGCCAACGGCACTTCCCCCAAGTGTGCCTCCTCTGTCGTTCCCAGGAAGGAGGGTCCGTGTACCGCTCTGCGCTCATTGAGGGTGTGGCGCCATCACTGGCTCGCGCTGCGTCCCTCGAGTCGCCCTTCGGCCTGGTTTCCCGTTCCACCGAGCTGCCCCAAGCGGCCGGAGAGCCGGTCTTCGCGATCTGGACCGGTCTTCTGGGTGATCCCTCTGAGGCGCTGAGGTCACAGCGCACCTGGAATCACCGTGCCGAGGCGGGCAACTTCGACGGGGCCGGCGGGGCCATCGACGCCGATCGCGCCAGACACATCGCGATCGTGGAGACGATGGAACGCTACTCCAGCTGCTCATGGACGGAGGAGGAGCTGGTGTGGGACACCCCCGCCGGTCTCGGCGAGGCCGCGATCGGACCGGAGCGCTGGCCGGCGTGCTCGGCCGCCGAGCTGGCGGACCCCGACTGCGGGCTCATCGCCTCAGACCCCCGCGTCCCCATGCGGTGGGTGCGCGGCTGGTCCCTGACCCGCGGCCGGGAGGTCTTCGTCCCGGCCGTCCTGACATACCTCAACTTCCCGGTACGCACCCCCTCCGAGCAGTTCGTCAACCCCATCTCCACCGGTACCGCCGCCCACTCCGACCTGCGCGAGGCGGTCCTGGGCGGCCTACTCGAGGTCATTGAGCGCGACTCCATCGCCCTGACCTGGCTGCAGCGCCTGCGCCTGCCGGCGGTCGCCGTCGATCCGTCCGCCCTGGGTGAGGTGGCCGCCGAGTACCACCGGGTGGGCACCTCCACCGAGATGGAGACCCACCTGTTCGACGCCACCACCGACTACGGCGTCCCCACCCTCTACGCCGTCCAGACCTCCCAGGTCGACCCCGAGCTGGCCCAGGTGGTGGCCGCCACCTGCGACATCGACCCGCAGCGGGCGCTGGCCAAGATCCACCGCGAGCTCGCCTCCCTGCGCATCGCCCTGCGCAGCCACGCCCGCGGTCCGCGTGCCCAGGAGATCAAGGGCCAGGACCTCACCGTGGTCGGCGGCGCCCTGGCCGACGCCGAGCTGTCCATGCGCCACGTCTTCGACTTCCTCCTTCAAGGTGGGCGGCCCGTCCACGCCCTGGACGAGATCGGCGCCCTCGGGGCGTCGTCGGCCGGCACTGACGGCAGTGATGGTCCTGACCCGCTCGAGCAGGTCGTCGCCAACCTGGAGCGGGCCGGTGCCGAGGCGGTCGTCGTCGACATCACCACCGACGAGGCCCGCCAGGTCGGCATGCACGTCGTCAAGGCCCTCATCCCCGAGGCCATGCCCCTGTCCTTCAGCCACCACGCCCGCTACCTGGCCACGCCCCGCCTCTACGAGGCGCCCCGGGCGATGGGCCTGACCGTCCACGACGAGGCGGGGATCAACCCCGTCCGCCAGCCCTTCGCCTGAGCCATGACCCCGATGCCCATCACGCCGCCCACGCCACCGACCGACGTCCAGGAGCCTCGCCCCGCCATGAGTACGACGCCGTCTGCACCGGCCACGCAGCCGGTACCGCAGGCCCCCACGGGGCCAGTGACGGTCTACCTGCCCCAGGGCGGGTTCGCGCGCGCCGTCGCCGCGCGGCTCGCCGGGGAGGGCGACGTCGTCGTCCCGGTCGACCAGGGGCTGGTCAGCGCCTACATCCCCTACGCCGACCGCGCGGTCCTCATCGCCGACCCCGACCAGTCCGGCCTGCGCGAGGACCTCGACACCCTGTCCTTCACCCGGTCCATGCCCTCCCTCGGCCTGGAGCTCTTCCCCACCGAGCTGCGTTGCGGGCCGCTCGTGGTCCCCGGTCGCAGCGCCTGCTACCGCTGCTACGACCGGCGCCGCCGCCAGCACGGCTACCGTCCGCTGCCGGAGGAGGTCATCGCTGAGCACGGCCCGCTGGAGCAGGCCTACGCCCACCACCACGTGCTTCTGGGCGCCGGCCTCATCTCGCTGGCCCTCCAGGCCCTCGACCACCCGGAGGCGGCAGTGGAGAACGCCGACGACGTCCCGCGGATCGGCGGTCAGGTGTGGACCATCGACCTCGTCTCCGGGGTCACCACCTGCGCGAGGACCGTGGCCGTGGACCGCTGCGAGACCTGCTCGGGCCGTTACGAGGGCCGCCGTGACGGCCTGCCGGAGCTCGCGGCCCTCCTGCCCGGACGGCGCACGAGCGGACGCACCTCACATGATCCCGATCGCCGCGGGGAGGTGGCCTGAGATGGCCGGGGACTCCCTCATGCGCGCCGGCGACGTCAGCCGCGCCGCCCGCCGCGACCTGCAGTTCCGCATCCCCCGCAAGCCCGTGGTCCGGCTCGGCCTGCGCGCCCGGCCCGATGAGAACGGCTGGATCGTCGACGGCGCCCGCAAGAGCCAGGTCCTCGGCGGGGCCTTCGCCCGCGAGCACATGGGCCCCCTGCTCAAGGCCTGTGACGGCACCCGCACCCTCGACGAGATCGGCGAGGTCACCGGCATCGGCCCCCAGGCCGCCTTCGAGGCCGTCTCCCTGCTGTGGACCGGCGGCATCGTCGAGGAGGGCGACACCGAGCCCGCCCCCGGCAATCCGGCGCCCGAGCTGGCGCGGTTCCTCTCCCGCCTGGGCGACTCCACCGGCGTCAACGACTCCTGGCAGGACGCCGCCCGCCGCCTGGCCGCCGCCCGGGTCGCCGTCGTCGGGGACGCTGAGCTCGCGGGCGAGATGGTCGCCGCCCTGGAGCCCACCCTGCCCGAGGTGCGGCTCGACGGCGCACCCCGGGCAGGGGACACGCTCACCGTCCTCATCGAGACCCAGGCCTCCGCAGGCCGCTCCGAGGAGGTGGCTCGCCGCTGCCGCGAGACCGCCATCCCGTTGCTGCGGGTGCGCGCCGAGCAGGAGGCGGTGACGGTCGGCCCCTACGTCGATGAGACCTTCTCACCCTGTCTGGCCTGCGCCAGCGCTGACGAACCCGAGCTCGGCCCCCGCCCCGACGCCGTGCGCCGCGACATCGTCATCGGCCTGGCCGCCCGGGCCGTGGCCGCGCTCATCGCCCGAGCCACCGTCACCCACCTGCCCGGGGACGCCCGGCGCACGGACCTGGCCACCTTCACCTACTCCGACCGTCCGGTCGTCTCCCGGCCCGGATGCCCCGTCTGCTCCGTGGCGGGGCAGAGCGCCGAGCAGGCGCCCGGTGAGGCCCCGGTGCCGGTGGCGCCATCGGCCCCCGTGGGGGCCCGCTACGAGCAGTCCGTGGCCATCCCGCCGGCGGCCTTCGTGGACTCCAAGGGCCACCAGCAGCACTACAAGCCCTCCAACCTGCGCCTCCAGCGCGAGTTCCGCGACTGGCCGGTCTGTCCGCGCACGCCTCTGCCGCCCGCCGACCTGGAGCGCCTCGACCAGCCCTGGCCCGTCGTGCACCCGCTGACCGACGACGGCTCCGAGCCCGACGTCGTCGCCCGCCCCACCCTGGGCGAGCTCGCCACGATCCTGGCGCTGTCGGTCGGCGTGCGCGAGCCGCTCGGCGCCGCGCCCGCCGACGAGGGGTCGGCAGATGCCGACCAGACCCCGCTGAGCGCCAAGCTGCGCCGCTGGACGGCGGCCGGCGGCAACATCGGCTCGGTGACCGCCTACGTCCTCGTCCCCGCAGCAGGATCCGCCGGGGAGGCCGGTAGGGGAGTGGACGGGGATCGACTGGCCCCGGGTACCTACGTCTACATCGAGCGCGACCACGCCCTGGCCCTCATCGGACCGGCCCCCGGCGAGCAGGCCGGGCTGCAGGAGGCCGTGCCCGACGACGTCGGAGCCCGGATCGTCCTGACCGGCAACGTGGACAAGGTGGCCCGTAAGTACTTCTCCTTCGCGCTGCGCATCGCCGTCCAGGACTGCGGCTGCTCCTTCGAGGTCATCCGCCTCGTCGCCGACGCCCTGGGAGTGCCGCTGCGCGCCCGGGCCCGCTGGGACGAGCAGCGCATCGCCCGGGCGCTGGGCACCGACCCTGCCCGCGAACCGGCCTGCATCGTCGTCGACCTGGGAGGCAGCCGTGCGCACTGACTTCGAGACGTTGCGAGAGCTCGTCGCCGGCTTCTCCTCCGGATCGGGACGCCGCCCGGGCGAGCCCACCTCCGACGGCCTGGCCGGGAGCCGCCCGCGCCCGCCGCTGGACTGCCGGGCGCCGGACGTACTCGTCCCCGGCCCTCAGGGCGCCTACCCCTACGACCTGCACCAGACCTTCGAGCGCCGCTCGTCGTCGACCAGCTATGGCGCCGAGCCGCTTGAGGCCGAGCCCCTCCTGGCCATGGTCCGCGACGCCCTAACCGATGACGTGCGCACCTGGGGTGAGGACGCGCAGGCCTGCCCCCTGGAGCCCTTCATCCTCCTCCTGCGCCCGAGCGGTGCCGAGCCGGGCATCTACCGGGTGCGGCTCGACGGCGTCGACCTCGTCCGCCCCCTGCCGGATGCGGAGGTCATCGAGGGCATGACGGTGCAGAAGGAATTCGCTCGCGCCGGCGCCATCGTCTCGGTGGCCGCCAACCTCGATGAAGCCGACTCCTGGGGCGGGGCGTCCGGTTACCGGTTCGCCATGAGCCGCAGCGCGGCCCTCATCTACTCGCTGCACCTGCGCGCCGTCGCCCGTGGGCTGGTGGGGACGGTCTTCGCCGGCTTCGCCACCTCGGCGGTGCGCCACCTGCTGGACTCCGACGGTGTCAGCCGCCACCAGATGTTCGCCGTCACCATCGCCAGCCCGCAGGAGGCCCCACCCGACCAGAGGGCCGGCTAGCCCTGGCCACCACCCGCGAGCGCCGCTGGACCAGCGGCGGCCAGACGGACCCAGAACTCCATACCGCGCCAGAGCGCCATGCAGACCACCCCGTTCGCGGGGTTTGGGGTCCGGTCCCGGCAGACCGGACCCCCGGGGCCCGATCGGGCCCCGCTCCTGCCCACAAGACATCTGAGAGGAAGGAGGTGAACAGCATATGACGAACAGCGCAATTGATCTCACCCTCGCCGACAGTGACTTCGGCGTCGAGGAGCTGCCCGAGGGCAACGCCCTGGGTTGCGCCTTCAGCCACGCCAGCGCGTCCTGCCCGGCCAGCGCGGCCTCGGCCTCGTGCCCGGCCTGCGCCGCCAGCGCGTCGACGACGTCCTGCTGACGACCCCACGGTGGCGGGCGGGGGACCGGGGTCTCCTGCCCGCCACCAGCGGTACCCGGATCCCCGCCAACCGATCTGAGGGAGCCATGACCCCACGATGAGCACGGTGATGAGTACGGCGATGAGCAGCACGAGCACCCCGACGAGTCCGATTCCGCGCCTGCGCCGTGGCGTGAGCCTCATCGTCGGGATGGACAACCAGCCGATGCTGTTCGACTCCGACTCGGGCAAGTACCACCGGCTCGGGGCGGCCGCCGCCTTCATCGTCAACCAGTTCGACGGGGTGCGCTCCCTGCCGACCATCATCGAGGAGCTGCCCCAGGACATCGACGAGGCAGGCGCCAAACGCATCACGAGCCTGGTCGACAACCTGCGCGACAAGAGCCTCCTGGCGGGCAGTGAGCCCGCTCCCGCTGTTCCGGCGGCCCCAGCGCGCACCAGGCGCACCCGCGGGCGGCACACCGCCCAACCCCGTCAGGCCCGCCACCTCAAGGTTGAAAAGCCCCGCCGCAGCGGGGGCTGGTGGCTGCCCCGCATCATCATCGCCCGCAAGTACCACCGGATCGTCGCCCCCGTCGTCACCCTGCTTCAGCGCCTGCCGGCCCGCGCGCTCAGCTGGGTCTTCCTGGCCCTGGCCGCCTGCGGCTACACGGCCGGGGCCATGGCGCTGAGCTCCCTGGCCGGGGGCCCCCGCCCGAGCGTCTTCGTCTTCATCACGGCGGTGGCGATCCAGCTGGTGAGCATCCTGCTGCACGAGTCCTGGCACGCCATCGTCGCCGGCTATCTGGGCACCCCCATCCGCGGGCTGGGGGTGGCGCTCATGTTCTGGGCGATCCCCATCGCCTATGTCGACCGCACCGACTCCTACCGGGTGCGCTCCCGGCGCGGGTTGACGATGCTCGCGCTCGCGGGCATCTTCTCCGACGGCGTCGTTTGCGGCCTGGAGGCGGCTGTCGCCTGGGCCTCCTCGGGGACGGCGCGGCAGGTGGCCCTCACCCTGTGCGCCTTTCAGCTCACGATGCTCATCACCAATCTCAACCCCCTCACCCAGTCCGACGGTGTCGCCGCGGTCGAGGCGGCCACCGGCTCGGTCAACCTGCGCGGGCGCTCCATGTTCGTCCTGCGCCGCGTCCTGTCCCGTCAGCCTCTGCCGCCGGCCCTGGCCGTCATGCGGCCCGCGGTGCGATGGGGCTACTTCGTCTACGGGCTTCTGTGCTCTCTTCTCGGTCTCCTGGCCTTCGGGATGAGCGTTGTATGGATAGGCTATTGGCTGTACGCCCTCGTGAAAGGTTTCCTCCTATGACGCAGCCGGTTCTCTCCCGTGCCGGTGCCTCCCCATCCCGCCAGCCACAGCCGTCCTCCACATCCGCCGTGACCCCCGGGGAGCCCGTCCCGTCCGCTCCATCTCCTGCCGCACCAGCGTCGGTGGCGGCACCGGATCCGGAGCCCCCGGCCCTGGCCCAGCCCGCCGTTGCCCTGCCCACCCTCGTGCGTCTGGGCGGGCTCCCCGTGCGGGCCGTTCCCGAGACCACCGCCGCCGTCACCGGCAACCTGGAGTACTTGCGCCGGCTCGATGAGGTTCTCGACGGCGCCGCGAACCAGCTGCTCGACCCGCTCTACGAGCTCATCCCCACCCTGGCCAAGACCGAGCGCCGCCTGGTCCTGCGCGCCAAGCGCCGAGTCTTCCAGGGGCGCGCCACCGGCTTGTCCGACGAGGTGCTCCAGGGCCTGCCGGCTGAGCTTCGCGCTCTCCTGGAGCGCTGGGACGCCCTGGTAGCCCGCAAGGAGGAGACCCGCGCGCGCCTGGCCGTCCTCGTCGACGTCGACCTGGACCGCAGCCGCGAGCTGCTGGCGGCCGGCCTGGACGAGCCCGGTTACCAGGAGGCCCTGGCGATCGCCGCCCCGGCCCTCGTCTCCACCCTGGCCACTCGCGGCCGCAGGCTCGAGGACCCCCGCGTCCTGCGCACCCTCTACACCCTGGCCACCCGAGCCGCCCTCAAGACCAGCCCCTTCTCGGGACTGACCACCGTCAACGAGGCGGGTCAGCCCGCTGCCGGGCGCAGCTACCGGATGGTGGCGACCCATCTGGCCTACCGTATCCTGAGCGTCACCGCCCAGGAACTGGCTCCCGACGGCGCCCTCTACCTCGAGCCCGCCCCTGTGCGCCGGGCCTACAGCTCCAGCGCGGGCTCGGCCGGTGCCTACGGCCAGTACCCGCCAGGTGAGGCCGAGGCGGAGGCACTGACAGTCGTCGGCGAGCATGAGTACGGCAACGGCATGGTCTTCCGCCAGGAGACCGTTCAGCCCGCCCGCTGGCTCCAGGAGACCCATGACGCCCTGACCGGCGGCGGCATGCACGCCGTGCTCAGCGTGCGCGACGCCTGCGAGCGGGTGGGTGGCGCCGACCCGCGCCTGCGCCTGGAGCGGCAGCTGGCCTCGGGCGCCGTCGTGCCGCGCGTGCCCTGGTACCGCGGGGAGAACCCCTTCCCGCTGCTGGCCGCCACGCTCTCACCGGACCAGCAGCGCCAGTGGGGCAAGGACCTGGCCTGGCTGGCCCGGCTCGATGACGCCGTCGGCGCCGCTGACGGGCCCGGCCGTGCCGAGCTGCTCAACCGCACGGTGCGCCTGGCCGAGCGCGTCTTCCCCGACGGCGAGCTCGGCGAGCGCCCCAGCGGCTTCCTCTACGAGGACTGCGAGTCGACCCGCAGCTGGGTCGACCCTCTCGAGGACGCCCCCTTCGAGCAGGACGTCAAGACCCTGGGCGAGCTCGCCGACCCCTGGGTGGCCCGCTCCCACATCTACGACCTCATGGTGGCCCGGTTCGTCTCACTGTTCGGAAGTGGTGGGGTGTGCAAGGACCCCCTCGCCTTCTTCATGACCATCGCCCACGCCCCCGACGGTGACGAGGAGATGCTGCGCGCCGCCGGACTCGACTACGCCGCCGGCCCCGACACGGAGCGCGCCGCCATGCCCGGCGGGCTCTCCGGCTCGCCCAGGCACCTGGGCGCCTTCCTCCAGCCGGTGGCCCCCAGCGCCCGGACCTACGCCGCCGGTGGGGGGCTCACCGTCGTCAACGCCTTCACCAATGCCAACGGCTCTCTCCAGGCCCGCTTCCACCGGCTCCTGGGCTCCGGCTTCCGGGAGCGCCTGGCCTCGCGGATCCGTACCGCCTGGGGCACCGAGCGGGTCCTGGAGATTCAGGCCAGCACCGAGTGCAATACCGGCCAGGCCGTCTCCTGCGGGCTCCTGCCGCCGCTGGGCCTGCCCGACGAACCGGGGGCACCGGACGCGGTCCCTCTCAGTTCCCTGCGGCTCGTCCACGACCCGGCCACGAGCACCCTGTTCCTGGCCGACGACGCCGGGCCCGTGGGACTGGCCTACCTGGGCCTGACCCCCCAGTACCTCCTGGGCGGCTACCTGTCCTGGCTGGTGCTGCTGAGCGACCCGTGGTCCCGGCTGCCCCCGTTCGCGGACCACTGGACCAGCCGCCGTCGGGACCTGAACGGGCCCCTGCCCGACGAGGTGCTGCACTCCGAGCGCGCCGTGGCCGGCCGGCTGGTGACGCGCCGCGAGTCCTGGACCTTCCCGGCCGCGCAGATCGCCCCACTCATGGATCGCGACCTGACCACGACCCTGCTGCACATGGACGACCTGCGCAAGCAGTGGGGGATGCCGGTGGAGGTATTCGTCCACCAGCACATGCCCTCCCAGGGCGCCACCTTCGACCAGCACAAGCCGCGCTACGTGGACCTCACCTCACCGGTCTCGCTGCTGGCGCTGCGGGGCTGGATCGATCCCAACGCCGCCCACATCAGCTTTGTCGAGGCCCTCCCGGCCCGCGGCGAGGCCCTGGGGCTCACGCAGGACGGTGAGGCGACGGTGGCCGAGTACTTGGTGGGACTCCAGTGGTCCAAGAACCTGGAAGGCATGGCATGAGCACGCACGACGACGCCCGGTCCAGCCGGCGCGAGCAGCGCAACCAGCCCAGCCGGCTCACCCGCTCCCGGCGGCTGCGCTGGCTCGGCGGGCGATCCCGGGTCGGAGAGCAGGCCGAGCCGTCGGAACAGGCCGGCCAGCAGAGCAGTCGGGGCAGCCAGGGCGGTCAGGGCGACGCGGCCCCGCAGGTGGGGGCCTCGATCCCTGGGATCCAGCCCCTGGAGATGGCGGCCGCCGACTTCGGCAGCCTGCGCGCCCAGCACAGCTCGGTGCGTCAGCGGGGCTCGGCGCTGGTCAATCAGGCCGAGGACGTCGGCTGGTTGTACGCGCGGATCTACTGCGCCGGCGGGGACGACACCGACGAGCTGCTGCCTGAGATCGCCCAGTGGCTGGCCCGGGCTCGCGGCCAGTGGGACATCCGCTCGGCGCACTTCCTGCGCTTCGTGGACCTGCGCGGGCACCACATTCGGCTGCGGCTCAAGGCCGTCCAGGGCGTCCTGGACGAGGCCTACGCGAGCATGCGCGAGCTGGGGGCCGTCGCCCGACGGACCGAGGTGAGCACGGTCGAGCGCCTGGTCTTCGACCCCATGACCGGAGGCATCGGCGCCAGCCGGCCGGGGATCGCCTTCGGTGTCTACGGCCCCGAGTACGACAAGTACGGGGGCGTGGCCGGCGTCGAGGAAGCCGAGCGCCACTTCTACGTCTCCAGCCGGTGGTGCCTGGACCACCGGATCTGGCAGATTCCGCGTTCGGTGCCGCGAGCGGCCCTGGCAGCGCGGTTCCTGGCGCTGGCGGCCCGCAGCGCGCCACTGCCCGAGGCCGAGCTGCTCTCCGCGCACCTGCGGATGTGGGGCTCGCGCCTGCCCGCGCACCTGCGCGACGGCAGCGCCCTGGGACCGATCGTCCAGCAGCTGCTGGAGGTCATCGAGTTCCAGTTCGACGAGATCCCCTCCTGGGGCCAGGCGGCCGGGGCCATTGGCGAGCTGGCCGACGACGCCGGGCGCGCCATCGGCGTCATGGGGGCGGGAACCGGTGGGCGCCGTGCCCTGGACCTGCTGCACATCGACGTCAACCGGCTCGGGCTCAACCCGGCCGAGGAGTGTATCGCCGGGCTGTGCGCCCGCCAGCTCCTGGCCGGAGGCGCCGTGCCCCCGGCCCAGCCCTCCGCCGCCGCCGGATAGCCAGGAGCGTCGCTTTGTCCACGAAGCGCACCTCGTTTTCATGAGGTGTCGATGAAGGACGTCATGTGTCCACGAAGGAGCTGCCGTCAGTCGTCCAGGTGGGCGACCAGCTCGGTGGCCAGACCCGTGTAGGTGGCGGGCGTCAGGGCGAGCAGGCGAGCCTCGACGTCGTCGGGCATGCCGAGCCCGGAGATGAACTCGCGCATGGCCTCACGCGTGACCTTCTTGCCGCGAGTGAGCTCCTTGAGGCGCTCGTACGGGTCGGCCATACCGGTGGCCCCGGCGACGGCGGCCGCCCGCATCGCCTGCTGGACGGGCTCGCCGAGCACCTCCCAGGTGGCGTCGAGGTCCTCGTCCAGGCGGTCACGGTCGACGTCGAGCCCGGCCAGGCCGCGGCGGATGTTGTCGACGGCCAGCAGCGAGTGCCCCAGGGCCACGCCCACGTTGCGCTGCGTGGTGGAGTCGGTGAGGTCGCGCTGGAGGCGGGAGGTGACGAGCGTGGCGGCCAGCGTGTCCAGCAGCGAGCAGGAGATCTCCAGGTTGGCCTCGCCGTTCTCGAAGCGGATCGGGTTGACCTTGTGCGGCATGGTCGACGAGCCGGTGGAGCCCTGCGCGCTCAGGCGCTGGTGGAAGTAGCCCAGCGAGATGTAGGTCCACACGTCGGTGGCCAGGTTGTGGGCGATCCGGTTGAAGCGGGCGACGTCGGAGTAGAGCTCGGCCTGCCAGTCGTGGGACTCGATCTGGGTGGTCAGCGGGTTCCAGGTCAGGCCCAGGTGCTCGACGAAGCCGCGGCCCACCGCCTGCCAGTCGGCGCCGGGCACGGAGACGACGTGCGCGCCGAAGGTGCCGGTGGCGCCGTTGATCTTGCCCAGGTACTCGGTGGCCTCGACGCGGCGCACCTGACGGCGCAGCCGGTGGGCCAGGACCGCCAGCTCCTTGCCGAGCGTGGTGGGGGTGGCCGGCTGGCCGTGGGTGCGGGCCAGCATGGCGGCGTCGGCGTACTCGTGGGCCATGGCGGCCAGGTCCTCCACCAGGCCGCGGGCGTCCGGCAGCCAGACCTGCTCGATCGCGGCGCGGATGGTCAGGGCGTAGGAGAGGTTGTTGATGTCCTCGCTGGTACAGAAGATGTGGACGATCTCGCCGACTGTGGGCAGCACGGTGGGGCCGCCGTCGACGCCGACGACGTCGGGGGACTGGGCGGCCGCGGCCAGGCGCCGCTTGAGGAGGTACTCGACGGCCTTGACGTCATGGCGGGTCTCCGCCTCGATGGCACCGAGCTCGGCGATCTCCTCGGCCCCGAAGTCCTCGACGACGCCGCGCAGGTAGGCCTTCTCGGAGTCACTCAGGCGGGGGGCGCCGGGCAGGACGCCGCCATCGGTGAGGTGGATGAGCCACTCGACCTCGACCTGCAGGCGGGCCCGGTTGAGGGCGGCCTCGGAGAGGTGGTTGACCAGTGGTGCGGCGGCGGCGCGGTAGCGGCCGTCCAGGGGGCCCAGGGCAATGGCGGGGGAGACGGTGGAGAGATCGACCATGCCGCTCATTGTGGCAGGTTGCCGCCGATCTCTGCGAGGGGAGCCTCCGGGGTGGTGATGAAGACGGGCTGCGGGGCGGGCTTGCGCTGGCGGTAGGCGTTGACGAGGACGTAGAGCAGGATCCCGGCCGCCGGCAGATTGACGGCGGCGACGGCGTCGTGGTTGTAGAGGCCGTAGCCGAGCAGGGCGATCGCCAGTCCGAGGCCGATGGCGCTCAGTACCGGGATCGGTGGCCCGGGGATGGGGCGGGCCGGCTCGGCCTGCTGCACGTGCTGGGCCTGGAGCATGATGAGGCTGACCGTCAGCAGGCTCAAAGGCGTCAGAAGGGAGGTCTCCCAGCCGAAGAAGGCGCTGCCGAAGGTGAGGACCAGAACGGTGGTGGCAAGAGTGGAGACGAGAGGAGGGAGGAGTCGCATACTAGTGACCTCGTGGGCGGATATCGTGGGGAGTGGTACGACCGGGCAAAATCCTGCCGGATTCTTGTGGTGTTTTCAACAAGCGGCCCGTCATCGTTGATGGGGAGTGCTGCCCGGGGTACCGTCAACCTACACGGCAGGTCGGTCCTGTATCCCTAAAATTGGCTCTGACCAGCGAAAATGCAATGGCTCTGTGATGCCATAGGTGCTGTGCCGCCCAGAGATCACGAGCCCGTGGAGGGAGTGCGGATGTCGACGAGGCCGACGGTCAGACGGCTGGTGGGGGAAGACCTGGCCAGTGAGCAGATGCTGGCGCTCATGCGCGAGGCCGCGGGACTGCCCGTCGTCGAGCTGCGCAGGATCATTGCTGAGGAGCTGGCGCTCATGGAGGTCGTGGGCACGGGTCCGCAGGGTGCGCCCACGTCGGTGGCCGCCTACGTGTCTCGACCCGATGGCGTCGTGCTGGAGTACATCGCCGTGGCTCCGGAGTTGCGTGGCGGCGGGGTTGGGCGGGTGCTCGTCGATGCCCTGGCCGGTGGGGCTGAGCCGGTCGTCGCCGAGACCGACGACGACGCCGTCGGCTTCTACCGGGCGCTCGACTTCGATATCGGCCCTGCGCCGTCGGACCCGCGCTGGCCGGGGCGCCGCCCCTACCGATGCGTGCGGCGGTCCTGATCCTGAACGGCACATGTCGGGGACTGCGTTCCACCCCGAGGACGTACTTCTCCCGTAGATGACTGAGAGCAGGCCTCAGTCATCTACGGGAAGACGCAGTCCTCGCCGGGGAAGTACGTCCTCGATCGACCTCGTCGCAGGGCTCGGCGACTGGAGCTTGAGCGGGGATCCCTATCGGGACGAGGGGATGCCGGCGGGGCCCGCTTTTGCTCGCCGGTCCCTCAGGCTGCGAACCAGGACATGGCCCAGCAGCGCCAGGGCCGGCAGGCTGGCAAGGGCCATGACGACGTCGGACCTGTAGAGAGCGAGTACAAGGGTCGCCGCCGAGATGAGGGCCAGGATAATTCCCAGGACGAGAATCAGGTTTGGTGGGAAAGTGCGATTGGGGCTCGCGAACTGTGCACGAAGTAGGATGAGGCCCACCATCAGGGCGCTCAGTGGCCCAGTGAGGCTGCTGACCGACCAGTTGAACAGCAGTCCCCCGATCGAGGTGGTCAGGACGATCAGGGCGAGGACAAGGACAGTGGGCTTGATGAGTCGCATGGTGAGCACCCCGTTGAACGGATCGCGATGACGAACGTCTTCAGCCTAACGCGGCGTCCCGGTTCGCGCGCTGCTGCGAGCTCAGCAACCGCGCCGTCAGGCATGGTTGTGAGGGCATAAAGGCCGTGCCGGATCGACGTCGGCGAGTGGCACTCAGGCCTCGGAGGCCACGCCCATGGCGCGACCGTGGATCCAGTAGGCCTGGTGCTGGATGCTGCGCCGGCTCATGCCGGAGGCGACCAGGTGACGCCGCACGGCCTTGGTCGCGCTGCTCTCCAGGGCGATCCAGACCCAGTCGAGCGCCACGTCCCCGGTGTCCGCCCACAGGGTGCGGTCGACGGCGGCCAGCAGCCTGTCCTCGGAGATCTGTGGATCCAAGCGGATCAGCCGGTGGTCGCGTGCGGCCAGGGGCAGGTATCCGGTCTCGGGCGCCAGCATGATGACCGTGGCTAGGCTGCCCGCCGGGGTTGCGTTGACGGCGTCGGCGAGAGCAGGCGCAGAGGCGCGGTCCCCCACGAGGAGCAGCCGATCGCCGTGGGACGGCGGACGGTAGCTGGTGCCGCCCATGACCTGCGCGGACACGGTGGCCCCCGGCCTCACCTGGCTCGACCACCGCGACGCCGGCCCGGCCGGCTCATGGTGCAGGAACAGGATGATGGCGCTGGCCTGCGCGCGGTTGATGCGGGTGAGTGTGTAGGCGCGCTGGTACTCGCGGCCGTTCTCGGGGATCCACATCCGCACCCAGGTGGTGGGCGGTAGCGCAGCGGCCCTGGCGCCCAGCAGGCTCGGACACTGGACGGTCAGCTCCGTGTAAGGTGGGATCTCGCGCACCCCGGTGACCGTGAGCTTGTGCTCCGGCACGCGCAGTGCCTTGAGCACCGTGCCCTGGAATCCCCGTCCTCCGCGTGCCATCTGCGTGTCCGTCTCCTGGTGGTCCGATCTCTTTCCAAGGCGAACCTTAACCGGAGCAGGTGTGAGCTTGCTTGGGACCGCCTGCCCAGAAGGGCCGGGCCGACGCCGGTAGGCTCGTATTATGACGCAGTCCTCTCAACGCTCCGGCCCGCAGTCCGACGCCTTCAACCGGGCCGCGCGCTGGGAGGAGCGCTACGCCTCGGTCGAGCAGCTCTGGTCGGGCCGCCCCAACGACTGGCTGCCCGAGCTGGCCGCCGACTGGGTGCCCGGTGCCGCCCTGGAGATCGGCTGCGGTGAGGGCGCTGACGTCCTGTGGCTGGCCGAGCGCGGCTGGCAGGTGACCGGGCTGGATCTGTCCGCCACCGCCGTCGGGCGCCTGAGCCGCGAGGCCGCGCGCCGTGGACTGACCACGCGGGTGAGCGGCCGGGTGCACGATGCCGGAGACGGTCTGCCGGAGGGGTCCTTCGACCTGGTGACGAGCTTCTACGTCCACGGCGGATCCGAGGGGGGCTCGCTCGACCTCGTGGCGCTTCTGTCCGACGCCGCTGCCCGCGTCGCCCCCGGTGGGCGCCTGCTCACGGCTGTGCATGCGGTCAACCCGCCCTGGCATACGCACCACGCCCGGACCTACACGGCCGGTGAGCTGGTCGAGGGCCTGGCCGAGGCGACGGCCGGCTGGGAGGTCGTCGTCGCCGAGGAGCGCTGGCGGCAGGTGACAGGACCCGATGGTCGGAAGGGGCGCCGGGCCGACGCCGTCGTATGCCTGCGCAGACCGGAGTCCCCAGCGTCCTGACAAGACGCGAACACGGGCCTGAAAACATCCTTGCGGCCACATCACCGAAGACTGGGATGTGGTGCAAGCAACGTGAAAACGGCGGAATGGTGCCCATTTCTCAGCATGTTCATAGGAGTTTTCGGGGGGTCCGCTCAGGATCGGTGGGTTACATAGTTACTGCCGCCGGACGGAACCGGTCACGAGGGTTGGGGAGCCCGATGACTGGCAGGTCTTCGAGTTCGGAACGGGTCTTAGGGAGCCCGGACCGAGCGCTCTGGCGAAGGAGGTTCTACCTCCCCGGCCTTATGGGAAGCCGGGTAGCAGGAGAACCTCGCGAGGCTTGGGCCCGCGGTCCGGGAAACCGGACCGCGGGCCGAGTCCTCTCCGGAGTGCAGGTCGTTTCCTGAGCGGGGTGCGCGCTGATAGATCGCGGTGCTGCGCTGGCCGCTGCCAGTGCACCGAGGCCCTCGCCGCACCCCGGCACACGGTCCGCCGGGGGCCACAGGTGCCGGCATGCAGCTCGGATCCACAGGGCTGCTCATGGGCGCTGCGGCCGCCTCGGGGGAGCCCTACCGTCGAGTCATGTCCTTCTCACTGTTCCTCTCCAAAACGGACTACGACACCGCCGTCACCCAGTTCCCCACCTCGGTCCCCGCCAGCTGGGTGAGCGTGGCCTCCACCGCCTGCCAGACAGCACTCGACAACGCTTCCGGGCTCCTGACCGCACTGGAATCGCGCTATGAGACGGCGTCCTCCAACGTCAGTGTCATCGAGTCACGCGGCTCATCGACTGGAACGAGCCCCTCATGAGCTCCGAACCCACCGGAGGATCCCAGGACGATGAGGTGTTGTCGGAGGACTCGGGCCACCCGTGGCACATCTGGGGACAGTCCACACCGACGCTGATAGAGGGCGGAGCCGTCTCGGTGGACACGGATGACCTGGACGCCTTGGCCGCCGGCCTCACCTCGGCGGCCGGATCACTCGATGATGCGCGAGTACTCGTCGCCAACGCGGTCACCGAGGTGGAGATGGCACCGCCTCCGCCGCTGCCCCCGGCGTCCCCTCTGGAGCCGCGGAGCCTGTTCAACCCGCAGGGAACCTGGGATGACGTGAACGGTCAGTGCGTTCCCGCTCCTGATCCCGCCATCCGTCCCTCCTTTCCCACGTCGGGCTTCGGAACGAGCATCCAGGTCTACCCGTTCGGCCTCGACCTGGAGAAGTCCGCCGCTCTTCACTCTCTGGACGTCTTGAGCACAGGACCCGGATCGCTCCAGGACGTCGCGGACACCCTGCGCAGCATCGCCTCTGACGTCACCGCCTGCTCCCAGGCCCACACACTCGCCGAAGGCGGCGCCGCACCCGGTCCCGGCCTCATGGGGCCCGTGGACATCCGGGCCTTCGACGGCGGCCTGGTCTACCAGGCGCTGGGAAGCGGTGTCGTCGCAGCGGTTTCGGGCCCCACCGGCCTGGCGGCGCTGGCGACGACCCCCGGCAGCCCGCTCTACATGAAGCTGGCGGAGAGTGAGGGCGGTCAGGCCGTCGCCGAGGCCCTCCACCTCCTGCTTGCGGACCCGGCCACCGCCCAGTGGGTCAAGGACGACGCCGTGCGGATCGTCCTGCTGACGCTCTGGCTCCAGAAGGCCGGGACCGGGCGAGAGGCCGCCACGATCCAGGACTACCTCAAGCAGGTCTCCGAGCGCCTCGACCCCTGGGTGACGCAGCACCTCCCCGGCCAGGTGCCCGTGGGCACGCAGACGGTGGACACCAGCAGCCTCACGCCCATGCAGCGCGTTACCACGTACCTGGGGATGAACGCGACGGCACTGGGCGCCGGGCTCTACGGGCGCCAGACCGGTATCACGGTCACCCCCGTGGGCGGCAGCGGATCGACTGTGCTTCCGCCCGCCACCAAGGACCCTCTGGGGCTCGGCAGCCCGGTGCAGGCAGGCATGACCGGCAAGGGCGAGGACTCCAGGCCCCCGGGGAGCATCTCCGAGGCGATCGCCCACTGCCAGGAGGTGCAGTCCTCCAAGAGCTCCCTGGGGCAGGACTACGAGGAGGCCGGCGTCATCTCCATCCAACGGGTCGAGCATGCCGACGGCCATACCTCCTGGGTCGTCTACGTCCCCGGAACCACCGACTGGACCGTCGGCGACGGCGAGCCGCAGGACCTGCTCACCAACCTCGAGGGCGTGGGCGGCACTCCCACGGTCATGGAGAGCGCCGTCGTCACCGCCATGCGCCAGGCCGGCATCCGGTCCGGTGACGAGGTCGCCCTCTACGGCCACTCCCAGGGCGGGATCACCGTGTCCAACATCGCCGCGGACCCGGCGATCCAGGACCGGTACAACATCACCACGGTCCTCACCGCCGGGGCGCCCACCGCGGGCGCCGACATCCCCGACGACGTCCACGCCCTGCACGTGGAGAACACCGGTGATGCCGTCCCCGGGCTCGACGCCGCCCCCACACCCACCGGTCCCCACCGGCAGGTCGCCATGATCGACACCCATCAGATGGGCATGGGCGGCTACCCCCACGCCTCGGGCGTCTACGCACAGGCCACCGAGGGCCTCGAGGAGCGGGCCCCCGAGCTGACCGACTGGAGCACGTCCTTCTCCCGCGCCACGGGTGCCGGTGAGCAAGGGACGACCACCACCGAGTACACCTTCGCGATCCGGCGCGACACCGACTCCAGCGGGGTGTATCAGGACGGTGCGGGCTACCGGGGCAGGGCGCCGACGTCGGCACCCTCCTACGAGCGACCAACCCCACCGCCGTCATCCCAGCCGTCAGGTGGGCGCTGGAGCGGATCCGGACCGGGTGGTGGTACCGGCGACGGGTGATGCGGCCGGTGTCAGTCGTCGCGGTCGACGAGCATCGCGGCGATGATCGAGGAGATCACCGAGATGATGATCGAGCCGACCACCGCGGCACCGAAGGTGGAGACCTCCAGCCCCAGCGGTACCGAGCCGCCGGCACCCAGCGCCCCAATACGGTTGGTCAACCAGCCGGCCAGCAACAGCATCGCACCATTGACCACCAGGGCGAACAGCCCGAAGGTGATGATGTAGAGCGGAAAGGTCAGGACCTTCGCCACGGGCTTGACCAGCGAGTTCACCAGCGCCAGCACCAGGCCCAGGACCGCGAGGTTCAGCCACATCGGGCCGGCCCCCGCCCCCTCGGGCACGCTCAGCCCGGACAAGATACGCGTGGCCAGCCACAGACCGGCCGCGTTTCCGATGGTTCGTGCCACGATCTCCATAGGCTCATTGTGCCTGGGCAACCTGTGCCGGTGCCAGGATGGGACCATGACTTCCTCAGCGACCCCGCCGACCGGTCAGCCGGACCAGACGGCCCCGGCTCCCGGCCCGGACAACGAGCCCACGACGACGGTCCGCATCCGCCCCGACGTCGCCGCCCTGCCCGCCTACGTGCCAGGGGCCCGGCCCGATGCCGCCGGCGCGGTGAAGATCGCCAAGCTCTCCTCCAACGAGCTGCCCTTCCCTCCGCAGGACGCGGTCGTTGAGGCCATCACCCGCGCCGTGGCCGGAGTCAACCGTTACCCCGAGATGACCGGTGAGACCCTGACACAGGCACTCGCACACCGGTGGGACGTGGAGGTCGAGCAGGTCGTCGTCGGCAACGGGTCAGTCGCCCTCATCCAGCATCTCCTCGACGCCGTCTGCCAGCCCGGCGACGAGGTCGTCATCCCCTGGCGCTCCTTCGAGGCCTACCCGATCTGCGTCGCCGTCGCCGGAGCCAGGGCCGTGCGCATCCCGCTGACCCCCGACGCGCGCCACGACGTGCCCGCCATGCTGGCTGCCCTCACTCCCCGCACCCGCGTGGTCATGGCCTGCACCCCCAACAACCCCACCGGGACGATCCTGACCGCCTGCGAGCTGGCCGAGCTCGTGGCCGGGGTGCCGCGTGACGTCGTCGTCCTCATCGACGAGGCCTACCTCGACTTCGTCACCGACCCCGAGGCGGGAGACGCCCTCACCCTGCTGGCCGGGGCCCCCAACCTCGTGGTTTCGCGGACCTTCTCCAAGGCCCACGCCCTGGCCGGGATGCGGGTGGGCTACCTCGTGTGCGAGCCGGGCCTGGCAGCCGCCATCCGTTCCGTGGCCACGCCCTTCGGGGTCAACCTTCCCGCGCAGGCGGCTGCCGCAGCCGCGTTGGGGGATGCTGAGCTGGCCCGCACCGCCGAGCGCTCGGCCACCATCGCCGCCGAGCGCGACCGGGTGGTGGCCGCCCTGCGCGCCCAGGGCTGGGAGGTGCCCGGCTCCCAGGGCAACTTCTTCTGGCTGGGTGTGGGCGACGAGACGACGGCGCTGGCCGAGCACTTCCGCGCCGCCGGCATCCTTGTGCGCCCCTTCGCCGGTGAGGGTGTGCGGATCTCGATCGGGACGACGTCGGACAACGAGAGGGTTCTGGCCGCTGCGGCCTCCTGGTCCGACCGCTGAGGACCGCTGCGCAGGTGCCGGGGCGCCGTCGGACTCAGACCGAGTTGTCAGACCAGTTGTCAGACCGAGATGGTCACCAGGAAGACGAGGCACATGACGACCTCGACGATGCCCATGGTGCCCGGGCGCAGCGGACGGTGGCGCCTGCGCACCAGGCTCCACTGCCACAGCGGCATGACCAGCGAGCGCACGGTCAGCACCACCCAGAGGACGGCGTGCCCCCACGGCAGCATCCCCCGCGACGCCAGCCATAGCGACACCGCCGCGACCGCCGCGTGCGCCGCCACCGTGCCGGCCAGCAGCACGTAGTTGAAGCGCTCGCGGATCATCGACTTGATGTAGGGAACCGTTCCGCAGAAGTAGGCGGCGGTCAGCGCCGTCACCAGCCACATCCAGGACCAGCCCGTCAGCGCGCCGTTGGGGGAGGTCCCCGGCAAGGGGGTACTCGGAGTCCCCAGGCCCAGGAAACCGCCGTCGCCGCGCACCGCCAGGCTGTAGGTGACGGCTGCCATGAGGGAGGCGGCCGTCGTCGTCGACAGCCCCGAGATCAGCGAGCGCTCGTGCCCGCGCCACACCTGGTGCAGCGCGACGGCGAACAGCGGCAGCAGCGGCACCACCCACTGGATGAGGTAGGGCGCCGCGAGCAGGGTGATGAGGGCCAGGGCCGCCGTCCACCCGGTGTAGACCAGGAGCGGCAGCATGATGAGGGCGCGCTTGCGGGCCGAGCGGGTGCGCAGCCACTGCGACCAGGACCAGTAGGTGAGGTAGCTGCCCCACCACGTCGGCAGGAACAGGAGATTCACCCAGCTGAAGCCGCCCACCACCCAGCCGACGATCGGCGGCAGCACCAGCATCGACCAGGCCCCGTGCTGGTTGGGGACCCAGGCCTTGCGGCCGGGCTGGCGGCGGATCTGCTCCTGGGTGGGGGGCTTGGGGCGCTCGGCCTGTCGGGGCTTGCCGGTGGCCAGCATGATGTCGTCCTGCGGGCCCGGCCGGGACTGCTGGGAGGGGGCGCGGCGCGGCAGGCCGGTGCTATTCGACGTCGCAGCGGTGCCTTGTGGTGTTGGCACGGCGTCGTCGGCCGAGGCGGCCGCTGGGCTCTCAGGGGAGGCGGTGAGCTGGAGAGACGCAGGGGACCCCGCCGATCCGGCGGCCTCCGTGGGGCCTGCGGGGTCGGCGGGCGCGGAGGAGTGCTCGACGTGGTGCTTGGACGGCCTCGACGGGCGGGACTGGCTCACACCCATCACCCTAGTCGTTCGCCCTTCGGTGTGGCCGAGGACACTCTGTGCCGGCGGAGGTGTTCGACGTCGGTGGGTGCCGTCGGCGCGTTCGGGGGCATCTTCTTACGTGCGGGGACGTTCCACGCGTGCGGGTGCAGGACTTCCGTCCCCGACGGCGTCGAGTGTCCCCGCCCAGAGGTTGGGCGTGTGGCCGGTCAGGCCAGGGCGAGTCGCATCTGGTGCCAGGGCACGCCGCCGTGGTTCGAGGCGGACAGGCCTTCGTCGACGAAGCCGAGACGCGCGTAGAAGGAGATGAGGTCGTCGAGGCACGTGAGCACCAGGCCCCGGCGGCCATGGGTGCGCGTCGTCTCGATGACGGTGCGCAGCAGGCGGGTGGCCAGCCCCTGGCCCTGGGCGGCAGGCGCCGTGGCGACGCCGAAGATCATCTGCCAGGCGCCGTCGGGGTCGTGCATCGTGGGCGACTCGTACATCTCATCGCTCAGATCGGGCTCGTTGGTGCACAGGCCGTTGACCAGCGCCAGCAGCGTGCCGCCCTCGTCCTCGATGAGCCAGAAGTGATCGGCGTAGTGCGTCATCCGCTCGGCGATCGTCATCGGGCTGGCGGCCTGCTCGGGCGGGAAGCAGATGGCCTCCAGGGCGGCCGCCATGGCCGCGTCCTGAGTCTGCTCCGCCGGGGCCGACCGAGCCGTGCGGATGTGGAGAACCGTGGAGTCGGTGGTGTCCATACCCGCATTCTGGCCAGTCGGCTGCCCGACGTCGAGCACTCACCAGTGCCTCCGCACGCCCCGACGCTGCGGCCGGGGACGTACCGGTGGCCCGGCCCGCGTCAGCCGCCGAGGGCCGCGGAGACCACCTGCTTGGCCTCCTCCTGGACCTGGGCCAGGTGGTCGGCGCCCTTGAAGGACTCGGCGTAGATCTTGTAGACGTCCTCCGTGCCCGAGG
>ERZ773075.321-NODE-321-length-39398-cov-8.32585_pt1 | contig 39398 bp, 34 predicted proteins | sample MGYA00580614_ERZ773075 | MGnify/ENA primary metagenome ERZ773075 (study PRJEB29015, sample SAMEA2738021) | human oral metagenome | biome: human oral; feature: human-associated habitat; material: dental | place: China | collected 2043 ...
CCCTATCTTTCATGGGGATATGCCGGTAACTTCAAGTATCTTTAGGGAAGGATAACGGGACAGTTACCGCACGATAGCAACGATTGCTCGGCTGTATCTCACTGTTTCATTAAAAAGAGGTGCAGACCCCGGAGGTCGCAGGTTCAAATCCTGTCCCCGCTACCAACCCAGAGGGCCCGGTCTCACCCGAGATCGGGCCCTTCCGCGCGCCCGGCACGTACGCCGCAGGCACCCAGCCCCCCGCCCCGTCCGGGCGCGGCATCAGAGCGTCAACGGAGACGCCGAAGAGACTTGCGGCCAGGGAGACTTCCTGAGCGGACCAGGTCACATGCCCACGGACTTTGCGGCTCGTGGTCGACTTCGAGATGCCAATTCATGTTGCGTAAGTCGTCGGGGCGGGTGTGCACGCTCACGTTCTTCTCCGACCAGCTGCCGACAGGGCCGCGCCCCTGATCGACAGCATGTGCGGCATGGCCAGCAATGCGTGCGTTGCTGGCCATGCCTGTATCTCATGCGGGGTAAGCGGTGATGCGCAGGCGGTTCCCCGTGGCGCGGGCGAACCTGCGGACGGTCGCGTAGGTGGGGATGCGGGCGCCGCGCCTCCGGGGCCCATCGCTGGGCCCGCACGAGGCCATGAGCCCGTCGGCGTCCACATCCCGGGGCGAGGCCACGCCCAGACCCCGCGCCGCCCGCGGTCCGCCGCACGGGTCTTGGTAATGTGCCCCCATGGACGCGGATGTTCTCCTCACGGGCTTCGGGCCCTTCGGCCCCCACGCCGTCAATCCCTCGCAACTCCTCATCGAGCGCCTCAGCGCCCGTCGGCCTCCCCGGATCGCCACCGCCCTGCTGCCCGTGGGCTTCGAGGCGGGCCCCCGCATCGTGCGCGGCCTCGTCGAGCGGATCAGGCCGCGCGCGGTCCTCTGCGTCGGCCTCGCGGCGTCCCGTCGGCCCCTGTGCGTGGAGCGCGTCGCCGTCAACGAGCGCACGGGCACGGACAACGACGGGCTGTCATGCGACCACGAGCCCATCGACCCCTCTGGGCCCGACGGGCTATTCGCGTCGATCGACTGGCGGGCGCTCCTCACCGGGTTGCGATCGGCGGGATTCGAGGCGGAGGAGTCGTGGAGCGCGGGCACCTTCGTGTGCAATTCCGTGTTCTACGCGGCGCTGGCCGCCACGGCAGCCCACGGGGGCACGGCGGGTTTCCTCCACATCCCGGCCGAAACCGACACGGTGCGCCTCGCGGAGGCCCTCGAGGCGTGGGCGGCCGGGGCAGGACGCGCCTGACCGGGGGCGGGCCGGAGCCGGCGCGCGGCCTCCAGGGCGGGCGCCGCCGGAGGTCGACTGCCCGGCCGGGCGTCACTCCTCGTCGTCCTCGACGACTTCGACGCCGAGCACCCCCTCCAGATCGACCAGCGAGGCGACCAACGCCGATGTCGCCAGTGGCTGCGCGGTGGACACGACGAGGCGGGCCACCGTGGGGCTGTCCTTGCCGTCCGCGTGCGAGGAGAGGCGGTGGACCTGCCAGCCGAGGGCGCCCACCTGCTGCAGGAGCTCGGCCACCATCCCGTGGCCGGGCCAGTAGCGGACGGCGACCACCGTCTTGCTCCCCCGCGCGCGCTTCGTGATGCGCTGAATGACCGGGCTCATCACCAGGACGATCAGGAAGTGCAACGCGGTGCCCGCGACCGCGAGCCACCACAGGCCCGCTCCGCACGCCATGCCTACCGCCGCGGTCTCCCAGATGGTGGCCGCCGTCGTCAGGCCGCGGATCGCTCCGTGGCGCGTGAGGATGATGCCCGCCCCCAGGAAACCGATGCCGGACACGATCTGCGAGGCGACGCGGGACGGGTCGAAACGGGTGATGCCGTCGGCGAGGACGTCTTGGAAGCCGTACTTGGACACGAGGACCATGAGCGCCGCGGTGAGCCCCACAATGGCCTGCGTGCGGATGCCCGCGCTTTTTCCGCGGATCTGGCGCTCGAGCCCGATCAGGGTGGACAGCACGAGCGCCAGCACCATCCACGCGATCTCAGTGAGGTAGGGGTTCACGAGGCGGTGCCCTCCTCGGCCATCCTGTCGTGCCTGGGCGCGCGGGGCTGGGTGAGGCGCCGCAGCAGGTACCCCATGGCTCCGGCGACTCCGCCGACGAGCCACATGGGGGCGACGGGTTGGACTGCTTCGACGACGAGTGCGAGCACGATCGTGGCGGGGATGAGGGACAGGGCGAACCGGACGTTGGGATTGTGGAGGATCCGCGTCATCGCTGGTGTTCGTGGTGCCGGGTCGGGTGCGTTCATCGCACTAGTCTAGCGGAGCCCGGAGGGCCGTACGGGTGCTGCGCAGTGGTACGGGTGCTGCGCAGTAAAGGGGCGCGTTCACCCGCAGCGGCGGTGAGGCTAGGATGGGGGTGGCATCGGTGGCGTCCGCGCAGGCATACAGCGCAGCACCGCCGGGGCGCGAAAGGAGTTACACGATCATGATCGATCCGTCGCGGCTGCAGGCCAGCGATATGGCGAACCCGGGCCTGACGGCCAATGACCTGGCGATCATCGCCCAGGCCCGTCCGGACCTGCACCCGTTCGTCGTGCGGCACCCCTCCGTCTACCCCGCTCTGGTCGCGTGGATCCAGGCACAGCACCCCGGTGGGCAGGTTCAGCCGGTCCAGGGTCAGTGGGGCCAGCCGGGTGGGCAGGTTCAGCCCGTTCAGGGTCAGTGGGGTCAGCCGGGTGGGCAGGTTCAGCCCGTTCAGGGTCAGTGGGGTCAGCCGGGTGGGCAGGTTCAGCCCGTTCAGGGTCAGTGGGGTCAGCCGGGTGGGCAGGTTCAGCCCGTTCAGGGTCAGTGGGGTCAGCCGGGTGGGCAGGTTCAGCCGGTCCAGGGTCAGTGGGGCCAGCCGGGTGGGCAGGTTCAGCCGGTCCAGGGTCAGTGGGGCCAGCCGGGTGGGCAGGTTCAGCCCGTTCAGGGTCAGTGGGGCCAGCCCGGTGCGCAGATCCAGCCGGTCGCGGAGCCCCAGCCCGCGTGGGGCGCCCAGCCCGGTGGGCAGGCCGGGGCCGATGTGGGGGCGCACTCCGACGCGCAGGCGCAGACTCCCGGCGAGCCCGGGGCCGCCCAGGAACCGCAGGCGGAGGCGCCGGCGGCCGAGCCCCCCGCGAAGCCGGAACCCGCCTGGGGGGCCCAGTCCAACGCGCAGGCGCAGGCCGGTGCTGGGGCGCAGTCCGAGGATCAAGCGCAGACTGGTGCTGGGGCCCAGTCCGACGAGCAGGCCCAGGCTCCCGGCGAGCCCGGGGCCGCCCAGGAACCGCAGGCGGAGGCGCCGGCGGCCGAGCCCCCCGCGAAGCCGGAACCCGCCTGGGGGACCCAGTCCGACGCGCAGGCCCGGGCCGATGCGTTGATCCAGTCCGACGAACATGGCCCGGCGCCCAGCGGCCCCGGGGCCGCTCAGGATCCGTGGGCCGGGGCATCGGGGGCCCAGCCCCACTCGGAACCGCAGCCCGTATGGGGGGCGCAGCCCGACGGGCACGCCCAGGCCTCGCAGGACTCACCGCGTCCTCAGGAGCCGCAGGCATCCTTCGCGGCCCCGCAGGGGCAGAGGGAGCCGTGGCAGCCGCAGTCGGCGGAGGCCCGCGCTCCACAGTTCGGAGAGGGCCAGTGGAACCCCCAGGGGGCGAACCCGCAGGCGCCTTCCTACAGCGGCCAGTACTCATCCGACTGGTCGGCCGGTCCGCAGGGGCAGGGGACGCGGGGCGCGACTGCGGACAAGGGGGGCTCGGGCCGACGGCTGATCGCGTTCCTCGGCCTGCTCGTCGCCTCAGCGATTGCGATCGGCAGCGTTTTCCTTCCCTACCTCGCCCACGAGGACGTCAAACTGCCCCTTTTCGGCGTGTTGCAGGGCACTGTTCTGATGATCGGCACCGTCCCGGTCGTGGTAGTGGCCCTGGCCTCGTGGTTCCTGAAGAAGCGGTGGGCACTCATCGCCTCGGTGGTCCTCGGCGGCGTGGCGGCCGTGGACATAGCGGTTGTCGCGATCTGGGTAGTCACGGCGAGGGACGGCTTGGGTGTTTTCACTCTTTCATACGGTTGGTACATCGGGTTGTTCTCCATGCTGCTCATGGTGGTCGCGACTGTGCTCCAGGCCCTGGGGCTGAAGAAGCCCCAAGGCGGAGCCGCGGACTCCCAGCCAGGAGCGGGCGGTCCGGCGCAGTCGGCGCAGACGGGAGGGGAGAGCCGCTTGTACCAGCCAGGAGGGACCAACCCGTACCAGGCGGGGACGACGAACCCCTACCAGTAGGGGGCGCTGATCCGCGCCAGTGCCATCCTGATCGGCGTGCCGGGCGCCCCATCGCGGCCCGGTGCGGCGGAGCGGCCCACACGGCGGGGGCGGGGACTACGGCCCCCGCCCGCGTATTGTGCTCGTCCGGGTGAGCGCGTCATCGGATAGCGGGCCGCGGCCCGCCTGCTTCCGCAGGCCAAACCGCGTCCTGTTGGAGACGGGACGCCGGTGGAGAGGCGCAACAGGTCCGGGCGCGCCTCGTCGGGGGTGCGGGAAGCGCGTTGACACAAAAGGGGAAGGGGAGTACGATAGCCGTTACCGACTGACGGTCGGTCGGTCAGTTAAGTTGTCCCAGAGCGCTCGACGCGTCCGAGTACGGAGCAGATATGGCACCCAAACCCCGTTCCACCAAAGCGGCCCCGTCGCGCCGCGCGGAGATCCTCGACACGGCGCAGCGCCTGTTCATCGCCAAGGGCTTCCAGAACACGTCCGTCGAGGACATCATCGCCGAGATCGGGATCGCGAAAGGCACCCTTTACTACCATTTCTCCTCCAAGGACGAGATCCTGCGGGCCATCATCGGCAGGACGACCCAGCGGGCCGCCTCGGTCGCCAGGGCCGTCGCCGAAGGGCCGGGCGGCGCGATCGGCAAGTTCGCGGCAGTGGTGGCCGCCAGCCGGGTCGATCAGCCCGAGCGGGAACTCGCCGAGGAGCTCCACGCCAACGGCAACGCGCAGTTCCACATACTCACCATCGTCGAGATGGTCCGGGCCCTCGCGCCCGTTCTCACCGATGTCGTCGAACAGGGGATCGTGGAAGGCGTCTTCTCCACCCCCCACCCGCGCGAGACCGTCGAGATCCTCCTCACCAGTGCGGGGATGCTGCTGGACGAGGGCATTTTCACCGGCGACCACGACGAGCTGGCGCGGCGGACCCGCGGGCTCGTCCACGCGGCGGAGACCCTGCTCGGCTGCGAGCCCGGGACTTTCGCCTCCGTGGCGTCCGGCGGCCCCCAGCCGATCCCCCACACCGAAGCGGAGGCGCCCCAGTGCTGCTCAGACTCCTGAAAGCCGATCTCGCCCGCGGGCGCGCGGTGGCCGCAGTGCTGGTCGGCCTCGTCACGCTGGCGGTGGCACTCGCCTCCGCGAGCGCCTCGCTCATCATCGACACGGTCAGTGCGGCGGACCGCCTCTCGGAGCGCGCCAGGGTCCCCGATCTCGTCCAGATGCACACCGGCGAGGCGGACTCCCGCGCGATCGCGCAATGGGCGGACTCGCGCGCGGACGTCGAGGACCACATGGTCATGCGGACACTGCCGGTCCCCAGGGCGCAGCTCTCCATCGGAGGGGCAGTGCAGGCCTCCTCGTACCTGGAGCCCGCCTTCGTCACCGCGCCCGAGCGCATCGATCTGCTGCTCGACGAGAACGGCGACCGCGTGCTGCCCGGTCCTGGGCAGGTCTACCTGCCGGTCCACTACAAGGCGGCGGGCCTCGCCCAGGCCGGGGACACGGTCACGGTGGACACGGGGGAGTGGCGGATCGACTTGCGCGTGGCAGGTTTCCTCCGCGACGCGCAGATGAACGCCGCGATGGTCCCCTCCAAGCGGCTGGTCGTCAACCCCGAGGACTTCTCCTCGTTGGACGAGCACATCGGAGAAGTCGAGTACCTCATCGAGTTCGACTTGGCCGACGGGGCCAGCGCCGCCGCCGTCAGCGAGCAGTACAAGGCCGCTGGGCTCCCCAGCACCGGGATCACGGTGACTGCGGCGCAGATCCAGCTGATGAACGCGTTGTCCACGATGCTGATCGCCGCGGTCGCGCTGGTGGTGGCCGGAGTGCTTGCCGCCGTTGCGGTGCTGGCGCTGCGCTACACGGTCCTGGCCGCCCTGGAGGCGGACTTGCCCCAGGTGGCGGTCCTCAAGGCGATCGGCGCCCCCCAGGCGGGCATCCGGCGCCTCTACTCGCTCAAGTACGCGGTCATCGCCTCAACGGGCGGCTGCGCCGGCTACGCGCTGTCCCATCCGCTGGCCTCGTCCCTGCTGGCGCCGACCACCGTGTACCTCGGCACGCCGCCGACGACGGCGGGCGGCGCCGTGGTGCCCGTCCTGGTGGCGGCGGGCTTGGTGGCGGTGGTCGTCGGCTCCGCGTGGTTGGTCCTGCGCCGAATGGGCAGGATCAGTGCCGTTGAGGCGCTGCGCAGCGGGACCAGTGGAGGCGCGGGGCGCCCGCGCCTCCGGTGGAGGCTCTCGCGCGCCCGTCTGCTCGGCCCGCACGCGTGGCTCGGAGTGCGCGAGGCGCTGCGCCCCGCGAACGCCCTCCTGATGGGAGTCCTGGCCCTGTGCGCCTTCACCGCGGTGCTGCCCATGAACGTGTCGACGACCCTCGGCGACCCCCGCAGCGCGACGTACCTGGGGGTGGGCCAGGCGGATCTGAGGGTCGATGTCCGCTCAGGCGCCGCGGACATCGAGGAGATCGCCAACGACTTCGCCGCCGATCCGCGGATCGCGAAGCAAGTCGTCATCATGCGCAAGGATTACACGATGCGCAACAAGGACGGCGCATGGGCGCCAGTGCTCATCGACATCGGGGACCACAGCGCCTTCCCGGTGAACTACATGTCGGGGCGCGCTCCCCTGAACGACCAGGAGATCGCCCTGTCCCACAGCCAGGCGGCCGAGGCGGGCGCCGCCGTCGGCGCGACTGTGACGGTCAAGGGCTCCCAGGGCGAGAGGGATCTCGCGGTCGTCGGGGTGTACCAGGACATCACCAACAACGGGCTCACCGCGAAGGCGGTCTTCGACGACGCCACTCCCGCGCTGTGGCGGCTCATGTACGCGGACGTGGCGGACGGGGAGGACGCGGGGGAGGCCGCGGAGGACCTGGCGCGCGAGCACCCGGGGGCGCAGATCGTCCGGATGGGCGAGTACGCCTCGCAGCTCTTCGGGGCGACCCAGTCGCAAGTGGACGTCCTGGCGGCGATGGCCCTCGCGGTGTCCCTCGGGCTCGCGTTCCTCATCACTGCCCTCTACTCCGTCCTGGTCCTCGCCCGGGAGCGCGGGAGGATCGCTGTTCTGCGGGCCCTCGGCTCGACCGTGCGCTCCATCGCGGGCCAGTACTTCATGCGCTTCGGCCTTGTCGCCGTGATCGGGGTCGCCCTGGGGGTCGTGATGGCGGCGACTGCCGGCGAACGGGCCGTGGGGCTGGTCCTCGCGAACCGCGGGGCCCCCGATCTGCACCTGCTGGCCGACCCATTGCTGATGGGCGTGGTGGTGCCGGCGGCGGTCCTGTGCGCCACCGCCGTGGCAGTGGGGCTCGCGCTCAGGCCCCTGCCCTCCATGACCCTGACCGACACCGACTGAGGAGTGCCAATGACCACCGCGACAAGCCGCAACGCGACCGGGGGCGCGACGCCCGCATTGAGTGCCCGCCGTCTGAACAAGTCCTATGGGACGCCCGTTCTGGCGGGCCTCGACCTGGACATCGCCGACGGGGAGTTCGTCGCCATCATGGGCCCGTCGGGTTCCGGCAAGTCGACCTTGATGCACTGCCTGAGCGGAATGGACCGGCCCGACTCCGGCACGGTCACGGTGCGCGGACGAGAGATCACGGGACTGGAGGAGAAGGAGCTCGCATCGCTGAGGCTGACGGAGTTCGGTTTCGTCTTCCAGCAGGCGCACCTCATGGCGACCCTGAACCTGCTGGACAACATCGTCCTTCCGGGGTTCCTGGCGGAGCTGCGCCCGCGCGACGAGGTCGTGGGGCGCGGACGCGCCCTCATGGAGGAGATGGGTATCGGCGAGTGCGCCTCGAGCGGCGTCACCGAGGTATCGGGAGGGCAGTTGCAGCGCGCGGGCATCTGCAGGGCCCTGATCAACGACCCCGCGGTCCTCTTCGCGGACGAGCCGACGGGGGCGCTCAACCACTCCGCGGCGACCTCCATCCTCGATCTGTTCGGACGGGTCCACGCCTCCGGCGCCACGATGGTGGTCGTCACCCACGACGCGCGCGTCGCGGCACGCGCCGACCGTGTGCTGGTCCTGGTCGATGGCGGGATCGTCGAGGATCTGCGCCTGGGGCCCTACGAGGAGGAGATGGCCCAGGCCCGCCTGGAGACGGTGGCCGCCGCCCTGCACCGCCACTCGGTGTGAGCGCCCCGCGGGGTGCGGCGCGCGAGGGCCCTGCCCGGCGCCCGCCTCGTTCCGCAACGACCGGCCACCATGTGGGGAGGGGTGCCGGAACCCCTCCCGGTGGGCTACAGTCAAGGAAGCGAAAAAGGCGGGCCAAGCAATGGCAGCGCACCGAGGGCCGGGAACGGCCCGGACAACCCCAGGAGTCGCGGCATGAGTGAGAACACACCCTCCGCAGCAGGAGACACCGGTCCCAGCATCGACGAGGTCATCGCCTCGAAGGAGGGCAGGAGCACCCAGCTCAAACGCAAGCTCTCCGGCCGCCACATGCGGATGATCGCCATCGGCGGCGCGATCGGCACCGGCCTGTTCGTCGCCTCGGGCGCCACCGTGTCCAAGGCGGGCCCGGGCGGCGCCCTCGTCTCCTACGCGGCGGTCGGGATCATGGTCCTGCTCCTCATGCAGTCCCTCGGCGAGATGAGCGCCCACCAGCCGATCGCGGGCTCCTTCCAGACCTACGCCACGAAGTTCATCAGCCCCTCCTTCGGTTTCGCGATGGGGTGGAACTTCTGGTTCAACTGGGCGATCACCGTCGCCGCCGACCTGGTGGCCTCGGGCCTGGTCATGTCCTACTGGTTCCCCACCGTGCCCTCGTGGGTGTGGGCAGCGAGCTTCCTGGCGTTCCTCGTCATGCTCAACGCGCTCTCCGCCCGCGTGTACGGCGAGGCGGAGTTCTGGTTCGCGACCATCAAAGTGGTCACCGTCGTCGTCTTCCTGATCGCCGGGGTCGCCATGATCTTCGGCGTGATGGGATCGGCCTCCCCGGGGCTGACGAACTGGACCCTCGAGGACGGCCCCTTCCACAACGGGTTCCTGGGCGTCGTCGCCGTGTTCATGATCGCCGGCTTCTCGTTCCAGGGGACGGAACTGGTGGGCATCGCCGCGGGCGAGTCGGAGAACCCGCACAAGGACGTGCCCAAGTCGATCCGCGCGGTCTTCTGGCGCATCATGATCTTCTACATCGGGGCGATCGCCGTCATCGGCACGCTGCTGCCCTTCACCGACCCGAACCTGCTGGCCGCCAGCGAGACGAACGTCGCCCAGTCCCCCTTCACCCTGGTGTTCGCGCGCCTGGGCGTCGGCGGCGCAGCGGCCATCATGAACGCCGTGATCCTCACCTCCATCCTGTCGGCGGGCAACTCCGGGCTGTACGCGGCCTCGCGGATGCTGCACTCCATGGCCCTAGTGGGGCAGGCGCCCAAGGTGTTCAGCTACGTGAGCCCCCACGGGGTGCCGGTCAACGCCATGGTCGTCACCGCGCTGATGGGAGGGTGCGCGTTCCTGACGGCGCTGGTCGGCGAGGGCGTCGCCTACACATGGCTGGTGAACATCGTCGGCCTGTCCGGGATCGTCATGTGGCTGGGCATCGCCGCGGCGCACTGGCGCTTCCGCCGCGCCTACGTGCGCCAGGGGTACTCCCTGGACGACCTGCCCTACCGCTCGCCCTTCTTCCCGGCGGGGCCGATCCTGGCCTTCTCCATGTGCATCATCATCATGATCGGCCAGGTCTACGAGGCGTTCGTGCAGGGGACGTACATGGAGGTCCTGCCCTCCTACATCGGCCTACCCCTGTTCCTGATCGTCTGGCTGGGGTTCCACCTGGTCAAGCGCGACCGGGTGGTCGCCCTGGACGACATGGACGTCAAGGGCGTGCGCGTCGACGACATGTCGCGCCGTCGTCGCCAGTAGCGCAGGGGCGCCTGGCTGGTTCCTCACAACGCCGCTTCCAGGGCAGCTGTCCGTTGGCGCGGGACGACGGCCTGAGAATGCGCTCCTCGTGGGCCCTCGCGACTGGTGGGGCGCGGATCCCCGGGGCCGCTACGGCTGCGCGCTGGCCCCGTCCGCACCCCGCCGCGGTGGTTGGCGGGAAAGGTGAAGCGCCACCGGGGATGTGGCACAGTGACCGCATGGATTGTTCTCGTACCGTTCGGTTTCTCGCTATTGGTGTTGCCGCACTGATCGGATTGGCCGCATGTTCCCCGCTGACGCCGAAACCCGCGAGCGGGGGAGCGGCCCCAGCCGCCACTCCGGCCGCCAACGGGCGGACGGCCGAGGCGGGCGGCCCCTGCGCCTCCGGATCCATCAGCGTCAACGCCCAGGAGGACGCCTCGTCGGGTGCCGCGACGCGCAAGGTCGACCTGGTCGTCACGAACACGGGCTCCGCGCCGTGCTCCCTCACCGGATACCCGCGCGTCGTGTTCGCGGCCAGCGGGGTCCAGATCGGGCGGCCCGTCGTCGAGTCAAGCAGGGTCGCGGAGGCCACCACGGTCTCCCTGGGCCCCGGGGCGAGCGCGGTGGCCACGCTGCACATCATCGACCCGTCCGCGTTGACGAGCTGCAAGGAGGAGGACTTCACGGAGATCTGGGTGTCGCTCGCCGCCGAGGACGACACCATAGGGGTCGACTTCTCCGGCAAGACCTGCTCGAACACCACTAACGCGAACATCGACCCGTACCAGGCGAGGTGACAGCGGGCCCCACCTCAGCGGTGGCCGTCGCCCGGCGGCGCGCCACAGGGGAGGGGCCTGGTGGCTGGCACCCCGCGGAGACTAGGATGGACACATGGTGAAGAAGCTGCGTATGATGACCGCTGCCCTGGCCTGCGTGGCGCTGGGCGCCTGCGCTCCCGGCGGCACCGCCCAGAGCGGAACCGGTTCGCAGAGCGCGACCGGTGGCGCCTCGGGCACCGCCCAGCCCCCGGCCACGGGAGCGCCCCAGTCCGGAGCGGCCACGGCCTCGCCGTCCCTGCCGCCCCCCGACGTGGAGGGGCTGCCGTGCACGGCCGAGGAGCTCCAGGCGTCCCTGGGGGAGAAGACGACGAACGGCGGGACCACCACGGTCACGATCTCCTTTTGGAACGGCAGCAGCCAGGAGTGCACCATCAGCGGCTTCCCGCAGGTGTCCTTCATGTCGTCGCAGACGAACGAGACCGTGGGCTTGGAGGCAATTCGCGACGGCGAGGACCCGGGGAACATCTTCAAAGTACTCCCCCAGGAGTCGGCGCACGCGATCCTCACGCTCGACGACCCTGCCGCAGCCGGGTGCTCCACTGCTAGCGCGGACCTGGTCACCGTGGTCCTGCCCGGCGACACGGCGCAGGTGACCCTGAGCCACGCGGACCTCAGCGTGTGCTCGGACGCGGCCAGCGCCGTGGTGGGTCCGCTGGAACCGGGGGCCTGAATCGACGCGCGGGAAGCTCCGGCGGCCTCACTCCATCTCGATCGGTCCCGCCAGCAGTGCGCCCTCGGTGTCGAGGCGTTTGATCGCCAGGGAGGCGGTCGCCCCGTCCAAGCGCCCGGCGTTGCGCGCCTCGAGCACCCTGGCGCGGGCGAAGTCGATGCACTCCAGACGCAGGGCGGTCTCGTCCTCGTCGAAGAAGGAGAACTCCTCCTCGGAGGCGGCCTGGAGCATCCGCTCCTCGCGGCGCCCGTAGGACTCGCGGATCGCGTTGACGAGCTCCCCGTCCTCGACGCCGATCCGCTGGGCCATGGAGGGGAGTTCTTCGACGATGTCGCGCATGATCCCTGCCAGCACGCGCGTCTCCTCGTCCAACTCCTCCGCCTCGCGCCGCTGGACGGCTGTGGGGCGCGCATTCGCCCAGCGGACGACGTGGGGGAGCGCGATCCCCTGGACGACCAGTGACAGCAGGGTCACTCCTGCGGTGATGAGGACCACGAGGTCGTGCTCCTCGTAGGCGGTCCCCCCGAAGGACCCGGGGATCGACAGGGCCATCGCCAGGGAGATGGCCCCCCCGGAACCCCGCGACCGTCGACACGAGGCGCCCCCGGATGTTCGTGCGGCGCTCGCGCCGCTGGGGGCGGCGGTCCAGGGCCCGGATGCTGAAGATGATGGCGTGGTGGCCCACGAAGCGCGCGGCCACCATCGCAGAGTAGATGATCGGGATCAGGACGAGGCCGCGGACCAGCTCCTGGTGGGGGAGGCGGCGGACGATGTCGGGCAAGGACAGTCCCACCATGATGAACAGCACGGTGTTCATCAGGTAGGTGAGGACCGATCAGAAGGCGATCCCGACGAGGCGGATGGCGGAGTCGTTGGCGTTCCGGTTGTACCGGGAGTAGACGATGCCGCAGGCGACGACGGCGAGCACGCCGGAGCCGTGGAGCTCCTCGGCGAGGAAATAGGTGGTGAAGGGGACTGCGAGCGCGATCAGGTTCGACAGCATCGCGTCGCTCCGGCTGGCGTTCCATTTCGCCCACAGCAGCACCGTGGCCGCGCCGCAGACAACGCCATTGCCAGGCCCGCCGCCATGATGATCGCCGAGGTGATGGCCACCAGGACGGTTGCCGAGAGGATGATGCCCCGTAGCGCCCGGCGCATGCCGTTGAGCGAGACGGACAGCGCCTCCCAGTACAGCAGGACCGGGAGGAACACAGTGAGGACGACCTCGCTGGGCAGTCCCGCGCCCTCGGCACCCGGCGCGAACGAAACCACTAGGCCAGCGACGATCAGCGTAACGGGACCGATCAAGCGGAAACGGTTGGTGAGCGCCGTCGCCACGATGGCCGCGACGCAGACGATGATGAGCAATTCAAGACTCATGGGGGTGGCTGATCTGCACGGGAATGGGCTGGGGCTGTCGACCTGTATGTCGGCTCCCGAGTGCCCGCCCAGCGGAGGCCGGTGGTGGTGCGAAAGCGCGCGGGGCGCTGGGGCAGGCCGGACCGGGGCTGCCCGCTCCTGGGCGGGCGGTGACGCCAGCACCCCACGGCCTCATTGGCTGTCGGTATTGGGGTCCGTGTCCGTGGGGCCGTCCGTCGGGGTGTTTGCGTCTTCGGAGCCACTGGGGCTCGTGGAACCACCGGGATCGGCGGAACCGCTGCGATCGGCGGGACCACCCGGATCGACGGGACTACCCGGGACCCTGGGCTTGGTGGTTCCTCCCGAGTTCACCGCGTGGATGATCTCTCGCAATCCCCAGGCGAAGATGGCGGCGATGAAGTGGAAGGGCAACCATCTGGCCACGAGCTCCCAGTCGGAACCAACGAGCAAACCGTACAGGATCCGCCCCAACCACCATAGGACCGCCACATCGGAGGCCATGGCCCCCATGATCACCACGGCTTTCCATGCTCCGGCGTGGTCGAGGAACTTCTGGGAGATGGACGCCAGCACCTGGATGAAGGTGAAGAAGCCCATGAATCCGAAGAAGTAGAACAGAACGAGATCCCCGCTCACAGAGAGGAGAAGCCCGATCAGGAATGCCACGTGGAGCAACAGGTAGCGGATGATGAAGGTGAGGATCCCCCGGGGGTCTTTCGCGCGCGCCATGCCACTAGGCTAACGGGTTCGTGCCATGGGGGTGAGCCCGTCAGGGGCCGTCCCGATATGTGGGTGTTCGATTGATCGTCTGGCCCAGTGCTGCGGAACGGCGCCCGTCCTTCGCCGCGAGAACCGCGGGGCCTCGGGATCCCGTGTTCGAGTTCCGGTAACGGCGCCCCGCGGCCGCCGTCGCCACGATGGCCGCGACGCAGACGATGATGAGCAATTCAAGACTCATGGGGGGGCTGATCTGCACGGGAATGGGCTGCGGCTGTCGACTGTATGTCGGCTCCCGAGTGCCCGCCTCGCGGAGGGGCGCAGTGATGCGAAGCGCACGCGGGGAGGGGGATGCGCCGGATGGATGCGGGGCCCGGTTCCGCGGATCCGGGGACGAGGCTGGGGCCGGGTTCCGTGGGACAGGGGGGAGGCTGCCCGGGCCGCAGGGAGTGGACGCGCCTACTCCAGTAGGCGCCGGTATGTTCTGCGCGCTTTCATCGCATGGATGATTTCCTCCGTTTGATCGTCCCAGCGCAGGACAACCAGTTCAAGGAAACGCATGGATTGGTCGAAACCGAGGCGAAACTCCCGCTGGGGATGGTCGTCGTCAAGCGAAGCCGTGAATCGGCACCCGTTCGTCGCCGCGAATACCGCGGCTTCTTCGGAGATCCCTTGTTTCAGTGCCGATGGTCTCAAAATCATGAGATGAAGGCGCGCAGGGCGTCGCGTATCACCGTGGAACGCGTGCCCCCATTCTTATCCGCGTAGCGGTCGATGCCGTCGATCTCGTCATCAGTGAGGCGCACCGAGATGGTCCGCGCGGGTTGGTCTCCACGGCGGGGGCGCCCCCGGCGCCGGAGGGCTTCCACGTCGTAGCCATGCTCGGCCTCCGCGACCCAGTCGTCGATCTGCGCCTCGGAAACGGGGTGTCCGTTCATCGCTCTCACTCTATTATCGTAGTACGAAAATGTGGTGAGGGGAAGTGGGGCCACTGTCGACAGCCGACGGCGCGCTCCCCGCCGGGATCCGCGGACCGGCGGGCGTTGACACCCCTGTGGCGAACGCCCTCCAGGCGCGTGTGCACTGGGATACACTTGCGGGGAATCCATCGGCCTGGGGAAAGGGATGAGAACGTGGGGAAAGCGGAGGAGCGCGCGCAGCTGCACAAGGCGATCTGGAAGATCGCCAATGACCTGCGCGGCAGTGTGGACGGCTGGGACTTCAAGGCCTATGTGCTGGGGTTCTTGTTCTACCGCTTCATATCGGAGAACCTGACGGACTACCTCAATGCCGACGAACGCGCGGCCGCGGACGGCGACCCCGATTTCGACTACGCCCGCCTCGACGACGCCGATGCCGAGTTCGCCCGCGAGGAGATCGTGAGGACGAAGGGCTTCTTCATCCGTCCCTCGGAACTGTTCTGCAATGTGCGGGCCGTGGCGCGCTCCGACGAGAACCTCAACGAGAGGCTCTCCAGGGTGTTCCGGTACATCGAGGGCTCGGCCCAGGGCACGGGGTCGGAGTCGGACCTGCGGGGCCTCTTCGACGACATCGACGTGAACTCCGCGAAACTGGGGAACACGGTGGCCGAGCGCAACGCGAAACTGGTCAAGATCATGGACGCGATCGGCGACCTCGACTTGTCCTACGGGGAGTCGTCCATTGACGCATTCGGCGACGCCTACGAGTACCTGATGACCATGTACGCCTCCAGCGCGGGCAAATCGGGTGGCGAGTTCTTCACCCCGCAGGAGGTCAGCGAGGTCTTGGCGACGATCGCAGCTGACGGGCGCGTCCGTGTTGGCCGCGTCTACGACCCGTGCGCGGGCTCGGGGTCGCTGCTGCTGAAGTTCGCGAAGGTGCTGGGGACGGAGAACGTGGGCGCGTTCTTCGGCCAGGAGATCAACCTCACGACCTACAATCTGTGCCGGATCAACATGTTCCTCCACGACGTGAACTTCTCACATTTCGACATCGCTCTGGGCAACACGCTGACGGCCCCGGCACACTGGGACAACCAGCCCTTCGACGCCATCGTCTCCAACCCCCCGTACTCCACGAAATGGGTCGGCAAGGACGATCCGGCGCTCATCAACGACCCGCGTTTCTCCCCGGCGGGCGTCCTGGCGCCCAAGTCCTACGCGGACCTGGCCTTCACGATGCACATGCTGGACTGGCTGGACGTGGCGGGCACGGCCGCCATCGTCGAGTTCCCGGGCGTGCTCTACCGCGGGGGAGCGGAGGCGAAGATCCGCCGCTACCTGGTGGACAACAACTTCGTGCACGCGGTCATCCAACTGCCGCCGGACTTGTTCTTCGGCACGACGATCGCCACCTGCGTCATCGTGTTGAAGAAGTCCAGGCCGGACTCCCGCGTCCTCTTCGTCGACGCCTCGAAGGAGTTCGTGCGCGAGGGCAACAAGAACCGCTTGGCCGCGCCGAACCGGGAGCGCGTCCTCTCCCTGCTGGCAGCCAGGGCCGACGAGGCGCACGTGGCGTCCTTGGTCTCCCAGCAGGCCATCGCGGACAACGACTACAACCTGTCGGTGTCGAGTTACGTGGAGCCGGAGGACACCCGTGAGGAGGTCGACATCGTCGCCCTCAACGCCGAGATCGTGCAGATCGTCGCCCGCCAGGAGCGGCTGCGCGCCTCCATCGACCAGATCGTCGCCGAACTGGAGACCGACGAAGCGGGGGCCGGCTCTGTGCGGACCAGTCCCGTCGGTTCTGACGCGTCGGGCGCCGCTGCGGTGGGTGCTGGCGACGGCGCTGGGGAGGAGGGGCGATGAGCCGTCTATCCGTGTTGATTCGGGATCTGTGCCCGGACGGGGTGGAGTACAGGCCGCTGGGTGAGGTGGCCGAGTTGCAGCGGGGAAGCGGAATGCCCAAAGCGCTCTTCCGAGAGCAAGGGGTCAAGGCGATTCACTACGGTCACATTTACACAACGTACGGGGTGTATATTCGCGACACCATTGTCGCCGTCGATGCCCATGCGGCAAAGAAACTGACTACCGTGCATCCGGGAGACCTGGTTGTTGCAAATACGAGTGAAAACCTGGAAGATGTTGGGAGCGCGGTTGCGTGGTTAGGTGATGTAGACGCTGTCACCGGAGGGCATGCCACCGTTATCAGGTCGACAATGGACCCACGTTTCCTCTCATACTACTTTCGCACGCCGCAGTTCTATTATGAGAAGCGCAGGTTCGCAAACGGCACGAAAGTCATCGAATTGTCCGCCGCCAAGTTAGCTCGCATACGGATTCCTGTTCCACCGCTTGAAGTGCAACAGGAAATCGTGAGAATATTAGATCAGTTTACGACGCTGGAAGCGGAGCTGGAAGCGGAGCTGGAAGCCCGGCGCAAGCAGTATGACCATTATCGGGATGTCCTTATCCGCTCCGTGTCGTGTGAGAGCGGGAATCGCCGGGTTCAGCTGCGGGATCTTGGGTCCTGGGTTGGTGGTGGAACGCCGTCGAAAGAACGTGCTGAGTTCTGGGAGGGGGGCTGTATGCCATGGGTTACTCCAAAGGATATGGGAAACTCGGTAGTTCGAGACTCGCAGGACCATATTACTGAAACCGCAGTGATGGGCTCGTCGGTCAGATTGGTTGAAGCGCCGTCTTTGGCCGTCGTTGTCCGCTCCAGTATTCTTCAGCGTACGCTTCCCATTGCGGAAGTGGTTGTCGATGCCACCTTCAACCAGGACATGAAGGTTCTTCGAGTGTTTGATGATTACTGCCGCCGGTATGTCTTCCACGTGTTGCAGGCTTCGTCAGATCGTCTGTTAGTGGAGTGCAGGAAGCAGGGGGGATCGGTGAACTCGCTTGTAACGAGTCGTTTTATGAAGACTGAGATTCCGGTCCCTCCTCTTGACCGGCAGAGGCGCATCGCCGACATCCTCGATCGTTTCGATGCGTTGGTCAATGACATTTCGTCCGGCCTGCCCGCGGAGATCGCAGCCCGGCGCAAACAGTACGAGCACTACCGCGATCGTTTGCTGTCATTCCCAGAAAAAGAGGCCTGACCGCGGTGGTGGGCAAACACATCGAGCTCTTCCTGGTCGACGGGGAGGCAGGCGGCATTACAACGGCAAACGTGTCCGGGTGGACCGGGCACATCCTGGTTGGCCCCCGCACTGAACTCGCGCGCCTGCTTGGTCGTAAGGAAGCGTCGCGCAATGGCGTTTACCTGCTGCTCGGCGACAATCCCGAGTGCGTCGACGGTGTGCGCTGCTACATCGGTAGAACGGAGGATTTCAGCAGGCGCTTCCGCGACCACGACCGTCAGAAGGACTGGTGGGACCGGGCCGTCCTGGTCTCCTCGCGGGAAGACGCCTTCAACGAAGGGCACTGGGGCTACCTGGAGGCGCGCATGGTCGAGGTCGCCATGCGCGCGAAACGGGCAACCCTCAAGGACAACTCCCAGATCCCGCAGGCGCGAAAACTCTCGGAGGCCCAGCAATCCGACGCGGAGGCATTCTTCACCCAGATGCGCTCGATTCTGCCTGTCCTGGGGGTCCAGGTGTTCCGTGAGACCCAGCCCCTGCCTCGCGAGGAGGAGAGTACCACGGCGGAGGACAGTCCTGTTTTCTGTTACGTGCTTTCGAAGCGGGGAATCGATGCCCGCGCCCGGGTGATCGGCGGCGAATTCGTCGTCCTCCAAGGTTCGCGCGTTACGCCTGAGGTCACCAGTCCGCAGCGCTACCAGCGGATCCACGCGCTCCACTCCCAGCTGGTCGCCGACGGCACCATACGGGTCGAGGGGGATCATGGGGTACTCACGCGCGACGTCAGCTGCTCCAGTCCCTCAGCAGCCGCCTCACTGGTCGTGGGCCACTTCAGAAACGGGCGAAAGAGCTGGAAATGGGACGACCACGACCAGGAGAAGACCTACGCTCAATGGGAGGAGCGCGGCCTCGGGGACTGATCGCCGGTTCCGAGATCGGTGACGGTGCGGCAACGCCGTGACGAGGAGTCCGGAAAACAGTAGGGGACGCGTGACGATCACGCGCCCCCTACTACGTCTGGAGGACTCAGTCCTTCAGACCACCAGAACCGGGTTCTTGCTGTAATATTCGCGAATCGCGTCCTTCGTGATCACGGTGGTCGACGGCTCCGAAGGCGGGAGGTCGCCACGCGCGTCCTTCCACGGCGCTTCGCTGTGCGTGCGCTCGGAGAGCTCGGCGCCCGAATAGGTGCCGAAGGCGGCGCACACCTCCGCGATGAGGGATTCCTCCTCGGTGCTCAAAGCGCCCTCGGCGAGCGCGCCATCCAGTTCGCCGGGCCGGATGAGGAACTTCCCGGCGTGGAGTGCGAAGAGTTCGGGCGCCACAGGGCCCCCGCGCCACGCGCGGAAGTCCTCGGGGAACAATGGCTGACCCGTGCGCACGAGGTGCTCCGCCTGTGCGTAATACGCGAGTTTCTGCAACTTCATCGTCGTGACGGTACCGGTCTCGGCCAAAATGCGCGCTGCGACATCAACAATGCGTGCCATGGTCTCCTCCTCTCGAAGTCACAGTACACTGTACGGCATGAAGGGAGAGACTCGGGCACCTGTCAGTAGGACACGTGCCACGAAATTTGGAAAACGCCTGCGTGAAGATCCGGACGACCGCGAGGCGCTGGGTGTCGCCCAGCAGTGGCGGGTGCAGCACTTCCCCGCGACGGGGGTGTGTTTCGGGGAGGTCGTCGAGTGTGCTGAGCAGTTCGAGAACGCGGTAGCTGTCTACAGGCTGAAGCGAATGGCTTCAATCATTAAGAAACTGCAACGTCCGGAGCGGAAGTTCGAGCTCGGCGCCCTTGATGACATCGGTGGCTGTCGGCTGATTGTTGAGACGGTAGACGATGTTTACGCGGCCGCCAAGTGGTTGAATGACCGCCTGGAAATAAAGGCGATCAAGGACTACGTCGAAAAGCCGCAGAATAGTGGGTACCGTTCCTACCATGCAATTTACAAGGTTCCTGTGAACGCGGTTGTGTATCGTATCGAGGTTCAGATACGCACACGGCTACAGCACCTATGGGCAACGGCGGTGGAGGCTGTTGGAGAGATATACAACATAGAGTACAAAAGTCCGCACGTTCGTAAGGGGCTGCGTGGCGAGGAGGCGTTGCACGACAGTTTTTTGCGTCTGGCCTCACGGTTGTTCGCGGACGAGGAGGGAACTGCGGCAGTACCGGGTACTCCGGAATCGTCGGATGGAGTGCGTAACGAGTTGCGCATGCTGTCCGAACGAACCTCGCTGCTTGCCGATCTGAAGGTGGCGAGGAACGGGGTTTCGGTCGTTTGTTCAAACGCGGACGCGGAGAATTACTTCCTTCTGTGCTTGGTGCGAGAGCTTCAGTTCTTCGATATTGTGGGATACTCGCATTTCGAGGATGCCGTTGACGAGTATTTTAAGATAGAAAACCCCGAGCTGTTCGGAGAGCAAGTTCAGGTGGGTAGTGAGGTTTCAGCGGTGGAACCCGGTTTTGATAACGTTGTGCTTGTCCGCGCACAGAGTGCTGAGCAGGTGAGTGACAGTTACTTGAACTACACTTTGGGAGTCGGCCAGTTCGTCGACCACGTCGAACGGTTGATCGGGGGTTGAGCCGGGACGTGACATGATCGCGCGTCTGTCGTCCATGCTACGTCATCACAGGCTACGCCAATGCGCGCGATGTCCGGTGGCCCGTCACCGTTGGGCGCCGCAGGGGAAGCGGACGCAGACGCGCCCGCCCGGGGCTACCATCGTTCCAGTCGAACCACACCAGCAGAAAGGTCCCCGGATGGCCGCCGAAGCCCACCACCCGATCATCGAGCCCATCGTCCTCACCGACGACGCCACCGTGGTGGGCCTCTACGAGCCCGCGCCCCGTGAGGGCGGCGCGCACCAAAGCGAAGCCGAACTGGAGGCGGCCCTCATCCGGCAACTGAGGGCGCAGGCCTACGAGTACGTGCGGATCACCGACGAAGCGGCACTCACCGCGAACCTGCGGGCCCGCCTCGAGGACCTCAACGACTACCGGTTCAGCGATGACGAATGGAAGCGGTTCTTCGAGGCGTCCATCCGGACCCCGGGCGATGGCGTCATCGAGAAGGCGCGGCGCATCCAGGAGGACCATGTCCAGAGCCTGATCCGTGACAACGGTGAGACGAAGAACATCTACCTTATTGACAAGCAGAACGTGCACCGCAACTCGTTGCAGGTCATCAACCAGTACGAGGCCACGACCGCCTCGCGCTCGAACCGCTACGACGTGACGATCCTGGTCAACGGGCTGCCCCTGGTCCACATCGAACTCAAACGGCGCGGAGTCGCCATCCGCGACGCCTTCAACCAGATCAGCCGCTACCAGCGCGACTCCTTCTGGGCGGGGGCAGGACTCTTCGGCTACGTGCAGGTCTTCGTCATCTCGAACGGCACCCACACCAAGTACTACTCCAACACCGTGCGCCTGTCCCAGATCACTGAGAACCAGTCGGGCAGGCGCGAGGTCAAGGCCGCCGCCTCCAAGTCCTTCGAGTTCACATCGTGGTGGTCCGACGCCGCCAATAACCCGATCACCGACCTCGTGGACTTCACGAGGACGTTCTTCGCCAAGCACACGCTGCTGGCGGTGCTCACCCGCTACTGCGTCCTCACCGTCGAGGACCAGCTCATGGTCATGCGGCCCTACCAGATCGCTGCCACGGAGGCGATCCTGCGGCGGATCAACTCGGCGACCCTCAACAAGCAGACGGGTAGGCTTGCGGCCGGGGGGTACATCTGGCACACAACCGGATCGGGCAAGACCCTCACGTCGTTCAAGACCGCGAAACTAGCGGCGGGCATGGAGGGCATCGACAAGGTCCTCTTCGTCGTCGACCGCAAGGACCTGGACCACCAGACCATCAAGGAGTACAATCGGTTCGCCGCGGGCACTGTCTCCGCGAACCAATCGACCTGCCAACTCGCCGGGCAGATCAACGACCCCAGCGTCCGCATCATCGTCACCACGATCCAGAAGCTCTCCAACTTCGTGTCCAGCACCGCCAACCGGGGCCACACGATCTACGGCGGCCACGTCGTCATCATTTTCGACGAATGCCACCGCAGCCAGTTCGGGGACATGCACGCCGCGATCACCAAGGCGTTCCGCAACTACCACCTCTTCGGTTTCACGGGCACTCCCATTTTCGCTCAGAACGCCTCGAGCGGCGGGAAGGCCAACCTGCGGACCACCGCCCAGGCGTTCGGCGACCAGCTGCACTCCTACACCATCGCAGACGCCATCCGCGACAACAATGTCCTGCCCTTCCGGATCGACTACGTCAACAGCTTCTCCGTGGCCCCGCACGTGGACGCGAAACTGGTGGCGGGCATCGACACGGAGACCGCGTTCATGGACCCCCGGCACATCAGCCAGGTCGTGACCTACATCCGCGAGCACTTCGACCAGAAGACCCTCCGACACTCCTCCTACACTTTGAGCGATCGCAGGGTGCGGGGCTTCAACTCCCTGTTCGCCACCGCCTCCATCAAAGCGGCGCGCGCCTACTACCAGGAGTTCGCCCGCCAGCAGCGCGGCCTGCCGCAGGCCCAGCGCCTCAGCGTTGGCATCATCTACTCCTACGCGCCGAACGCCGAGGCGCCCGACGCCGGCGGCTTCCTCTCTGAGGAGGGGATGGACCCCTCGGCCCTCACTCATGACGACCGCGCTTTTCTGGACATGGCGATCAGGGACTACAACCGGCAGTTCGACACGAACTTTGACTCTTCCGCCCAGGGTTTCGAGGGGTACTACGCGGATATCTCGCGGCGCCTGTCCTCCAAGCAGATCGACTTGGTCATCGTGGTGGACATGTTCCTCACAGGTTTCGACTCCAAGTCGCTCAACACCCTCTGGGTGGACAAGAACCTGCGCAGCCACGGGTTGATCCAGGCGTTCTCGCGCACCAACCGCATCCTCAACTCCGTGAAGACCTACGGGAACATCGTGTGTTTCAGGAACCTGGAGCAGGAGACCGAGGACGCCATCGCCCTCTTCGGCAACAAGGAGGCGCGCGGGCAGGTGCTGCTCAAGTCCTACCAGGAGTACCTTGACGCTCACGCCGAGGCCGTGGCGCGGTTGCTCCTTGAGTTCCCCCTGCCGCTGGGACTCATCGCGTCCGAAGACGCGCAGCGGGAATTCGTTGTGCTCTTCGGTAAAATCCTCCGCCTGCGCAACATCCTCGCGTCCTTCGATGACTTCGCTGCCGACGACCCCATCTCCGCGCGCGACATCGAGGACTACCGCAGCGCCTATCTGGACCTTTACCAGGAGATGCGCCAGCACGCCGCCGTCGACAAGGAACCCATCAACGCGGACCTCGTCTTCGAGATCGAGTTGGTCAAACAGGTTGAGGTGAACGTCGACTACGTCCTGATGCTGGTTGAGCAGCACCGTGCCAGCAGGGGGGACGGCGACGATGTGGAGATCCCCGTCGAGATCACGCGCGCCCTGAAATCCAGCCCTTCACTGCGTGACAAGCGCGATCTCATAGAGGACTTCTACAGGCGCGTGTCGTTGAGCGGGGACGTGTCAACCGAGTTCGCGCGCTACGTCGCCGAGCGCCGCGAGGCCGAACTGGAGGGGATCATCGAACGCGAGAACCTGCGCGAGAACGCCAGCGAGTTCGCCCACCGCGCACTGGCGGAGGGGTTCGTCTCCGAGGAGGGGACCGGTTTGTCGAGCATCCTGCCCCCTATGTCGCGCTTCGCCCGGGGTGGTGGCCGCGCCGAGAAGAAGGCCAGGGTACTCGATGCCCTGCGCGCCTGGGTGTCACGGTTCATGAACCTGGGCGGGCGGTGACGCCAGCGCCCCACGGCCTCACCGGTCGTCGGCCTTGGGGTTCGTGTCCGTGGGGCTGACCGTCGGGGCGTCTGCGTCTTCGGAACCGCTTGGGCTCGCGGAACCATCCGGATCGGTGGGACCACCGGGATCTGCGGGACCACCCGGATCGACGGAAGCACGCTGATCGGTGGGACGACTCGGAATGATGGGACCACTCGGGTTCCTGGGCTCGGCGGTTCCTCCCGAGCTCACCGCGTGGATGATCTCTCGCAGCCCCCAGGCCGCGAACGCGGCGCCGAAGTGGAAGGGCAGCCAGTTGGCCACGAGGTCCCAATCGGAGTGGTTGGGGGACAGGCCCCTCAGCATCCAGCCGAAGTACCATAGGATCGGCACATCCGTGGCGATCGCGCAAAGGATCGCCACGAGTTTCAATACACCGCCGTGGTCGAGGAACTTGCGGGAGATGGACGCTAGCACCTGGATGAAGGTGAAGAAGCCCATGAAGCCGAAGAAGTAGTACAGAGCGAGGTCGGCTCTCGCGGAGAGGAAAAGCCCGAGCAGGAACACCACGTGGAGCACGAGGTAGCGGAAGATGAAGGTGAGGATACCCCGGGGATCTTTCATACGCGCCATGCCACTAGGCTAACGGGTTCCAGCCACGGGGGTGAGCCCCTAACAGCACTGTTCTGCCGTTGGCCCCGGGTCCGGGCCGACGCCGGGGACGGGCTTGCCGCTGCGCTCATGCCCCACGGCGCACAGTGCCTTCCTCGGGATCGAGGCGGTCAGCGCACCGTCAATCGAGCGCGCGGTCCTGGTGGACCGCACTCGCCAGGATGGCGGCGATGTCGGCGCGGACCACCAACGAGCGGTCCGCGATCTCCTGCGGAGCGCAGGCATCGAGGGCCACCGTCGCGTAGCGCGCCTCCGGGTTCTCCAGTGTGCGCCGCCAGAACGGGTACTTGATGATCCCGGGGGTGTTCGCCCCCACTCCGAGCTCGAGGTGGAGGACGCGCCCGCGCTCATGGGAGGCGCAGAAGTCCGCGTAGCGGCGCGCGGCCGCCTCCCAGCCGTCGTCCTGGACGAAACGCCCGTCAACGCGCAGGTTCGTCGTCATCGGGCCCGAGCAGCGGGGGCAGCGGGGGAGCAGCGGGGAGGGCACGCGCATCGCGTGCTCGGCGGCGAGCATCGCCTCCACCGCCCCGCGGTTGTCGTAGGTGGCGTTGTGGCACGGGGTGGCGCATTGGAAGAGCCCGTAGTCGCCCTGCGTGTAGAAGAGGTGCTCCTTGGGGAAGCCCGCCATTTGGAAACGGTGGTCGACGTTGGTGGTCACGACGAAGAAGTCGCGGTCCCGCACCAGGTCGAAAAGGTCGCGGTACACGTGGCCCGCGGTGGCCTCGTAGCGCAGCAGGGAGATCATCCGGGCCCAGAACGCCCACCGTTCCTCGGGGGTCGGGAAGGGGTAGAAGCCGCCCGAGTACGCGTCTGTGATGCCACGGGCCTCCATGAAGTCGGCGAAGCGCTCCTCGAAGACCGGGCCCGCGTGGGCGTCGCCGTCCGCGATGGACAGGCCCGCGCCCGCGCCGATGACGATGGCGTCGGCCCACTCCGCCAGCGAGGACAGAGCGGCGCCAGCCCCGCCTCCGTCCGCGCTCACGGTCCCCGGTCGCGCTCGCTGCCCCAGTCCGTTCGCGCTCACAGTCCCAGTTCCCTCCGGTAGAGTCCCTCGTCGCGCGCACCGAACACGTCGAAGACCACGCGCACGCGGGAGGCGCCGGGCGCGGCGGAGTCCAAGAACGCGGCGGTCGTGGACACTGCGATGCGGGCGGCCTGGTCCTGCGGAAACCCGAAGACCCCGGTGGACACGCAGCACAGCGCCACCGTCCGCAGGCCGTGGGAGGCGGCCAGGCCGAGGCAGGACCGGTACGACGAGGCGAGGGCCGCGCGGTGCGCGTCGGTGAGCCGCCCGGAGACGATGGGCCCCACCGTGTGCAGGACGTGGCGGGCGGGCAAGTGGAAGCCCGGGGTGATCTCAGCCTCCCCCGTGGGCTCCGGGCCGAGTCCGGCCGCCCGCCGCTGGGCCATGATGGTCGCGCACGCCTCCCGCAGCTGGAGCCCGGCGGCGGAGTGGATCGCGTTGTCGATGCAGGCGTGGCCCGGGACCCTGCACCCCAACAGGGCGGAGTTCGCGGCGTTGACGATGGCGTCGACTGCCAGGCGGGTGATGTCCCCGCGCCACAGGGCCATCCGCGGATGGATGGGGGAGACATCGGCGTTTTCCCACGAGGCGGTTCCCCGTGCCCGTGCCTCCGCGTCGAGGATGGCGCCCTCCACCTCGAGGTACTCCGGGTCGAGGGGGCCGGGTTCACGGGTGTTCATCAGGGCGCGGAGCAGGGCGCGCTGGGCTCCGGGGTCCAGGTCGGCCGGGGGCTCGGTGCCCTCCTCGGAGCAGAGGATCTCGACGGCGCGGCGCACGAGGCGGGAGCGCGCAGCGCTGTCCGCTTTCCCGGTCCCGGTTGCGGGGGTCGTCATGGGCGCGCCTTTCGTCGGATACGTGTCTCAACGGCGCCCGGGCGCCCAGTATTCCGAGGATCCCGTGTTCCGCCGGTTCCCGGGGCGCGGGGGTGTCCGGGGACCCCAGCCCCGCCAACACGAACTCCCGGGGCCGGTTCCCGGGGCGCGGGGGGGTCCGAGTGTCGGGGTGTCGGGCGCCGCATTCCACGGGTTCCCGGCACCGCGTTCTCGGAGGCGCCGTGGCGCGGGGGTTCTGCTCATCCCCGCGCATTTCTCGGCTCCGCGTTCTCGGAGGCGCCCAGCCGGGGGCGCGGGTGGACCGCTCGTTCTGTCCCCGGGTGGGTGGTTCTTTCCGCCCCCGGGCGCGGTGCACGTTCTGTCCCACCCGGGGCGGGCCGCCTCGATCGTCTCGGGCGAAGGGCGGTGGGCTGTGTTCTTCCCGGGCGGGGGTATAGACGATGTCTATGGCCTCCTGGGGGGAATACCGATGCCGACGCGGGCCCGGCCCCCGGGTCCGGAATGCGGGTGCGGGGTCCGTGGCGCGGGCGGGCCGCTCGTTCTGTCCCACCCGGGGCGGGTTGAGTCCGGGTAGCGGGCGCGGGGATGCCGGGTGTTGGGGTGCTGCCCGCTACTCTGCCCCGAGGCTCCGTGTGATTTCCTCGATGAGCTGGGCCATCGGGCAATCGTCCCGCCAGTACGCCCGGTACCGCATTACGACGGGGTTGCCGTCGGGGCCCACGAGGTCGTGCCCGACCAAGTCCTGGCGCGTCACCTTCGACTCCGGCAGGATCGCGCTGCCCAGGCCCAGGGCCACCCGGTCCTCCAGTTCCCGGTACGAGGCGGCCCGATCGGGGTGCTCCTTGAGGGGGAGCCCTGCGGACCGGAAGAACGCCTCGGTGAAAACGGAGAGCCCGCACATGGGCGCCATGAGGATGAACGTGCGCGCGGACGCCTCGGCGGCAGTGACGGGCCCGGCGCCCGAATGCGGCTGGCCGGGGGAGTCGACCAGCCGCATCGCCTCCGATCCGATCTCGCGTTTCCGGTAGCGCGTAGCGGGCAGCACAGCGGGCACGAGGGCGGCGTCAATGCCCCCGGTCTCGAGTTGGAACTGCAGATCCAACAGGTCGTACTCGCTCAGCGCCAGGGAATCGGCGCTGAGACGGGAGTGGGCGCGGGCGGCGCGCCGCAGCTCCTCGATGAGGGAGCACGGGACGAGGGCGGACGCGCCGATCGCCAGGTGGACGGGAACGGCCTTCCCCTTCCTCGATGCGGCGGCGACCCGGTCGGCAGCGGCGGCAGCGTCCTCGATAAGGCCGATCACGGCCTCCCCGAAGGGAGTCAGGGCTACCCCCTGCGCCGACCGCTCGAACAACGGATGGCCCATGAAGCCCTCGATCCTGCGCACGGCGGCCGACACGGACGGTTGTGTCAGACCGCACTCCCGGGCCGCCCCCGAGAACGACCCGCAACGGTGGACGGCGGCCGCGCAGCGCAAGCCCTCCAATGATAAACGATCATTCATACCAATCAGTATAGGAAGGTGCGGTCGGGGTGCCCGGGGTGCCCAGGGCACGCGGTCATGGAGGTGGGAGGTGCGTCATGCTTTCGTCAAAGGTGTTGATTCTCCTCATGGATTCTAAGTAAGGTGACAGAAACGCAACAAAGTTGTTAAATGTGTGAAAAGGTACGGGACCGGGTTCCTGTACCCGCCCCGGAAGGAGTGTCATCGCCATGTCAGACGACACCGAGGCCAAGAGCCCTGTGCTCCCCGGCCAGCGCTCCATGTGGTGGCCGAAGTGGGACTCGTACATCGCTTGGGCGCCCCTCGAAATGGGCTACCGCGCCCTGTGGAACTGTGCGCAGAGCCTGGAGCCCCAGGAGAGGACGTGGGTGAGGCGCCAGCCCACCATCTTCCAGCGCGGGGCCCTGGTCGAGCGGATCCTGCTGCACTCCCTGTTCGACGAGGCGCGCGCCGACGGCCGCATCACGTCGAAGAGGGGCATCGCGGAAGTCGGGGACGGCGCGCCCATGGCCTCCGCCATGTTCACCGTGCCCGGTTGGCACGCTGCCGCCAGTTACTGCCAAGCGCTGGTGTGCGTCGCCATCAGCGACAAGCGGGTCGGAGTGGACTGCGATGTGCTCGCCGCCGCCGAGCGCATCGCCCTGCTTCCCAGTATCTTCACAGTCGCCGAGCGGATGCACCTCAATGAGCACCCGGGGGACGTCGTCAACCTGTGGACGGCCAAGGAATCGCTACTGAAACTGAAGCGCGCGCGCATCGACATCGACCCGGCCGATCCTGCCTACGACGTCATCAATCCCCGGGGCGCCCGCATCATCAGCTGGAACCCCACTCCGCGGACTGTCGCCTCTCTCAGTGTCGAGGACGGCGTGGACGAGGCGCCGATCCCCCTGGTCCTGCCCGGGGCGTAGTCCGCGCCGGGGTGCCGCGAGAACGCGGGCGGCCCCGCTGGAACAGCGGGGCCGCCCGGCAGGTCCGGTCCGGGATCACTCGTCGGCGGCGCTGGGGTGCGTCATGTCGGCGGGCACCACCCACGCGTCGAACTGCTCCTCCGTCAGGAAGCCCAGTTCCAGGGCGGACTCGCGCAGCGACAGGCCCTTGTGGTGCGCGTTCTTCGCGATCTTCGAGGCCTTGTCGTAGCCGATGTGGCGGTTCAGCGCCGTCACCTGCATGAGGTTGATATCCAGGTTGTGCTGGATCCTCTCGCGGTTCGGCTCGATCCCGTAGGCGCAGTGCGTGTCGAAGGACACGCAGGCGTCTCCGAGCAGGCGGATCGACTCCAGGACGTTCCACGCCATCACAGGTTTGAACACGTTGAGTTGGAAGTTGCCCTGCGAGCCCGCGAAGCCGACGGTCGCGTCGTTGCCGAACACCTGGGTGGCGACCATGGTCATTGCCTCGCACTGGGTGGGGTTGACCTTGCCGGGCATGATGGAGGAGCCGGGCTCGTTCTCCGGGATCAGCAGTTCGCCGATACCGTTGCGCGGGCCCGAGGCGTACCAGCGCACGTCGTTCGCGATCTTCATGAGCGCGTCGGCCAGGACCCGCAGCGCGCCGGACACCAGGACCAGGGCGTCGTGGGCGCCCAGTGCGGCGAAGAGGTTGTCGGCCTGCTTGAAGGCGATCCCGGTCTCCTCCGAGATCTTCTCGGCCGTCAGCTCGCCGAACTTCGGGTGCGCGTTCAGGCCGGTGCCCACCGCGGTGCCGCCGATGGCCAGTTCGCGGGCGCGCGAGTCCGCGTACTCGATGCCGTCCAGGGCGAAGTCGATCTGCGCGACCCACCCGGAGATGACCTGGCCCAAGCGGATCGGCGTCGCGTCCTGCAGGTGGGTGCGGCCCACCATGATGACGTCCTCGAACTCCTTCGCCTTCCCGTCCAGGGTGTCGCGCAGTTGGCGCACGCGCGGGTACATGTCGTGCAGCTCGGAGACCACGGCGATGTGCATGGCGGTGGGGAAGGTGTCGTTCGAGGACTGGCCGCGGTTCACGTGGTCGTTGGGGTGGACCGGCTTCTTGGAGCCCAGCGCGCCGCCCGCCAATTCGATGGCCCGGTTGGAGATGACCTCGTTGGCGTTCATGTTCGACTGGGTGCCCGAGCCGGTCTGGAAGACGACCAGGGGGAAGTGGTCGTCCAGCTTGCCGGAGATCACCTCGTCGCCCGCGCGGGCGATCAGGTCGGCGATATCGCGGGGCAGTTCGCCCAGCTCAGCGTTCGCCAGGGCTGCGGACTTCTTGAGGATGCCGAGGGCACGCACCATGGGACGGCCCCACACGAAGGTGTTGCGGCCGATGTCGAAGTTGTGGAGGGACCGTTCGGTCTGCGCTCCCCAGTAGCGGTCGTTGGCGACCTCCACGGTCCCCATGGAATCGGATTCGGTGCGTGTGTTGTCGGCCATATTCGGCTCCTTCGCATCAGGCGATCATAACGGTCCCAGGATACCCGTTTCCCGCAGTCGCCCCGGGGGCCTCCCGTCCTAGCGCCGCTGGCTGAGATGCGCGGGCGGCCGGGCCCTCGTCGGCCCGCCCTCCGTCCGGTGGGCGCCCGCGCTCCTCGGGCGCAGGGCTCAGGCCCCCTCGCCGAGCAGCGGGCCGGGCGGCCTGCGCAGCCCCGGGTGGGCCCACGCCGCCGCGCACGAGGCGCCGACCAAAACCAGGGCGAGGGCGAACGGGGCCAGCGGCTGCCACCCGTACAGCGCGGTGGCGCTCACCGGCGCGAAGATCCACGTGATCGCGCCCGTCGCGGAAACGAGGCCGGCGACGCCCCCCTGCTCGTCGTCGCGCACCGCCAACGAGGCGCCCGCGGTGAAACCCGTCGACGTCAGTCCCGTCGCCACCCCCATGAAAAGCATCGCAACAGCCAGGGCCACCAGTGCGGACGCCGCTGTGAGGACCGCGACGGCGGCGACGCCCACACTGACCCCGGTGCGCAGCAGGCGCCGCGGCGGCCACTGGAGGCGCGGGACGACGAGGAGCTGGGCGGTCATCGCGCCCGCCGCGCTGAGCAGGAGCATGAGCCCTGTGAGCGAGACAGCGCGGTCGGGGGCGGCCCCCACCCGGTCCTGGATGAGGAACCCCATGAGGATCTGGGTGACGCCCGCCGCGAAGTACAGGCCGATCACGCCCAGCACCCACGGCACGATGCGCGGATCCGTCCACGACACCCTCGGCGGCAGGGGACGGGCCGGGCGAGGGGCGCGGGAGGGGAGCGGGAGAGCCCGGGCGCCCGCGGAAGGACTCCCGCAGCCGGTGGCGCCTGACTCCGGCGGGGCGCCCGGGGACGGCGTCCCCTGGTCCGCACCGGCGCCGTCGCGGGGCACGCCCGCCCACGCGATCACCAGGGCGACCACGACGAACCACGGCGTCGCGTGGACGGGGGCGAATATCCACCACGCGCCCAGCAGACTGGAGACCACAGAGCCGATCATCACCGACATGTTGATCGCGCCCGAGAACGCCGACGCCCCGCGCACACGGGACGCCTCGTCGTGCGTGACCTCGGCGACCAGGGCCTGGCCGGTCGGGGGGATCGCCGCGACCGACGCCCCGAAGAAGGGCCCCCGCGCTGCCATGATCGCTCCTGCCGCCCAGGCCGCACCGATGCCGCCCCCCGCGCGCAGCCACACCGCTGTGGAGAACAGGGCGCCCGCGACGAGGGCCAGGAAGAGGGCGCACAGCAGGACGCGCCTGCGGCCCCACGCGATGGAGCGCCGCCCCCAGAACTGGCTGAGCAGCGCCACAGCCAGCGCCGCCAACGACACGGCCGCCCCCACGATCCACTCCGGCAGGTCCAGCGCCCGCGACAAAGGTGCGATCGACACGTTGAGCATGTTCTGCGCCGTGTACGTGAACAGAGCGACGGCCACCAGGACGCGCAGTGTGGGATCGGCCAGGACGGGCGAGCGCGACCGGGAGGAGGGGTGATCAGGATGGGGCACACCTCATTCTAGGCCCCGCCCCCGCTGCTATCCGTGCTGGTGGGGGGCGCGGGCGTTCCCATCCGCTCCGTGGTGCCAGGGTGCCCCGTAGCCACTCGCGCCCCGAACGGCAGCAGGTGCCGCCTCTCAGACCGTCCCGGCCGCGGCGCGCCGCCCTCCACTGTCCGGCGGGGGAGGGGCCCCCTTACACCGGGGGCGCGGCGCGTGTTAGGGTCGGCCACCGTGAACCCCGTGAAGAGAACGATCCTGCTCGCCCAGGCGGCCTGGGCCGCCAAAACCGTGCGGCTCGCGCCCGAACCCGAGGGGGAGCGCTCCGGCATCGCGCGCGAGCGACTGGGCGCCACCCTGTCCGAGTATCTGCGCCTGGTCGCGGTGGGCGACTCCCTGGTGGCCGGATCGGGCGCCTCCAGCCAGGCCACCGCCCTCACCCCCCGCATCGCCGACCGGGTCGCGGCGGCGACCGGGGCGCCCGTCATCTGGGAGACGCACGCGCGTCTGGGCTCCACGATGCGCAGGGTCCGCCACCGCTTCCTCGACGAGGTCGAGGGGAGGCCGGACATCCTCTTCGTCTGCGCGGGCAGCAACGACATCATGGCGCGGCGCACGCGGGCCGAGTGGGCCGACGACCTCGAGGCGGTGCTCGGCCGGAGCCTGGAGATGGCCGCGCACGTCGTGCTGTGCAGCGCCGGCCAGCCGCACAACTCGCCGCGGCTGCCCGCGATGCTGCGCAGGGAGCTCGCCAAGCGCATCGACGCCCAGACCGCGGACTCGAAGAGCATCTGCGCGCGCCTGGGAGTCGACTACGCGGATGTCGCCCACGCCGACCTGGTCGAGGGGTTCTGGGCCTCCGACGGCTTCCACCCCTCGGAGGCCGGGTACGAGCAGGCCGCGGGCATGGTCGTCGGCGCGATGGGCTTCCTCCCCCAGCTGCGGCGCTGAGCGGCGCGCGCCCTCGTCCCCGCGCCCCGCGCCTATATGTCTGCGCGCCCGCGTCCCGCGCGCCGGGTGGGCGCTTCCCCGCGCTCCCGGGCCCTCACCTCCGGGCGCGGACCCAGGTGGTCACCCTCCAGCGCGAACCGCCCGACGGCTCGCGCCACTGGGCGTCCGACCGTTCCTCATCGCGGTCCCACGTGGACGTGTCGATGCCGGGGGCGTAGACGACGGGGCCGTCGTGGCCGGCGGTGGCGTCGCAGTCGATGTCCGTCACCACCAGCTCATCGACCAGGGGCATCGCCTGCTCGTAAACGCTGGCCCCGCCCACGATCCAGATCGTGGCCGCGCCGCTGGCCTCCGCGTGGGACCGGGCGCGCTCGAGCGCCTCGTCCAGGGAGTGCACCAGGTCCGCGCCGTCGGCGCGGTACTCGCGCGAGCCGGTGATCACGATATTGGCGCGCCCCGGCAGGGGCCCTCCGAGCGCCTCCCAGGAATGGCGGCCCATGATGATCGGGCAGCCCATCGTGGCGGCCTTGAAGTGCGCGAAGTCGGCCGGGACGTGCCACAGCATGCCGCCCCCGCTCCCCAGGACGCCACCCCGGTCCTGCGCCCAAATGGATGCGGTAGTAGTCATACGGCCACCGGCGCCTTGATCGTGGGGTGGTGCTGGTAGCCCTCGACGGACACGTCGTCGAAGGAGTAGTCGAACATCGACGGCGCCTTCGCCAGGTCCAGGCGGGGGAAGGGGTAGGGCTCGCGGGACAGCTGCTCGGCCACCTGCTCGGTGTGGTTCGAGTAAATGTGGCAGTCGCCGCCCGTCCAGATGAAGTCGCCGACCTGGAGGCCCGCCTGCTGGGCGAACATGTGGGTGAGCAGAGAGTACGAGGCGATGTTGAAGGGGACGCCCAGGAACAGGTCCGCGCTGCGCTGGTACAGCTGCAGGGAGAGCCGGCCGTGGGCGGCGTAGAGCTGGAAGAAGGCGTGGCAGGGCTCCAGCGCCATCTGCGGCAGGTCGCCGACGTTCCACGCCGACACCACCATGCGCCGGGAGTCCGGGTCCGTGCGGAGCGTCTCCAGGACGTTCGAGATCTGATCGATGCGCGTGCCCCCGCCCGCGTTCCACGAGCGCCACTGCACGCCGTACACCGGGCCGAGCTCGCCGTCCTCGTCGGCCCACTCGTTCCAGATGCGGATCCCGTGCTCCTGCAGCCACCCGACGTTCGAGGATCCCGACAGGAACCACAGCAGCTCCCCGACCACGGACTTGAGGTGGACGCGCTTGGTGGTGATCAGGGGGAATCCCCGCGACAGGTCGTAGCGCAGCTGGGCGCCGAAAACGGAGCGGGTGCCCGTGCCCGTCCGGTCCCCCTTGGCGACCCCTTCCGCCATGACGCGGGCGAGGAGGTCCTCGTACTGGCGGTCGACCACGTCAGTCGATTCTCTCGCTGGTGAACGCGTGGTGGGAGGGCAGGGCGCGGTCGACCACGGAGTGCTCGATCGTGCAGTTGCGCTTGATCGCGGCGTCGGCGCGGCGGATCAGGTCGGCCTGCTCCTGCTCGTCCAGGGCGGACAGGTCCTGCACCAGCTCCACCTCGACGTGGGTGAAACGGTCGGCGTCCTCGTCGTAGTCGGCGGACACGCCCACGAACTGGGCGAAATCGTCGCCGAGGCGGCTGACGAGGCGGGTGTCCGAACTCATCGCGTTGCAGCCCGCGATCGCGAGTTTGAGCAGGTCGCCGGGGGAGAAGCACCCGGGGCCGTGCCCCACGCGGACCTCGGCGCCGTCCTGATTGCGTGCGACGTACTCGCGGACGCCCGTGCGCTCGAGGTACAGGGACGGCTGGGGTTTCGTTGAATCGCTCATAGGGGGATTCTGCCCTCTCCGCCGCCCCCGGGCAATGCGAACCGCCCACAGCGGCCCGGCGGCGTGACGGGGCCGACCCGGCCCGGCCGCTCGGAGCACGGCCGGGCCGGTCAGCTCAGCCCTGCTTCGCCGCCCATTCGGCCGCCAGCTGGTGCTCGCGGTCGAAGGCGTGGCCCACGCGGGCCACCGCCTCCTTCTCGACGCGCCCGCCGACCAGCGGGACGTTCACGGTGATCGTGCCGTTGAGCGCGCGGGCGCAGCCGTCGCCGTCGGGCGTCAGCGTGGAGTCGACCGCCGCGGAGACGGGCGCACCGCCGACGGCCACCTCCGTGTGGGCGGTGGCCCCCTCCTCCGTGCGCGTCCACGCCTCGGTGAACGTCAGGGTGATGCCGTTCTTGGTGAAGGGGCGCGCGATCGCCGGGATCAGCTCCGGATTGACCGTGCCCACGTAGGTGATGGTGTCGCCCTCGACGGTGACCTCCGGGTTGGCGGCCATGAAGCGCCCGAAGCGCATGTCGAGGAAGGCGGGGTCGGTGGACATGCGGATGACGGAGTCGACGTCCAGGGGGTAGGTGGCGGATTGAGTGAATTCCATGAGTGCTCTCCTTGTCGGATTACTGGCGTGGCGTGAGCGTGTTGCTCGATTCGAGTCTCGAGTCGCCTCGTTGGTGCCGCGCTGGAACTAGAGTAGAGGACATGAGAAGCCTCATGCAGTTAGCTGAAGAAGCCTCCTCAACGCCGTTGCCCGACAAGGACATCGATTGGCTCCACCTGCTCCTCGCGGATTGGCAGGTGCTGGCCGATTTGGCCGCGGCCGACCTGGTCCTGTGGCTGCCCTCGGACGACGGGCGCTTCATCGCCGCAGCGCACTGCCGTCCCGCGACCTCCACGACCGTCCACGTCGACGACATCATCGGCCTGCACCTGCCCGCCGCGCGGGAGATCGAACTGCGCCGCGCGATGCAGACCGGGCAGGTCATCCGCTCCCAGGCGGCGCGCTGGGCGGGGACGTACTCGATGATGGAGACCTGCGTGCCCGTGTGCCACGACGGGACGATCATCGCGGTCGTCACGCGCGAGGCGAACCTGTCGAGCCCCCGGCTCTCCCTGGGGTTCGAGGGGTGGACCGTGGCCGCCGCCGACACGCTGTGCCAGATGATGGCGCGCGGCGAGTACCCCTACGACTCGACGCCGCAGGTCTCCGCCCACGGCGTGCCCCGCGTCCTCGACGGCGCGCTGCTGCTGGACGCGGAGGGGCGGGTGCAGCAGGCCACCCCGAACGCCGTGTCGTGCCTGCGCCGCCTGGGGATCCGTTCCCACGTGACGGGCAAAGTGCTCGCCCAGGAAGTGACGAACGTCATCGGAGACGACAGCCTCATCGAGGAGTCCATGGCCGTCGTGGTCATGGGCCGCGCGTCGTGGAGGGTGGAGATCACCGCCCGCGCCTCGACGATCACCATGCGCGCGTTGCCGCTGGTCAACGGGCGCAAACGGCTGGGCGCGGTCGTCCTCACGCGCGATGTGTCGGAGATGCACCGGCACCGGCAGGAGCTCATGACCAAGGACGCGACGATCCGTGAGATCCACCACCGTGTGAAGAACAACCTGCAGACGGTGTCGGCGCTACTGCGCCTCCAGTCGCGGCGCTCGCGGGAGGACGGCGTCAAAGCGGCGCTCGCCGAGGCGGAGCGGCGGGTCCAGGCGATCGCGACCGTCCACGCCGCCCTCTCCCACAACGTCAACGAGTCCGTTGACTTCGACGAGGTGGCGCGCACCGTGCTGCGGATGTCGGGGGCGGTGGCGTCCACGGACCACAGCGTCAAGGTGGCCACCAGCGGGAGGTTCGGGGTCATCCAGGCCGATCAGGCCCAGGCCCTGGCCACAGTGCTCAACGAACTGGTCGCCAACTCCGTCGAGCACGGCCTGGCCGACCGCGACGGGCGCATCGAGGTGCGCGCCGAGCGCCGGGGCGACACCATGACGGTCACGGTCGCCGACGACGGCGCGGGCTTCGAGCCGGGGACCCCGATGACCGGCCTGGGCACGCAGATCGTCAAGCAGATGGTGAGCGGGGAGCTCAAAGGCAATATCGAGTGGGCGCTGCGCGAGGGCGGGGGCACGGTCGTCACGATCGTCATGCACCTGGACCGCCCGTGAGGGGCCGCCCGGGCTGACGGCTGCGCCCGGACCGGGCGGGCGCCGGACGATCCCCCGCCCGGAGCGGGCGCCACGGGTTTCCTTCGGCCCGGCGCCCCAGGGCGGGGGTGCTCCCGGGCTCTGCGGTCCTCCGCCGAGTGCGGCGGTCAGGAGGCCCTGCGGGCGCGCGCGGCGCGGCGCCGCAGGGAACGGCGCTCCTCCTCGCTCATTCCGCCCCACACGCCGGAGTCCTGGTTGTTGTCGAGGGCCCACTGGAGGCAGACGGCCTGGACCTCGCAGGTGCGGCACACGGCCTTGGCCTCGGCGGCCTGCGCGATCGCGGGGCCGGTATTCCCGATGGGGAAGAACAACTCGGGGTCGACCGTCAGGCACGCGGCTTTACTGCGCCAATCCATCTCTCAACAGCTCCTCTATCAAGTCTCGTCCCGGAGGGCAAGCTCACCTGTAACATCGCTAGTTTCCGGTACGCGGCGCAACGGCGCAAGAGTTCTGGGGCACACTTTCCGCCAGAGCACTATGGGGGTTCTCACCCAGGTGCTCGTGGGGCCGCTGGAACGGCGGTAATCCGCCGATCATCTGGATGTTTGTCAGGTTACCATCATCGTTAAGCAAACCGCTTGTGGAAGTGAACCCGCAGGCCAGCAGGGAGGCCGGGCGGACCCTGGCGGTCTGGAATAACGCGCGGACGATGTTGTCATTTGGATCCAGCGCGAGCACCCTCGCCCCCGGGCACCGCCCGAGGCGCGCCCACGACGCTTCGGGGACCACGTCGGCGACGATGGGCTCGCCCCAACCGGCCGCCGCGTGGATCGCCCGTGCCGCCTCCAGGCACTCGCCGCCGCCGATCAGCACCCAAGGCAGGGGGCCGCTGGGCCGGTATGGGGCGTAGTCCCCGCCGACGAGTGCGGCGGGCGCCGGCGAGAGCCCAGTAGCGGCCTCCACGCCCTGCGCGAGCGTGCGCACCCGCCACCCCCCGCCTCGGACGGCCCCGCCCGGCGGCTCCCGGGCATCGAGGGGCACCGAGGCGAGCGCCGCCTCCTGGCCGCCCGCCTCTACCAGGGCCTCGGCGGCCCCCAGGCGCACCACCGATCGGGAGTCGATACCCGCGTGGAGCGCCGCGTCCACGCTCTGGGCGCGGAGCACGCGCGTCGAGAACACCCCCATCGACGCCGAGGGGAGCGTGAAACGCCCGGGACTGGCGACCACCAGCACCACTCCGGCGGCCAGCGCCCCCCGGAGCACGCCCTTCCACGCCTCGTCGCAGCGCAACTGCCCCATCGCCGAGGACACGGATGTGAGCACTGCGGGCAGGTCGTCGATGGCGAGCACGCAGGGCCCGTGCGCGCACACCCCCTCCAACAGGCGCGCGCACGCCGCGGCGTCCTCGGGGGCGACGCGCGAGACCGCCCACGCCACGGGCTCCTGGGAGCAGTGGTGCACCGGCAGGCCCGCCAAGGAGGCGGCGCGCGCCGCCAGGGAGCGCACCCATGCGGCCGCCAGGCGCGCCTCGGAACGCGGGGCCTGCACCTCGATGGGGCCTCCGTCCCACACGACCGGCACAGGCCCCGAGGAGTCGACCGAGTCGAAGAGCCCCAGCGCCCTCCCCCCGGGGCAACGGGCGTCGACGTCCTCCCACGTGAGGGAGGCGGGTATGGGCGGTGCCCACAGCGGCGCGCGCCCGCACGACCGGAAGCGCCCGTTGATGCGCTCCACCAGAGCCCGCGCGTCCCCGGCGCGGGCGAACTGGAGCGGCCCCCGCCCCGTCACGACCGCCCGCCCCGGGGTGCGGGGGATGCGGGCGGCGGTGTCGTCGCCCAGGACGTCCATCGAGTCCGCTGCGGTCAGGCACCGCAGCGCCACGCGGATGTCGATGTTCGCCCGCATCGACGCCGACACCGCCCCCGCAGGGCGCTGCGTGGCGGCGACGAGGTGGAGGCCCAGGGAACGGCCCTGCGCGGCCAGGCGCATGATGACGCCCATCGTCTCGGGATGGGAGTCCACCAGGACACGGAACTCGTCGATGGCGATCACGATGCGCGCGGGAGGGGGCGCCACCCGGGCGGGGTCGGCGCGGTGGCGCTGCGCCCACTGGCGCAGGTCGGGGACGCCGATGCGGGCCAGCTGGCGCTCGCGGTCGGCCAGCAGCGCCCCTATGCCCCGCAGGGCCCGGGCAGTCGCCCCCGGGTCGATGTCGGTGAGGACGCATTCGGTGTGGGCCAGGCCCGACAGGGGGGCGAAGGTCGCGCCGCCCTTGTAGTCGATGAGGACCAGGCGCACCCGCTCGGGCGGGTGGTGGGAGCACATGGAGAGCAGCCACGTGAGCAGGGCCTCCGACTTGCCCGACCCGGTGCAGCCCGCCACCAGGGCGTGCGGGCCGTCGGCCACCAGGTCCAGGACCACCTCCCCGTCCGTCCCGACGCCCACGGGCGCGGCGAGGCCGTCGTCAGTGAGCCCGTCCGAGTCGCCACGTGAGTCCCCGTCCGTGCCGTCGGCGCCGGACGCGGCTTCCCCCAGGGCCTCCCACTCCACCATGTCGGGCAGCGCCGCGTCGTCGTCCGAGTCGGCGACCTGCCACCACCACCTGGGCGACACGGGGGCGGAGCGCGCGGTGAAGACCTGTTCGCACCACGGGGGGAGGTCCTCGAAGGCCCTTCCGACGCCGCAGTGGACGACGGGGGCGTCCTGCGCGCCGGGCGCTCCGGGGGCGGCGCAGTGGGGGCACGCCTCCGAGCGTGTGATGTGGATGACCGCATGGGGCGCCCCCAGCGTCCACGTCCCCTGGTCCGTGCACACGCGCGCCCCGCCCGTCTGGGCGGCGATCTGCCCCGCGCACCACAGCGCGCACTCGTGGGCGCCCGGCCCCACGAAGCCGAGGCTGCGGGCCCCGGGCCCCTTCCCCGCCGGGGCGTCCGCCCCGGCCACCGCGATGCGCGCCCCCAGGCGCGTGGG
>ERZ773075.326-NODE-326-length-39170-cov-6.51042_pt1 | contig 39170 bp, 36 predicted proteins | sample MGYA00580614_ERZ773075 | MGnify/ENA primary metagenome ERZ773075 (study PRJEB29015, sample SAMEA2738021) | human oral metagenome | biome: human oral; feature: human-associated habitat; material: dental | place: China | collected 2043 ...
AAAGAAAGGCTATGCTCTGCTGAGCGATCCGTTCCAAAACAAGGGGACGGCGTTCAAAACCAAATCAGCTTTGGCAATGTCCTTGCTGACGCGGGATTTTTTCTTCCACGGCAGTTCGAGCAAAGTGTCAATATAGTTGCGTACGACGGTGGACTCCGCAGACATAGGCGGCATCATTTTCAGCTTTTTCAATTCGGACAGGCATTTTTCTTCAGCTTCTTTGGTCATGCCCGCTTCTTTGATTTTTGCTTCCAACGCATCCAGTTCGCCACGTTCGTCTTCCTCTCCCAATTCCCTCTGAATCGCTTTGACCTGTTCGTTTAAATAGTATTCGCGTTGGGACTTTTCCATTTGGCGTTTCACGCGGCCGCGGATGCGTTTTTCGACCTGCATAATGTCGAGTTCCGACTCCAACTGGCCGAGTAGAAATTCCATACGGTCAGAAATGCCAGGTGTTTCTAAAATTTCCTGACGCTGCTCCAACTTTAATTGTAGGTGCGCGGCGATAGTATCGACTAGACGGCTGTTTTCGGAAATGCTGTTGATAGTGGATACGACTTCGGCAGGAATTTTCTTGTTTAGCTTGGCATATTGCTCGAACTGGGAAAGCAACGTCCGGCGCAATGCTTCCATATCCGGATGGTGTTCGTCGACGGATTCGTTGACTGCTTCGATATGGGCCAAGAAAAGCTGTCCGGTGTCTTCAACGGTCAGGGCGCGGGCGCGACGTATGCCTTCAACCAACACTTTTACCGTGCCGTCGGGCAGTTTCAATACCTGCAATACTTGGGCAACCGTACCCATCGCATGCAGGTCTTTAGGCTCCGGTTCCTCCGTATCGGGGTTAAGCTGTGCCAGCAAAAATACGGGTTCGTCGTTACCCATTGCCGCTTCAAGTGCGGCAATCGATTTGGGGCGGCCTACAAACAGCGGCAGCACCATGTGCGGATATACCACGACGTCCCGCAGGGGTAAGGTGGCCAGTGCGCTGTATTCCTCAAAATGTTTGTCTGTTGTTGCCATATTCAATCTCTATCGGTTCAAAATCGGTTTGTCGTGTAAGTTGGGCTGAAGTATTTTATTTCAAGTATTTCAAGGCTTGATAAACGGCTTTCGCAAGCCCATTTCACAACTGGCCGTTTTTATGGCCCATGCCATATTTTTGCGTTAAAATATGCGCCACATATGTTAACAATCGGAGGCCGTCTCAGGAAACTTGGGAAGTCGGTTTTCAGACGGCCTCGGATAAAGGAATAATCAATATGCCGACCGACCGCTCCGTACTTATCGAATTTCCCTGCACTTTTCAAATTAAAGTAATGGGTGCGCAGCATCCGGAATTTGAAACGGCGGTTTTGGAAACCGTACGCATCCACGCACCGGAGACCCAGTCCCATCATATCAGCACTCGTCCCAGCAGCAAAGGCAATTATTTAGGGGCGAGCGTAAACGTGTACGTTACCAGTCAGGCACAACTTGACGATATCTACCGGGCGCTGACTTCGCACGAAATGGTCAAAGTGGTGCTTTAAGGCATGAAAGTCATACAAAAAGGTTTGGTCGAATACTTGCCAACTTTCGAAGCCATGAAAGCGTTCAACGCTGCACGCACGGCTGAAACGGAAGACGAATTGTGGGTGGTCGAGCACCCTCCCGTGTTCACACAAGGCTTGGCCGGCAAGCCCGAGCACCTGTTGATACGCGACGATATTCCCGTAGTACAGATTGATCGCGGCGGCCAGATTACCTACCACGGTCCGGGACAGTTGGTAGTGTATACCATGATTGATTTCAAACGGCGCAAAACCAGTGTGCGCCGCATCGTATCTGCGTTGGAAAACAGCATTATCTCCACCTTGTCCGAATACGGCATAAAAGCAGCGGCAGATCCCGGCCGCCCGGGCGTATATGTCGACGGACGGAAAATCGCCTCTTTGGGACTACGCATTAAAAACGGTTCGGTCTATCACGGTTTGGCGTTGAACGTAAATATGGACTTAAGTCCGTTTACCCATATCAATCCATGCGGCTATGCAGGAATGGAAATGATACAGATAGCTGACTTTGTCCGCCCCTGCCCGTCGCTGGCCGAAGTAGCCGGAAAACTGACCAGTCACTTGCAAAGAGAATTAAACTTCCAAGCTATGGCGGGAGACGAAAAGAACGGAAAGGCCGTCTGAAACACGATATATTTCTACTTCTGCGGCTTCTTTTTTCAGACGGCCTCAATAACCTGCTTGTCCTCAAACACAATAAGAAATCAAATAGTTAATTTAAAAAAGAAAGACAGTCTCATGACGACCGACACAACATCAGCCAATAAGTCCGACCCGAAACGCGGCGTCAAACTCAAAGGCGCGGACAAAACCGCACGCATCCCCATCAAAGTCGTCCCCCTTCAGGAAAAATTGAAAAAACCTGAATGGATACGCGCCAAGCTGCCGTCCCGAAAATTCTTTGAAATCAAAGATATTTTACGTGAGCAAAAAATGCATACCGTTTGCGAAGAAGCCTCCTGCCCAAACATCGGCGAATGTTTCAGCAAAGGCACGGCGACCTTCATGATTATGGGCGACATCTGCACCCGCCGCTGCCCGTTCTGCGATGTGGGACACGGCCGCCCCAACATGCTCGACCCCGACGAACCGAAAAACCTCGCAGAATCCGTCAAAGCCATGAACCTGCGTTACGTCGTCATCACCTCGGTTGACCGCGACGACCTGCGCGACGGCGGCGCACAGCATTTTGCCGACTGCATCAAAGCCATCCGTGAAACCAGTCCGAACACCAAAATCGAAATCCTTGTTCCCGACTTCCGAGGCCGCTTGGACATCGCACTGAAAATTCTTGCCGAAACCCCGCCTGACGTGATGAACCACAACTTGGAAACCCACCCGAGCCTGTACAAAAAAGCCCGTCCGGGGGCCAACTATCAGCACTCCCTCGACCTGCTGCGCCGCTACAAAGAAATGATGCCGCACATCCCGACCAAATCCGGCATCATGGTCGGCTTGGGCGAAACAGACGAAGACGTGCGCGAAATCATGCGCGATATGCGGGCGCACAATATCGAGATGATTACCATCGGCCAGTACCTCCAACCTTCAGACGGACACCTACCCGTCTTGCGCTATGTCACGCCCGACCAGTTCAAAATCTTCGAAAAAGAAGCGTATGAACTGGGCTTCACCAACGCCGCCATCGGCGCCATGGTTCGATCAAGCTACCACGCCGATGAGCAGGCTGCCGAAGCATTACGCGAAAGCCACGGCGGCGGTTGCGGTCACCACTGACAAAAATATCTTTCACATTCTGTGATGAGGCCGTCTGAAAACATCAGTCGACCGTTTTCAGACGGCCTTAACCAAACAAAAAGTCTGCATTCGTTCTATGCAGTCGTTCTTTCATTCAAACCAATCAGTCAACACGGCTGAAAATCAGCGTGGCATTGGTGCCGCCGAAGCCGAAGCTGTTGGACATCACGGCATTGAGTTTCATCTCGCGGTTTTCGCGCAGAATCGGCAGGCCTTCGGCTTGTTCGTCCAAGTTTTGGATATTCGCGCTGGCGCAGGCAAAATCGTTCTGCATCATCAGAATCGAGTAAATCGCTTCGTTCGAACCTGCCGCGCCTTGTGCGTGGCCGGAAAGCGACTTGGTGGAACTGATAAACGGGATTTCCTGTCCGGCGAACACTTCGCGGATGGCGCCCAATTCTTTGGTATCGCCGACCGGCGTGGAAGTGCCATGGGCGTTGATGTAATCGACTTTGCCGCCGTGCTGCGCCAGTGCCATCTGCATGCAGCGCACCGCGCCTTCGCCGGAAGGCTGCACCATATCGTAACCGTCGGAAGTCGCGCCGTAGCCGGTCAGTTCGCACAAGATGTTCGCGCCGCGCGCTTTGGCGTGTTCATATTCTTCCATCACCAAGATGCTGCCGCCGCCGGAAATCACGAAACCGTCGCGGTCGGCATCGAAGGCGCGGCTGGCCCGGTCGGGCGCGTCGTTGTATTTGCTCGATAACGCGCCCATGGCGTCGAACAGGGAACCCATTTGCCAAGAAATTTCTTCGCCGCCGCCGGCAAACACGATGTCTTGTTTGCCAAGCTGAATCAGCTCGGCGGCATGGCCGATACAGTGTGCGGAAGTGGAGCAGGCGGAGCTGATGGAATAGTTCACGCCTTTGATTTTAAACGGGGTGGCCAAACAGGCGGATACGGTGGAAGCCATACATTTGGTTACGCCGTAGGGGCCGATGCGCTTCACGCCGCTGGCGCGCAGGGTGTCGGCGGCTTCCACCTGCGAAGACGAAGACGCGCCGCCGCTACCGGTTACGATGCCGGTGCGGATGTTGGAAACCTGCTCTTCGGTCAGGCCGGCATGGGCGATGGCTTCTTTCATGGCGATGTAGGCATAGGCCGCCGCGTCGCCCATAAAGCGCAGGATTTTGCGGTCGATGTGTTCTTTGGTGTCAATTTTGATGTTGCCGGCAAGATGGGAACGCAGCCCCATTTCACGGTAGCTCTCGTCAAAGGAAATGCCGGATTTCAGATTTTTCAGCGATTCGAGCACTTCGCGGCAGTTGTTGCCCAGGCTGGATACGATGCCGATACCGGTTACGACTACGCGTTTCATTGTATTCTCCGATGATGCAGGCCATCTGAAAGTTGCCGTTTCAGACGGCCTTTGATTACTTGATCAGAAGTCGTCGGTGGTGGTAAACAGGCCGACGCGCAGGCCGTTGCCTTCGTAAATTTTGCGGCCGTCCACGCTCATTTCGGCGTCGGCGATGCCCAACACCAATTTACTATTCATTACCCGTTTGATGTGAATGTGGTAGGTGATTTTTTTATGCTTCGGCAGAACTTGGCCGCTGAATTTCACTTCGGCGCAACCCAGAGCGCGACCGCGTCCCGGCGCACCCGTCCATCCCAGATAAAAGCCGACCAGCTGCCACATGGCGTCCAAACCCAAACAGCCGGGCATAACGGGGTCGCCTTCGAAATGGCAGCCGAAAAACCATAAATCGGGATTGATGTCCAATTCGGCGATAATTTCTCCCTTGCCGTATTTTCCTCCGGTGCTGTTTATATTGACGATGCGGTCTATCATCAGCATATTGGGCAGCGGCAGTTGCGCGTTGCCCGCGCCGAAAAGCTCGCCGCGTCCGCATGAGAGCAGTTCTTCTTTTGTATAGCTGTTTTGTGGAACGAATTGTGTGGTCATGTCTGTCTTTCCCTGCGGTGGGAACCGCAGTCAGATTAAAGTTTAGAACTTAAACTCTATGAAAAGCGGATTTTATTCATTACCCGCCCCCCAGTCAACTTGGCTTATGGGTTTTTGGTAGAATTTACATACCGGCCCGCCGAAGCAGACGGTATTTTACCCTGTCGTCTGTCTTTTGGGGGCGGTTTAGATGCCAAAAAAACAAAACGAGGCCGTCTGAAAATCCGTTTCAGACGGCCTCCTGCCTTATTTTTTCAAAAAGGCGCGCTTCAGGATAATCAGCCAGTCCTTTTTATCCAATATCGGGCGGCGGCCGAACATATCGTATTTGCAGCCGTCGAGTTTTTGTAAAATTATCTGCCCGCCGACAATAATCATCCTCAGTTCGAAGCCGATGCGGCCCCTCAGTCTTTTGCCCAAAGGCGAACCGGCCTTGAGTATTTGAAACGTGCGTTCGCATTCATGGGCCATCAACCTTTGAAACGCAAAATCCGCCCGCCCTTCGGCAATTTGCTCTTCCGAGACCTTATACTTTGCCAAGTCTTCCTGCGGAATGTACACCCGCCCTTTTTGCCAGTCCAATGCCACATCCTGCCAAAAGTTAATCAACTGTAACGCCGTGCAGATGCCGTCGCTGCGGGCAATGCTGACCGGATCGTTTTCACCGTAAAGATGGAGCATCATCCGGCCGACCGGATTGGCTGAACGGCGACAGTAATCCACCAGTTCTCCGAAATTCTGATAGCGTTTTTTAACTACGTCTTGGCGGAAAGCGGACAATAGGTCGTAAAACGGTTCCGGCGGCATGGCAAACGGTTTGATAGCTTCATTCTGCAAACGCCTCATCAATGCGGTTTGCGGTATTTCTCCCGTATAAATCCTATCCAGTTCCTTTTGCAAATCATCCAAACCGCGCAGGCGTTCGGCATCTGCCGTCCCGCCCTCGTCGGCAATATCGTCCGCAGTACGGGCAAAGGCATAAACGGCATGAATCGGTTTGCGCAGGCGGCGCGGTAAAAGGATGGAACCGACGGGGAAATTTTCGTAATGTTCGACAGACATAGTAGTGCATTCTTTATTCGGTTACGGCTTTGTTATTTTAATGTGCTGTTTTGATTGCGGCAATCGTACCTCATGCGTCTATTGCACTATTCTATGAGAGAAACAGACAAGTTATTTTACTAAAAAGAATTATAATAAAATAGTTATATGGAATTAGTATATTGGCGGTTTTTGCCGGTAGCCGTATCTTAACCGACGGATTATTCTGTATAATCGCACCATGTTTTACCGACGGCGGACTCGCCGGACACACCTTTCTGAAGATTCGTTTTATGAAAAAAATACTTTATTTCCTTACCGTATTGTTCGCCTTTTGCAGCAATGCTTTCGCAGTGGACGCTTCCAAACTGCTGCCCCCCGAACAGGCGTTCGTTCCGCAGGTGCATGTGACCGCAAGCGGAGTCAGCGTACAGTTCAAAATTGCCGACGGCTATTATATGTACCAGTCGAAAATAATGGCGGCAACCGAACCAAGCAATGTACTCGGAGCGCCCCGATTCGGCAAAGGCGAACAGAAAGAAGACGAATTTTTCGGCAAACAGACCGTCTACCATCGCGCGGCACAAGTCGACTGGCCTTACAAAAAAACACAACCGAAATACAAACTGACCTTGAGTTATCAAGGCTGTGCGGAAGTCGGTGTCTGCTATCCGCCGGTAGATACCGTGTTCGACATCAACGGCAACGGCTTTTACTCCCCGCAAACCGATATGCCGATTTCCGGAAAGGACCGTTTTTTAAGCAATCCTGCGCAACCCGTATCTTCAGACGGCCTGCCGTCTCCATCGGGTGATAACCGGCAGGACGGCAGCCGTTTCAAATTATCAAGAGATACATTAGGCGCCAATTTATTGGCGTTTTTTCTCGCCGGACTGGGATTGAGCTTTACGGCCTGCATGTATCCGCTGTTACCGATTGTGTCCAGCATCGTCATCGGCGATAAAAACAGCGGCGGTAAAACCCGTGCTTTTGAACTCTCCATGGTTTATGTGCAGGGTTTGGCACTGACCTACATGCTGGTTGGCGTTATTGCAGGCCTGACAGGATCACTGTTGTCGGTATGGCTGCAACAGCCGTGGGTAGTATTGCCCGCTTCCGCACTGATGGTGATATTGGCATTGTCGATGTTCGGCTTGTTCAACATTCAGCTTCCTGCATCCGTCCAAGCGTATTTTCAAAGCCAAAGCAACAAACTTTCAGGCGGCCATATCGTATCGGTTTTTATTATGGGAATGCTCTCAGCACTGATTGTCGGTCCGTGTGTCGCACCACCGCTGGCATTTGCGCTGGGTTACATCGGTCAGACGGGTGATGCCATATTGGGCGGATTGGCCCTGTATGTCATGGCCTTGGGAACGGGCGTACCGCTCATTATCGTCGGTACCTTCGGCAGTATCCTGCCGCGCGCCGGCGATTGGATGAACGGCGTCAAATACGCGTTCGGCTTTATCCTGCTGGCCGTCGCCGTTTATCTGGCGACACCGTATCTGCCGTATGCAGTCGTAACTGCCCTTTACACCCTGTTGCTGGTTGTGCCTGCGGGTATGTTGCTGGCAAAAGCAAACAAATTGGGAGACCGTTTGAAATCGTTTTCCATGTTGTTCGGTTCCTTGCTACTGATTGGCGGCGTGTGGTTCGGTTATCAAAGCGCCAACGGCAACTCTACCGCCCTGCATCACTTTCTGACACTGAATCCGCCGTCCGCATCGGGACATTCGGCAAAACACGGTAAAACATTTACCGATACCGCCGAATTGAAAGCCGCAATGACTGCCGCTTTGCAGGCCAACCCCGACAAACCCGTCCTGCTGGATTTCTATGCCGACTGGTGCATCTCGTGCAGAGAAATGGAAGCCTACACGTTCAACCAGCCGCAGGTACATGAAGCCGTGGATATGGAGCGTTTTTTCCAAATCGACGTGACCGCCAATACGCCCGACCATCAGACTTTGATGAAGGAATACGGACTTTTCGGCCCGCCCGGAATCTTTGTGATACATGCCGACGGCAGACGCAGCGAACCATTGCAGGGGTTTGCCAAACCGAAAGAATTTATCACATGGTATAAAGAAAACGAAAAATAAAATTTGAAGAGAGGCCGTCTGAAAACGGAAAACACTGGTTTCAGACGGCCTTTTGATTGTGACGAAAAGAGAAATTGAAATATAACAATCGCTAAATAGCCGTAGTTTTTCCGGTAGCGGTTTATAGCTGTCGGCCGTTCCGTCTCCTAGCTGTGTCCGTACTATTCGGACTTTCTGCATATACCATCTATCCTTCTCTGCTTCTTTTACTTTTATCTTCTACCCTCACAAAAAGGCCGTCTGAAATCCTAACCAGTTAGGATTTCAGACGGCCTCTATTTCATATACTCAGGAACCGGCAGCCAATTTTTCTTGGCGGTAAGCTTCGGCCGCTTCCCTTTCACGTTTGGTAGCCTGCCGCATCATCCAATAGTTGATGACGATAACCAGCGTACCGATGATACCGATAAGGATGGTCGCCAGCACATTCATTTGCGGGTCAAGCCCCAGTTTGATTTTGGAGAAAATCACCTGCGGCAGCGTCGAAGACCCAGGACCGGACAAGAATGAGGTAATGACCAAATCGTCCAACGACAGGGTAATGCCGAGCAGAAAACCCGATGCGATAGCCGGCGCAATCAGCGGCAATGTAATCACGAAAAAGATTTTCAGCGGACGCGCGCCCAAATCCATGGCGGCTTCTTCCAACGACTGGTCAAGCTCAATCAGGCGCGAACGGATGACCACGGTAATATAGGCCATGCACAAAGTGGTGTGTCCCAAGAAAATAGTAAAGAAACCACGGTCAAAATAAAGCGCCTGCAACCATTCGCTGTTTTGCAGAAACATCTGCACTTGGATAATCAGCAGCAGCATCGATAAACCGGTAATCACGTCCGGCATCACCATCGGGGCGGAAATCATACCCGCAAACAGCGTACTGCCGCGGAAACGTTTGATGCGCGCCATCGCATAACCCGCCAGCGTGCCCAACACTACGGCAGCCAGCGAAGAGACAAGCGCTATCCGCAACGATAACCAGGCCGCTTCTAAGATGGTGCTGTTTTGCAGCAACACCCCGTACCATTTGGTCGAAAAACCGCCCCACACCGTAACCAGTTTGGATTCGTTAAACGAATAAATGACCAGCACAAACAGCGGGATATAAAGGAATGCCAAAGCCAGAGCCAGCATCAGCTTGAGAAACCAGGATAATTTGTTTTTCTGCATCACTTGGTCCCTTCTTCTAATTCACGGTTTTCATAATGTTGGAACAAGGCAATCGGCACGACCAGCAACGCCACCATCACTACGGCTACGGCAGAAGCCAGCGGCCAGTTGTTTTGGTCGAAGAAGGCCTGCCACAACACTTTACCAATCATCAGGTTTTCCGAACCGCCGACCAATTCGGGAATCACAAATTCGCCGACTGCGGGAACGAATACCAGCATGGAACCCGCGATAATGCCGGTTTTAGACAGGGGCAGTGTAATGGTAAAAAACGATTTGATCGGCCTCGCCCCCAAATCCGAAGCGGCTTCCAACAGGCGTCCGTCCAATTTCACAAGTTGGGTGTACAGCGGCAGAATCATGAACGGCAGATAAGCGTAGACCATGACCAGATTCAGCGAAAATGCGTTATAAAACAAATCCAATGGTTCGCTGATAATACCGTATTTCAACAGGAAATTATTAATGATGCCGTTGTGTCCGAGCAGCCCCATCCATGCGTAAACGCGTAATAGGAAGGATGTCCAGAAAGGCAGCATAATCGCCAGCAGCAGGCCGTTGCGGATGGACGGACGCGCACGCGAAATGGCATAAGCAGTCGGATACCCGATTAGCAGGCAGATGGCGGTGGTTGTCAAAGCCGTTTTAATCGAAGACCAATAGGTCAGTAGATAAATATTATCACCGCTGCTTTTGCTAAACGGATTGAACAGTTGGCCCAAGGTATTCCAGAAATTCTGAAAAATATCGGCGTAGTTTTGATAACTGACGGCGATGTTCAGACGGCCTAAATCCTCGTCTACGGTAGTCAGCGGTGTAAACGGCGGAATAGCGATTTCCTGCTCGGCAAAACTGATTTTCAAGACAATCGCGAACGGAACCAGAAACAGAACCAGCAGCCAGACATACGGTACGGCAATGACTGCCCTCTGCCCGGGACGGCGCAGCAGTTTGCGTTTAAGCGTTTTCAAATTCATCTCGGTATTTCCTCGCGGATTAGCGCAACAGCGGCGTCGGCTGGTTTTCCGGCCAGCTTATGTAGACGGTTTCGTCCCAAGTCGGCGGCGTAATATTGCGCACATACCAATACGGCGCAGGCACTTGGCTTTTAATTACGCGCCCGTTGCCCAGTTTGACATGGTAAATGGCAAAACTACCCAGATAAGCGATGTCTTTTACTGTGCCTTGCGCCCAGTTGAAATCACCTAAGTGGGAAGGCTTTTCTTTGTACAAGTCAATGTCTTCGGGACGGATGCTGACCCAAAGGTTCTGCTCCGCCGGCCCGCCGAGGCCGTGGTCGATGCGGACGTGGTTTTCTAGGCCGTCGCAAGCAATAACGGCGTAATCGGCATGGTCTTCCACCACCACGCCGTCAAAAATATTGGTTTCGCCGATGAATTCGGCGGTAAAGCGGCTGTTAGGGAAATCGTAAACGTCGCTGGGCGTACCGACCTGCTGCAACTGCCCTTCCGACATAATCGCGATGCGGGTCGCCATCGTCATTGCTTCTTCTTGGTCATGTGTCACCATGATGCAGGTTACGCCGACTTGTTCCAAGGTATTGACCAGTTCGAGCTGGGTTTGCTGGCGCAGTTTTTTGTCCAAAGCGCCCAAGGGTTCGTCAAGCAGTAGGATTTTCGGACGTTTGGCCAAACTGCGCGCCAGCGCGATACGCTGTTGCTGGCCGCCGGAAAGCTGGTGCGGCTTACGTTTGGCGTATTTGGTCATTTGCACCAGACGCAGCATCTCCTCCACGCGCGCGGCGATTTCGTCTTTCGGCATTTTGTCTTGTTTCAGGCCGAAGGCGATATTTTGTTCCACCGTCATGTGCGGGAACAGCGCATAGCTCTGAAACATCATATTGATGGGGCGGTCGTACGGCGCAAGTTTGGTAATGTCCTGCCCGTCCAAGATGATTTTGCCCTGATTCGGGATTTCCATACCCGCCAGCATGCGCAGCAGTGTGGATTTGCCGCTGCCCGAGCTGCCTAAAAGGGCAAAGATTTCATGTTTTTCAATGTCTAAGTCGATATGGTCGACAGCGTAATTGTCACCAAACTTTTTCACCAAGCCCTGAATTTGCAGATAAGGTTTGGCTGAAGACGCAATGGTTGCGGTCATAATGGCAATACTCCAATTTGGATACGAGTACCGGCAAAACGGATTTTCGACGGGTGATAAAAAAGCTGTTTGATTGCAGCGGATTTTTCAGACGGCATCGGTAAAACAGGCCGTCTGAAAAATCCTGTGAGCGCACGGGCAGCACATACAGATGAAACTCTGCGAAAATTCGTCATTATATTAGCCTATCCATACAAGGGGCAACATCAAATTTACTTTGCAGACCGGTTCGGCAGGGATTTGTGATACCTGATACAACGCTTTCAGAACAAAGCAGATTTTTCAGTTTATCCCAATCAGGTAATTAAATTAAAATGTCATTTTGTTTATACAAAACTATCAATTAATTTACCAATAAAATACGGGAAAAACATGAGTATCAAACACTGGCCGGAGGGCGAGCGCCCCCGCGAAAAGCTGTTGGAGCGAGGCGCAGGTGCATTGAGTGATGCCGAATTGCTGGCTATTTTATTGAGGGTCGGCACACGCGGTATGAGCGCTGTCGATTTGGCGCGTTACCTGCTCAACGGGTTCGGCAGCTTGGGAAAATTGATGAATGCAGACATAAAATCCCTGTCATCGTACAAAGGTATGGGAACGGCGAGTTTTACCCAGTTTGCGGTGATCAGGGAAATCGGCCGGCGGATTTTAAGCGAAGAATTGCGGGAAAATATCATCTTCAGCAATCCGCAGACCGTTGCCGACTATCTCCGCCTCAACCTCGGCCATGAGCGCGTGGAAGTCAGCTATGCCCTGCTCCTGAACCGGCAGAACCAGCTTATCGCCATGCGTGAACTTTCACGCGGCACGGTGGCCGAGAATACCGTTTACATCCGCGAAATCGTCAAACTTGCACTGGACGAATACGCCGACAGCCTGATTATCGCCCACAACCACCCTGGCGGCTCGGCAAGGCCGTCTGAAGCGGACATCGGGTTCACGAAAAGATTGGCGCAGGCTTTGGATTTAGTGGATGTTTCGCTGCTCGACCATTTTATCGTTACTGCCAAAGAAGTTTGTTCCCTGCGGGAAACGGGCTATATGGATTAAAAGACAGCCGGTTTATCGGGCGCGGATTCCGCCTGCGATAAACCGGTTGTTTAGATGTTTATTAACGTTTTCAGACGGCCTCAACCTTCGCCGCCGCTTCCTTCGGCCTTTTTCCGGCGCGGTTTGCGGCGGCGCTTGCGTTTGGACTGGCCGCCGCCCTGCCCCGATTCCTGCCCCTGCCAACCCGACGCCGTCAGCTTTGCGCGTTCGTCGTTGTCGGCGTGTTGGAATGCCGTCCACCATTGCACCAATCCTTCGTCTGCTTCGCCGACCTGTGCGCGGAGCACGAGGAAATCATAGGCGGCGCGGAAACGCTGTTGTGCCAGCAGACGGTGCGGGCGGGCGCCGCGCGTGTTGTCGAACTGTGGCTGAAACTGCCAAATCTCGCGCATAGTGGCGGCGAAACGTTGCGGTACGCCCCAGCCTTTTTCAATGTCGTCGCGGAACTTGTTTATCGCATCGGTAAGCGCGGGCGACGGTCTCTGCCCTTGGCTGATGTTGCGCTGCCAATAGCGGTTGAGCTGAGGCCACAGCACGGCGGCCAAAACAAAACCCGTAGAAACCGATTTGTCTGCGCGCCGCCGCTCGTCGGTATTTTTCAGCGCCAGCGAGATAATCCGGTTTTCGGGTTTGTCGGCACTTTTCATAGCCGTCAGCAGCGGATGGATGTCGCTGCCTATACCGAGTTTGTTGAGCTGTTGCAGACAATCGCGCGCATGGCCGGAAAACAGCAGTTTCAGGATTTCGTCAAACAGGCGCGAAACCGGTTCTTGTTTCAGACGGCCTGCATATTCGGGTATCGGCGCGGCGGTATGTTCTTCGACCTCGAAACCGAGTTTGCCCGACAGGCGGACGGCGCGGAGGATGCGCACGGGGTCCTCTTGATAGCGTTCGGCCGGATTGCCTATCATCACCAGTTTTTTGGCCTGTACGTCGGCGGCGCCGTGGTGGAAATCGACGATGAGCCGCCGTATCGGGTCGTAATAAAGCGCGTTGCAGGTAAAGTCGCGGCGCATCGCATCTTCTTCCATACTGCCGTAATTGTTGTCTTTCATGATACGGCCGTGCTGGTTCTGCACCACTTTACCGCCGCCGCGGAAAGTCGTTACTTCGATGGTTTCCGGCCCGACCATAACGTGCACGATTTGGAAACGCCGGCCGATGATGCGGCTGCGGCGGAAAATCTTTCTTACTTCTTCCGGAGTGGCATTGGTGGCGACATCGAAGTCTTTAGGCTCGATACCGAGCAGCAAATCGCGTACCGCCCCGCCGACCACATAAGCCTCGAATCCTTCGTTGTGCAGGCGGCGGACGACTTTTTCCGCCGCAAAACTGAGCATGTCCTCGCTGATGCGGTGTGCCGCAAAAGGGATAATTTCTTTGTGCACTGCCGTTTTGCCGCGTTTGCCGGGTAAAACTTTGTGCAGCCATTTTTTCAACATATTCTTATTCTTCCAAGCAGGCCGCCTGAAACGAGAAACTTTTGCACAACAGCCTGAATCATCCGGGAACAGACATGTTCTGCAAAAGTTTCAGACGGCCTTTTTCATTATCATTACCGGATGCGCAACGGTGTAAACCCATTGTCGGTCCGTTCCGCAATAGTCAGCCGCGTATTATACCTGAAACAATGTTGGCGCTGAAAATATCGGCTATAATGCCGAATCAAACGCTATCGCCGTGTTTTACGGAGCAAAACCATGTACCACTACAAATCCGACGCCACCCAATTCCTCGACAAACTGATGGCCGACCATCCCGAGCTGGAGCAGCAGCGTCTGGCAAACCGCAAACTCCTGTGGGACGTCGAACTCAACCCCGAAGAGCAGGCAGGTTTCGAGGCGGCCAAAGTCGCCAAAAAACCCTATACCTACGAAGCCGAATGATATTTTCAGACGGCCTGAACCATGACGGTTGACACGCAGAACACGCCGCCCGGGCTGCAAGCCTACCTGAACCGCATCGGCGAGCCGGAACATCCCGTATTGCAGGCCCTGCGCGGGCGTACGCAAAACCACCGTTTGGGCAAAATGGCATTGGCGCGCGAACAGGCCGCCCTGCTGACTTGGCTGGCGCGACTGATTCGGGCGGAGCGTTATTTGGAAGTGGGCGTGTTTACCGGCTACAGCAGCACCGCCATGGCCTTGGCCCTGCCCGAACGCGCCCGCATCACCGCCTGCGACATCAGCGTTACCTTTACCGACATCGCCCGCGAAACATGGCGGCAGGCCGGAGTGGAACACAAAATCGAACTGCACCTGCAACCCGCCCTGCTCACACTCGACGGCCTCATCGCGCAAGGGCTGGAAAACACTTACGATATGGCCCTGATCGACGCCGACAAACAGCCCACGCCGCAGTATTACGAACGCTGTCTGCAACTGGTACGCAGCGGCGGCATCATCGCCATCGACAACGTCCTTTTAGGCGGCCGCGTCATGGAAGAAGCCGGCCGCGACCGGCCGCCAAGCATCGCCGTCTTACAGGATTTCAACCGCCGTTTGCCGCTAGACGGACGGATTGTCCCCATCACCCTGCCCGTCGGCGACGGGCTGACCCTTTTATTAAAAAAATAGACGGATATCGTCCATATGAATATCAAAACAAATATTGCATTGCTTTTTCCCGTTTTCGTCTTGAGCGCATGTGCCGCCGTTTCAAGCGGGGACGAATCTTCGTCCCGTAAAGGCGTCCCCTACCCCGTTTTGAACGAACAGACCCAAATCGACCAACTCGGCATCCAGGTCGCCCGCCTCGAACGCAGCGTCAACCTGCTGCAAACCCGCATCCGCCAGCTTGAACGGCAAGGCAGGGGATCGGGGCAGCGTATTTCCGACAGCAAGCTGAAAAACAATTATCTGTCTAAAAACGATGCGGCGCAGACTGTAGCCGATACCGACGCCAACGAGACCCGCCTTTACGATCAGGCATTTAAATATTACCGCAGCGGCAACTACACCGCAGCAGCAGCCGTATTGAAAGGTGCGGACGGCGGCAACGGCAGCGAGATTTCGCGCAAAAACATGTACTTGCTGCTGCAAAGCCAGCAGCGGCTGGGCAACTGCGAATCCGTCATCAACATCGGCGGACGCTACGCCAACCGTTTCCGCAACACGGCGCAGGCGCCCGACGCGATGTACAGCATCGGCCAGTGCCAATACAAACTGCAACAGAAAGACATCGCCCGCGACACATGGCGCAAGCTGATACATACCTACCCCGACAGCGAAGCGGCCAAGCGGGCGGCCGTTTCCATCAAGCAGCGTTAACCCCGTTCAGACGGCCTCCCCGCAACGGCAGGCCGTCTGAAACATTATGTATTACAGTTCCATAAGGAAAAACACATGATTCAAGTCGGCATCATCATGGGCAGTGACAGCGACTGGCCGGTTATGCGGCAGGCGGCGAATTTTTTGGAAGAGTTCGGCGTCGGCTACGAGGCCCGCGTCGTTTCGGCGCACCGCACACCCGATTTAATGTTCGAATACGCCGAAACCGCCCGCAGCCGCGGCATCAAAGCCATCATCGCAGGCGCGGGCGGCGCGGCGCACCTGCCGGGCATGGTGGCGGCCAAAACCACCGTTCCCGTTTTGGGCGTGCCCGTCCCCAGCAAATATCTGCGCGGCGAGGACTCTCTACTTTCCATCGTGCAGATGCCCAAAGGCGTGCCCGTGGCCACTTTCGCCATCGGCGAAGCCGGCGCCGCCAATGCCGCGCTGTTTGCCGTGTCGATGCTGGCCAACGAAGATGCGGAACTCGCCCGCAAACTGGCCGAATTCCGCAGCAGGCAGGAACAGTCTGTTTTGGCAATGGAGCTGCCGGCGGAATGATTTAAAGAAGTGAGGCCGTCTGAAACCGCAACTTGCCGGTTTCAGACGGCCTCTCCGATATAAAACCGCCCTGTTTCCACGTTTCAACCCCCGTTGCCATTCCCACGCCGAATCCATGCGACAACGCAAAATCATCCATATCGATATGGACGCTTTCTACGCCTCGGTCGAGTTGCGCGAACAGCCGCACCTCAAAGGCAAACCTGTGGTCGTGGCGTGGGAAGGTTCGCGTTCGGTAATCTGCGCCGCGTCCTACGAAGCACGGCAGTTCGGCCTGCATTCGGCGATGTCGGTGGCGACCGCGAAACGGCTCTGCCCGCAGGCGGTTTATGTGCCGCCGCATTTCGACCTCTACCGCAGTATTTCGGCGCAGATTCACGGTATTTTCCGCCGCTACACCACGCTTATCGAACCGCTTTCGCTGGACGAAGCCTATCTGGACGTTACCGACAATTTGCAGCAGATTCCCTATGCCAGCGACGTGGCGGAAAAAATCCGGGCGGAAATTCTGGCCGAAACGGGGCTGACTGCGTCCGCAGGCATCGCTCCCAACAAGTTCCTGGCCAAAATCGCTTCCGACTGGCGCAAGCCGAACGGCCAGTTCGTCCTGCCGCCGCAAAAGGCCGCCGCCTTCTTGGAAACATTGCCGCTGGGCAAAATTCCCGGCGTAGGCAAGGTTACGCTGAAAAAAATGCAGTCGCTCGGTATGCGGACCGCAGGCGATTTGCGCCGTTTCGAGCGCGGCGAGCTGCTCAACCTTTTCGGCAGATACGGCTACCGCCTCTACGACCTGGCGCGCGGCGTGGACGAGCGTCCCGTCAAGCCCGACCGCGAGCGGCTTCAGATTTCCACCGAAATCACCCTGCCCGAAGACTTGTCGCTCGCGCAGGCCGCCGGACACCTGCCGCATCTGGCCGAAGATTTGTGGCGGCAGATACAGCGTAAAAACGTCGAAGCCAAAAGCGTAACCCTGAAACTCAAAACCCACGATTTCCGCATCATCACCCGTTCGCTGACTTATTCTTCGGTGCTGCCCGACAGTGGCGCCCTGCTGCGCGCCGCGCAAACGCTGGCCGGACGCATCCCGCCGCAGCGCGAAGACGCCTTCCGCCTCATCGGGCTGGGCGTGGCGCACCTCGTACCGAAAGACCAGCAGCAGTCGCTCTGGCTCTGAATCCTGCGCCGATTCGGCGGTTTCGTTATATCCAAATAGAAAACCATTCTTTCCATTCCGCGTAGTCGGGGCGGACAATGGTGTCCTGAAAAACGGCGGCTTTTCTCGACAGGCCGTCTGAAAAACAACAAAAGTAAGGAACACCCGCCCCATGTCCCTATTCCGCCCGAAATTCTGGAAAATCCCCGAAATTACCGAAGCCGAAAGGCAGCGGCTGCCTGCTTTGGCGGCCGAACTGGAGCAGCGGCTGCAAACCGTGGCCGCCCGCTTTCCGCAGGCCGTGTTCGCTTCCAGCCTTGCCGTCGAAGATATGGTGATTACCGACGCAATATGCCGTCTGAAACTGCCGCTGCGGATTATCACGCTCAATACGGGCAAGCTCAATCCCGAAACCGAAGCCTTGATTGCCGCCACCGAGGCGCGTTATCAAACGCGGTTGGAAGTGTTTGCGCCCGACAAAGAAGCCGCCGCCGCGTTCGAACGCGAATTCGGCGTTACCGCGATGTATGACAGCGTGGAACTGAGGCGGCGCTGCTGCCACATCCGTAAAATCGAGCCGCTCAACCGCGCCCTGAAAAACGCCCCTGCGTGGCTGACCGGCCAGCGGCGCAGCCAGTCGGACACCCGCAGCGAACTGAATTTCGAGGAACTCGACCATAGCCGCAACATCGCCAAGTTCAACCCGATTTTCGATTGGGAGGAAAACGACGTATGGGCCTATGCCGAAGCCTACGGCGTACCGCTGAACGAGCTGTATCACCAAGGCTATCCGAGCATAGGCTGCGAACCGTGCACCCGTCCGGTAAAGGAAGGCGAAAACATCCGCGCGGGACGCTGGTGGTGGGAAAGCAAAGACAGCAAAGAATGCGGCCTGCACAAATAAAACGAATAGTTAAGGCAACACAGAAAATATGCAGCCGCGTACCCCGCCCCTTAATTCCCGTGCGGGCGGGAATCCGGAGAACTTCGAGGCTGCAACACTTTGAAGATTTTAAACGTTTGAAAGTTTGAACTCCCGTTGCCGCGGGAAGACGGTAAACCGGTTTTCAGACGGTCTGCCGCCTGAAACCGAAACAAACCGCTATTTCAACCTGCCGCCGCCAGTACGCAGGCGACCGCCAGCAAAGCCGCCGCCGCGGCTGCTGCCAGTTTTCCGAAACCCGCGAAACGCAATACCGGCAGCCTGCCTTCCAATTCTTTATAGCCGGTTATCATCGGTTTAATCAAATCATGTTTTTTCAAGAATTTATAAAATAAGATGCTTACGACGTGCACCGCCGCCAGCAGTGCCAGCAGATTGAAAAAGCGCAGGTGGATTTTGCGCAGCGCGTTGCCTGTTTCCTCACTGACCCGGCCGTTCAGATAACCGCTGTAACTAAAGGTGTCGGCATCGGCGGCAAACAGGCCGGTGGCGACCTGTACCGATACCGCCGCCAGCAGCGCCAACACCATCAGTGCGCCGAGCGGATTGTGGCCGGGCTGCTCGTTTTCCCCGATTTTCCCTTGCAGGTAACGTTTGATGTGCGACGGGCCGCGAACGAAACTGCCGAACCGCGCGGTGTCGCTGCCCCAAAAACCCCAACAGACGCGGAAAACCAGCAACGCCAATACCAACAGGCCGCAGCGCAAATGCCAGGCCAGCATCGTGCCGCCCTTGTCCGCGCTGTACCACATAAAGGCGAAGGCCAAGACCAGCGTCCAGTGGAACAGGCGCGTGGGCAGGTCCCATACTTTGATTTTTTGTTTCATTGTTTTCTGCTTTCGAGTGAATGAGGTAAGATGATTTGTCCGCCCGATGTTTTCGACGCGGCGGGCGCGTTATTTTACCGCAACGCCGCAAACGGAGCCTTTATGTTTACTTCCCGCTACCGCCTTTCCGATTCCGAATCCTTGTTTCAGACGGCCTCGATGTATCCCGACGTGTTCAAGCCGCGTCCGGCCGAAAGCCACAAAGGGACTTACGGCACGCTGGCCGTAATCGGGGGCGCCGAAGGAATGAGCGGCGCGGTCGTGCTGGCGGCGACGGCGGCCGCCTACGCCGGCTGCGGCAAAGTGTGGGCGGGGTTCAACCAGCGGCAACTGCCTTTCGCCGTTATCGACGGACGACCTGAAATCATGCTGGCGACGGCGCAGAACCTTTTGTTGCGCAACGACGCCGACGCACGCGCAATCGGCTGCGGTTTGGGGTTAGGCGAAGCTGCTTCCGGCATTGTTGCCGCCGCGCTTTCCGAAGCCGACGGCAAACCCCTGCTGCTGGACGCCGACGCGCTGACGCTGCTGTCGCGCTCGTCCGAACTGCAACGGCTCGCCGCGCGGCACGGCAACCTGATACTCACGCCCCACCCCGCCGAAGCCGCGCGCCTGCTCAAAACGGACACGGCGGAAATCCAAAAAGCGCGAATCCAATCGGTAGAAACCCTCAGCCGCAGATTCAACGCGGTAACGGTGTTAAAAGGCCACCGCTCGCTGATTGCCGCGCCAAACCGCGGCACGACCGCCAACCCCAGCGGCAACGCCGGCCTAGCCACCGCAGGCAGCGGCGACGTGTTGAGCGGCGTCATCGGCAGCCTGCTGGCGCAAGGTATCGATGCGTTTCAGGCGGCGGCGGCGGGCGTATGGCTGCACGGGGCAGCGGCAGACATCCTGCGCGACTCGGAAACCGGCGAAATCGGGATGCTGGCCGGTGAAATCGCGCCTGCGGCAAGATGGCTGCGCAATTATCTGGTACGCAGGAAGTAAAGGAAAACAACAGCATTGAGGCCGTCTGAAAAACCATTTTCAGACGGCCTCAATGTTTATCCGCAGCTTATTTCAAGCACTGCGCAAGGTAAATTCCCAACACAGTAAACAGCAGGGAACCGAACAAGTGCAGCGACGCCGTAGCCGCGGCGGCGGCCCACCGCTGCGCCTGCAACATACCGACGATTTCCAACGAAAAGCCGGAAAACGTGGTCAGGCTGCCGAGAAAGCCCGTTATCAGCAGCAGGCGCCAGTGCGGGTTGCCGACCAATTCGGCGGCGACACCGATAAGGAATCCGCCGAACCAGTTCGCCGCCAGCGTTCCCAGAGCAAACCACGAAACGGTGTCCGCCAGCATCAGGCCGAACAGCCAGCGCAAAAGCGCGCCGAATACCGCGCCGAGGGCAACGGCGGTCATGTCGTAAAGCATAAACATTCCATTTGCAGGATAACAGGCCGTCTGAAACTACCAGATTTTATTGGTGCTCTTCAGATAACGCCCGTCATCAAACGTATTAATCCAATGCGGTTTCAGCGCAACAAAAATCGCCGTCGCCGCGCCGCTGATAAACGCTTCGGCCCAAGAGAGCAGGAAAAAGACGGGAAACGCGCTTCCCCACATCACGCCGTCTGAAAAAGCCCCCGTCCAATCCAGCACACCGGTCAAAACCGCGCCGGTCAACAGCATAGCCGCGGCGGAACCGATAAAGCCGTTCAGAAAAATAAACACGAAAATATTGGCCGGCAGCCTGTTGACCAGCGCGCGGAACGAAAGGTTCACCGCAAGCGGCGGCAAAAGCAGCGCCAGCGCGTTAAACGGATAAGCCTGCCAGCCTGCATCCGAAATCAACAACGAAGGAAACAGCAGCAGCGCGCCGAGCCAGAGGGCTGCGGGTGCGCCCACCATCAGCGCCGCCAGATTCATACCGAGCAGGTGATAGCTCATGCCCGCAAGCTGGCCGTTGTCGGGCGCGGCGTTCAGGCTCCATGCGGCTGCCAGCAGCACGACGGCGACAGCGGCGGCGGAACGGTATCGGTGCGCCGCCCTCAGCGCCGGCAGTGCGGTCGCAGCCAGCAGGACGGCCAGCAGCAACCAAGCTGCAGATGCGGGAACACGGGCAAACCATGAAGCGTGGAACAGCATGTTTTCTCAAACAAAGGTTTCGGACGGCCTCATTATAGAATGATTTTGAATTTCAGCATGGCAAACCTAATGAGAGTTAAGAGAGAACACCCTGATTAGGCTTGCCCGTGAACCGAAATCGAACGTAAAACTGTGTGGTATTGATTATAATCAATCATAATTATCTTTATAATAACAATTGTTAAATAAATTTACATGATATTGTTATTGCGACAGTGTCGTAAAACCTGATACTCAGTTTTTTTTGGAGTAATTATTCTTATTTTTATATGAAATAAAAATAAATAAAAATGATTTTGAAGTAAAAACAATTTAAAACATCTTTTCCGAAAAATGACTAATTTTGGGCGAACGGAATTTAAAAACGGCTGACTAAACATAACACGAACGCTTGAAAAACAGTGCCTGAAAATTCCTGATAATCGAACATAAACAGATATAAATGCAGGCATTGAAAGATCACGAATTGAACGGATTGCAGGTAGTTATGATTTTATTGATTTCAAAAATATTATGAACTTGTAGAGAAAAATATGAAGCCTATTAAATAGAATTTGGAAGGAAGAATAAAGAATTTTGTTTCTTCTTTCCGAATGTAGAAGAAAGCAAAGAAATTTCTTTCTTCTTTTGGTTAGATAGCTTTGCTATTTATTTTAATTTTAAGGAGATTGTTATGAAAGAACTGAATCAGTTTGAATTAAAGAATGTAGCTGGTGGTGATGATTTTGCACGTCGTGTCGGTCATGCTGTAGGTGATTTTTTCCAATCAATTTGGGGATAAAATCGCTAGCTGGTTTTAATTAAACCGTTGGTTTAAGTTAAATTTATGTATTAAATTTGGAGTCATTAATGAAAATTTTAAATCAATTTGATTTGGAAAAAGTAAGCGGCGGTGATTTTTGGGATACTGTCGGGAGCTTTATTGTAGGCCTTGCCGAAGGTTTGAGCGACTAAATAAAATCGCAATAGGATACGACTGACCGTTTGAATTCATTAATCTGACAAATGATCGTCATATCTATTATTTTTAGGGGCTGAATGTAGATCAGCCCCTTTTCATTTCCTTAAATGTAAAATGTATGCCGAAACGCCGCCCTTCCGTCCGTCGCGGATTTCGGCGCAAAGCGTGATTGCCGATAGTCCGCGATGCCGAAACACGATAGAATATATGCCTTTACCGAATTTCGGACTGATTTGGACTGCTGCTTATGTTTTGGACGATTTTGATTTTGGTTTTATTGTGTGCGATTGGCGGCCTATTGTGGCTGCATTACAGCCAGCAGCGGTCATGGCAGGATGAACTGGCCATGCTGGAGGGTACACACACGGAGCTGGATGAGGAAGAAGACCTCCCTGAAACCGTCATTCCCGCCGGATGGCGGCAGGAAACCGCTCAGGAAGCGGAAGAAACCGAAACGGCGGAAACGCCTGCGCAAGAGCCTTGTCAAGATGGGGAAGAATCCGGCAATGAGGACGAGGAAAACGAAGACGAAGAAGACATCTTCAGTAAAACGGCAGCTACCCTCAGTTCCCTCATCAACCAGTTCGGCGGCCATGCAGTAATTGATGCCGAAACGGAAACACAGGAACCGTCCGAGCAAGCCGTTTTCCGCGAACCTGCTGTAGAAAGCGCGATAGAAGAGCATCAAGAACATCATACCGCCGCTCCCACCCTGCCGCCGCGCAAATCCACCGTGCCCGACCCCTATATCGAGCCGTTTATCGACAGCGAACCGCCCGAATACGCGCCCGCCAAGTTGGTAAATTCTGATTTGGAAGTCATCACGCTGGAAGAAGCCACTCGCTCGCTGCACGAGGCGGCGGAAGAAGCCGTGCAGAAATCCGCCTTCTTCGACCCGCAGCCCGCAGCCCCCAGCCACAGGCCGTCTGAAAACCTGAAAACCATCGACTTGGACGACCCTGCCGTGCGCCGTACCCGCGAACGCGTGCTGGCCAGCGTCAGCGAAATCTCCCGCCAAATCCCTGCCGCGCAAAGCCTGCGACACGAATACACACAGGCCGCCATGCGCGCGGTCGAGCTTGAGTCGCTCGCGCCGTTTCAGAAACCCGAACATCCCGATGAAATCCGAGCCGACGACATCCGCGCCAACCTGAGCCGCCATTCGGCCGCGCGCCGCTTCTCGGCTGCGCAGATTTTGGCCGACGATTACCGCCCGCAAACCATCCGCAACGAAGAAATACTGGCCAATCTGTCGCACAGTTCTTCTCCGCTAGGCCGTCGCGCCGCCAACCCGATACGCCGTATCGATACGTCCCGACGCGAGAGCGTGCTTCCGGAAACGGCGCGAGTGGAGCAAAGTGCGGCCAAAGTTCAGCCGAAGAAACCTTTGTTCCCGCCGAAAACGGCCCGTCCGAACCCTGCATCCGCAACAGCGCCCGCCGCAACGGCTCCGGCGGCATCCGGCAAACCTCAGCCCGAAGCGCACAAAAAACCGCCCGTGTTCGCGGCGCAACCGGTCAATCCGACCCTCAACCACGCGCCGATAAACGCCCACATCAGCAACAAACCGAGCTGGTCGATTGCCGACCGCCTGATTAGCGAGGCATCCAACGTCATCATTGCCGAACCGCCCGCCATCATCCCGATTCCGGCACCGACGCAATCGGTCATTCCGACGGAGGCCGAACGTCTGGCGGTCGAAGCGACGCCGCAGCAGTTTCAGACGGCTTCCGAACCCGTGTCCGTACCGCTGCACCGCACTGCACACACTCCGCAAGCCGTTACAAGGCCGTCTGAAACCGTTATCCGGCCGGTAAGCCGCCATCAGGCGGAAACGCCGCCGGCTTCAGCGTCCGCACATCTGCCGACGGTTGATTTGCTGCTGCCGCCGCAGTTCGACCCCAGCGCGACCCAAACCGAAGAAACCCTGCTGGAAAACAGCATTACCATCGAGGAAAAACTGGCCGAGTTCAAGGTCAAGGTCAAAGTGATGGACGCCTACGCCGGACCGGTGATTACCCGTTATGAAATCGAACCCGATGTCGGCGTGCGCGGCAATGCGGTGCTGAACCTTGAAAAAGACCTTGCCCGCTCGCTCGGCGTCGCCTCCATCCGCGTGGTGGAAACCATACCCGGCAAAACCTGCATGGGCTTGGAACTGCCGAACCCGAAACGCCAGATGATACGCCTGAGCGAAATCTTTAATTCGCCCGCGTTTACCGAATCAAAATCCAAACTGACGCTGGCGCTGGGTCAGGACATCATCGGCGAACCCGTCGTTACCGACTTGGCCAAGGCACCGCACCTGCTGGTGGCCGGTACGACCGGTTCGGGTAAATCAGTGGGCGTCAACGCCATGATTCTATCGATGCTGTTTAAAGCGCCGCCCGAAGACGTGCGCATGATAATGATTGACCCGAAAATGCTGGAACTGAGCATTTACGAGGGCATCCCGCACCTGCTCGCGCCGGTCGTTACCGATATGAAGCTGGCGGCGAACGCGCTCAACTGGTGCGTCAACGAAATGGAAAAACGCTACCGCCTGATGAGCCATCTGGGTGTACGCAACCTGGCCGGTTTCAACCAGGCCGTTGCCGAAGCCGCAGCACACGGCCGCAAAATCGCCAATCCGTTCAGCTTCACCCCCGACGATCCCGAACCTTTGGAAAAACTGCCGTTTATCGTGGTGGTGGTCGACGAGTTCGCCGACCTGATGATGACCGCAGGTAAGAAAATCGAAGAACTGATTGCCCGCCTCGCCCAAAAAGCCCGCGCCGCCGGCATCCATCTGATTTTGGCGACGCAGCGTCCGAGCGTGGACGTGATTACCGGCCTGATTAAAGCCAACATCCCGACCCGCATCGCCTTCCAAGTGTCCAGCAAGGTAGACAGCCGTACCATCCTCGACCAGATGGGCGCGGAGAACCTGCTCGGCCAAGGCGACATGCTGTTCCTGCCGCCGGGCACGGGTTATCCGCAGCGCGTACACGGCGCATTCGCATCCGACGGCGAGGTCCACCGCGTAGTCGAATATTTGAAACAATTCGGCGAACCCGACTATATCGACGAAATCCTGAGCGGCGGCATGACCGACGACCTGCCCGGCCTCAACCGCAGCGGCGACGGCGAAATAGACCCGATGTACGACGAGGCCGTCGCCTATATCGTCAAGTCGCGCAAAGCCAGTATTTCCGGCATACAGCGCGCCCTGCGCATCGGCTACAACCGCGCCGCGCGCCTCATCGACCAGATGGAGGCCGACGGCATCGTCTCCGCACCGGAAACAAACGGCAACCGCACTGTTTTGGCACAAAGCAGCGAACATTCGGACTGATTGGTTGTCTCTCTTTCAGACGGCCTGTGTTTATTGAGGCCGTCTGAAAACGGAATGCTGCATTTTTAACGAAAGGAAAAATGATGAAAAAAATAGCCCTCCTCCCCGCTTCCCTACTGTTTTGCCTTTTCGCCGCCCCCGCCGTCGGTGCGCCGCTTGACGGACGCTGGAACATTACCGAAGCGGCACGGCAGCCTGTAACCGCATCCAAAGCCTATCTTGAATTCAACGGCGCCGACCGCCGCTTCCGCGTCGGTACCGGCTGCAATACCCTGACCGGCGGTTTCCACGCGGCCAAAGGCCGTCTGAAAATCGACGATGCGGCCAGTACGCTGATGGCCTGCGACGAAGAAATCATGAAGCAGGAAGAAACCGTTTCCCGCGCATTCTCAAACAGCAAATCCTACCGCATCAAAGGCGATACGCTGCTGCTGACCGACCGCAGGGGCAGGGTGCTGCTGAAAGCGGAACGGGCGCAGAATCAGGATTAAACCCCGTTTAGCCTTGCGATTCGGCGGAGCGGAAACCTCTTGAGGCCGTCTGAAAAACCGTTTCCGCCGAAACCGTATTTCAGACGGCCTCTTCCCTTACGCCGCATTCCGTCCTTCTTTACCTCCGCTTCAACAACTCCCCATTCCCGCTATGCCCCGCAGCCGACGACTCCTCACCCTGCTCGACCTGCTCCGCCGCCGGCACGGTCCCGTTACCGCCGAAACGCTGGCGCAGCAGTTATCAGTGAGCACGCGCACGGTGTATCGCGACATTGCCCAATTATGCGCGCAAGGCGCCGACATACGCGGCGAGGCCGGGCTGGGCTTCGTATTGCATACCGATTTGGGGCTGCCGCCGCTGATGTTCGACAAACCGGAAATCGAAGCGCTGGTATTCGGAATGCGCTGGGTGGCCGCAAACGGAGACGACGGCCTGGCCGCCGATGCCAAATCTGTGCTGGCGAAAATCGATGCCGTGCTGCCCGGCCATTTAAGGGAACACCTCAACACGCAGGCACTTTATCCCCGCCCGTGCCAAACCCGTCCGTTTACGCCGCAGGAAAGCGAAACGCTGTCCGCCATCCGCACCGCCCTGCGCGGCAACCGCGTCCTTTCGTTCGACTATACCGATGCCCAAGGCCGCCCTACCCGCCGCAGCGTCAGACCGCTGGCGGTCGGCTATTTCCCCGAAGCCTGCCTGCTGGCGGCATGGTGCGAAAAGCGGCGGGATTTCCGCCACTTCCGCACCGACCGCATGTCAAACCTGAACATCGGCGACACTTTCCCCGTTCCGCGCATGGTGCTGCTGCGCGAATGGCAGCGGCAGGAAGATTTGGATTTGTCGGTGTTTGAGATTTAGAAACCTATTTTTCAGACGGCCTCAAAGCCGTAACAGGCCGTCTGAAAATCTGAAAAACCGTAGCTTGTATTGATTTTCGACCGCCGTGGTTCCGTCATAGCCGGCTTGCTTCATCTTTGATGCGGCTATTGATTGAATCCCGTCATTCCCGCGCAGGCGGGAATCCAGGATGTGGAATGTGGGAAACTTTTTTCTTGGCAGGTTTCCGTACGGGCAGGCCTCAATTCCCGCCTGCGCGGAAATGACGAAAAACGAAACATCAAAACAGGCCGTCTGAAAAAGCCTGCTGACAAAAATTGACGCGCCCTGCCTGTATCATGGGTCTTTTCAACCCCGCAGGAGAAACACCATGCACCGTTTCACGCTCTACACCCATCCCTATTCCCGCGGCACCAACGTAGTCTGGATGCTGAAAGAATGCGGCGCGCAATACGACGTCAAACTGATTCCGTTCGGCGAAGCCATGAAATCCGCCGACTATCTGGCAGTCAATCCGATGGGCAAAGTTCCCGCACTCAAAGCAGACGACACCGTGCTGACCGAAACCGCCGCCATCATCACCTTTCTGGCCGAGCAGTTTCCCGACAAACATCTGATTCCGGCCGCCGATTCGTTGGCACGCGGCGAGTTCTACCGCTGGCTGTGTTTCTCCATCCACCTCGAATACGCCGGATTCGACAAAATCAACCGCGTGCCGGACAGCAGCGAGCGGCGCATCGCCATAGGCTACGGCGATTTCGACACCGCCTTCGCCACCCTGCGCGACCATCTGGCCAAACACGACTTTATCGTCGGCGACCGCTTCTCCGCACTCGACGTATATTTCACCGGCCTGCTGATCCACTTTATCCGCACCATACCGAAGCGCGGCATACCACCGGTTTTCACTACGGACGAACCGGTCTTCTCCGCCTATATCGACCGCCACACCGCCCGCCCCGCCTTTGCCGAAACGATGGCTTGGGCGCAACAGGCCGCAGCGGAATTGGAAAAACAGGCTTGAGGCCGTCTGAAAACGGCGTTTCTATACTTTCGTACAGTCCGAAAAATACCCGGCATCTCTACCGGGTATTTTTCTTTTATCTGTATCGGGCCGTATTCCGACGTCAACGGTGATACTGACGCGACAGTTCGTGCACGCTGTCTACCAGAATCCCGGCATGTTCGGGGTTGGTATGTTGGCTGATACCGTGGCCCAGATTGAACACATGGCCGCTGCCGTTGCCGAAACCGGCCAGAATGCGCGCGACTTCGGTTTTTATACTGTCAGGCGTACCGAACAGTGCGAACGGGTCGAAATTGCCTTGCAGCGCGACTTTATCCCCCACGCGGCGGCGGGCTTCGCCGATATTGCAGGTCCAGTCCAGTCCGAGCGCATCGGCGCCGATGTCTGCCATTTGTTCCAGCCACAAACCGCCGCCCTTGGCAAATACGATAACCGGCACCCTGCGCCCTTCGTTCTCACGTTTCAAACCGCCGACAATCTGCCGCATATAGCGCAGGCTGAACTCTTGGAATGCCGCATCGCTCAATACGCCGCCCCACGTATCAAAAATCTGTACCGCCTGAGCGCCGGCATCGATTTGGGCATTGAGGTAGGCCGTAACGGCTTGGGCGTTGACATCAAGGATTTTGTGCAGCAAATCGGAGCGTGAATACATCATGGTTTTGACGGTGCGGAATTCTTTGCCGCCGCCGCCTTCAACCATATAGCAGGCCAGCGTGAACGGGCTGCCGGAAAAGCCGATGAGCGGCACGCGCCCGTTCAAAGCCTTACGGATGGAAGCCACGGCGTCAAACACATATTGCAGCCGATCCATATCCGGTACCTGCAATGCGGCGATGTCCCGCTCGTGTTGCAGCGGTCGGGTAAACTTAGGCCCTTCGCCTTCTGCGAAGTACAATCCCAATCCCATTGCATCAGGCACGGTCAGAATATCTGAAAACAGAATTGCGGCGTCCAACTCGAAACGCTCCAAGGGTTGGATGGTCACTTCGGTCGCCAACTCGGTGTTTTTGCACAAATCCAAAAAACTGCCCGCCCTCGCACGCGTGGCTTTGTATTCCGGCAGATAGCGTCCCGCCTGCCGCATCATCCAAACGGGCGTGTATTCGACGGGCTGTTTGAGCAATGCGCGCAGGAAAGTATCGTTTTTTAAGGGAATCATGGTTGTTCTTTCATAACAAGGCCGCCTGCTGTCCCGCTTGCGCGGCGAATCTGCAGACGGCCTTTATTCATCTGATGGCCGATTATTTGTTTTCCAAGGCTAGAGGTTCTTCTTCGTCGCTTACGCTCTCCAAAACCAACTTGCGTTGCGCCTCGGCTTTCTGCAACTGCTCGGTTTCGTCGAACACTTTGGCCAGCGCCAGACGCGCCGATACGGTCGGCTTGATGGCGATGCTGGCTTCAAGATAGCCCTGAGCCTTGCCCCATAAGCGCTTACCGTAGGCAAGCTGCCCCAGATACATCAAAAGTTTGGCATTGTCCGGTCGGGTTTGCAGCCAACTGTCGGCCGTATCGATAGCCTGCTGCTGTTCCCTGTCGCTCAGATAACGCACGCTGCCGACAAACGGTTCCAGTAATTCTATCTGTTGGGTTTGCGGATAATAACGGTCAACCCATTTGACCGCCTGCCCGTATAAGCCCAAGCGTTCGTATTTTTCGGCGATTTCCACACACAGGCCCCCCGACTTGAGATTTTCGGGGATGCGTTTCAGACAGGATTTCAGGCCGTCTGCATCGGAAGCGGACGCCAGCAGGCGGCGGTATGCCCAAGACTGATACTGTTCGGCCTCGTAATCGCTGATTGCGCCGGCTTTTTCCAGTTTTTCGGATTTTTCCAGCACTTCGGCGGCATTACCGTCATCAAAGGCATAACGCAACTGCAAACGGACCAGTCTGGTCAGATTGGGATTGATTTGCGCGGCGGCATCCAGGTTTTGTTTGGCAGCCGGATAATCGCGGTTGGTCAAGGCTGACTCGGCCAGCAACAGGTAACGCGAAAGCTGCTGTTTTTTCGGCAATGCTTCGATGTCTTTCAGGTAGCGGTCGCGCAGTTCGATATTGTCCATCTGGTCGGCCGCATGGGCGCCCAGCATCAATGCCAGCGCACGGTTGCCGCCTGCTTCTTTGTTTGCCAAAACTTTAGCCGCCTCGTTTTCCGCCTGCTCGAATTTGCCTTCAAAGAAAGCCTGTCCCGCATTATTAAGCGCGGTGGCAGCCTGACGGCCTTTACGGGCGGTACCGAAACGCTGCATTCTGCCGGGTATGTTCAGCAAACCGGCTATCAGGCGGACAAGGAAATACAGAATCACGACGGCAATTATCAAGCCCAGTACGAACGCGTGCAGGTTCATACGCAACATGGTTTGTCCCGCCACCACATACACATTACCGGTATAGACGCCCGAAGCAAGGGCCAACCCGACGGCCACGGCAAACAAAATCACTATCCAAACGACGCTTCTCATGCCTGATCTCCTCTTGAGGAAGTGTCGGCCGAAGGCGTCGGGTCGGTCTGTGCCGGCGGATTCCTATTGATAAAGTCTCTCATCGGCGGCTGATCGGCGGCAGGGGCTTTAGGTGTTGCCGGTGCGGGTTTGGCCGGTACGACGGGAACCTGAGGGCGTTTGATTGCCGCAGGCGCTTTCGGAATCTGCGGCTTGGGCTGGGCCGTCGAAGCAGGCCCGTTCGCTTCCGGAACGGCCTGCTGTCCGGCTGCGCTGGCAGCCCTGTTTTCAGACGGCAGCGCAGGAACAGCCGGTGTGGTGACAGGTGCTGCCGATTGCGCCGGAGCAGGCGTAATGATGGAAGGTGCGGCAATCAGCGGCATTTCCGGAGCTTGTCCGCGGATGCCCTCCTGATATGCGTAAACCGCCGCCCTGCTCGACTGCAAAGCGTCTTCCGCTACCGGACGGATGTCCAGCGATTTCAAATCGGCCAATTCTTTCAGCCAAGAGCGGGTGGCGGGAGAGTTGCTGTCGAAATATTGCCTTACCGCGGCTTCGGCGTTATTTAAATCGCTTTGATAAACTTCGCTGTTGTGCTGCATCAGGGCGGTGCGTGCATCAAGCAGGCGCAACCGCAGGTTTTCACGCACAAAATACACTTGGTCGGGCGCAATCAGCATGGCGTCGTTGTTGTCCAGCCGGCGTACTTCCACCAGACCTTTGAGCGCATCCAGCGATTTTTCCCAAGCATTTTCCCACCATGAAAGATTCGGATTCGGCGACCGGCTGTTTTCGTTTTTACTCGGCTTCAATGTGCCGTCAATCAGCAGCGGCAAACCGGCAACGGCAGTTTCCAAACGATCGATACGCAAAGCGGTACCCGAAATATCGACATAAGGATGGTTTTTCAACGAAGCCAAATCGCTGCTTACGGCCTGTTTGATGGCGAGCAGTTCGGGTTGGTCGAAACGGCTCAGGCGGTTGTGGACATGCTCCAGCACGCTGATTGCGCCCTGCACGTTACCCGACAGCACCAACTGCTGCGAGGCTTGGTTCAGCAGAGTTTCGGCTTCGTCCGCCAGCCAGTTGGCGCGGCCTTTAGCCAGTTCCTGATAAGCTTTCTGCGTCAGGACAATCTGTTCGGCGTTTGCTTTCTGTCCGCTGCCCAAGCGTTCCAGTTCAGACTGGATAACGGTCTGGCGGTTGATGTTTTCTTTCAGCAAGGCAGCATTTTCCGACTCGCCCAAAGCAGCTTTGTCGAGCTTTTGTGAAAACTCAAGCTGCTGGTTTTTCAAAACATTCTGCCCTTCTACAAACAGAAATCCGCTCGCACCCAGCCCCAGCAGCGCCAAGACCAGCGCACCTGCGGCCAGCCCTTTGCCGGAAGACTGCCGGATGACGACCGGATTGGCGGAAGTTTGGGGAATCTGTTTCGGTTCTGACATAGTATTTCCTGTAATTTCGCCGGCCTGCTTTTCAGACGGCCTAGCATCATTTTCAGACGTTGCCGCAAAGGTTTCGGACGTCGGGACAGTATCCCGCTTATCCGAAGCGGCAGTATTTTCTTTATCGGAATCCAGCCGTTTGGCCGCCACCTTGTTTGATTGTTCACCGTTTTTTTCAGGCGGAGGGTTTCGGGAAGCGACAATATCGGCGGTATCCGGCTCATTTGCCGCTTCATTCAATACCGCTGCGTCAAACTGCTGGATGACCCGGACGTTTTCCGCTCCGGCAAGCCTCAATGTGTCGGCTATGCGCGGATGGTGGGTGAAGTATAGCAAGGATTTGAAGAACAGGGAGAATTGAGACGGTACTTGGCGGAACAAAGCCTGCGCCAGTTCGCCCGAAGCAACATATGCGGCCTTGATGGAATGCGGATTAAAATCATGCCAATTCAAGGAATTAGGCCGTCTGAAATAGATTTCGGCAAAACTGACCTTAAAACCTTTCCGCCGCAATTCGCTCGCAAGCAAATCGCGCCCGCCGTGTCCGCGGACGATTAAAACGCTCGAACCTTTCGGCATTTCCTTCCATAGCGGCAGACGCAAAACGGCTTCGCTGTCGTTGCCTGAAGACGGGCTGTAAATCTCGTGATGACAGAATGCCGCCAAGATTTTGCGGCTGGCCTGCCCGACCGTAATCTGTTTTTTGAGGCCGTCTGAAAAATCAAGATGCGGTGCCGCCGTTTCAATGGCTGTCGGACTGACCCAAAACACCGCATCCGCCTGTTTGAAACGTTCGGGCAGCCGCCGCAGCGCCCCCTCGTCAACTTCGATTTCTATCGGACTGAAAGGTACTGCCAGCCAGCCGGCGTCGGTACAGGTCTGCATATCTGCTTTTGCTCGGAATTTAGGTCGGATGATAAGTATTCTAGGCATATTTCAGACGGCCTTTTCATAAAAAATCGGAAACCTGTTTGCAGCCGCTGCAAGGTCCGTTTTAATCGGCAGAACTTGCGGAAAACTGCAAACAGGTATTAGGGAAACGAACTATTTTTGCGTGCTGACCTGCTTCATCCAGACGAATAGTTCTTCCAAATCGTAATCGCCGCTGTGCGGCACGTCCCATGGCAGGAAGTAATCAACGGCGTATCCGTTGTTTTGCAGCTTGGCGGCCAATACGGCGGACACGGCCAGCGAGGTGTCGCGGTCAGCGGTACCGACGCGGATACGCCAGTTTTGCGGTATTTTCACCCCGGATGTACCGATGTAGTTGAGCGGGTTCATGATTTTGACGGTTTCGGCGTCAGCCATCGCCGCATTTTCAGCCGTGCTGTGCCGCATCGAAAATTCGGTGAAATGCCGTTTGTCGGTTTGGGCATTGCCGAAAAGCTGGTTTTCTCCAGTACTTAAATCCACACCGTCAAACGCCGGCGGTATTTTCTGGCGGCCGGCGGCTTTGGCGTATTTACTAAAATCAACGGCGGTTACTTTACCGTTTTTTACCGTAAGCCAATTCCGGTTACCCAGTTTTTTGCCTGCATCCAGCTGCGACTGTGCCGATTTCGCCAGATAACCGGCGACATAATCCTTAAAGCTGCCGTTGCCGTTTTTGTCCAGCGTCAGCGCGCGGCCGCCGGCATCTTTCAGTTTCAGGCTGTTGATATAAGCGGGATAAAGAGGTTTGAGCTGGTTGGAGAGGGAGATTTCTTCTTTGGTCAGCGTACCGGGTACCAGTTCGCGCTTGACATTGTAGTCGAGCATGGAAATATTCATTTTTTGATAGTCGTTTACACCGTTAAACTGCCATTCGTAAGCCATATCAGCATGGTCCAAATCGGTAATCGGACAATATGCGGATACAGCGAAAATGTCGTCGTCGCCTTCCGCCGCGCCCAATGCTTTAAGATGGGCTTCATAATCGCGACTGTTGCCGGTCGCACCCAGCAGGGCGGAAAGTGCTCCGCCCGCACTGGTTCCGTTGGAAATGATTTTGCCTGCATCTCCCGGCATGGCTTTGTCGTTGAATTTCAGGTAACGGACCGCAGCCTTCAAATCCACGATGGCGGCTGGTGCCTTGCCGTTGGCGGCTGTCCGTCCGCGCGCGCCGGGAGAAGCGACCACATAACCTTTCGACAGGGCCGTCAAAGCGGCATTCGGGGTTTGGGATGCTTCACCGCCCCGGCCGAACCCCGGTTTGCCCGGCTCGGCAGGCATATAACCGCCAATTTGGTTCGGGAAAAAAATCGGTGCAGTTTCCGCAGTAAAACCGCCAACCGAGCCGCCGCTGTAATAAGCTTCCGGTACATAAATATTGATAATTTCATATTTTGTATCAACGGGATTCCTGACGTAAACAATACCTTCATACGCGCGGAATTTCACGCTTCGGCCATTGACTTCAAGGCTTTGCTCAGTGTATTTCTGTTTGGAAAAATCCAAGTCGTAGCCTGCCGCCGCGCCGTCTTTCACCGTCGAACAAGCGACCAGGCCTGCGGCCAGCGAACCTGCCAGTAGCGTACGGGAAAATGCTCCCACATCCTTGCTCCGTATTTCAAACTGTCAAAATAGTTTTTTATTATAGATGACAGCTGTGTTTAATCAGGTTAAGGCCGTCTGAACGGTTGCTTTCAATTTTCAGACGGCCTTTTCTTCACGAAAAAGCCCGATATGTTAAAATGACGAACGATACGCGTCGGGCGAACCGCCGCACACAACAACAAACGGAACACCTCTCCCACGCACCCGCCATGAGCAGCCAGCCCTATACAGCCGCCACCGTTTGCCGAGTCAGCTCAAACGGTATGATTCAAGACACTGACTCGCTGGCCGAAGAATCGGCCGTCGCTTTGGTTTACAACGGCATCAGCCACGCCGTATTGATGGCCACTCCGCAAAATCTGGAAGAGCTCGCCCTCGGTTTCAGCCTGAGCGAAGGCATCCTGCAAAACCGCAGCGAACTTTACGGCACCGACATCCGCAGCTCTTGCGACGGCATCGAAGTGCAGCTCGACATCGCCTCTTCCCGTTTCCAAGCCCTGAAAGAACGCCGCCGCAACTTAAACGGACGCACCGGTTGCGGTTTGTGCGGCATCGACAGCCTGTCGGCGGTAAAACCCGTGCTGCCGCAGATAACCCGAAGCCGCCGTTTTACCGTCAGCGAAATTCAGACGGCCTTATCGGCTTTAAACCGTTACCAGCCGCTCCGACAGACGGTCGGTTCGCTGCACGGCGCGGCATGGGCGGACGAACACGGCATTGCCGCCGCATTCGAAGACGTCGGCCGCCACAACGCCCTCGACAAACTCATCGGTCACGGCACGCTCAACGCGTTCGACTGGCAGCAAGGGTTTGCCATCATCTCCAGCCGCGCCAGTTACGAAATGGTCGCCAAAGCCGCCGTATCCCGCATAGGCTGCATCGTTGCCGTTTCAGCCCCCACCGCTCTGGCCGTCCGCCTGGCAGAACAGGCCGGAATGACCTTGATCGGTTTCGCCGGCCCTGAGAAATTCACCATTTATACCCACGCAGAATTTATCGAGGCCGTCTGAAAAGCCGATACCGTTTTTCAGACGGCCTCAGCCGACGCGCCGACAAAAAGGCCGTCTGAAATCTGAACATCCAAATAAGGAAACACCATGAACACCCGCTCCGCCCGTCCCGACGGAAAAATCCAGAAAGGCCTGTTCCATACCCCGTTTTGGCTTGCACCCGAAAAAGACATCTTCGCCAGCCGCGCCGTCCGTTTCAAAGAATTGGCGCAGGAAGACAGCAGCGGCTGGAGCGGCTATCTGTCCCTGCTGTCTGTCATCTGCGAAGCGCAACAGGCCGCGTTTAACCACCATACCTTTCCGCTGCCGCCGCTTTACCGCGGACAAACCGTATTGCCCGCAGCGGCCCAAGGCGAAGTACCGGACGGATTTTTGACTGTTTTTACTGACTTGCTGAATGCAACCGACGGTCAAACCAATGCCGCGGTCGCCGCCGAAACCGCTAAACTTAAAGCCTTAACCGCCGCCGAGGCCGCCGCCCTTGCACGACGCATATTGACGCAACAAACGGAACCGTCCGACCGCGCCGCCGAAATTTGGGTACAGGCCGCTTTGCAGGTCGTCTGGACGGCATGGGCCGCGCAGTTGTCCGAAGACGACATTCCGACCGCCGAAAACAGCGACCGCATCTTCTGCCCCTGCTGCGGCACGGAAGCCGTCGGCAGTGTCATCCTTATCCGCAGCGACCTGACCGGCTTCCGCTACATGCATTGCCCGCTGTGTAACAGCCGCTGGAACGCCCTGCGCGCCAAATGCCCGACCTGCGGCGACGCCGGCGGAATGCGCCTCCAACAGGTCGAAGAAAAAAGCGTTCCGCACCTCGCTCCGGCCTATGCCGCCGCCCATGCCGAAAGTTGCGAATCCTGCCATACCTACCGCAAGCTCTACCGGCAAGACAAACAACAGTACGCCGACCCCGTCGCCGACGACCTTGCCACACTGGGCTTAGATATCGCCGTCGGCGAAGCGGGTTACGAACGCGGCGGTGCAAATCCGTTTTTATTGATTGGGACATAAGGGGCCATTTTATTTAAAGATACTCAGCTGCCCGCAACATATTCTCGCCTTACTCAGCTTCGGCGCCATGTGCAAATCCGTCTTTCACCACGATGAAACCCGCGAAAAACGCAAAATCCTGCTGCTCCCCGGCCAACTTATCGCTATGCCCGATGCCTCGTGCCATTGTCAGCACGCCGTGATGAAAAGCAGCAGAATTATAGAAGAACAGGAAGCCTGATGTTTCGGACGCATGAGTGAAAGGCAGAAAGGCCGTCTGAAATCCTGTCGCATGGATTTTCAGACGGCCTTTCTTCATCACGCCATATAGTCCTAACCCCAGTCCGCAAACTGTCCACACTCGGCCGCTTACGTTATACTGTCGACAATATCTTCAATTATGACAATCCCTTATGTCCGATTTCCTTCCCGTCCCGCCTGCCGAACTGTGGCAGGCGACGCTTGAACACCTCCGCCTTTCCCTGATTGCCCTGCTTTGCGCCGTCGCGCTTGCCGTGCCTCTGTCCGTATGGCTGGCGGACAAACGGCGTTGGGCGGAAGGTGTTTTGCAAGTAACCAATATCCTGCAAACCATTCCGTCCCTCGCGTTGCTTGGTTTGCTGATTCCCTTTGTCGGCATCGGTTCGCCGCCGGTTTTGATTGCGCTGACGCTCTACGCCCTGTTGCCGATTTTTCAGAACACCTATCTCGGTTTGAGCCAAATCGATCCCGCCATCAAAGAAGCGCACACCGCGTTCGGCTTGTCCCGTTGGCAGGCGTTGTGGCGCATCGAATTACCGATGGCGTTGCCCGCCATGATTTCCGGCATCCGCACCGCGTCCGTATTGATTATCGGCACGGCGACACTCGCTGCGCTGATCGGTGCGGGCGGTTTGGGCAACCTGATTTTGCTCGGCATCGACCGCAACAACATGGCGATGACGTTTACCGGCGCGTTGCTGTCCGCCCTGCTTGCCGTACTGGTCAGCGGCGGCATCGGCATACTGCAAAAGTCCAAACACAAAATGCCGATTACCGCCGCCCTGCTTGCCATCCTTATCGGCATCGGTTTGGCACCGATTTTTCAAACGAACCCATCCGCACAAAAAATCACCATCGCAGGCAAGCTCGGCAGCGAACCCGACATCCTCATCAATATGTACAAACAGTTGATTGAAGAAAATAATCCGCGCGCGCAAGTGATGCTTAAACCCAATTTCGGCAAAACTTCATTTCTGTTCAACGCATTAAACAGCGGCGAAATTGATATTTATCCCGAATTTACCGGCACCGTCCTCGAAAGTCTGGTCAAAGTTCCTGCCGAACAGCAAAACCGCCGCCTTTCTCCCGAACAGACCTACCAAACTGCCAAAGACCTGCTTGCCCGACAACACCGGCTGACCTTTCTGCCGCCGATGGCATACCAAAACACCTACGCCCTCGCCGTCAGCCAAGACTACGCCGCCGCGCACGACCTGCACAAAATATCCGACCTCAAACGCGTTCAAAACCAAATCCGCGCCGGCTTTACCCTCGAATTTACCGACCGCGCCGACGGCTATAAAGGCCTGCAACAACACGGCATACAGTTTAGTCACCTCTCTACGCTCGAACCCGCCCTGCGCTACACAGCCCTCCTAAACGGCAAAATCGACCTTGTTGAAGCCTATTCCACCGACAGCGACCTCAAACAATACCGCCTCGCCGTCCTTTCAGACGACATCGCCCTTTTCCCCTCCTACCAAGGCGCGCCGCTGATGAAAACCGAGTTTGCCGAACAGCATCCCGACATCGTGAACGCATTGAACAAACTGGCAGGCAAAATCAGCGAAGCCGAAATGACTGAAATGAACTACCGCGTGAAAGTAGGCGGAGAAAAACCGGCGGACGTAGCACGGGATTATTTACAGAAAAACGGTTTGATAAACGGAGCAGGGAAATAACGCTTGAGGTCGTCTGAAAAGTGGTTTTCACGCTATCAAAGCAAGTTTCCAGACGACAAAGAAATGGAAAAAACACCGTTGGAATGCCGCAAGGAATTTCAGCAGTCGTAGGCCGGAACATTTTCAGCTGCCTTACGCCGCTTAAAGGCTGCCTGAAAAAGCAGCCTGCACCTTAATTCAAAACCCTTTCAGACGGCCTGAACCCCGCCCGTTCCCAAGATAAGGAAAACCATATGGACTATCCCACCCTGCTCGCCGTCCTGCAACAACACGCCAACCCCGAACGCGCCGTGCCAATGCAGGCATACATGAAACACCGCTTTGCCTATTTGGGAATCGGCAAACCCCAGCTTACCCGCCTGTGCCGCCCGTTTTTCAAAGACGCCGCCAAACAGCCGGTTGATTGGGATTTTGTGCACCGCTGCTGGGACGACCCGCACCGCGAATTGCAATACGCCGCGCTCGAATACCTGAAAAAAATGCAGCAGCACCTTACCCCGCAGGACATCCCGCGTTTGCAAACGCTGATTACCGAAAAATCATGGTGGG
>ERZ773075.328-NODE-328-length-39069-cov-18.9639_pt1 | contig 39069 bp, 50 predicted proteins | sample MGYA00580614_ERZ773075 | MGnify/ENA primary metagenome ERZ773075 (study PRJEB29015, sample SAMEA2738021) | human oral metagenome | biome: human oral; feature: human-associated habitat; material: dental | place: China | collected 2043 ...
GTTTGCCGACTTCGTAGTCGTTGAAGTCGTGCGCAGGCGTGATTTTCACGCAGCCTGTGCCGAAGTCTTTTTCAACGTATTCGTCGGCGATAACAGGAATGGTGCGGCCAGTCAGCGGCAGGATTAATTCTTTGCCGATTAAGTGGGTGTAACGTTCGTCTTCAGGGTTGACGGCAACGGCCACGTCGCCCAGCAGCGTTTCAGGGCGGGTGGTCGCGACGATGACGGCTTCGGCAGGATTGTCCGCCAACGGATAGCGGATGTGCCACATAGAGCCTTGTTCTTCCACGCTTTCCACTTCCAAATCAGACACTGCGGTACCCAAAACCGGATCCCAGTTCACCAAGCGTTTGCCGCGGTAAATTAAGCCTTGCTCAAACAGGCGCACGAACACTTCGGTTACGGTTTCGGCACGCACGTCGTCCATCGTGAAATACTCGCGCGTCCAGTCGGCAGAGCAGCCCACGCGGCGCATCTGCTGCGTAATCGTGCCGCCGGACACTTCTTTCCATTCCCACACTTTTTCCAAGAATTTCTCGCGCCCCAAGTCATGACGCGACACGTTTTGCGCGGCAAGCTGACGCTCGACCACGATTTGCGTGGCGATGCCCGCATGGTCGGTGCCGGGAATCCAGGCGGTGTTGCAGCCTTTCATGCGGTAGTAGCGGGTCAGGCCGTCCATAATGGTTTGGTTGAAGGCATGACCCATGTGCAGCGTGCCGGTTACGTTGGGCGGCGGCAGTTGGATGGAAAAAGACGGTTTGGTCAAATCCATATCAGGCTGGAAATAGCCCTGCTCTTTCCAGTTTTGATAATGTTTGGATTCGATTTCGGCTGGATTGTATTTGTCTAACATGATGGAACTTTGTGAAATTAAGGTTATTTTTGATGTGCGGATTATAACGCAAAAAGGCCGTCTGAATCATTTCAGACGGCCTTTGGCATACGGGTTTTAAAAACGGAACAATACCAGGCTGACGGCAATCACCGCCATACCCGTTGTCAGGCCGTAAACGGTTTCGTGGCCGTCTGAATAGCGTTTGGCGGCCGGCAACAGCTCGTCCAACGCCAAAAACACCATCACGCCGGCTATCACGCCGAATACCGAACCAAACACGGCAGGCGACAAAAACGGCTGTAAAATCAAATAGCCCAAAGCCGCACCCAAAGGCTCGGCCAGGCCGGATAGCAGGCACGCCCATACCGTTTTCTTACGGCTGCGGGTGGCAAAATAAACCGGCGCGGCGATGGAAATACCCTCCGGAATATTATGGATGGCAATCGCCAAGGCCAAAGGCATCCCGACCGCCGGATTTTCCAAGGTAGCAAAAAATGTCGCCAAGCCTTCGGGGAAATTGTGCGCAGTAATCGCAAACGCCGCCATCATGCCGACTCGCGCGATATGGCGGCGTTTGCTTTCTTGAAACGACGGGTCTTGCGCGTCTAAAGTTTCATGCGGGTTCGGCACCAGGCGGTCAATCAGCGCAATGCCGCCCATACCGGCCAAAAATGCCATGGTCGCCGCCGCAAACGCGTGGTCTTTATCATAAATTTCAGCGAACGCCTCGCTGGATTTACTGAAAATCTCCGTCAGGGAAACATACACCATCGCACCGCCGGCAAATGCCAAACCAAACGACAACACGCGCGGATTAGGCGTTTTGGAAAACATTACCAAACCGCTGCCTAAAACGGTAAACAAACCGGCAGCCAACGTGATGGAAAAGGCAACGGCCAAATTGGACATCGAAAAATCGGGCATGAGAAAACCTGCGCTCAAAGCTGGAACAGGTTCAGACTAACACTTTTTAATGCGTATGATAATAGTTATTATTTATTTTATTGATTGGATACACGGATTTTGAAACAAAAGGCCGTCTGAAAAATAATTTTCAGACGGCCTTTAAATTTGAAATGTCGCTAAACCTTATCGCTTTCCAGCTTAAGCCTGATAGCGCGACAGGCTCAAATCGTCGCTTCGGATTTCGGTGTCTTTGCCGCTCACGATATCGGCAGTTAATTTTGCCGAACCCAGCGACATGGTCCAGCCCAAAGTGCCGTGGCCGGTATTTAGGAAGAGATTATCAAAGCGGGTGCGTCCAATTAACGGCGTGCTGTCGGGCGTCATCGGTCTGAGACCGCTCCAGAACAATGCTTGGCTCAAATCGCCGCCTTCAGGGAACAAGTCGTTGACGACCAAAGCCAAGGTTTCGCGGCGTTTTTCGGGCAGTTTGATTTCGTAGCCGGACAATTCCGCCATGCCGCCGACGCGGATTCTGTTATCAAAGCGCGTGATGGCGACTTTGTAGCTCTCATCTAACACGGTGGAAACCGGCGCGCCGTCTGAATTGGTGACGGGCAGGGTCAAGGAATAGCCTTTGACGGGATAAATCGGCAGATTGAGATCCAACTGCGCCAAAACCGTCCTGCTGAAGCAGCCGAGCGCGCAGACGAAGGCATCTGCTTCAAAGCGTTCTTTTTCGGTTTCGACTGCGCTGATGCGCTGCCCATTGTGTTCGATGCGGCGGATGGTTTGGTTGAAATGGAACTGTACGCCTTTTTCCAGACAGAGTTGGTACAGGTTTTGGGTGAAGAGGTGGCAGTCGCCGGTCGCATCCGCAGGCAGGTGCAGGCCGCCGGCAATTTTGGCGGTAACGCGTGCCAGCGCAGGCTCGAATTCTGCGCATTCTTCGGGTTTCAGACGGCGGTACGGCACGCCGTATCGTTCCAAAACGGCAATGTCTTGTTCTGCCGCTTCGACTTCTTTGGCCTGACGGAAAATCTGCAAAGTGCCTTTTTTACGTCCTTCAAAATTCATGCCGGTTTGCGCTTCAAAACGGCGGAACATTTCACGGCTGTATTCGGAAATCCTGACCATGCGCTCTTTATTGATTTGATAGCGCGCTGCCGTGCAGTTTTGCAGCATTTGCCACAGCCATTCGATTTGATACAGGCTGCCGTCAGGGCGAAACAGTAAAGGCGGATGGCTTTTAAACAGCCATTTCAGCGCTTTGGTCGGGATACCGGGTGCAGCCCAAGGCGTGGTATAGCCGTAAGAGAGCTGGCCTGCATTGGCAAAACTGGTTTCCATCGCCACATCCTCTGCGCGGTCGATTACCGTTACCTCATGTCCGGCTTCCGCCAGATACCACGCGCAAGATACGCCGGCAACTCCGGCACCTAAAACAAGCACTTTCATTTTGTTCCTCCTCTGACTTTTTTCAAAACAAACTTAATATACATTGGGCCGTCTGAATGTTCAGGTTCAGACGGTCTTGGATATTAATGCGGCAATTCGCCGTTTTTGATTTTTTGTTTGAAGTCGCGCGTTTCATTGACGATGACTTTCGCCATCAACAAAAGCGCAATCAGATTGGGCAAGGCCATCAAGCCGTTGAATGTGTCCGAAGCCAGCCACACCAAATCAAGGCTCAACACGGTTCCCAGCATGACCGAAGAAACATAACCGACGCGGTACAAACCGGCAAACTTCTCGCCGAAGACGTAAACCGCGCATTTCTCGCCGTAATAACACCAGCCGAGAATGGTTGAGTAGGCAAAGAAAATCAGGCCAATGGTGACAATCCAGCCGCCGATGCCGGGCAGCATTTTTTGGAAAGTGACGGTTGTTAGCGCCGCACCGCTCAATTCAGGTTTGACAAACTCGCCGCCTGCGCCGAGCAGACCCATGACCAACACGATACCGGTAATCGAGCAGACAACGATGGTATCCAAAAAAGTACCGGTCATGGAAACCAAAGCCTGACGGACGGGGTGGTCGGTTTTCGCGGCTGCAGCGGCAATCGGCGCAGAACCCATACCCGCCTCATTGGAGAACACGCCACGCGCCACGCCGTAGCGGATGACCGTACCGATGGCGCCGCCGGCCACGGCTTGCGCGCTAAACGCATCGGAGAAAATCAGTTTGACAGCGGGCATCAGTGCGTCAGAATTCACGACAATAATGGAAATACCGCCTACTACATAAAACACAGCCATGGCAGGTACGATAAAGGATGCGGCTTTGGCAATGCCCTTAATGCCGCCCAAAAGCACAATGGCCGTTAATACGGTCAAGACTATGCCGGTGTAGGCAGGTTCGACACCGAAGCTGGTTTGTACTGCCTGCGCAACCGAGTTGGACTGCACCGAGCTGCCGATACCGAAGGAAGCGAATGTGCCGAACAGCGCAAATGCAACGGCCATCCATTTCCAGTTTTTGCCCAAGCCTTTTTCGATGTAATACATCGGGCCGCCGGACATTTCGCCTTTAGAATTGGTGACACGGTATTTCACCGCCAATACGCCTTCGCCGTATTTGGTGGCCATACCGAAAATGGCGGTCATCCACATCCAAAATACCGCGCCCGGGCCGCCGGTTACCACCGCAGTCGCCACACCGGCGATGTTACCCGTGCCGATGGTGGCGGATAGCGCGGTCATCAACGCCGCGAAATGGGAAATATCGCCTTCGTGGTCTTCGCCGTCTTCATGCTTCTTTGACGGCACAAACGCCTGTTTCAGCGCATAACCCAACATGGTGAACTGCAAGCCTTTCAGCAAAACGGTCAGCAAAATGCCCGTACCGACCAGCAGCATCAACATAATAGGTCCCCAGACCCAGCCGCTGATGGTTTCGAAAAAGGCTTTGAGATTGTCTAAAAACAATTGCATGGCTTTCTCCTTTGTCTGTTTTATTTTTTATGCACTACTTTTTGTAGTGTCATGTAATTTCAGCACAGAATATTCAATAAGACAATATCTTTCTTTTTAAAAAGATTTTTGAGGTTTTACCCTAAAAAGATATCTATTTAGACCGGCCAGATTGTTTACAATCCGCTAAAAATAAAGGCTGCGGCCGAGATAAAATGCCAAATGAAAGTTAATCAACCATCAATTAAAACTGCAACAATTAAAATGACACAATCGACAAATGGCACATTATTGAAAAATACAAACACGCAAATCTTGTTTAAAAAAAGCCTCAAGCCGTCTGAAAAATGGTTTTCAGACGGCTTGAGGCTTGTTAATTATATTGATAAAGTCAGGTTGATGAATGTTGCCCAAGCAACTGCGCCAACACTCGGGCAAAGCGTTCCGTTGCGCCTTCGCTGGTGTGCAAATACAGGGCGGGCTCGATGAGTTCCAATTCATTGAGCAGGAAGGTGTCGCCGACCAATGTACCGTCCACTCGGGCGTAAACCGGCATTTGCGGCAAAGCGGCCAGTACGTCTTGCGCGGCACGGATGGCAAACTCGGGCGGCTCGATACCGAACACCGACACGCCATAGGCCGAGTTGGCGCGCCATTCGCCTTGTGGCGGCTGACGGCGTACGGCATGGCTGAAGGCGCCGTTGAAAAACACCAGCGAGGTTTCGCCTGCTGTTTCGATTTCGCGGATATAAGGTTGAACAATCACGCCTTGCGGATAATCCGCCATGTTTACGTCCAATACATCCGCACAAACTTTGACTACCCCTTTGCCGCTCTGCCCGAATGCCGGCTTGATGACCGCTTCCGTCCATCCTTGTTGGTTCAGGATGTCGGCCAATTCGGCTTTTTGCGGCGGAACGAACACGCTGGGAATCACTCGCGCGCCGCGTTCTGCTAAATCGCACAAATAAGTCTTTTCCATATTCCAAGCCATCAGCTCGGGCGGATTGATAAAACGCTGCCCTGCCTGCTCAGCTTGCTCCAGCCATTGGCGGAAGGCTTCGGGTTCGGCGGCATAATCCCATGCGCACAAAGGCAGTAAAAACGGCGCGGACGGATGGTTTTGCCACGCATCAAATACGGTTTTCACGCCTATGGTTTCCAAGCATGCCGCCAATGTTTTCAGGTTGTCTGATGGTTCGGGATAGGTTTGGCAGGTAATGAGTGCCAAAACGGTTTTCTCGGTCATGATTGCCGCCTCATTGCTAAAACCAAAATTATATAGCAAAATCAAACCAAAAGATTTTTCAGACGGCCTGATACATGAGGCCGATTCTGATAAAATGGTTTCCCCGTTTTCCGTCGGAACATGCTCATGAAATCTGCTCACGTCCTTGTCTGGTTCCGCCGCAACCTCCGCCTGCACGACAATGCCGCGCTTAATGCCGCCGTTGCAAGCGGTTTGCCCATCGCCTGCGTCTGGGTCAGCCAAAGGCCGTCTGAAAACCACAATCCGCGTCAAAGCCTGTTCCACTATCAAGCCGCGCAAGAGCTGCATACCCGTCTGGCGGCGCACCATATCCCTTTATATGTCGTCGCTTCCGACGAAGACCTCCTCCCCTTGGCTGCTGCGTTCAATGCCCATACCGTCATCACAGACGAAGCCTACACCGAAGCCGAAATCCGCCAAGACAACCACCTCTGGCACAATTTCGACCGAGCAGGCATTACCCTGCAACACGCCAACGACCGCGGTATTTTGGCCAAATCCCCCCTCATGGATGCCAACGGCCTGCCCTACACCGATTTTGCCGCCTATAAACAAGCATGGTTGCAGGCTTATTCAGGACAAAGGCCGTCTGAAACCGAATTGCCTGTTCAAACCGGACAAAACGTTCCACTGTTTCCAGCCCATACCGGCGCAGTATTGCCTGCCTATCAACAGGGCGGCGAAACCGCAGCCTTAACGCAATGGCACGCGTTCAAACAGAATTTGGTTCACTACCCGATTACCCAAAATTTTCCGGCACGAAAAAACACCAGCCTCCTCAATGCCTACCTGTCCGCAGGCTGCATTTCACCGCGCCTGCTGGCTGCCGAAGGCTTGGCAAACCGATATTTCGAATGGCTGGACAAGCTTATTTTCCGCGACTACTGCTACCAACTCGCCTACCACCGCCGCCTGCCCGAAACAACCGATGCCGCTCCGGTACGCGAATACTGGCGACTCGGCCAAACCGGCGTACCCATCATCGACGCCTCCATCCGCGGCCTCGAAGCCACCGGTCACTTACACCCTGTTCTCCAGCAGCTGTGCGCCCACTATTTCTGCCACGCCCTCAACTTCGACCCCAACCAAGGCATTGCGTGGGCAGCCTCCGTCCAAACCGGCACCGACCCCGCGCTCAACCAAGCCAACTGGCACCTCGCCGCACAAGACACGGCCACCGTCCGCTATGCCCACCGTTCGCATCAAATCGATCCCGACGGCAGCTACATCCGCAGTTACGTCCCCGAATTGGCGCACCTACCGTCCACCCTCATCCACACGCCGTGGGCCGCTGCCGATGACATCGACACACACGGCTACCCCTTTCCCAAGGCCGTCTGAAACCTGCGTTCATACCAAAAAACCACACTAAATACAGCTGAAAAACGTTCAAACAAAATATTTTGGTTTCAGACGGTCAAACAGATTGAATAGCCAAGATTTACACGGTAAACTTACGTCATTAAAAAATTTTATTATTTCATTACAATGAAACCCGCATTCGACATAAAAACGTCACGTTTGGACGTCTTATCCATCCATCTGCACACCGCAGATCTAACCGAATTGGAAGAATTCCTGCGCCAACTGGCAGGCCAATCCCAAGACGAATTCGTTCCCTTCATTTTAGACGTACAAGATTTCGACCACCCCGAATCCATCGATTTGGGCGGCATGATTTCCCTGTTTGCCCGTTACGGCATGCAAATTTTAGGGCTGCACCACACCAGCGACACATGGGCGGCAGCGGCGGCGCGTTATCACTTGGTATTCAAACAAGGCAACTCCACCCAAGCAGCCGACACACAGGCAGCGCCTGCCCCCCGCCAAGCACCGCAGCCACAAGACGTACAAGCCACTGTTATCAACAATCCGACCGTATTGGTCAGCACGCCCGTGCGTACCGGCCAGCAGGTTTACGCTGAAAACGGCGACCTCATCGTTACCGGCATCGTCAGCCAAGGTGCGGAACTTATCGCCGACGGCAACATCCATATTTACGCCCCCATGCGCGGCAGAGCGTTGGCCGGTGCCAAAGGCAATACCAACGCGCGCATCTTTATTCATTCCATGCAGGCCGAATTAGTCTCCGTTGCCGGTATCTACCGCAACTTCGAGCAAGACCTGCCCGAGCATCTGCACAAAAAACCCGTACAAGTATCATTGCAAGACAACCGACTGGTTATCAGCGCAATCGACGCCGAATAAACATCAGTACTTAAAAAGGAAATATCGTGTCCAAAATCATCGTAGTAACTTCAGGTAAAGGCGGCGTAGGCAAGACCACTACCAGCGCCAGCATCGCAACCGGCCTGGCCCTGCGCGGCCACAAAACCGCCGTGATCGACTTCGACGTCGGTTTGCGCAACCTTGACCTGATTATGGGTTGCGAACGCCGCGTCGTATACGACCTCATCAACGTCATCCACGGCGAAGCGACTCTCAACCAAGCCCTGATTAAAGACAAAAACTGCGAAAACCTCTACATCCTGCCTGCATCGCAAACCCGCGATAAAGACGCGCTGACCCGCGAAGGCGTGGACAACGTGATGAAAGAGTTAGCCAGCGAAAAAATGGGCTTCGAATTCATCATCTGCGACTCCCCTGCCGGTATCGAACAAGGTGCACTGATGGCACTCTACTTTGCCGACGAAGCCATCATTACCACCAATCCGGAAGTATCCAGCGTCCGCGATTCCGACCGTATCTTGGGCATTTTGCAAAGCAAATCCCGCAAAGCAGAACAAGGCAGCACTGTTAAAGAGCACCTGCTGATTACTCGCTACTCCCCTGAGCGCGTAGCCAAAGGCGAAATGCTGTCTGTACAAGACATCTGCGACATCTTGCGTATTCCGTTGATCGGTGTGATTCCTGAATCACAAAACGTTCTGCAAGCTTCCAACGCCGGCGAACCTGTCATCCACCAAGACAATGCCGCAGCAGCAGAAGCCTATAAAGACGTTATCGCCCGCCTCTTGGGTGAAAACCGCGAAATGCGTTTCCTCGAAGCTGAGAAGAAAAGCTTCTTAAAACGACTGTTCGGAGGTTAATACATGTCACTGCTCGATATGCTGTTCGGCAGAAAGCCGAAAACCGCCACAGTCGCGCGCGACCGCCTGCAAATCATCATCGCACAAGAACGCGCACAAGAAGGCCAAGCTCCAGACTATCTGCCGACCTTGCGTAAAGAGTTGTTGGAAGTCCTGTCCAAATACGTCAACGTATCATTGGACGACATCCGCATCTCCCAAGAGAAACAAGACGGCTTGGACGTTCTTGAGCTGAACATCACCCTGCCGGAACAAAAAAAGGCTTAACACATGACCTTGACCGAATTGCGTTACATCGTAGCCGTCGCACAAGAACGTCACTTCGGACGTGCCGCACGACGCTGCTTTGTCAGCCAGCCCACCCTCTCCATTGCCATCAAAAAGCTGGAGGAAGAGCTGTCGGTATCCCTGTTCGACCGTAGCAGCAACGACATCATCACGACCGAAGCGGGCGAGCGCATTGTCGCCCAAGCCCGCCGGGTTCTGGAAGAAGCAGAACTCATCAAACACCTTGCCAATGAAGAACAAAACGAATTGGAAGGCGCATTCAAACTCGGCCTGATTTTTACCGTTGCCCCCTACCTTCTGCCCAAGCTCATTACCGCGCTGCGTGAAACCGCACCGAAAATGCCGCTGATGCTGGAAGAGAACTATACCCACATCCTGACCGAGTCGCTCAAACGTGGCGATGTCGATGCAATCGTCGTTGCCGAACCGTTCCAAGAGCCGGGTATCGTGACCAAGCCTCTGTATGACGAACCTTTCTTCGTCATTGTTCCCAAAGGCCATCACTTTGAAGAACTCGATGCCGTTACGCCTCAGCTTTTGGGAGAAGAACAAGTGTTGCTGCTGTCTGAAGGCAACTGTATGCGCGACCAAGTGTTGGCGAGCTGTTCCGAATTGGCTTCCAAACAGAAAATCCAAGGTTTGACCAATACCCTGCAAGGCAGCTCCATCAACACCATCCGCCACATGGTTGCCAGCGGTTTGGCCATCAGCGTCATGCCGGCTACCGCCTTGACCGAAAACGACCATATGCTTTTCAGCATTATCCCGTTTGAAGGCAATGCGCCGCACCGCCGTGTCGTTTTGGCCTATCGCCGCAACTTTGTCCGTCCGAAAGCACTGACTGCTTTGCGTACTGCCATTTTGCAATCGCAACTGACCGGTGTAACATTCGTCAACGAATGAACCGCAAAACAAAAGGCCGTCTGAATGTTCAGACGGCCTTTTTATTTTTAACCGAATAAAGGATTAGTAGTGAGTATGAACTTGACTGCCGATAACGCCACCCAAAGCCGCACCACCCAAGGTAGAGCCGGTATCGCCACCAATCAAGTTACCTGCCACGCCACCCAATACCGCACCAGCAGCAGTGTTGCGTTGGGTTTGAGTCATATTGGCACATGCACCCAAAGAGGCAGCCAGCATGATCAAGGTCACAGTTTTTGCAAAAGTTTTCTTCATGGTTTGATTCTCCATCAGGGGTTAAGCTGTATTATAGAACAGTATGGCACAACATTTCATTAATATATTTTCTGATAAGTAAAGACAGATTAAACTAAGATAATGCTTTTGATGAACGGTTAACTTCAAAAATTAACGGCAATTCCAATAGAATATTTATAAAATTTAATATATTTGGCATAAAATTGCGCATATATCAACCGCATTCGGTAGTGATACAATGACGACTTGTCTGAACTACCGGAAACACCCGTCATGAGTACCTACGCACTGGCACACATCATCCACGTTTATTGCGCGATTGCCTTTGTCGGCGGCGTATTTTTCGAAATGCTGGTTCTCTCCGTTTTGCACACCGGCCGCGTTTCGCGCGAATCGCGCCGCGAAGTCGAGCGTGCCATGTCCCATCGTGCCGTCCGCGTGATGCCGATTGTCGTCATCACCCTTTTCATCAGCGGCATCGTTATGGTGTACAACCGTTATCTGCCAATGCTGCACCATCCTCTCGACAGTTCCTTCAGCATTATGTTGAGCATCAAAATCCTATTGGCAGTAAGCGTTTTGGTGCATTTTGCCATCGCCGTTGTCAAAATGGCCCGACACACCCTCACCGTCGGCTGGTCGAAATACATACACGCCGTTGTCTTCAGCCATATGCTGTTTATCGTCTTTTTTGCCAAAGCGATGTTCTACCTGTCTTGGTAAACCTTACCCATACCCCACACACAAGGATTTTTTATGACCCAATACCCGTCCGTCGGCTCGCCGATGTTTTACGGCATCTTCTTTATTGCCGTCTTAATCATGATCGCCATCGATATGGTATCGCTGAAAAAAAACGGCGCCCACAAAGTCAGCATCAAAGAAGCCCTCGCCTGGAGCGGCATTTGGGTAGCCGTATCCTGCGCATTTGCAGGCTGGCTCTATTTTGAACTGGCGGGTAATCCGACTTACGGGGCCGTTGTCGCCAAAGAAAAAGTCCTCGAATTTTTCACCGGCTATGTACTCGAAAAATCCCTTGCCGTCGATAACATCTTCGTTTTCCTGATGATTTTCGGCTACTTCAAAGTCGAGCCCAAATTCCAACACCGCGTCTTGCTCTATGGCGTATTCGGTGCCATCGTCCTGCGCGCCATTATGATCTTCATCGGCGCAGCCTTGGTACAACAATTTGAATGGATTTTGTACCTCTTCGGCGCATTCCTCTTATACACCGGCATTCATATGATGAAGCCCGAAGCCGAAGCTGAAGAAGACCTTTCCCAAAACAAGATCCTGACCCTGCTCAAAAAAGTCATCCCGACCAACCAACAGTTTGACGGTGAAAAATTCTTTACCCTTGAAAACGGCAAACGTATTGCTACACCGCTTTTGCTGGTATTGATTATGATCGAATTAAGCGACGTCATCTTCGCCGTGGACAGCATCCCCGCTATTTTTGCCGTAACCACCGACCCTTTCATCGTCCTCACTTCCAACATTTTTGCCATCTTGGGACTGCGTGCCATGTACTTCTTACTGGCAGACTTTGCCGAACGCTTTATTTTCCTCAAATACGGCTTGGCTTTCGTATTGAGCTTTATCGGTATTAAGATGCTGATTATGCACTGGGTACATATCCCGATTTCCATTTCCCTGTCCGTCGTCTTCGGCGCACTGGGCGCGTCCATCCTGACTTCTTTGGTATATACGCGTCAGCAAGAGAAAAAATAATCTGCCGATATAAAAAGGCCGTCTGAACATTTCAGACGGCCTTTTCAAATATCAAACACCAGCTTATTTAGCAGCGTCTTTCAATTTGTCGGCAGCTTCTTGAGTCGCATCGGCTGCTTTACCCATAGCATCTTTAGCTGCGTCTTTGGCAGCATCTTTAGCATCAGAAACCGCATCTTTAGCTTCTTCAACCGCTTTACCGGCAGCATCTTTAGCGTCAGAAACTGCTTTATCCGCAGTTGCTTTAGCATCTGCAGCAGCATCTTTAACATCAGAAACAGCTTGCTCAGCCACACCTTTGGCTTCAGAAGCAGCAGCATCAACAGAAGAAGCTGCATTTTCAGCAGCAGCGTTTACATCGGAAGCAACAGCAGAAGCCGCCTCTTGGGTTTCTTTTTTCGCTTCTTGTGTACACGCAGCCAAGCCGGCCACCATCATTGCAGCAATCAATAATTTTTTCATGTTGTATATCCTTTGGTCTAAAAAATATCTGTCAAAACTGACAGACCAAAAAATCATAACATAATAAATGCTCAAAAAAGGGAGAATTAACGCCAAATAACAGCCGGTTTACGTTTTTTGAAAAAAATTTCAAAAAAACAGTTGACGAAAAGAAACAAGCTACCTATAATGCACAGCTTATCGGGTCGTTAGCTCAGTCGGTAGAGCAGCGGACTTTTAATCCGTTGGTCGAGCGTTCGAATCGCTCACGACCCACCAAATATGAAAACCTACTTTGAAAAAAGCAGGTTTTTTTTATATTCTCCATCAAGCCTTTCTTCACTTGATACCTCCCTTATTATCAACATCAATAATATTCGAGCTTTGCCACAATGCTGTTATAGATGTAACTCAAAGCATCACAAACCTCTTGAATCAATCAAACCCAACTCTCCACCCATCACCTTTTTCTAAAAACTTCCAAACACCTATCATCAACCCATGCCAAATCCTCTTGTATGCCAGACAATTTAGGCATAGACTAAAACTACATCCAACTACAACAACAGGAGAAGGTTTGATGAAACAACTGTCTATGTATATCAACGGCCGCTTTGAAACCGACTTTAACGGCACATGGCGTGATGTATTGAATCCGGCAACCGAAGAAGTCATCGCACGTGAGCCTAAAGGCGGAAAAGCCGATGTTGATCGTGCCGTTGCTGCGGCCAGAGATGCACAAACTGCATGGGAGCGTTTGCCTGCCGTTGAACGCGGCGCATACCTGCGCAAAATTGCCCAAGGCATCCGCGAACGCGCCGACGAGCTGACCGACACCATTGTCGCCGAAGGCGGCAAAACCAAAGATTTGGCACGCATAGAAGTCATGTTCACTGCCGATTATCTCGACTACCAAGCCGAATGGGCGCGCCGTTATGAAGGTGAAATCATCCAAAGCGACCGCCCGCGCGAAAATATTTTATTGTTCAAACGTCCTTTGGGCGTAATCGCCGGCATTTTGCCGTGGAACTTCCCCTTCTTCCTGATTGCCCGCAAAATGGGTCCCGCTTTGGTAACGGGCAACACCATCGTCGTCAAACCCAGCAGCGTGACCCCGATCAACTGCCACATCTTCGCCGAAATCGTCGATGCGGTCGGACTGCCCGCAGGCGTGTTCAACGTGGTGAACGGTCCGGGTGCGGAAATCGGCAATGCCCTGTCCGCCCATCCGCAAGTCGATATGGTCAGCCTGACCGGCTCCGTCGAAGCGGGCCGCCAAGTGATGGAAGCCGCTTCCGCCAACATCACCAAAGTTTCGCTGGAACTCGGCGGCAAAGCCCCTGCCATCGTTCTGAAAGATGCCGACTTGGATCTGGCCGTCAAATCCATCTTGGCTTCACGCGTGGGAAATACCGGCCAAATCTGTAACTGCGCCGAACGCGTGTACGTCCACAACAGCCTGAAAGACGCGTTTATCGAAAAAATGACCGCCGCCATGAAAGGCGTGCGCTACGGCAACCCTGCCGAAGCCGAAGCAGGCGCGCTGGAAATGGGCCCGCTGATTGAAGAGCGCGCCGTCAACGCCGTTGCCGAAAAAGTGGAACGCGCCATCAAACAAGGTGCGACGCTGGTCTGCGGCGGCAAACGCGCCGAAGGACGCGGCTATTTCTTCGAGCCGACCCTGCTGACCGACACCGACAACAACATGGACATTATGAAGGAAGAAACCTTCGGCCCCGTCCTGCCTGTTTCCACTTTCGACACGCTCGACCAAGTCATCGCCTTGGCAAACGACTGCGAATTCGGTCTGACCAGCTCCGTTTACACCACCAACCTGAACGAAGCCTTCTACGTCACCCGCCGCCTGCAATTCGGCGAAACCTACATCAACCGCGAAAACTTCGAAGCCATGCAGGGCTTCCACGCGGGCTGGAAAAAATCCGGCATCGGCGGGGCGGACGGCAAACACGGTTTGGAAGAATATCTGCAAACCCAAGTCGTTTATTTGGAAACCGATATCTAACTGCCGATACTGCCCTTCATGAAACAAAAGGCCGTCTGAAACCGATTTTTCAGGTTTCAGACGGCCTTTCTGCCTTTATAGAAAAAAACACCGACATCGCGTAAAATAGAGCCAATTTTTCACTTTATTCAGGCCGTCTGAAAACTCCGGCAGCCTGACTCATTTTTCCGGAAAACACCATGAGCGAACAAAACAATCCGCAAATCGAGCCGCAGTTGGACGAAAACCAAATCATCGCCCTGCGCCGCGAGAAACTGCACAACATCCGCAAAGAACGCAACGCCTACCCTAACGATTTCAAACGCGACAGCTTTGCCGCCGACCTGCACACCCAATACGGTGAAATCAGCAAAGAAGAACTCGACCCGCAAGGCATTCCCGTTAAAGTGGCCGGCCGTATGATGCTCAAACGTCAAATGGGCAAAGCCAGCTTCGCCACCATTCAAGACGTTACCGGTCAAATCCAGCTTTATCTGAACAACAAAGGCGTGAGCCAAGAAGTTTTGGACGACTTCAACCACTGGGACTTGGGCGACATCGTCGGCGCGGAAGGTACTTTGTTCAAAACCAACCACGGCGAATTGACCGTGCGCGTGTCCAACATCCGCCTGCTGTCCAAATCCCTGCGCCCACTGCCTGACAAACACAAAGGTTTGAGCGATCAGGAAACCAAATACCGCCAACGCTACGTCGATTTGATTGCCAACGAAGAGTCGCGCAATACCTTCATCAAACGCAGCCAAATCATCCAATCCGTGCGTAATTTCATGGTGAACGAGCATTATCTCGAAGTTGAAACCCCAATGATGCACCCGATTCCGGGCGGTGCGACAGCAAAACCATTCGTTACCCACCACAATGCCTTGGACATTCCGCTCTACCTGCGCATTGCGCCCGAGCTGTATCTGAAACGCCTGGTTGTCGGCGGCTTGGAACGCGTGTTTGAAATCAACCGCAGCTTCCGTAACGAGGGCATGTCCGTACGCCACAACCCTGAATTCACCATGATCGAATTCTACGAAGCCTTCTCCGACTACGAACGCATGATGCAAATGGCGGAAGACATCATCCGCAACGCCTCACGCGCGGTAAACGGCACGGCAAAAATCAACTACAACGGCAAAGAAGTCGATTTGGAAAGCCCGTTTGAACGCCTAACCATTCTCGGTGCCATCAAGAAATACAATCCGCACTATACCGATGAGCAGTTGAACGATGAAGAATGGCTGAAAAAAGAAATCGTCAAACACGGCGAAAGCCTGCCTCCTTCTCCGGGCATCGGCAGCCTGCAGCTTGCCTTGTTTGAAGGTTGCGCCGAGGGCAAACTGTGGAACCCGACTTTCATCATCGACTACCCTGTCGAAGTGTCGCCATTGGCACGCGCATCTGACAGCAAACCGGGCTTAACCGAACGCTTCGAGCTTTTCGTTGTCGGCCGCGAATTGGCAAACGGCTACTCTGAGTTGAACGATCCGGAAGACCAGGCCGAACGCTTCAAAGCGCAAGTGGCACAAAAAGACGCCGGCGACGACGAAGCCATGCACTACGATGCCGACTACATCCGCGCTATGGAATTCGGCCTGCCGCCGACAGGCGGCTGCGGCATCGGTATCGACCGCTTGGTAATGTTGCTGACCGATTCGCAAACCATCCGCGACGTGATTCTGTTCCCGCAAATGCGTCCCGAATAACGCATTGAAATAAAATCAAGGCCGTCTGAAAACAAGACTCTGTTTTCAGACGGCCTTTTTGTTCAAATATGTAAAACGGAAAAATTAAAATCGATAGATTCTTTACACCATAATAATAAAATTACATGATAATCAAAAAGATAATATAAAAAAGAATATGTAAACGTTTTTCAGTTTGTTGACAGTCTGCTAAAATACATCCAGTTACAGACAGCCTTCACACACAGGCCGTCTGAAAATGCAGAAACTCTGAAAGGTTTGTATGGATCAATTTTTCGAACAGCTTCACGGATTGGTAAACGCCATCAACGACCAAATGTGGTCGGGGTTGGTATATATGCTTTTAGGCGCAGGCCTCTTTTTCACCGTTACCACCGGTTTTGTACAATTCCGCCTCTTCGGCCGCAGTATTAAAGAAATGTTGGGCGGCCGCAAACAAGGTGATGATCCGCACGGAATCACACCGTTCCAAGCATTCGTTACCGGCTTGGCCAGCCGCGTAGGCGTGGGCAACATCGCCGGCGTGGCGATTGCCATCAAACTCGGCGGACCGGGCGCGGTGTTCTGGATGTGGGTAACCGCCTTAATCGGCATGAGTTCGGCGTTTGTCGAATCTTCACTGGCCCAACTCTTTAAAGTTCGGGACTACGACAACCACCACTTCCGCGGCGGCCCTGCCTACTACATCACTCAAGGCCTGGGACAAAAATGGCTGGGCGTTTTGTTCGCCCTGAGCCTGATTTTCTGTTTCGGCTTTGTATTTGAAGCTGTACAGACCAATACCATCGCCGATACCACCAAAGCGGCATGGGGCTGGGATCAACACTATGTCGGCGTCGCCCTGGTCATTCTGACTGCCCCAATTATCTTCGGCGGTATCCGCCGCGTATCCAAAGCCGCGGAAATCATCGTTCCGCTGATGGCGGTTTTATATCTCGTCATAGCACTCTTCATCATTGCTACCAATATTTCCCTGATTCCTGACGTGTTCGGTCAGATTTTCTCCAACGCGTTCAACTTCGATTCGGCTGCAGGCGGTTTCCTCGGCAGTCTGATTTCGACCACCATGATGCAGGGTATCAAACGCGGTCTGTATTCCAATGAGGCAGGTATGGGTTCCGCGCCGAACGCCGCAGCCGCAGCCGAAGTGAAGCACCCCGTCTCCCAAGGCATGATTCAAATGCTGGGCGTTTTCGTCGATACCATCATCGTCTGCTCATGCACCGCCTTTATCGTCTTGACCTATCAACAGCCTTACGGAGACCTGAGCGGTGCGGCGCTGACCCAAGCGGCAATCGTCAGCCAGGTAGGCGAATGGGGCGCAGGCTTCCTTGCCGTCATCCTATTTATGTTTGCCTTTTCAACCGTTATCGGCAACTATGCCTATGCCGAGTCCAACGTCCAATTCATCAAGAGCCATTGGCTGGTTACCGCCGTTTTCCGTATGCTGGTTTTGGCATGGGTATACTTCGGCGCAGTTGCCAACGTACCCTTGGTATGGGATATGGCAGACATGGCCATGGGCATCATGGCATGGATTAACCTCGTCGCCATCCTACTCCTGTCCCCACTTGCCTTCCTGCTGTTGAAAGACTACACAGCCAAGCTGAAAATGGGCAAAGACCCAGAGTTCAAACTCTCTGAACACCCAGGCTTGAAACGCAAAATCAAATCCGATATCTGGTAACACCAAAGGCCGTCTGAAATTTCAGACGGCCTTTTTAATCCCTGCCATTTAGACAAAACGATGCCCCTTAAAGCCGAAGCCTTAAGGGGCAGAGCGTTGCGGCACATCTTTTCAGACGGCCTTATTGTAGCAACGTTTCTCATTTCGCAGTGCAACAATATGTCCAAATTCTAATTCCAAATCGGCACCCAGTCAAGCATTTCATTTGCATGGTAATACTTACCTAGGATATATTTATACTTACTAAACATCATATTACGGAGAAACTGATGGCTGCATTCAAACCCAATCCAATCAACTACATCCTCGGCCTCGATATCGGCATCGCATCCGTCGGCTGGGCGATGGTAGAAATTGACGAAGAAGAAAACCCCATCCGCCTGATTGATTTGGGCGTGCGCGTATTTGAGCGTGCAGAAGTACCGAAAACAGGCGACTCTCTCGCAGCGGCAAGACGCTTGGCACGCAGCGTCCGCCGCCTGACCCGCCGTCGCGCCCACCGCCTGCTTCGGGCCCGCCGCCTATTGAAACGCGAAGGCGTATTACAAGCCGCCGATTTTGATGAAAACGGCTTGATCAAATCCTTACCGAATATACCATGGCAACTTCGCGCAGCCGCATTAGACCGCAAACTGACACCTTTAGAATGGGCGGCAGTCTTGTTGCATTTAATCAAACACCGCGGCTATTTATCGCAACGGAAAAACGAGGGAGAAACTGCCGATAAGGAGCTTGGCGCTTTGCTTAAAGGCGTAGCCGACAATGCCCATGCCTTACAGACAGGCGATTTCCGTACACCGGCCGAATTGGCTTTAAATAAATTTGAGAAAGAAAGCGGCCATATCCGCAACCAGCGCGGCGATTATTCGCATACGTTCAGCCGCAAAGATTTGCAGGCAGAGCTGAATGTACTGTTTAAAAAACAAAAAGAATTCGGCAATCCACATGTTTCAGACGGCCTTAAAGAAGGTATTGAAACCCTGCTGATGACGCAACGCCCCGCCCTGTCCGGCGATGCTGTTCAAAAAATGTTGGGGTATTGCACCTTTGAGCCGACAGAGCCGAAAGCCGCTAAAAACACCTACACCGCCGAACGTTTCGTCTGGTTAACCAAACTCAACAACCTGCGTATTTTAGAGCAAGGCAGCGAGCGGCCATTGACCGATACCGAACGCGCCATGCTTATGGATGAGCCATACAGAAAATCCAAACTGACTTACGCGCAAGCCCGTAAGCTTTTGGATCTAGACGATACTGCCTTTTTCAAAGGTTTGCGCTATGGTAAAGACAATGCCGAAGCCTCAACATTGATGGAAATAAAGGCCTACCATGCCATCAGCCGTGCGCTGGAAAAAGAAGGATTGAAAGACAAAAAATCCCCATTAAACCTTTCTCCCGAATTACAAGACGAAATCGGTACGGCATTCTCCCTGTTCAAAACCGATGAAGACATTACAGGCCGTCTGAAAGACCGTGTACAGCCCGAAATCTTAGAAGCGCTGTTGAAACACATCAACTTCGACAAGTTTGTCCAAATTTCCTTGAAAGCGTTGCGGCGAATTGTGCCTCTAATGGAACAAGGCAAACGTTACGATGAAGCCGGCGCCGAAATCTACGGAGACCATTACGGCAAGAAAAATACGGAAGAAAAGATTTATCTGCCGCCCATCCCTGCCGACGAAATCCGCAACCCCGTCGTCTTGCGTGCCTTATCTCAAGCCAGAAAAGTCATTAACGGCGTGGTTCGGCGTTACGGCTCCCCTGCGCGTATCCATATTGAAACGGCAAGGGAAGTAGGAAAATCGTTTAAAGACCGCAAAGAAATCGAAAAACGCCAAGAAGAAAACCGTAAAGACCGGGAAAAAGCAGCCGCCAAATTCCGAGAGTATTTCCCCAATTTTGTCGGCGAACCCAAATCCAAAGATATTCTGAAACTGCGCCTGTACGAGCAACAACACGGCAAATGCCTGTATTCGGGCAAAGAAATCAACTTAGGCCGTCTGAACGAAAAAGGCTATGTCGAAATCGACCATGCCCTGCCGTTCTCGCGCACATGGGACGACAGTTTCAACAATAAAGTACTGGTATTGGGCAGCGAAAACCAAAACAAAGGCAACCAAACCCCTTACGAATACTTCAACGGCAAAGACAACAGCCGCGAATGGCAGGAATTTAAAGCGCGTGTCGAAACCAGCCGTTTCCCACGCAGTAAAAAACAACGGATTCTGCTGCAAAAATTCGATGAAGATGGCTTTAAAGAACGCAATCTGAACGATACGCGCTACGTCAACCGTTTCCTGTGCCAATTCGTTGCCGACCATATGCTGCTGACAGGTAAAGGGAAAAGACGTGTCTTTGCATCCAACGGACAAATTACCAATCTGTTGCGCGGCTTTTGGGGATTGCGCAAAGTGCGTACGGAAAACGACCGCCATCACGCCTTGGACGCAGTCGTCGTTGCCTGCTCGACCGTTGCCATGCAGCAGAAAATTACCCGTTTTGTACGCTATAAAGAGATGAACGCGTTTGACGGTAAAACTATAGATAAAGAAACAGGAGAAGTGCTGCATCAAAAAGCACATTTCCCGCAACCTTGGGAATTTTTCGCACAAGAAGTCATGATTCGCGTCTTCGGCAAACCGGACGGCAAACCCGAATTTGAAGAAGCGGATACCCCCGAAAAACTGCGTACCCTGCTCGCAGAAAAATTATCATCTCGTCCCGAAGCCGTACACGAATACGTTACGCCACTGTTTGTTTCACGCGCGCCCAATCGGAAGATGAGCGGTGCACATAAAGATACTTTGAGATCTGCTAAACGATTTGTTAAACATAATGAAAAAATTAGTGTTAAACGAGTATGGTTAACCGAAATCAAGTTGGCCGACCTTGAAAATATGGTTAATTATAAAAATGGTAGGGAGATTGAATTATATGAGGCTCTTAAGGCACGTTTAGGGGCATATGGAGGTAATGCTAAACAAGCATTTGACCCTAAGGACAATCCGTTTTATAAAAAGGGGGGACAACTGGTTAAAGCTGTGAGGGTCGAAAAAACCCAAGAGAGTGGAGTCTTATTAAACAAAAAAAATGCTTATACCATTGCAGATAATGGAGACATGGTACGTGTTGATGTGTTCTGTAAAGTGGATAAGAAAGGAAAAAATCAGTATTTTATTGTTCCCATCTATGCTTGGCAGGTTGCTGAAAACATTCTTCCCGATATTGATTGTAAAGGATACCGGATTGATGATAGCTATACATTCTGTTTTAGCTTGCATAAGTATGATCTGATTGCTTTTCAGAAAGATGAAAAATCTAAAGTAGAATTCGCCTACTATATCAACTGTGATAGCTCTAATGGACGATTCTATTTAGCTTGGCATGATAAAGGCTCTAAAGAACAGCAATTCCGTATTAGTACCCAAAATCTTGTATTGATGCAAAAATACCAAATCGATGAACTGGGCAAAGAAATCAGACCATGCCGTCTGAAAAAACGCCCGCCTGTCCGCTAAATTAATCTATCCCTGTTTCAGACGGCCTGAAGCAGGGATTTTTTATATCAAAATAAGGGGAAAAACATGACTTGGCGCAGCCTGCTCATTCAAAATGGCGGCAAACTATCCTTGCAATGCCGGCAACTGCTGATTCAACAAAACGGCGAGTCCCATACCGTACCATTAGAAGACATCGCCGTTATCATCATCGAAAACCGCGAAACCCTGATTACTGCCCCGCTCCTATCAGCCTTAGCCGAACATGGCTCAACCCTGCTGACATGTGACGAACAGTTCCTACCCTGCGGACAATGGCTGCCTTATGCCCAATATCACCGCCAACTTAAAATCCTCAAGCTGCAGCTGAATATAAGCGAACCCTTAAAAAAGCAACTCTGGCAACATATCATCCGCCAAAAAATCCTAAATCAAGCATTTGTCGCAGACGAAACAGGCAATGATCTTGCTGCCAAACGGCTGCGCACTTTGGCAGTCGAAGTCCGTTCGGGCGATACAGGAAACCGTGAAGCCCAAGCTGCCGCCCTCTACTTCCAAGCCCTCTTTGGAGAAAAGTTTACTCGCAATGACAACAATGCCGTCAATGCCGCATTGAACTACACCTACGCCGTACTCCGTGCAGCAGTTGCACGCGCCCTGACTTTATATGGATGGTTGCCTGCATTAGGCTTGTTTCATAGAAGCGAACTAAATCCATTCAACCTCGCCGATGACTTTATCGAACCCTTACGCCCATTGGCCGACCTGGTCGTTATACATTTGCATGAACAAGGCCGTCTGAAAACTGATCTGACCCCTAATATCAAACAAAACCTTATCAAGACCCTTCACTGTCAAATCTGCATCGAACGGCAATACTTCAGCACCTTGGCTGCCATAGACAAAATGATTTCCTCATTTCAAGCCAGCGTAACTGACAAAAATGCCAAACAGCTGAAACTGCCTGAAATCTTGCCATTGAAAGAATACCAATATGAGTGAGGCCAAATTTATGAGGATTATTGTCTTCTTCGACCTACCGGTTACCACAGCGGCAAAGCGCAAAGCTGCCAATCAATTCCGCCAGTTTCTATTAAAAGATGGATACCAAATGCTCCAGCTTTCCGTATACAGCCGTATTGTCAAAGGTCGAGATTCGTTGCAAAAACACCACAACAGGCTATGTGCAAACCTACCGCAAGAAGGGTCAATCCGCTGTTTGGAAGTAACGGAAAAGCAATATGCCACCATGAAACTACTGTTGGGAGAGCTGAAAACCCAAGAAAAAAGAGTAAATTCAGACCAACTATTATTATTTTAAACACATTTTTTTAGACAAAATAAAACGGGAAACCCTTATAGAATAAGGGTTTCCCGTTGAGGTATTGTAGCACTGCGAAATGAGAAAGGGAGCTACAACCCACAAGTTCAACGGTGAGGTAAATGTCCCATTGTAGCACTGCGAAATGAGAAAGGGAGCTACAACCAAGCGAAAGGCCGTCTGAAATGCTGAATGATTGTAGCACTGCGAAATGAGAAAGGGAGCTACAACTGTTCAGCTTTTCAATGCCCGAGACGCCAAATTGTAGCACTGCGAAATGAGAAAGGGAGCTACAACCTCAAGCAAGAAACATAACATTCCCATCGCATTGTAGCACTGCGAAATGAGAAAGGGAGCTACAACTATACATGAGTTTATTTCACGTTCAAAGAAATTGTAGCACTGCGAAATGAGAAAGGGAGCTACAACTAAGGCATTGCATTAAGTTCGTTGCTTTCAATTGTAGCACTGCGAAATGAGAAAGGGAGCTACAACTTCAAGGAACCATCGTTGATGTCGAGTTCTATTGTAGCACTGCGAAATGAGAAAGGGAGCTACAACCTGACCGCTTATGACGAGTTGTTCCTGCAAATTGTAGCACTGCGAAATGAGAAAGGGAGCTACAACACGCGGCGGCGGCTTAAGCCGTAGCCGTGAATTGTAGCACTGCGAAATGAGAAAGGGAGCTACAACAACAGTTCGCCGTAAAAAGGTTGGACCGTTATTGTAGCACTGCGAAATGAGAAAGGGAGCTACAACTGGAAAAAGGAAAGCGTGGAAAACTTCTTAATTGTAGCACTGCGAAATGAGAAAGGGAGCTACAACGGCGGCGCGGCGGCTGGTGCAGCTATCGGGATTGTAGCACTGCGAAATGAGAAAGGGAGCTACAACATGGTTTGCGGTGGCGCGTTACTGTTTATTATTGTAGCACTGCGAAATGAGAAAGGGAGCTACAACTTACCCACCACTAATACGCGCGAGTGAGCGATTGTAGCACTGCGAAATGAGAAAGGGAGCTACAACACAACAATTTCTGTCACCGACACCTTGACGATTGTAGCACTGCGAAATGAGAAAGGGAGCTACAACCCTGAATATAACGAAAAAGTGTCAGTCCCTATTGTAGCACTGCGAAATGAGAAAGGGAGCTACAACTTAGATGAGGGGGGAGAATAAGAAGCGACAATTGTAGCACTGCGAAATGAGAAAGGGAGCTACAACCCCTTGACGCTAGCCCACCCAAAAACGCTTATTGTAGCACTGCGAAATGAGAAAGGGAGCTACAACAGTTCTTATGATGGGCGGAAAAAGTCCTCAATTGTAGCACTGCGAAATGAGAAAGGGAGCTACAACCGACAGTTCTGTCTTAAGTGCTTACAGAAAATTGTAGCACTGCGAAATGAGAAAGGGAGCTACAACCTACAGGATACCTACAGGATAGTTAACAGTATTGTAGCACTGCGAAATGAGAAAGGGAGCTACAACCGAACCGTCATTCGTTCAAAATCTGCTTCAATTGTAGCACTGCGAAATGAGAAAGGGAGCTACAACAACGACAAAACAACTGCTTGAGGATTTAATATTGTAGCACTGCGAAATGAGAAAGGGAGCTACAACGGTGCGTTCGCACCAGTCCACCATGCTCATATTGTAGCACTGCGAAATGAGAAAGGGAGCTACAACACTCTATATTTAGGCGCTACAACCTCTTCAATTGTAGCACTGCGAAATGAGAAAGGGAGCTACAACCCACCGGAAACTGTAACGGGGCGTTACAGTATTGTAGCACTGCGAAATGAGAAAGGGAGCTACAACTTGCACCACTTCTATTGACAGCTATGCTGCATTGTAGCACTGCGAAATGAGAAAGGGAGCTACAACACAAAATCTAAAACGGTGTTCCATACAAAAATTGTAGCACTGCGAAATGAGAAAGGGAGCTACAACATAACGCCACAGACGATGTTGTAACCGAGCATTGTAGCACTGCGAAATGAGAAAGGGAGCTACAACCAGCGTGGCGCGCGACGGCGAAGTGCTGGTATTGTAGCACTGCGAAATGAGAAAGGGAGCTACAACATTATAAATCTACTACTGCTAGCGACAAACATTGTAGCACTGCGAAATGAGAAAGGGTCTATCCAAATAAAAAAGCACCACCTAAACAGGTAGTGCTTTCATATTAATTTGCTTATTCAGCAGAATCAGCTGCTTTATCAACCAATTCAACCAATGCCAAAGGAGCATTGTCGCCTTTACGGAAACCGTATTTCAGTACACGAACATAGCCGCCGTTACGAGCAGCAAAGCGTGGACCCAATTCGTCAAACAATTTAACTACAACATCACGATCGCGAGTGCGGTCAAAAGCCAAACGACGGTTTGCCAAAGAAGGTTTTTTACCCAAGGTAATCAAGGGCTCAACTACGCGGCGCAATTCTTTTGCTTTAGGCAAAGTTGTCACGATGGTTTCGTGAGTCAACAAGGAATTCGCCATATTGCGCAGCATCGCAGCACGGTGGCTGCTAGTACGGTTTAATTTGCGGTTGCCATTACGATGACGCATGTCATTATCCTTTAATCTTCAAACTTACGGCTTTTCTAAGCCTACAGGCGGCCAAGCTTCTAATTTGGAACCTAATGTCAGACCTTTAGAGGCCAACACTTCTTTGATCTCATTCAAAGATTTACGACCCAAATTAGGGGTCTTGAGAAGCTCGGTTTCAGTACGTTGAATCAAATCGCCAATATAGTAAATATCTTCAGCTTTCAGACAATTAGCTGAACGTACGGTTAATTCCAAATCATCTACAGGACGCAGCAAGATAGGATCGATAGGAGGCACTTTTTCTTCAACCTCTTCAACCGGAGTACCTTGCAGATCTGCAAAAATAGACATTTGGTCAATTAAGATACGTGCGGCACTACGTACAGCTTCTTCTGGATCAATAGAACCATTGGTTTCAATATCCAAAACCAATTTATCCAAATCCGTGCGTTGCTCTACGCGTGCAGGTTCAACTTCAAAGCTAACACGACTGATGGGCGAAAAGCTCGCATCCAACTGAATCGCACCAATCTGTTTGTTCTCATCACGCAATACGCGACGGCCTGAAACAGATTGATAACCACGACCTTGCTCTACTTTAATTTCCATGTCGATTTGACCATTGTCGGACAAGTGGCAAATAACATGTTCAGGATTGATGATTTCCACATCGTGTGGCAAATCAATATCACCGGCTACAACAGCACCAGCACCTGTTTTTTTCAAAGTCAACTGAACTTGGTTACGACCGTGAAGCTTGAATACGATACCTTTAATGTTCAAGAGAACGTCAACAACATCCTCTTGAACACCATCAATAGTAGAGTATTCGTGCAATACGCCGGAAATAACTACTTCAGTTGGGGCAAAGCCATTCATGGATGACAGTAAGATACGACGCAAAGCATTACCTAAAGTATGACCAAAACCACGTTCAAATGGCTGCATAGACACCTTGGCCCGTGTGGAAGACAAAGTATCTACATCGATTTGACGAGGTTTCAAAAATTCGGTTGTGCTATTTTGCATTTAACTGTCCCTCATTGAGCTAGCATTATTTAGAGTAGAACTCTACCACCAGCTGTTCATTAATATCGCCAGACAATTCTGAGCGATCCGGCATATTTTTGAATACACCTTCCAATTTGTCGGCATCAACAGATACCCAGCTTGGCAACCCAATTTGAGTAGCCAGGCTCAATGCTTCTTGGATACGTACTTGTTTCTTAGCTTTTTCACGAACAGCTACAACATCACCTGCTTTAACTTGGAAAGAAGGGATATTAACAACTTGACCGTTTACAATGATAGCTTTGTGAGAAACCAATTGACGTGCTTCGGCGCGAGTAGAGCCAAAACCCATACGGTAAACGACATTGTCCAAACGAGACTCCAGCAATTGCAGCAGCAATTCACCGGTAGAGCCTTTACGACGATCTGCTTCCGCGAAGTAACGACGGAATTGACGCTCTAATACGCCATAAATACGACGGATTTTTTGTTTTTCACGCAATTGCAAACCGTAGTCTGACAAACGTGGTTTTTTTGCACCGTGTTGACCAGGTGCAGAATCCATTTTACATTTGGAATCCAAAGAGCGACGTGCACTCTTCAAAAACAGATCCGTACCTTCGCGACGTGCTAATTTACATTTAGGGCCAATATAACGTGCCATGTTTTAAATCACTCCAATATTAAATACGACGTTTTTTAGGCGGACGGCAACCGTTATGAGGCAACGGGGTAACGTCAGTAATGCTGGTAATCTTGAAACCAAGAGCGTTTAAAGCACGTACAGAAGATTCGCGACCAGGGCCAGGGCCTTTAATGCGGACTTCTAGATTTTTAACGCCATACTCTTGGGCAACTTTACCAGCTGCTTCTGCTGCAACTTGTGCTGCAAATGGTGTACTTTTACGAGAACCTTTAAAACCAGCGCCGCCAGAGGTAGCCCAAGACAATGCATTGCCTTGACGGTCAGTGATTGTAATGATGGTATTGTTGAAAGATGCATGAACGTGCACAATACCTTCGCTTACGGTTTTACGTACTTTTTTACGTACACGCGAAGCTGTGTTTGCTTTAGCCATTAATCAAATTCCTTAAAATTTATTTCTTACCGGCAATCGCTTTGCGCGGACCTTTACGGGTACGAGCATTTGTGCGAGTGCGTTGACCACGACAAGGCAAGCCACGACGATGACGGAAGCCGCGATAGCAACCCATATCCATCAGTCGTTTAATGCTCATCGTTACTTCACGACGCAAATCGCCTTCAACTTCATATTTAGCAACTTGCTCACGCAAAGCGTCTAATTGAGCCTCGTCCAAATCTTTTGCTTTAGTAGTAGGAGCAATATTTGCTGCCTCACAAATCAATTTAGCACGAGTCGCACCAATACCATAAATAGCCTGAAGACCAATTACGATATGGGCATTATTAGGGATATTTACCCCTGCAATACGAGCCATATTTTTTCCTTTTTAGGGCAAAGTATGTCACTATACCACAAAATCAATAGTTAAGAAAACTAGCTTCTTAACCTTGACGTTGTTTGTGACGTGGGTCAGTACAAATTACGCGAACTACACGATTACGACGAATAATCTTGCAATTGCGACAAATTTTCTTTACAGAAGGTTGTACACGCATTTTATTTCCTTTTATCGTTTATCTTGCTCGGAAAACAATCCGAGCACGGGTTAAATCATAAGGAGTTAATTCAACTGTTACCTTATCACCTGGAGAAATACGAATATAGTGCATCCGCATTTTGCCAGATATATGACCAAGTACTACATGATCATTTTCCAGTTTTACTTTAAATGTTGCATTGGGCAAAGTCTCAAGGATTTCGCCCTGCATCTGTATGGTATCTTCTTTAGCCATAAGCCTACTTACGTGACAAAGATTTCATATCTGGACGACTTATCAAGTCTTCATACTGACTACTCATTCTATATGAATTGATTTGTGTCCTAAAATCAATTGTAACGACAACCAAAATAAGCAGAGATGTTCCACCTAAATAGAAAGGAACTTTCAATGCCGTCGTTAAAAATTCAGGTATCAGACAGATTGTAGTGATATACAAAGCACCAAATAATGTCAGTCTCAGTACAACTTTTTCCAAATATCTAGAGGTTTGCTCACCTGGGCGAATACCCGGTACAAATGCACCACTCTTCTTCAAATTTTCAGCCATCTCTTTAGGGCTAAATACTAAAGCAGTATAGAAATAGCAGAAGAAGATGATAGTTGTGGCAAATAATACAATATACAAAGGCTGTCCGTGTTGCAGCATTGCAGCAACCTTATGAAGAACAGAATTCGTACTATTTGAACCAAACCAACCTAAAAGTGTAGATGGAAATAAAATGATACTGGAAGCGAAAATAGGAGGAATAACACCTGCCATATTTAGCTTGAACGGCATATGAATGCTTTGTCCCGGCATCATTCCAGAGCCAAACTGTCTTTTAGCATAATGCACAGGAACTTTACGCTGAGCACTCTCAAAATAAACTACAGCATAGATCAACAGCAAAATACCAATCACAATTGATACCGCCATCAACATACTCATAGAGCCTTGTTCAGTCAAAGTTAACATCCGAACAATACCGGATGGAATACCCGATACAATGCCTGCTGTAATAATTAAAGAAATACCATTACCAATACCACGCTCGGTAATTTGCTCCCCTAACCACATCAGAAACATAGTACCTGTAACCAAACAGACTACTGTAGAAATATGAAACTCAAGCGAACTCGTTACAACAACACCTTGCAGATAAACAAATGTTGCAACACCAAAGCTTTGCAATACAGCCAATAATACCGTCCCATACCTAGTATATTTCGTAATTATTTTCCTACCAGCCTCACCTTCCTTCTTTAAAGCTTTTAAAGAAGGAACAATTTCAGAAGCAAGCTGAACAATAATCGATGCCGAAATATAAGGCATGATACCAATTGCAAATATACTAAAGCGCTCCAACGAACCACCCGAGAACATATTTAACATTCCGAATATGCCGTTTGCAGCGCCTTCGTATAACTTAGCTAATGCAACAGCATCTACGCCCGGTACCGGTATATGAGCACCAATACGGAAAACGACTAAAGCACCTAAAAGGAATGCCAGACGTTTTTTCAGATCACCAAATTTGGATAATCCCGATAAAGATTGTTGATTAGCCACTGTAGTGCAAGCCTTATTCTTCTACTTTACCACCGGCAGCCTCAATAGCAGCTTTAGCACCTTTAGTAGCTTTTACACCTTTCAAGGTAACTGCTTTTGAGATTTCACCAGAAGCAATAACTTTTACACTAGAAGCAGTTACAGGAATCAGACCAGCTTGTTTAAGAACCAAGACATCAATCTCGTTCACAGCAATCAGATTTAATTCACTCAAACGAACTTCAGCATTAGCGGCAGCAGTCAAAGATTTGAAACCACGTTTCGGCAGACGGCGTTGCAAAGGCATTTGACCGCCTTCAAAACCTACCTTGTGGAAGCCACCAGAACGGCTTTTTTGACCTTTATGACCACGACCACCTGTTTTACCCAAGCCGCTACCAATACCACGGCCTACACGACGACTAGCGTGAGTAGCACCCTCAGCAGGTTGAATAGTATTCAAAAACATATTAAGACTCCACTTTCAACAAGTAGCTGATTTTATTGATCATGCCACGGTTTTCAGGGGTATCCAAAACCTCTACAGTATGTTCACGGCGGCGCAAACCTAAACCACGAGCACATGCACGATGAGATTCAATTGTACCGATCAGGCTCTTAACCAATGTAACTTTAATCTTTTTTTGCTCAGTCATGGTTAGCTCCCAAAATATCTTCTACTGTCAAGCCACGTTTAGCAGCAATATCAGCAGGGGTATACAGTTTAGACAAACCGTCTAATGTAGCGCGTACAATATTGTAAGGATTAGTAGAACCATGTACTTTAGCTGAGATGTTATGGATCCCCATAGCATCAAATACTAAACGCATTGGACCACCAGCTTTTACACCGCTACCTTCTTTAGCAGGTTGCATAAATACTTTAGTAGCACCATGACGACCAATAACCTCATGATGAATAGTACCATTTTTCAAAGGTACTTTAATCATAGAGCGTCGAGCTTGATCCATTGCTTTTTGAACAGCAACCGGTACTTCTTTTGATTTACCTTTGCCCATACCAATGCGACCATCACCATCACCAACAACAGTCAGTGCTGAGAAAGCCATGATACGGCCACCTTTAACTACTTTAGTTACGCGATTAACAGCGACCATCTTTTCAATCAGGCCGTCACCGCGTTCTTCAATTTCATGTTTTGCCATCTGAAAGTCTCCAAATATTAGAAGCTTAAACCATTTTCACGTGCAGCTTCAGCCAAAGCTTTCACACGACCGTGATATTGGAAACCTGAACGGTCAAAAGCAACTTTTTCAACACCCACTGCTTTAGCTTTTTCAGCAATACGCTTACCAACTACAGCTGCTGCTTCAACGTTGCTACCTGATTTCAGGCTACTACGTACTTCAGCTTCCAATGTAGAGGCTTGAGCCAATACTTTATCACCTTCAGCACTAATTACTTGAGCATAAATATGATTATTGCTGCGGAACACACATAATCTTACCATTTTCAAGTCCGCAATACGCGCACGGGTTTTGCGTGCACGACGGAGTCGGGTTGTATGTTTATCCATTAGTGAACCTCAATTATTTTTTCTTGGCTTCTTTCATCACTACTACTTCACCTACATAACGAACACCTTTACCTTTATAAGGCTCAGGAGAACGGAATGCACGAATTTCAGCAGCGACTTGGCCAACCACTTGTTTATCTGCACCAGTCAAAACGATTTCTGTTTGGCTAGGAGTTTGAACAGAAACACCTTCAGGCATTTCGTATACGATTGGATGAGAGAAACCCAAAGACAAGTTCAAAACTTTACCTTGAGCTTGGGCACGATAACCCACACCAATCAATTGAAGTTTTTTCTCAAAACCTTCAGAGACACCCTTAACCATGTTATTAACCAATGCACGAGCAGTACCAGACATAGCATTAGCCTGTTTACTGTCATTTTTTGCAGCAAAAGTCAATTTACCATCGTTCAGTTCAATAGCAACATCGGAATGCAAAGGAAAAGACAATTCACCGTTTTTACCTTTGATAACCAATGCATCTGTTCCGAATTTTACTTCTACACCAGCAGGAACAGTCACTGGGTTTTTTGCGACGCGTGACATTTACTTTTCTCCACTAGGCTACGATGCACAACAACTCACCACCAACACCCTCAGAGCGGGCTTTGCGATCAGTCATTACACCTTTAGAAGTACTAACAATAGCGACACCCAGGCCATTCATTACGCTAGGGATCTCACTTGATGCTTTGTAAATACGCAAACCTGGACGTGAAACACGTTTAATTTGCTCAATCACAGGACGACCTGCATAGTATTTCAATTGAATTTCCAATACCGGTTTTGCATCAGCAGAAACCGCAAAATCCTCGATATAACCTTCTTCTTTCAAAACTTTTGCAATTGCACATTTCAGTTTAGAGGAAGGCATGGCAACTGCTGCTTTATTAGCACGTTGCGCATTGCGAATACGAGTCAACATATCGGAAATAGGATCATGCATACTCATTATTTATACTCCTATTACCAGCTAGCTTTAACAACACCAGGGATCTCGCCACGCATAGCGATTTCACGGATTTTAATACGGCCCAAACCAAATTTACGGAAAGTGCCACGAGGACGACCTGTTAAAGCACAACGACGACGTTGACGTACAGGTGCTGCATTACGAGGAATGGATTGAAATTTCAAACGTGCTTCAAAACGTTCTTCTTCAGTCGCATTAGCATCATTAATAACAGCGAAAATTGCCTCACGTTTAGCTGCAAACTTTTTCGCCAATGCTTGACGTTTCAGCTCACGATTAATAAGTGCTTTCTTAGCCATGATTATCCTTTAAACGGAAACTTGAACAGTGACAACAAAGCTTTCGCTTCTTCATCAGTTTTTGCAGTAGTTGTAATAGTAATATTCAAACCACGCAAAGCATCGATTTTATCGTATTCAATTTCCGGGAAAATAATTTGCTCACGAACGCCCATATTGTAATTGCCACGACCATCAAATGATTTACCGCTTACACCACGGAAGTCACGTACACGAGGCAACGCAATAGTAATCAAACGATCCAAGAATTCAAACATTTGATCACGACGCAATGTTACTTTGCAACCAACTGGATAGTTATCACGGATTTTAAAACCTGCGATAGATTTACGAGCAACAGTAACAACTGGTTTTTGACCAGCAATTTTCTCTAAATCAGAAACAGCGTGTTCCATAACTTTTTTATCAGCAACAGCTTCACCCACACCCATATTCAAGGTGATTTTTTCAATACGTGGAACTTCCATTACTGATTTGTAACCAAATTGTTTAACCAATTCAGGAACAACTGTATCTTTATAAAACTCTCTCAAACGAGCCATGTTATCTCCTTATGCTCCAATGATAGAGCCATTTGATTTGAAGAAACGAACGCGTTTAACTTTGCCTTCATTTTCAATCAGCTTAATACCAACACGGTCTGCTTTATTAGTTTCCGGATTCAGGATTGCAATATTAGAAATATCCAAAGGCATTTCTTTAGTAATAATGCCACCCTCAATACCACGCATTGGATTAGGTTTTTGATGGCGCTTCACAACATTAACCCCCTCAACAACAACTTTATCACCCAACACTCGAACTACTTGACCTTGCTTACCTTTATCTTTACCGGTAATCACTACAACCTGATCGCCTTTAATGATCTTATTCATCGCGCTATTCCTTATAATACTTCAGGCGCCAATGAAACGATTTTCATAAATCGCTCAGTACGCAATTCACGGGTTACCGGACCAAAAATACGGGTACCCAGAGGTTCAAGTTTATTATTCAACAACACAGCAGCATTGTTATCGAATTTAATTAACGCACCATCAGGACGACGTACACCCTTAGCAGTACGAACAACTACCGCATTGTATACATCACCTTTTTTGACACGACCACGTGGGGCTGCATCTTTAACTGCAACTTTAATAATGTCGCCAACAGAAGCGTAGCGACGCTTAGATCCGCCCAATACTTTGATGCACATTACGCGACGCGCACCAGAGTTATCAGCCACATCTAAGATGGTCTGCATTTGAATCATATTAGTACCTTTAAATTAACCAACTTAATTTACCACTTTCATATAACTCGCACCTTACTTTAAGCTGCTTATTAAATGAAACCATCACGGTTCTAGTAAACCAGTCTTGGATCCCGAAGGGAGAGAAACTTCCATAAGAAGCTGGAAGATAAGAAACGAAGTTTACACGCAAATTAACTTTGCTGCAAGACTTCGTTTCTTATTAAGCTACATTACTGTGTTTTAAATCAAACAGTACGGGCTTTCTCAACCAATTCTTTTACAACCCAAGACTTGGTTTTTGACAAAGGACGAGATTCCTCGATTACCACTACATCACCAATGCCATATTGATTGTTTTCATCATGAGCATGGATTTTAGTTGATAAACGAATAATTTTACCGTACAGAGGATGTTTAACTTTACGTTCAACCAATACTGTAACAGTTTTGTCCATTTTGTCGCTTACCACTTTGCCTTGCAAAGTACGAACATTTTTAGCTTCGCTCATTACTTAGCACCTTTTTCAGTTAAAATGGTTTTAATACGAGCAATATCGCGACGTACACGTTTCAACTCGCTAGATTTACCCAACTGACCGGTTGCATTTTGCATGCGTAAGCCAAACTGAGCTTTCAACAAGTCCAACAAATCAGAGTTTAATTGCTCAATGGATTTGTCTTTCAATTCATTTGCTTTCATTATTGACCCACCTGTCTTACTACAAAGGTTGTAGGAATAGGCAATTTGGCAGCGGCCAATTCAAATGCTTCACGAGCCAAAGACTCAGGAACACCGTCCATTTCGTACAATACTTTGCCTGGTTTAACTTCAGCAATGTAATATTCCACATTACCTTTACCGCCACCCATACGAACTTGGATAGGTTTCTCAGTAATTGGTTTATCAGGGAATACACGAATCCAAATACGACCACCACGTTTAATATGGCGAGTCATAGTACGACGAGCAGCTTCGATTTGACGGGCAGTCAAACGACCACGGCCTACGGCTTTCAAACCGAACTCACCGAAACTTACTTTGTTACCGCGAGTAGCAATACCGGTGTTACGACCTTTTTGTTGCTTGCGATATTTCAGTCTAGTTGGCTGCAGCATTACGTCCACCTGCCTTTCTTTGTTTCTTCTCATGCTCAGGTTTAGAAGATTTAATATTACCTTCTGTATAAACCCAAACTTTCAGACCCAGTACACCATAAGTAGTGTGTGCTTCGCTAGTTGCATAATCTACGTTCGCACGCAAAGTATGTAAAGGTACACGACCTTCACGGTACCATTCACTACGAGCGATATCAGCACCATTCAGACGGCCTGAAGTCATGATCTTGATGCCTTTAGCACCAGAACGCATTGCATTTTGCATTGCACGTTTCATAGCACGACGGAATTGAACACGTTTTTCAAGCTGCTGGGCAATACCATCAGCAATGATTTGCGCATCCAATTCAGGACGACGAATCTCTTCAATATTTACATGAACAGGCACACCCATCAGAGCTTGCAAGTCACGTTTCAAAATTTCGATATCCTCGCCTTTTTTACCAATAACCACACCTGGACGAGCAGAGTGAATGGTAATACGTGCAGATTTAGCAGGACGCTCGATTACTACGCGACCAACTGAAGCATTGGCCAGTTTTTTACGCAAGTAATTACGAACATCAATATCTTGTTTCAAAACAGTAGAAAAGTCGGTGCTTTTAGCAAACCATTTTGAAGCCCAGTCTTTAGTTACCGCCAGGCGAAAGCCTGTAGGGTTAATCTTTTGTCCCATAGCTTTTCCTTAGTTGCCCACTGTCACGTTAATATGACAAGTTTGTTTCTCGATGCGGTTACCGCGACCTTTGGCACGAGCTTGGAAACGTTTCAAGCTTGGGCCTTTGTCAACAAAGATAGTTACCACTTTCAGTTCGTCAATGTCAGCACCATTATTGTGCTCGGCATTGGCGATTGCTGATTCCAACACTTTTTTAATCAGCTCAGCACCTTTTTTAGGGCTGAATGCCAAGATATTCAAAGCTTGGGCAACGTCTTTACCACGAATCAAATCAGCTACCAAACGAGCTTTTTGAGCTGAAATACGGGCGTTTTTATGTTGTGCACTTACTCTCATGATTCACCTTATTTCTTTTTAGCCTTTTTATCAGCCAAGTGGCCTTTAAAGGTACGGGTCAATGAGAACTCACCTAATTTATGACCAACCATGTTGTCGCTGATGAACACAGGCACGTGAGTGCGACCGTTGTGAACAGCGATAGTCAGACCGATGAAATCAGGCAAAATGGTAGAACGACGTGACCAAGTTTTAATTGGGCGTTTGTCGTTGCTTGCACGAGCAGCATCTACTTTTTTCAGCAAATGCAGGTCTACATATGGGCCTTTTTTTAATGAACGAGCCATACTAATTAACCTTTATTTGAGTAACGACGACGAACAATCATGTTATCCGTGCGTTTGTTATTACGAGTGCGGTAGCCCTTAGCAGGAGTACCCCATGGGCTAACCGGTTCGCGAGCCTCACCAGTACGGCCTTCACCACCACCATGTGGGTGATCAACAGGGTTCATTACAACACCACGAACGGTCGGACGAATACCACGCCAGCGGTTAGCACCAGCTTTACCGATTTTTTTCAGGCTTTGTTCTTCGTTACCAACTTCACCGATAGTTGCACGGCAATTTACGCTAATTTTGCGCACTTCACCAGAACGCAAACGAACTTGTGCGTAAGCACCTTCTTTTGCAAGCAATACCGCAGAAGCACCAGCAGAACGTGCAATTTGTGCACCTTTACCTGGTTTCATTTCGATACAGTGAATAGTTGTACCAACAGGAATATTGCGGATCGGCAGAGTGTTACCTACTTTGATAGCAGCTTCAGCACCGGAAACCAATACTGTACCGGCTTGAATACCACGTGGAGCAATGATGTAGCGACGCTCGCCATCTGCATAGCACAACAGTGCGATAAATGCAGTACGGTTAGGGTCATATTCGATACGCTCTACTTTTGCAGGGATACCATCTTTGTTACGTTTAAAATCTACGATGCGGTAATGATGTTTATGGCCACCACCTTTATGACGGGTAGTGATATGACCATTGTTGTTACGACCGGCAGTAGAATTTTTCTTTTCCAGCAGAGGTGCATAAGGTGCACCTTTGTGCAAACCTTCTGTTACCACGCGAACCATGCCGCGACGGCCTGCAGAGGTCGGCTTCATTTTAACGATTGCCATTTTGTTTATTCCTTATCTGCAGCTGCAGCAGCGGCTTCCAAATCCAACTCTTGACCGGCAGCCAAGCTTACATAAGCCTTTTTAACATCGCTGCGACGACCTAAAGTGCGACCAAAACGTTTAACTTTACCTTTAATGGTAACAGTAGTAACGTCTGCAACTTGAACTCCGAACAGCAGCTCAACAGCCGCTTTAATTTCAGGTTTGGTTGCATTTGCCAAAACTTTAAACGTCATTTGGTTACGTTTTTCAGCCAATACGTTGCTTTTCTCAGAAACGATAGGTGCCAAGATTACTTGAGTCAAACGTTGTTGATTCATACCCATTGCTCCTCTAATTGTGCAACTGCATCTTTAGTGATGATTACTTTTTTGTAACGCAGCAAGCTGTAAGGATCAACTTGTTGAGCTTCCAAAACCAATACGTTAGGCAAGTTGCGTGAAGCCAAGTAAACATTCTCGTCGAGCTGTTTAGTTACAAACAGAACTTGCTCCAAACCCAAATTTTTCACTTGTTCAGCAAAAACTTTAGTTTTAGGAGTTTCAGCAGTCAATGCTTCGATTGCAAACAAACGTTCATCACGAGCCAATTGGGACAAAATAGTCGCCATACCGGCACGGTACATTTTACGGTTCACTTTTTGAGTGAAGTTTTCATCAGGTTTGTTTGGGAATGCACGACCACCTTTACGCCACAGCGGAGAAGAAGTCATACCGGAACGAGCACGACCGGTACCTTTTTGGCGCCATGGTTTTTTAGTAGAGTGGTTTACTTCGGCACGAGTTTTTTGAGCACGATTACCAGAACGGGCATTTGCCAAGTAAGCAGTAACCAGTTGGTGAACCAGAGCTTCATTGTATTCACGAGCAAACAAAGCATCAGAAACAGCCAAGCTGCCAGATACTTGTCCTTTAGCGTCAATTACTTTCAATTCCATTACGCACCTACTTTCACGCTAGGACGAACCACGACGTCGCTGTTAACCGAACCCGGAACAGCACCTTTAACCAACAAGAGTTGGCGTTCAGCATCAACACGCACAACTTCCAATTTTTGAACAGTTGCTTTAGTGTTACCGTATTGACCTGCCATACGTTTACCAGGGAACACGCGACCAGGGTCTTGTGCCATACCGATAGAACCAGGAACACGGTGAGAACGGGAGTTACCGTGGGAAGTACGTTGAGCACCGAAGTTATGACGTTTGATCGTACCAGAGAAACCTTTACCTTTAGAGGTGCCGGTTACATCTACCAATTGACCAACTTCAAACATAGAAACGGTAATTTCATCACCGGCTTTCAATTCAGCCAGTTTTTCTTCAGTCAAAGCAAATTCAACCAAACCACGACCAGCTTCAACACCTGCTTTAGCAAAGTGACCAGCTTCAGTTTTGTTGACACGATTAGCTTTTTTCTGACCAAAGGTAACTTGTACAGCAGTGTAGCCGTCAGTATCTTTGGATTTCACTTGTGTAACGCGGTTGGCAGACATATCCAAAACAGTTACCGGAACAGAAACACCCTGTTCATCGAACACGCGAGTCATACCAACTTTGCGTCCAACCAGACCTAAAGTCATGATTATTTTCCTTTTAAGTAAAGGGGCGGGCTACGATTGGCCTGCCTTTCAGACAAAGTTAAACTTGATACGGATGTACCAAGTCCGCCATTATAATTGACAAATCAAAGAAATATCAACAAAAATTTCAATTTAACTTCTTAAACCCATCATTTTTTTCGGATGAAGTGTTGCCAAATATCTGAAAATTTTCAGACGGCCTAAGAATTCTATAAAAAACCGAACAGCTAAGCTGTTCGGTTTTTCAGTTCTTATTGAACTTTAATTTCTACATCTACACCTGCTGGAAGATCCAGTTTCATCAGTGCATCAGTAGTTTTGTCAGTCCAGTCCACGATGTCCATCAGACGCAAGTGGGTACGGATTTCCAATTGTTCACGAGAAGTTTTGTTCACGTGAGGAGAACGCAAGATGTTGAAACGTTCGATTTTAGTTGGCAAAGGAATTGGACCTTTAACAACAGCGCCAGTACGTTTGGCAGTTTCAACGATTTCTTGTGCGGAACGGTCAATCAGACTGTAATCATAAGCTTTCAGGCGGATACGGATTTTTTGGTTTGCCATTTATCAATATCCCTCAATTAAGCGATTACAGAAGAAACCACACCCGCACCTACGGTACGACCACCTTCGCGA
>ERZ773075.329-NODE-329-length-38878-cov-107.606_pt1 | contig 38878 bp, 33 predicted proteins | sample MGYA00580614_ERZ773075 | MGnify/ENA primary metagenome ERZ773075 (study PRJEB29015, sample SAMEA2738021) | human oral metagenome | biome: human oral; feature: human-associated habitat; material: dental | place: China | collected 2043 ...
GTGCGGACACCGTGGTGTTCTTACCGCCGTTCAGGGTGGCGCTGTTGGTGTAGACCCTGCCCGGAACGATCTTGCCGCCCTCGGCCAGGGACTGGTAAACGATCTCGTAATTCGCGTTCTTGGCGAAGGTGCCGTCCGTACGGGACAGGGTGATGGACGCAGTGGTCCCGTCGGCGTTGATGGTCGGCTTCAGGACGAACGTTCCGTGGTCGGTGCTCATGGCTGTGCCGTCGGCCTTGGCGACGTTGAAGTAGCCATCGGCGCCACCGCCGTACTCCTCGGGGTTGACTCGCACGTACCAGGAGCCGAGATCCGTGTTGAGGGTTTGCCCGCCCCCGGAGACATCGTTGAAGGTGACGCTGTTGACGCTGCCCGCCTCCACTCCCAGGTGGTTGGCGATGGTCGTACCACTGAACTGGATGTGCCAGGTCAGAGCACTGGAGTCGCGCTTAAGGGAGTTGGCGTACTTGCCAAGGTCCTTCTCAACCCAGGCGATAGGTAGAATCCGCTCGTTGTTGGGGTGGAAGACCTCGACATCGGTGCCATTGGCGTTGAAGGTGGTCTTGTTGTCCTGGGTCACCTTCTGGGCCACGATCATCTGGTTACCCGACCCCTTGAGTTCGGTGGCGGCGCTGATCGCGGCGTTGAATGTGCAGGTGAGGGTCTCAGAGGTCGTGACGCAGTCGCCCACCTTGGTGCCGTTCCCGAGAACAAGATCGTCGTGTCGACCGATCTCACGGTACCGGTACTCCGTCGGAAGACCGATGCTGAAGGACTCGCCCGGCTGCGGATTGGCGGTAGATGCGTCCCAGGCGAACTTCATGCGAACCGGGTCCTCGAGGTGCGCAGGCTTACCCGGATACTCCGTACCATCCTTGTCGGCGAGGATGAGAGGACTGAAGGAAACCTTCACCCCGGTATTCTGATCCGCGCTCGCACGAGGTGCCACTAGCGCGGCAAAGCTACCCAGTGCGATCAGTAGTACGCCGGCGAGCAGAGTCGCCACGTGCTTGCGATGCACAGAGAGGTGCTGTAAGTGCATTCTTTATCTCCGTCTTGATGGGGATGTTCCTGTGTTGTTGGGGGAAGTACAGGAATTCGTTGGGATACTATGATGTTGACTCCAACGGCGGGCGTACCATTTACGTTTTGTAACCATTGCGTTGCCGTATTGGTATATTTGCTGATCGGACGCTTGGGGTGTGCGCACTCCCCGTGGGCCCGCGTGGCCGCGTGAGGACTCCGTTCCCAATGCGTGTGTCTGGCTTTGTCTCATTGCCGTCGTCCTACTCGATGACCGGCTCTTGGACCGCCCAGGCGCGCAGCACCGGGCGTCGCCGCGTCCAGGAGGTCGTGGACGCCTCCGCCCCGGGATCTGGTCGAGCGCGCCTGAGCGCGATCCGGTTACCGGGGAGGTGTGTCCATAGACCGCGGTGCGGCTCCGCGGTCACCATGTGGGCATGAGTTCCACGGTGATGAGTCGTCGTGCGCTTGCGGGGCTGGTTGCGCTCGGCGGTGCCGGCGTGGTGGCGTCCTGCCGGAATAGTGACGGCGGTGCCTGTCCTCGACCGGGGCAGGATCCAGGGGTTGAGACCAGGGTCTCTCGTTACAGTGGGAATGTGGATGGTCGTCTGTGGGAGGCGGTGGCTGCGGCGAGCTGGCGGACGGACACGGGGCTGCGGTTCACCGGTTCCTTGAGCGGGGACTACCTCGACTACGGCGGTCCTGAGGGGCTCGGTTCGTCCCGCCAGGATTTTGCGGAGATGCCCAAGCTGGTGCATGAGGACGAGAACTGTGTGGTGGTTCAGGCGGGGGCGGGGGTGTGTGCTCTCGAGCGTGCCGATGGGCGGGTGCGTTGGTCGGTGGTGCTGGAGGCTTCTCGGGGTTTGGTGGCCGGGGGTGTGTCGCGTGGGTTGGTGTGGACCAACGCGGGTGCGGTGGATCTGGGGACCGGTGAGGTGAAGGGTGTGCCCAAGGCGGCGTCCCGGGCGGACAACCTGGTGGCTGGCGAGGGCGTCGTCGTGACCGTCGTGCCCCGCTACGGCGACAGGAGTGAGCTCGTCTGCCTGGAGTCCCGCAGCTGCTCGGAGAGGTGGCGCACGAAGATCGACGACCCGGGTGCGGCGCCACTGAAGCTGCGCGACGATGAGGTCTCTATCGGGCTGGAGAACTACTACGCCCTGGAGAGCGGCGAGTACTCCAGGGCGGATGTGGACTATCGGCCTCCCCGGCCGCGGGAGGGTGTCTTCCTCGTCGTCGACACCAGTGACGGCAGGTGGGTGCGGGTGCTTGTCGACGATGACGGGACGGGGGTCGCGGTCCGCGCCATCGCCCCGCAGGCGAGCAAGGACGACTATGACGTGGGTGTTCGGGAGCAGTACACCTCGGGGGAGCAGCTGTGGTCGGTTCCCGTGGAGGCCCGCCCGGGCGCCGTCGTGGCCATCGACTCCGACTTGGGGGAGCGGGGGTCGTCCTTCTGGGTCATGGACCTGGACGAGTCCGGCGCGCTGTACCTGTCGCACTGGCAGCCCGCCCCTGCGTAAGTGCGGCGCATCGGTCGACGATAGGCATGGGTGACCGCACGTTAATCGGCCCGGACCGGCAGCGGGCCCGGCAGCGCCGTCGGCGCCCTGGCGGGGATCGGTCAGGACCCCGCGGCATGTTGACGCTGGATGACGGAGTGTCGTCTAGCGTGTGTCGCGGCCTGATCGGGCAGGTCGGCTCCCGCACCCCGCGGGCGCTCGGCGGCCCCCCCCTTGTGCAGAACAGGAACGACGTTGACGAGCCTCGACACCTTCCACTCCCGCTCCACCCTCGACGTGGACGGCCGCGGTTACGAGATCTACCGCCTCGATGCCGTCCCCGGCCTGGAACGTCTGCCCTACAGCCTCAAGGTGCTGGCCGAGAACCTGCTGCGCACCGAGGACGGCGCCAACATCACCGCCGACCACGTGCGCGCCCTGGCCGCCTGGAACCCCGCCGCCGAGCCCGATACGGAGATCCAGTTCACCCCGGCCCGCGTTGTTATGCAGGACTTCACGGGCGTGCCGTGCATCGTGGACCTCGCCACCATGCGCGAGGCGGTCGCCGACCTCGGTGGTGACCCCGAGGTCATCAACCCCCTCAACCCGGCGGAGATGGTCATCGACCACTCTGTCCAGATCGACTCCTTCGGCCTGCCCGGCTCCCTGGAGCGCAACAAGGAGCGCGAGTACGAGCGCAACGCCGAGCGCTACCAGTTCCTGCGCTGGGGCCAGGGGGCGCTGTCCAACTTCCGCGTCGTCCCCCCGGGTACCGGCATCGTCCACCAGGTCAACATCGAGTACCTGGCCCGTATCGTCTTCACCCACGAGGCCGACGGCGTCACCCAGGCCTACCCCGACACCTGCGTGGGCACCGACTCCCACACCACCATGGTCAACGGCCTGGGCGTCCTGGGCTGGGGCGTGGGCGGCATCGAGGCCGAGGCCGCCATGCTGGGCCAGCCCGTCTCCATGCTCATCCCCAAGGTCGTGGGCTTCAAGCTCTCCGGTGCCATCCCCGCCGGCGCCACCGCCACCGACGTGGTCCTGACCATCACCGAGATGCTGCGCACCCACGGAGTGGTGGGCAAGTTCGTCGAGTTCTACGGCGAGGGCGTCGCCGAGGTCCCGCTGGCCAACCGCGCCACCATCGGCAATATGAGCCCCGAGTTCGGCTCCACCGCCGCGATCTTCCCGATCGACGACGTCACCCTGGACTACCTGCGCCTGACCGGCCGCTCCGAGGATCGCGTGCGCCTCGTGGAGACCTACACCAAGGCCCAGGGCATGTGGCACGACCCTGCCCGCGAGCCCGTCTACTCCGAGTACCTCGAGCTGGACCTGTCTACGGTGGTGCCCTCGATCGCCGGCCCCAAGCGCCCCCAGGACCGCATCGTCCTGTCGGGGGCCAAGGAGTCCTTCCAGGAGGTCTTGCCCACCTATGCCTCCCAGCCCTCCAAGCCGACGCCGGTGACCCTCGCCGACGGCACCGCCACCGAACTGGACCATGGCCACGTCGCCATCGCCTCGATCACCTCGTGCACCAACACCTCCAACCCCTCGGTGATGATGGCCGCCGGCCTGCTGGCCCGTAACGCCGTCGCCCGGGGCCTGCGCTCCAAGCCCTGGGTGAAGACCTCCACCGCCCCGGGCAGCCAGGTCGTCACCGACTACTACGAGAAGGCCGGGCTGTGGCCCGCCCTCAACGAGCTGGGCTTCAACGTCGTCGGCTACGGCTGCGCCACCTGCATCGGCAACTCCGGGCCCCTGCCGGCCGAGGTCTCCCAGGCGGTCAACGACGCCGACCTCGCCGTGGTCTCGGTGCTCTCGGGCAACCGCAACTTCGAGGGGCGCATCAACCCCGACGTCAAGATGAACTACCTGGCCTCCCCGCCGCTGGTCATCGCCTACGCCCTGGCCGGGACCATGGACATCGACTTCGCCACCGAGCCGCTGGGCCAGGACCCCGAGGGCCGCGACGTCTTCCTGTCCGACATCTGGCCCGACCCCACCGAGGTCCAGGCCGTCATCGACGCCACCATCGACCGCGAGATGTACACGCGCGACTACGCCGACGTCTTCGCCGGCGACGAGCGCTGGCAGGGCCTGGACACCCCCGAGGGGGACACCTTCGCCTGGGACGAGGAGTCCACCTACGTGCGCAAGGCCCCCTTCTTCGAGGGCCTGACCATGGAGCTCACCCCGGTCACCGACATCGAGGGCGCCCGGGTGCTCGCGCTGCTGGGCGACTCGGTGACCACCGACCACATCTCCCCGGCCGGTGCCATCAAGGCCGACTCCCCGGCCGGCCGCTACCTGGCCGAGCACGGCGTGGCCCGCGCGGACTTCAACTCCTACGGATCGCGCCGCGGCAACCACGAGGTCATGATCCGCGGCACCTTCGCCAACATCCGCCTGCGCAACCGGCTGCTCGACGGCGTCGAGGGCGGCTACACCCGCAACTTCCTCACCGGCGAGCAGGAGTCGATCTTCGACGCCTCCCAGGCCTATCAGGCCGCCGGCATCCCGCTGGTGGTCCTGGGCGGCAAGGAGTACGGCTCGGGCTCCTCACGAGACTGGGCCGCCAAGGGCACGGCCCTGCTGGGCGTCAAGGCCGTCATCGCCGAATCCTTCGAGCGCATCCACCGCTCCAACTTGATCGGCATGGGCGTGGTGCCCCTCCAGTTCCCGGCGGGTCAGAGCGCCGAGTCGCTCGGCCTGGACGGCACCGAGACCTTCTCCATCACAGGCCTGACCGCGCTCAACGAGGGCACCACCCCGCGCACCGTCGCGGTCAAGGCGCAGAGGGCCGACGGCTCGGTCATTTCCTTCGACGCCGTCGTGCGCATCGACACCCCCGGCGAGGCCGACTACTTCCGCCACGGCGGCATCCTGCAGTACGTGCTGCGCCAGCTCGCGAGTTCTTGAGTAGATCGATGTGACTACTTGGTTTCGTTGGGGTGCGCGGTGTGAACCTGCTCCAGGTAGACGGTATTGCCGTCGATATAGAACCAGATGCGGGCAGTCCCCTTCGCAGTAGGTTTGTGCTGCCAGCGCTGAAAAGTGCGACCACCTCGGGTCACCGCACGTAGGGACCCTTCGAGCGGGTAGTTGGTCGGGGTCGTCGTGAGAGGTGAGTGAGTCAGGAAGTCCCAGGTGTCGCTCATGGGATTCCTCATCGTGGCCACGAGGTCACGCCACCCTTTCTCGGACTGCTTCGTGGCGAACTTCAGGATGTACTCCGACTTTCTCGTCGGCCGTGGAACCAGGCTCTCCTTGGGCATGATCAGGGACGGTCGACGACTGTTTCATCGTCTTCGTCGTCGAGCCACTCGACCGGCTGTGGGCTCAGACCCGCGGCAATTGCCGCAGCCGTCTCGCGCCAGCTGGTCAACTTGGTGATCGCCAGGTGCGGCTGGAGTGTTGAGAAGGAGGCTCGCGCAGCGTCGATGAGGTCTCGGGCGCACTGTTCCTGATCCTGAGGCGTCAATGCATACATCCACGGGTATCGGCTGGCCATCCGGTCAGTGAGTGGGCCATCCTCGAGGGACACCGTGATGAGGGTGGCGGCGATGTTCAAGAGCTCAGTCCGAGCGTCTGCCTCGCGCTGAGACATGAGTACAAGGGATTCCCCGTCGCGGCGGGTCACAGTGACGGGGTGGTCCTCCGCCTCTGCGAAGACCTCGGCCGAGTGCTTGCTCAGGTCGGACGAGCGTCGCACAGCTGTGGGGTAATCAACAGTTAGCGTCATGCGATCATGTTATTCGGACCGTATTCGGAAGTCTATTGGTCGACTCCGGCGAGTTGGCCGCTCGTCGTCCGCTCACCGGTCACGGGGCAGGAGGATCTTGACTGGAAGGTCCTCGTGGCCGAGGCCGCCTGGGCGTCTCGTGCGGTCGGTGAATGCTTGGGAGAGATCAAGGAGAGGGAGATGCTCGGAGCAGGTCTGGGTGTCGAGCTCGTGGTGGGCGGGCGTCACTTCCCGGCTTTGTTGATATCGAGGTCCACGGAGGCTTTGCCATGGATGTACCTATCGACGTGAGTTTCGCCATGCTTGTTGACTCTTTGGACGTGGCCCCGGCTGCCCTGGGTGGACAACAGGTCGATGCCGCGTATCAGTGAGAATGAAAGGATAAGTTGTCTCAATGGCCAGCTGGGAGGGGTGACGGCTGCGTGAGGTTTCCTCGCGTGCAGGCGGTGATCCACTGAGGATTCCCGCAGTCACCCCGGAATAGAGGCCCGTCGCTCCCCGTTGCCCTGGCGTTCCGTCCGTACCGACCGGCAACCGCCGAAGGAGATGCGCATCCATGTCCCAGTCCATTGTCAACAGCGACGCGATCAGCCAGGCAGACGCTCCGATCGAGGAGGTCGACCTCCTCGTCGTCGGAGGTGGAAAGGCCGGCAAGTCCCTGGCGATGCTGCGCGCCAAGGCCGGAGACAAGGTCGTCATGGTGGAGCGCGACAAGGTGGGCGGCACCTGCATCAATGTCGCCTGCATTCCCACCAAGACCCTCATCTCGGCCGCCCGGGTCCTCCACGACGTCCAGGGCTCGCACGCCTACGGAGTCACCCTGCCCGAGCAGGACGGCGGCACCGACGCCCTAGCCCGGGCCCGTATCGAACTGGCTTCCTTCCGCGCCCGCAAGGAGGCCGTCGTGGGCGGCATGGTGGCGGCCCACGAGAAGATGTTCCCCGCCTCCGGCATGGACTTTGTCAAGGGCACCGCCCGCTTCGTGGGGGAGCGCACCGTCGAGATCGCCCTGAACGACGGCGGACGGCGGCGCGTGCGCGGCGCCAGGGTCCTCATCAACACCGGCACGACGCCGTCGGTCCCCCCGATCGAGGGCCTGGCCGACGTGCGTTACTGGACCAGCGAGGACCTGCTCACCCTGCCCGAGCTGCCTACCGGGCTCGTGGTCCTGGGCGGCGGCGTCATCGGCGTCGAGATGGCCTCCCTCATGGGCCTCCTCGGCGTGCCGGTCACCATCATCCACGCCGGGCAGCACATCCTGGACCGCGAGGACGACGACGTCGCCGCCGAGGTGACCGCCGGCCTGGAGGCTCTGGGCGTCACGGTCCTGGCCGGCGCGCGCGCCTCGAAGGTTGCCGCCGCCCCCGATGGGCAGGGCGTCGTCGTCACCACCGCCGACGGGCGCGAGGTGACCGGATCCCACCTGCTCGTCGCCCTGGGGCGCACCCCCGTCACAGCCGGTCTCGGCCTGGAGGCCACGGGCGTGGAGCTGACCGAGCGCGGCTTCGTGCGTGTCGACGACCACCTGCGCACCACCGCCGAGGGCATCTACGCCGCCGGTGACGTAGCCGGGACGCCCCAGTTCACCCACGCCTCCTGGAACGACTTCCGCGTCCTGCGCGACCTCTTCGCCGGTAAGGAGGCCTCCACCACCGGGCGCCTCATCCCGTGGGCCGTCTTCACCACGCCCGAGCTCGGGCACGTGGGCCTGACCGAGGCCGAGGCCCGCCAGGCCGGCTACGAGGTGCGCGTCGCCAAGACCCCCACGGCCGCCGTCCCGCGCGCCAAGACCCTGGGCCGCACCGAGGGCTTCTTCAAGGTCGTCATCGATGCCCGCACCGACCTCATCCTGGGCGCCGCCATCATCGGCGCCGAGGCCAGCGAGGTCATCACCAGCATTCAGATGGCGATGCTGGGAGGCCTGAGGTGGCAGCAGGTGCGCGACGCCGTCATCACCCACCCCACCATGAGTGAGGGTCTCAACATCGTCCTGGACTCCCTGGGCTGAGTCACCGGGAGGATGTCCCCGCCTGAACAAGGCCGCTTCAGGCCTGTTCAGGCGGGGCGCACCCCCAGGTTCTCAACGCGCTCGGCTCCCGGCAGCGCCACCAGCAGTGCCCCGGGAACCAGAAGCTTGGAGTGGCGCACGCCCGAGCCGATGAGCACCGTGTCCCGGTCCGCTACGGCCCCGTCGATGAAGAGCCTCCAGTCCTCGGGCAGGCCGACCGGCGTGATCCCTCCGTACTCCATGCCGCTCATCTCCACGGCCCGCTCCACCGGCAGGAACGAGGCCTTGCGCACGTCGATGCGCTTCTTGACGACGTGGTTGACATCAGCGAAGTCGGGCGCCCGCACGACGCAGGCGGCGATGCGCTCCTGGCCGGTGCGTTTGCCGGCCACGAGCACGCAGTTCCCGGTCGCCTCGGGGTCCAGGGCGTAGTGCGCGTTGAGGGCGTCGGTGTCGGAGTATTGCGGGTCGATGGGGACCACCTGCGCCTGGCGGGCCAGAGCCGCGCCCTCGGGGGAGGAGGCCTCCAGCGCTCGCAGTATGGCGGCCACGGGCTCGGCGAGCAGGTCGGTGCGCTCCAGTGCCGGCTGCCAGCCGATCTCCGCGGCGAAGACCTCAGCCGGATCACGCAGCTCAGTCATTCCTCTCATCCTTTCGACGACGTGGAGCGCCTCTCGATGCGCTCCACCAGACGGGCTCTGATTCCAGGCCACTGCGTCGGGGTAATGGCGAACATGGCCGTGTCGCGCGGGCGCCCCTCCTCCCCGGGTGCCAGCGAGGGCTGCCAGGCGCGCAGGACTCCTTCGAAGGTCGCGCCCAGCGCCGCGATCGCGCCGCGAGCCACCTCGTTGCGCGCGTCGGTCTTGATGTCCACGCGGTCCACATTCCACTCCTCAAGGGCCTGCGTGAGCAGCAGGAGCTTGGCGGCCGGGTTGACGGCGGTACCGCGAACAGCGGGGGAGAGCCACGAGGAACCGATCTCGACAGCGAAGAGTCGCCCGTCCGGCATCCACCGCGGCGTCAGGTAGGCGGTGTGCCCGACGACGCGGCCGGTGGCGACCTCCACCTGCGCAAAAGGCGCGTAGGTGCCTATGTCCCGGCGGGCCAGGCTGCGGGCCACATAGTCCTCGACCTCCTCGGGCGTCGGCACCGTGGCGAATGGGCTGGTCGCGGCGGCCTCGGCGGCCTGCTGCAGTCCCGGAACGTGCTCGGGCATCAGCGGCTCCAGGCGCACGATGCTGCCGTCCAGCACTCCACAGGTCAGGATGGGGGATGGAATGTGCGGAGGGGCTGAACTCATGCCCCGATCATGGCAGCCGGAGCGCGGACATCGTCGGGATGCTTCAGCATGTGGTCTCATTGTCCCCGTGCTGCACGTCATCTTCTTCTCTCCGCGCATCCCCGGCAACACCGGGGCCGCGATCCGCCTGAGTGCCAATACCGGCTCCATGCTCCATCTCGTGGACCCCCTGTTCGACATGGACGACGCCAAGCTGCGCCGCGCCGGCCTGGACTACCACGACCTGGCCAACACGCGCGTCCACGCCACCTGGCAGGAGTGCCTGGAACAGGTCCCCGGGCGCATCTTCGCCTTCACCTCCCGCACCGAGCGCCTCTATACCCAGGTCGACTGGCTGGGCGACGACGCCCTCCTGTTCGGCCCCGAACCCACCGGCCTGCCCCAGGAGATCCTCGACCACCCACGGGTGGACGCCCACTTGCGCATCCCCATGGTGGAGGGCAATCGCTCCCTCAACCTCGCTAACTCTGCCGCCATCGGCCTGTACGAGGCCTGGCGATCCCTGGATTTCGCCGGCGGAGCCTGAGCCCTGGTCTGAGTCCCGGTCCCGGACTCCGCCGTCGACCTCGGCGCTTTGTCAGAGCATGCCGGCGGGGCGGATTGCCAGGTCCTCCACGACCGCGTCCAGCGGGGTGTCCACGGCCAGGCGCACCGCTGCGGCCACCGACTGCGGCGCCATATGGTCCGCCGCCCGGTAGGCGGGGGTGGCCATGATCCCCTCGGTGCGCATGCGCGCCGCATTGAAGGCGTGCATCCGTTCCTGCATGGGGGTGTCCACCCGGCCGGGGTAGATCGAGGTCACCCGCACCTTGCCCGCCTCCTCCTGGCGCAGCGTGTCGGCCAAGGACTTCAGCCCCGCCTTGGAGGCGGAGTAGAGGGCGTTGCCCGAGCGCGGGTTCACTCCGGCGCCGGAGTTGATGAATACCGTCAGCCCGCGGGCCTCCCGCAGCGCCGGCAGCAGCAGGTTCGTCAGATAGGCGGCCGCCACCAGATTGAGATTCAGCACTGCCCGCCAGCGCGCGGGCGTGATCTTATCGACCGCACCGGGGGCCTCCATGCCGGCGCTGTGCACCAGCACGTCGAGGCTCTCGATGTCGAGCCGGCTGATCAGCCGGGCCAGAGCCGTGTCATCAGTCAGGTCGATCGGGCAGATGAGAACCGCGGTCTGAGACTCCTCCTCCAGGGCGAGCGCCAGCTCCTCAAGGTCGTTGGTGGAGCGGGCCAGCAGAATGAGGTTGTGGTCCCGCGCCAGGTCCCTGGCCACGGCCAGGCCGATCCCGGAGGTCGCTCCGGTGATCAGGGCGATGGGGCGGCGCTGGTGGCGGCCGGATCCCGGGCGAGTGAAACCGTGGGCCGGGGTGAAGGGGACGGACTCCCCCTGTCGGCGACGTCGGCCCGACTTGGAGGCCGCGGCGTCGACCTGGGCGATCTGCGGGCTCACTTGCCGTCCCTGAGGAAGGCGGCGGCCCCGGGGTCCCCGGGCACGGAGTAGGTGGCGGTGAGCGTGGCCCGGGCGATGCAGTGCGGGGCCAGGGTGAAGGCGGCCATGGCGGGGCTGGCCCCGTCATCCAGGCCCAGGGTGTCCACGTCCAGGGCGGAGACGGTGAAGATGTAACGGTGGTCGCCGTCACCCGCCGGTGGGTAGGGGCCGAACCAGGCGTGGTTGCCCGAGTCCCCGGCCAGGTGGAAGGCTGCGCCGTCGAGCTGAAGATCGCTGGCCCCTGCGCCCCGCTCCAGCGAAGTGACCGAGGCGTCCAGGTCCACGATGGTCCAGTGCCACCAGCCCGACATAGTCGGAGCGTCCGGGTCGAAGCAGGACACGACGAAGGACTGCGTCTGCTCGGGGAAGCCCGACCAGCTCAGGGCCGGGGAGACGTTGTCATGGACGGCGGTGAAGACATCCGGGATCCGCCCCTGCTCGGTCAGGTCCGCAGAGGTCAGAGTGAAAGAGGGGGCCGTGGGCAGGAAGCCGGTAGGGGCCTGCGGGCGGGGGCGAGTGAGGTCGACTGTCATAGGTGTACCTCCAGGCAGGTTGTGGACGGGACGGTGACCTTCCGTTAGGGCACGGCCACCACTGTAGACGTCCCTCATCAAGCCCGTCCCTGTGTATCTCCTGAGGAGAGGCTCGGAGAAATTTGTCACTGCCTCGAGGCCCCTTTGTTACTGGTGGTCCTGATTGATGTCACACCGGAGCGCTATCCTGGACCTCATCCATCGAACGTATGTTCGACGAAAGAGAGGGGGTGTCATGGGAGCCGTGACCGCGTGCGCGCCATCAGGCGCCCAGGACCGTCTCGCCCGGGCCCGTCTCGCCCGGGCCCGTCTCGCCCTGAAGGCGGCCGAGGAGCGCACCGGGCTGCGGGAGACGGCGGCCCTGGAGGTGCAGCGCGCCATGTCCTGCGCACCCTTCGCACCGAACGATGCCCCCGCCAGATCGCCGGGGGCAGTCGCATCGGTCGCGTCCCTCATGGCACTCGCGGACTTGCAGGACTCGGGCGTACTCAGCCTGCGAGGATCCACCGCCCTCCTCCTGGCCGCCCTCGCCCTGCGCCAGGGCAGCGCCGGCTGGTGCGCCGTCATCGGGGGAGAGGACCTGGGCTGGTGCGCAGCCACCGAGGTCGGACTCGACCTCAACCGGGTCCTCACCGTTCCGGCATCAGTCCTCGACGACTCCTCCGCCCCAACCATCGCCTCCACCCTGCTCGACGGCGTCGACGCTCTCCTCATCGGCTCCTCCGCCGTCGCACGCCTGAGACCCCGGCACCGCAGGCGCCTGCTGGCCCGGGCGCACGAACGCGGCCGCCTCATCCTGACCCCCGCCCCCTGGGAGGGCGCCCGCATCCTCCAATCCGAACCCCTGCCCCCAGACACCGGAACCGAAGGCGCATCCCCCGCGCAAGCCACGGCGGGGCCCTCGACTGGATCCTCGGCCGACGGCGTCGTCGTCCCCATCGGGCGAAAGGACTCGCCCGCCGTTGCGCAGGGCACTGCACAAGCCGTGGAGATGCCGGCCGGATACCTGCGCCGACTGACCTGGACACTGACCGACCCCCGCCGCCCGCAGCTCGCCACCCCCGGCGCCCTGACGCTCTCCCTGTCCGCCGAGGGCCTGAGGATCTGCTCCCACGACGTCGTCGAGGCGGCCGCCGGTCCCCGGGAGGCAGCCGGATGAGGCGGCTCCAGCAGAACCAGTGCCCCGGCCCGCCCGCCTCCCGGCTCGTGGCCATCTGGGTCCCCGACTGGCCCGTCGTCGCCCTCACCCTGGAGGCCCGCCGGCAGCGCCGCCACCCCCGCACACGCCACGCAGACCCCCACCTGACGGACCCGGCCACCGAACCCGTCGCCGTCGTCGGCGCTCGCGGAGTCCTCGCCGCCTCCGCCCCCGCCCGCAGCGCCGGTATCACCACCGGCATGCGACTGCGCACCGCCCGGTCCATCTGCCCCGGGCTCACCGTCCTACCTCCCCAGGAGGAACGCGAGGCCCGAGCCTTCGAAACCGTCATGGAGGCCATGACCTCCCTCCTGGCGGACCCCGTCGTGGCCCGCCCCGGACTGGCCCTGTCCGCAGCCGGAGGACCCGCTAGATGGGCCGGTGGAGAAGAACTCCTCGCCGCAGCCCTCGTCGAGGCCATCGCCCAGGAGGCCGACGTCGAGTGCCAAGTCGGCATCGCCGACTCCCTGTCCGGAGCCGTCCTGGCCGCCCGCCAGGGCATCATCGTCGAACCGGGACAGAGCCCGGACTTCCTCGCCCCCTGGCCCCTGGACGCCCTCCTGGCCTGCCTGCCCCTCAGACGCCTCAGACGCGACGCCCGTCCCCTGCTGGAGACCTTCACCCGACTCGGCCTGCGCACCCTGGAAGATCTGGCATCGCTGCCCCGAAAAGACATCGCAGCCCGCTTCGGTCCCCTGGGGGACAGACTCCACCGCCTGGCCGCCGGCACCCGCCACGAGACCCCCATCATGACCCGCCCGATCCAGGACATCGCCGTCACCTCTGCCCTGGACCCGCCCGTGGAACGCGTGGATACCGCGGCCTTCGCCGCCCGCCGCCTCGCCGAGACCCTGGCGGCCCGGCTCCTGTCCGAAGGGCTCGCCGTCGGACGCCTCGCCGTCGAGGCAGGCTGCGAGGACGGTGCCGAGCTGGCCCGCACCTGGATGCTGGAGACCACGCCCACCACCACAGAGCTCACCGACCGCGTGCGCTGGCAACTCGAAGGCTGGCTCTCCGGGCGCTCCGGGCACCCGCCCTCCTCCGGGCTAACCCACTTGAGCCTGACGGCCCTCGAACTGAGCCCCGCCACGGCCGCCCAGGCGGGACTATGGCAGGCACCCGGCCAGCAGGCCGCCGCCCTCGCCCGCCGCGCCGCCGAGCGCGTGGAGTCCCTCATCGGGGCCGGTGGCGTCCAGGTCCCCAGGATCGTTCCCGGACGGGACCCGCGCTCGCGGGTTCGACTGGTCCCCTGGGGAGAGGAGCGCGTGGACGAGCCCACTGGTAACGGCTCGGCTCCCTGGAGCGGAGCCCTGCCCGAGCCCTCGCCCGCCGTCGTTCTGACCCGACCGGTTCCCGTACGTCTCACCGACGCCCGGGGGCGCGAGCTCGGCGTCGACATCCACGGCCAGCTCGACGGCGTCCCCGGATTCCTGGCCATCGGCGACGGCGTGCACGACGCAGATGGTGTTGTTGACGATGGAGCCGGTGGTGCAGTCCGAAGGGAGTCCGTGCTCCTGTGGGCCGGCCCCTGGCCGGTCGACGAGGGCTGGTGGACTCCGCAGGGGCCCTCGCGCCGCGCCTACCTCCAAGTGGTCACCGACATCGGGCCGCCCCGTCTGCTGGTGCGCTCAGGCCGGTGGTGGCTCGATGCCGTGTACTCCTGATAGCGCGCCCGCAGGGACCTGGGCCGGGTGCCGTCGTCCCCGCAGCCACAGAAGCGCCAGCGTCACCAGGCACAGCCAGGCCAGCCCCAGGGACCAGCCGGCCAGGACGTCGGTCATCCAGTGGTAGCCCAAGTAGACGCGGGAGGCGCCCACCATGAGGATCGCCCCCACCGCTGCCAGGATCGCCAGTAACCGGTGCAGGATCGACGCAGTGGACATCAGGGCCATCCCCGCCAGCAGGCCCGCGAAGACGGCCGTGTTGAAGGAGTGCCCCGAGGGGAAGGAAGCGGTCGATGCGGATGGGCCCAGAAGAGTGTCGGTGGAGGGGCGCGAACGCCCGAAGAGCTCTTTGAGCACCACCGTCAGCAGACTGGAGCCGACCATCGTCGCAGTCAATACCAGAGCGCGCACGCGGTGCCCTCGCATGAAGAGGAGGACGGCGCAGATCGCGGTCAGGATCGTCAGCCCCGCGGTGGAGCCCAGGGCGGTGAACACCTGCATGATGGCGGTCAGAGCCGGATATCGCTCGTCTGCGGCCCAGGTGGTGACACTCTGGTCGTGAGGCGCCAGCCCCGTCCCATTGCTCGTGGTCAGGGCCAGCCAGGAGAAGACCGACAGCGTGATGACGGCGGTCATGGCCAGTGCGCCGGCACGCCTGGTGCGCCAAGTTCCTGGCAGGTGATCGAGTGAGAGCATGAGCGCGAGGCTAGCGGCGACGGCCAGGGCGAGGCTATGCGTAGACCATGGGGAGGCTGAGTGGTGTTGCCCGCGCTCAGACCGTTTGACGGGTAGCATCCGGCGCGAGTGTCCGCACCCAGGCCAGGAGGACCCGCGTGGCCAAGCTCTACTTCCGCTACGGCGCCATGAACTCAGGTAAGTCCACCGGGCTGCTTCAGACCGCCCACAACTACGAGGAGCGCGGGCAACGCGTCCTGCTCATCAAGGCAGTGGTCGACACCAAGGGGGAGGACCGCGTGGTCTCCCGGCTCGGTGTGTCACGTCGCGTCGACCTCCTTATCGACGCCGATGACGACCTGCGCGCTCTGGTGCGCGAGCGGGCCCTGGCCGGTGCGCAAGCCGTCTCGGAGGGGGATGGCGGTCGGCAGGAGGAGACGGTGTCTCTGCGCGAGGTCCTCGACTGCGTGCTCATCGACGAGGCCCAGTTCCTCTCGCCCCTTCAGGTGGACCAGCTCATGGAGATCGCGCTGGTCGACGATGTCCCCGTCCTGGCCTACGGGATCCGCACCGACTTCCGCGCTCTCAGCTTCCCCGGGTCGCGGAGACTGCTGGAGATCGCCCACTCCCTGGAGGAGCTGAAGACCATCTGCCGCTGCGGGCGCAAGGCCATCTTCAACGCCCGCAAGGTGGGGGAGTCCTTCGTCTTCGACGGCGACCAGGTGGCCATCGACTCCGGGGATATCACCTACGAGTCGCTGTGCGGCAAGTGCTACCTCGCCGCCGGCGGGAGGCTGCTCGGTCAGTAAGCCGAGGCTGCGGGACTGCGCTTGTATCGGCAGGAGTACAAGGCGGACCGAGGCGGGGTGCGCGAGGCGGGGTGCCGTCAGCTCCGAGGTTTTCCTTGTATTTAGGGTATTACAAGCATTATCGTGAGACTGTGAACGTCTCCTACGCGCTCATCGCAGACATCATCCGCTCGCGCGAGCTGCCCGATCGCAGGCGGGCTCAGCAGGTCATTTACGAGGCCCTGGGACGTGCCGCCGAAGGCCTGGCGCTGCCGCAGTCCCCGTACGCGACGGTCGGCGATGAGCTGCAGGCGGTCTCGGAGACTCTTGTCGAGGCGCTTGCTCTCACGCTGCGCATGCATCTGCTCCTGCCTGAAGGGCTCGGCCTGCGCTTCGGCATCGGCGCTGGAACGATCTCCGAGGTGGACGGCGCGGTGGGAGATGGTTCTGGCGGCGCGGCAGTGCGTCCTATCCAGGACGGTTCGGCGTGGTGGGCCGCGCGTGAGGCGATCGAGAGGGCCCACGCACTCCAGGATGAGGGCAGATCCTTCGTTCGCACCTGGCTGCGCATCCACCCGGATGCGGTCAGCGGATCAGGAGGGAAGCGTAGCGAGCGCGAGGGACTCGTCAATTCCGTGCTGATCCTGCGCGACCAGACAGTATTCCGTTTTCAGCCGCGTCAGCGCCGCATGATGGCCGGGCTCCTCATGGGGAAGACCCAGGTCGAGGTCGCCCGTCATGAGAAGGTGAGCCAGCAGGCCGTGTCTGAATTCGCTCGCGGTGTCGGTTCCTCTTTGCTGGAGGTCCAAAAAATCCTCGACCAGATGATCGGGGGAGACAAGGAAGGCATGCCCTCGTGACAGCGCTTCTTGTTCTTCTGCTCGCTGTCGCCTCCGTAGTCGACGGCTCCGCCTGGGTGAGAGGGAGGACGTCCCGGTCGCCCGCGAAGGCGAGACTGCTGGCAGGCGTGCTGGCCGTTGTTGCTTTTGGTGTCCTGATCGGGTGGCCGATCCTTCATCTTCATGGCAGCGGTATTATCCTCGGCATTCTGGTAGCAGTGGTGTGGTTGAGCAGCGCCCTTGTTCCTCAGCGCTGGTGGGGGAGGCTGAGGAGGCTCTGCCGGGCGGAGCGGGCCGGCGCCGAGGACGACGTAGATCGGGTGGTGCGGCTGGCGCGCCTCGCCCGTGCGGGTGTCCTCATTCTTGCGGTGGCATTCTGTGCCGTCGCCTCTCAGCCGCTCGGCTCCGGGGGCGCCAAGGTGATTGCCGCCGTCGGGGCCGTCATTTTGCTGACTGTTCCCGCCAATCGAGTCGTCTCCGACATTCTTGCTATCGCTCGTCAGTCCCCGCAGAAGAATGAACAACAGGGCAACCTGGGTGCGTCAATGCGCGGCGGTCGCTGGATCGGCCCACTTGAGCGCATTCTCATTGTTCTACTCGCCTCGGTTGAGGCATCAGCCGCGGTTGCCGCGATCGTAGCCGCCAAAGGCATCATCCGATTCCCTGAGATCAATCTGGATGTCAAAGAGGCCGACGGAGGGCAGAAGGCCGAGGAGTTCCTCATCGGCTCCTTCGCCTCCTGGATCCTGGCCGCTCTCAGTGCTGTTGTCGTTCACGTTTCCTGAGTCGAAGGGAGATGGACTGTTTGTGCACTCTGTATCGGCACCTGAGAAAGTCGAGCCTAGACAGTACCCATATAGTGCACTATGATGCACTATATGGATGTGAGTGCAGAGTCGTTGGCACATGTGATCGGTTCGCGGATCAAGCAGGAGCGCAGCAATAGACGTTGGACGCTTGATCAGCTCGCTGAGGTTGCCGCGGTGAGCCGGCGAATGCTCGTGAAGGTCGAGCAGGGCGCAGTCAATCCGAGCGTCGGCACGCTGCTGCGTCTCTCGGATGCGCTCGGTATCGGGCTCCCGGCGCTCGTGGAGCCTCCGACGCCACGTGCGGTCAAGCTCGTGCGCAGTGGCGAAGGGGCTCGGCTGTGGAGCGGCGACCACGGAGGGGCCGGTGTCCTCGTTGCGGGCACGCAGCCGCCGGATGTCGTCGAGTTGTGGGACTGGACCCTCAGTCCAGGAGACCGCCATGCGAGCGAAGCCCACACCTCCGGTACCCGCGAGCTGCTGCACGTCCAGACCGGATCGATCCTCGTCACGGTTGGTGACGATGCCTATGAGCTGCGCACCGGAGACGCACTGACGTTCTACGGAGACGTCGCCCACTCCTATGACAACTCCAACCAGGAGCCAGCACGGTTCTCACTCACGGTCTTCGAGCCGGGGGTCGGAGCCGTACGCGGAACGGAGCCCTCGAATGACTAACCCCATGAGCCCGAACGACTTCCTTGACGCCTGCACCATCGAACCGGCCGTGTTCGAGCTGCGTCCCGACTACCGCGCGCAGCTACTCGTCGTCGACGGCATCTCGGCAAGCCTGGGTGCGCGTGAAGGTGACGATGTCGCAGACGGCCTTATCCAGGCGGCGGAGGACCATGCCCGAACCCTGCTCGCCGAGTCCACGGTCGACAAGCTGCCGCATATCGCAGCCTGGCGTGAGGCCTACCGGGCGTTTGGAGCCAAGCCGCAGCGCACCCGCAACAGCCTCGAGGCCTTGACCCGTCGTGCGCAGAAGGGTCTGCCCCGGGTGAATGCACTCACCGACATCTACAACGCGATCTCGGTGCTGCATCAGATCCCGCTCGGCGGTGAGGACTTCGCCCTGTACGCGGGGCCAGCGCGCCTGATCCGCGCCACCGGCCAGGAGCGCTTCGACACCACTGCCGACGGCGAGGTCGTCGTCGAGCATCCCGATCCCGGGGAGGTCGTCTGGTGTGACGACGCCGGAGTGACATGTCGGCGCTGGAACTGGCGCCAGGCCCGTCGCACCGGCCTGAGCGAGGCCACCCGGACGGCCTTCTTCATTCTCGACGCTCTCGCCCCGGTCTCCGATACCGAGCTGAGTACTGCCACCGACGCCCTCACCCAGGCACTCGGTGTTCTTAGCGCCGGCGCGAGCATCTACCGACGAGTGATTGGTGCGCCGTGAAGCAGCCACGCCAGCAGAACGACTCCGCCGCGATCAGTTTTACCGGACTCAGCGCCTTCCCCCTCACGCCGCTTCGCGATGACGCCGTCGATGAGCGCGCCTTCGCCGGCCTCGTCGAACGGCTCACTGCAGCCGGGGTGGATTCCATCACCGCCTTGGGTTCGACCGGTTCCTATGCGTACCTCACGCCGGCCGAGCGTGCTCGGGTAGCCCGCATCGCCGTCGAGCACGCCGGAGCGACTCCAGTATTCGTCGGAGTCGGCGACCTGCGCACGTCGCGCGTCCTCGCCCATGTGGACAGCGCGCAGGAGGCCGGTGCGGCCGGTGTCCTGCTGGCCCCGATGACCTACCAGCCTCTTACCGACAACGACGTGTACGAGCTGTTCCGCATCGTCACCGAGCACACAGGCCTCCCGGTCATCGTCTACGACAACCCTGACACCACGCACTTCACGTTCACCCTGGAGCTTTACGCCCGTATCGCCGAGCTGCCCGGCGTCGTATCGATCAAGATCCCCGGTGTCCCCGCCGCCCCGGATACAGCACGCGAGCACGTCATGGCGGTTCGGGGCGCAATTCCCGAGCACGTCACCATCGGCGTGTCCGGCGATGCGTTGGCGGCCACCGGTCTGAATGCTGGCTGCGACGCCTGGTACTCGGTGATCGGAGGTACCCTCCCCGCGCCTGCGCTCTCGATCACCCGGGCCGCCCAGGCGGGCTGGGCCCAGGAGGCTGTCGCGGAGTCGCGGCGGCTTGCGCCATTGTGGGACCTGTTCGCCGAGCTCGGCGGGAGCCTGCGCGTGATTGCGGCGATCGCCGAGTACCTCGGCCTTGTTCCAGCGTCCTGCCTGCCGCTGCCGATCCGGGGTCTGAACAGCTCCCAGCGTGCTCGTGTTTCCGACGTGGTTGTCGAACTCGGTCTTGCTTGAGCACCGTAAGGGTCTCGGTGCACCGGACCGAGCGGCTTGGGCGCTGGCGCGGTACGTGTTCGCCGCTACACTCGTGCGCTCAGCTGATGGTGGTGCGGTGGTCGCCGTTGTGCTGCTTGCTCAAGTTTCCGGAAAGCCCGGATGGATGTCCGGCATACTGGGCGCATCGATAACCGCTCCACATCTGCTCGGCCCGCTCATCGCCCGCCGCCTTGACGCCGCTGATGATGGCAGAAGGGTTATCGCCGTTTCGGCGGTCGTGCACGGTTTGCTGCTCGGGACGGCTGGGTGGCTGCTGCCGGTGGCGCGGGTCATCGTCCCGACGGTCCTGCTGGTCGTCGCAGGCATGTTCGGTCCCATGCTCACCGGTGGAGTGAGCAGTCGGCTGCCGTCGATCGCGGGGCCGACGCAGAAGAGTCAGCGACGCGCACAAAGCTGGGACGTCGCCAGCTATGGCGTCAGCGGCACACTCGGGCCGGCTATCACCGCATGGATATCGGCCGCCGCTGGTCCGGTGGGAGCGGTTCTTGTCCTCGCGGCGTCGGCGATCATCGGAGCTGGAGCCGTTCTTGTGCTCCCGAGACAGACGTCAGTAGCCGATCCGGGGGAGGTGTCCTCGCCGGTACGTGTCTTGGTGACGATCTGGCGATCCGGTCCGCTGCGCCGCGCCCTGGGGCTGACGATCGTGGTTGCGTTCTCAGTTGCTGCACTGCCGATCTATGCCGTTGCCGTTGCTCCGAGCCTCGGTGGAGCTGCTCTGGCGGGGGTCCTGGTCGCCGGCTACGGGATCGGAGGTCTCGCCGGATCAGTTCTGCTGATGGTACGACCGTTTAAAGGAGATGCCGACAGACTCACGTCGGTCCTGTCCGGAGGAGTCGCTGCAGCGCTGGTCGTCGTGGTGCCGGCGTCGAACCTCATGCTGACGCTAGCGGCGTTCACTGTCGCCGGCGTTGCGAACTCCCTGTTCTTCGCCGCGACATTGGCTGCTCGTAGCGAATACTCGCCCTTCGAGTCGCGAGGGCAGGTGTTCATCTGGGTGGGAGCGCTGAAGATTGCGGCGGGAGCAGCTGGTACAGCAGCCGCTGGGGTGCTCGACGGCGGCGCGACCTGGCTTCCGGTCGCTGCTGCTGCGGTTCTGTCGGCCACAAGTTCACTGTGGTGCATCGCAGAGAGGCGTCGGGTCAGGAACCAGTCTTGATGGCCCGTTGGAGTGCCTTCGGCGGTTCCGTCGAGCTTCGGTTATTCGTTGCCGATGAGCCAGTTCCGGGGGCGGCTCGTCGTGTGGGGAGCGGGGCCCGCTGCTATGCTGTACGTATGTTCGAAAGCTGTGCGCTTGCCCGCGATCCAGTCGGTGATGGGCTATGAGGAGAGGCGGTTCAAGACCTCTTGCCTGCTGTCGGCCCGCCTGGGGATCTCGCGCACTTGGGTCGGGCAGATCGCCTACCAGTTGCCCGCCCAGGACGCTTCCAGTGATCGAGCCGAGGGTCAGCCCGAGGGCCGTGACTCGGATAAATCGGGATCGTTCCCTGCGATATCAACAAATTCTCGCGTTTCCCAAGATGACTCGGATATCGACGTCACGGTGGGTGCAAGCCCGGGGCGGTTGCTGCCTGATGGGGTGCCCCTGGAGGGTCTTCCGGGTGCTTGAGTGGCTTGGTCGGGTCGGTCAGTCCCTGGTGGGCGCCGTTGGCCACCGGCCACCTTCCCCTGCCCGAGAACATCCATGTCGATGTCCGGGTCCCCATCACCAGCCTGACCGGCCAGGCTCCGCCGGGAGACCCCGCCAGTGCTACGTCCCCGGCGGCCCGGTGTCGGCCAGTCCGAGTAGGCGGATCGGCCCGGACATCCTCAACCGCCGCAACCCGGCCCTCAACAACCAGCCCCCACCCTTCTAAACCCCCAAGTGTCACTTGACAGCATGACCAGCCGACACCGCTACGCCGAGCTGCACGCCCACTCCGCCTACTCCTTCCTGGACGGAGTCAACGAGCCCGATGACCTGGCCTCAGCCGCCGTCGAGATCGGGCTGGAAGCCCTCGCCCTCACCGATCACGACGGTGTTCCCGGCATCGTCAAGCACGCCCAGGCGGGTCGTGCTCACGGCCTGCCCACCATTCACGGCACCGAGCTCACCCTCGCCGACGGCTCCCACCTACCTGTCCTGGCTCGCAATCCTGTCGGCTACCACCGCCTGGTCTCGGCCATCTCCCAGCACAACCTGGACGCCGGAGAGCGCCGAGATCCCGCCCATGACCTGCCCGCTCTCGCCTCGGCCCTCCGCGCTGCCCCCACCGGCCAGACCGGGGGAGCAGCCGGAACCTGTCTCGTCCTCACCGGCACCGCCAACGGCCCCCTGCGCCGCGCCCTGGGCGACCCCCTCCGGCCAGGCACCTGGGACCTGGCTGCGGCGGGCGACTGCCTGGGGCGACTCACCGACCTTTTCGCCGCTCCCGACCGGGGTCGTCTATCCGGTACCAGCACCATGGCCGGCGGCCCACAGGTTGAGGGAGATGCCATCGTCGGCCTGGCCGTCGAGCTCACCCTGGACGGTGGTCCCACCGACGCCGCGCTCACTGAAGTCCTGACCCGGCTGGCCCACGACCACCGACTGCCCCTCGTGGCCACCGGCGCAGTGCGCTGCGCCCGACCCGCCGACGCCCGCCTCGCCGATGTCCTCACCGCAACCCGCTTGGTCACCGACCTGGAAGGAGCACGCGGGCACCTGCCCGCCATCGGCCGCTGGCTGCGGGGAGCCCAGGACATGGCCAGACTCCATCGCCGCAGCCCCGACGCCGTCGACCTGGCCGCAGACTTGGCCGCGGACCTCGCCTTCGATCTGTCCCTCATCGCCCCCGACCTGCCCGAGGCCGACGTCCCGGCCGGACACACGCCCGCCAGCTGGCTGCGCGAGCTCACCCGCCAAGGCGCCGTCCGCCGCTACGGCGCCCCGCAGGAGCACCCCCGTGCCTGGGAGGTGCTCAACCACGAGCTCGACGTCATCGAGTCCCTTGGGTTTCCCGGCTACTTCCTCATCGTGCACTCCATCGTCGAGTTCTGCAGACAGTCGGGAATCCTGTGCCAGGGGAGAGGATCCGCCGCCAACTCCGCAGTCTGCTACGCCCTGGGGATCACCGCCGTCGACGCCGTCCGGCACCAGATGCTCTTCGAACGGTTCCTGTCCCCGGGGCGAGCCGGCTACCCGGACATCGACCTCGACATCGAGGCCTGCCGCCGAGAAGAGGTCATCCAGCACGTCTACTCCCGCTACGGGCGAGACCGCGCCGCCCAGGTCGCCAACGTCATCTCCTACCGCCCCCGATCCGCCGTCCGCGATGCCGCCCGTGCCCTCGGCCACTCCGCCGGAGTACAGGACAGCTGGGCCAGGCAGATGGACCGGTGGACCACGGTGCGCCCCGGAGGACTGACAGGACAGGGCGACGAGGTCCCCGCGCCGGTCCTCGATATCGCCGAGAAGCTGCTGCGTCTGCCCCGCCACCTGGGAATTCACCCCGGAGGCATGGTCCTGTGCGGTCGCCCCGTCACCGAAGTCTGCCCGGTGCGCTGGGCCGCCATGGACAACCGCTCGGTCCTCCAATGGGACAAGGACGACTGCGCCGAAGCCGGCCTGGTCAAGTTCGATCTCCTCGGATTGGGCGAGCTCACCGCCCTGCGTCTGGCCTTTACCACCCTGGGCGAGCGCGGTCAGACCGTCCCCGACGTCGTCGAGGAAGGCGAGCTGCGCACCTCCCAGACCGGCCGCCCCTGGGGACTTCACACCCTTCCCGAGGAGGATCCGGCCGTCTACCGCCTGCTCACGGCCGCCGACACGGTCGGGGTCTTCCAGGTCGAATCACGCGCCCAGATGGCCACCCTGCCCCGCCTGCGGCCCAAAGAGTTCTACGACATCGTCGTCGAGGTCGCCCTCATCCGCCCCGGCCCCATCCAGGGCGACGCCGTCAACCCCTACATCCGCCGCAGGCTGAAGCGCGAGGAAGTCACCTACCTGCACGACTCTCTCAAACCCGCCCTGGCCAAGACCCTGGGCGTACCGCTCTTCCAGGAGCAGCTCATGCAGATCGCCGTCGACTCCGCGGGGTTCAGCCCCGCCGAGGCGGACACCCTGCGTCAGGCCATGGGGGCCAAGCGATCCATCGAACGCATGGAGGCCCTCCATGATCGGCTCATAGCCGGTATGAGGGGACGAGGAATCGATGAGATCACCGCTGAGAAGATCTATAGCAAGCTGAGATCCTTCGCCGAGTTCGGCTTCCCCGAGTCCCATGCCTTCTCCTTCGCCTACCTGGTCTACGCCTCGGCCTGGCTCAAGGTGCGCAAGCCCGAGGACTTCTACGCCGGAGTCCTCGCCGCCCAGCCCATGGGCTTCTGGTCCCCGCAGTCCCTCGTGGCCGACGCCCGCCGCCACGGTGTACGCATCCTTCCTGCAGACATCAATCACTCGCTGTCCCAGGCAACCGTCGAGCAGAAGGGCGAGCATCGGGTTGCCGAGCCTCCCGAGCAGTGGAGGACACTCACTCCCCATCCTGCCGCTTTGACTTCGCTCGACGTCCATGAGGACCTGGCGGTGCGCCTGGGGCTGGCCCCGATCAAAGGACTGGGGGAGCGGGCTGCGCAGGCCATCGTCGCCGAGCGCCGAGCCCACGGCCCCTACCGGGACCTGGCAGACCTTGCTCGACGCGTGAGCCTGAGCCGTCCCAATCTTGAGACGCTGGCCGCCTCGGGAGCCCTGGACAGTCTGGGGGTGGAGCGCCGTCGGGCGCTGTGGGCCGCCGGGGTCCTATCTGATGAGCACGGCCGACACCGTGGAACCTTCTACCAGGATCCGGGTGCATGGTTCCAACCCACGCTTCCGGGCACCATCGCAGGCGCCGTCGCCCCGGCCCTGCCGGCCATGACCAGTCGCGAGCAACAGGTGGCAGACCTGAGCCTGACCGGAGTGTCTACGTACGGCTCGCCTCTGACGCTGCTGCGCCCAGGGCTGAGCGCCGAGGGCGTGCTGACCACCGCCGACCTCTCTGATCAGGACCACGGGCGCCGGGTCCGGGTCGCGGGCGTTGTCACCCACCGGCAGCGGCCCCACACCGCCTCTGGCATGATCTTTCTCAACCTGGAGGACGAGACCGGTCTGCTCAACGTTGTTTGCCGAGCCGGCATGTGGCGCCGCTACCGCAGTATCGGCAGGCGCGCCGGTGCTCTCATCGTGCGTGGCACGGTGGAGAGGGGAGACGGGGTCATCGCCCTTATGGCCGAGCACCTCCAGGCCCTCCCCGGCGTTCCCGTCACCGGCAGCCGGGACTGGTGCTGACCGCCGAGGCTCTCATTCCTTGCGGGAGGAGTACGCGGGCAGCTCACCGGTGACCGGGGCGTCCTTGATGTGCAGTTCGGAATAGACGGACCAGACGACGCCGATCAGCGGGACCGCGACGATCGCCCCGAGCAGGCCGGAGGCGTAGGTTCCCAGGGCGACGCCGATAATCACCACCACCGGATGCAGAGAGACCTGACGGCCCATGATGAGGGGCTGGAGAATGTGCCCCTCGATCTGGCCGATGCCCGCTACCCCCACGCCGACGACGATCATGGTGACGGGGCCTCCGGACGCCAGAGCCACCACCATGGCGACGAGCATTGCCAGAGGAGCGCCGATGATCGGGATGAAGGCGCCGATGAACACGAGCACCGCCAGGGGTGCCGCCAACGGAATTCCCACCAACTGCAGGAAGATCCCGGCCATGATGGCGTCGGACAGCGCCACCAGCACGGTGCCGCGTGCGTACCCGGCGAAGGTGTACCAGCCGGCGCCCGCAGCCCGGTGGGTCGACTCGCGCATCGTGGCGGGCAGCTCGTTGAGGAACCAGCGCCACATCTTCCCGCCGGAGGCGAGGAAGAAGATCGTCACGAACAGCGCCAGGGCCAGGACCGTGAGCACATCGACGACGGCACTCGCGTTGGAGAGCACCTCCGAGGCAAGGGAGGGGGCGTTGGACTGCAGATAGTGTTGTCCCTGGCGCAACCAGACCTGGAGCTGGTGATAGACCTGCTGCTGCGTCAGGTGCAGCGGTCCGTGCTCCAGGAAGTCCATGATCGTGTCGAGGCCGTCACTGAACTGGGAGGCCAGCGAGTTCCACTGACTGGTGACCGACGTAACCACGTAGGTGACCAGTCCGGCGATCGCGCCGATGGTGGTCAGCAGGGCGAGGAAGGTCGCCGGGTAGCGGGGCATGATCCTGGCGAAGAGGTTGACCATCGGTTGGAGGATCGAGGTGAACACCAGCGCCATGAACAGGCCTATGAACACCGGGATTACCTGCGAGGTGGCATAGAAGACGAGGCCGATCACGATAATGATGCCGAGCCCCAGCCATGCCCCCATGCCGCCCCGCACCAGCCATGCGGGAAGGGAATCCATGACCGAGGAGCGGGTCGTCACCGTCTCGGGGAAGGAGACTGACGGCGCCACTCGGACATGGGTGGTGGACACCGGGGGAGTGGTCGGGCTCGTGGTCGTCTCCCCACCCGAGTCGGACTCCCAGTGCAGCTGGTAGTCGCGGCCCGCCTGCCTGCGCCTCTCCGCCCAGTCGATCCCCCGATCCAGTGCCGTGCGGGCATTTCTGAGCCGCCCGAGAAGGCCGCTGCTGCTCAGAAGCTCTCGAGACGATTTCTTTTCGGAACCGGATGCTTGAGACGCCTGAACAGAGTCGACGTTCTCAGAGGACGGGGAAGCCTGAACAGGTGCGTCTTCTGACGGGGTCTCTGACGGAGAGCTGGTTGTTGCCATGGGATGAACGTTCAGTCCTTCGCTGGTCATCGGGCTGACGAAACACGCACAGCCTACTAGCGTGGCCCCATGACCGCCCCGAATATCAGCAATCCGACTTACTTCGCCGCCGCGAGCCCGGTGCGCCTACCACGCGCCGCCGCGCTCGGGCCGGGGCTGGGAGGCCAACCGCGCCTGCTCGTCGATGCCCCTGCCGGGGCAGCGGAGATATATCTTCACGGGGCCACTGTGACCTCCTGGACGCCGAGCGGCGGCTCGGAGGTAATCTTCACCTCGCGGCAGGCGGTCTTCAACGGCTCCACCGCGATTCGCGGGGGAATCCCCCTGTGCTTGCCGGAGTTCGGCGTCGGCATCAACGGCGACGCCGTACCGAAGCACGGCTGGGCGCGCATCGCCCCCTGGCAGCTGCGGACGGTCACCGGTACCGACGACGGCGGGGTCCGCGCTCTTCTGAGCGTCAGCCGCGACCACTTGACGGCGCTTTACGAGGTCGAGGTCGGCCAGACCCTGCGCCTAGGGCTAAGCCTGCGCAACGATGGGGCCGAGCCTCGCACGGTGGAGGCCGCTGCTCACACCTATCTATCGGTTCACGATGTCACTGCCAGCATCATCAGCGGGCTTGCCGGCTCCTCCTACAATGACAATCTGGCTCGCAGCTCGCAGGAGGCTCGTCGGATCCAGGAAGGCGACGTGAAAATCTCCGGACCCGTGGATCGCATCTACGACTCCTCCGAACCAGTGGCGGTGACCGACCCCGGGCATCGGCGCACGATCCGCATCGACAAGCGCAACGCCCCTTCCACGATCGTGTGGAACCCATGGTCCACCTACAGCGCTCCGCTGCCGGATATGGCCGACGACGAGTTCCCGACCATGGTCTGCGTCGAGAGCGGAGCGGTGCGTGAGAACGCGCCCACCATCGATCCCGGGACGAGCTGGGCCATGCAGGTGACCCTCAGCGTCGAGAACCACCGGATGTGATGGGAAGCACTTGGAAGTGGTTTGGTGGCCCGGGCGGCCGTCATGCTAAGTTTCTCTGCGTCGCCGGGGCGGGTCTCCGGTGGTGCCGCTGAGAGGCGGAGGAGACAACACAAGTCCGAGTGGCGGAATAGGTAGACGCGCTAGCTTGAGGTGCTAGTGCCTTATTAAACGGGCGTGGGGGTTCAAGTCCCCCCTCGGACACCACCAGCACATGATCCCCGGAACCTTGAGGTTCCGGGGATCACGTCGTTTCGCTTTCGCGAGGAGGTCGGGTCAGCTCCACTCGGGACGGTAGAGGTCGGGGCGGGACTCCATGCAGAAGAAGACCAGGAGCACGATCGAGCCACCGGGGATGAAGGAGATGAAGAGCCAGAGCCCGGACTTGCCGTTGTCGTGCAGGCGACGTACTGCCAGGGCGAGAGTCGGGATGATGATCGCCAGCCCGTAGAGCCCGAGCAGAGCGCTCACGAGCATGGCGAAAACGCCTGTGGACTCTCCGGAGGAGTCGGAGGACAGTGTGAGGGCTCCACCGAGCAGCATCACCATGTAGAGACCGAAGGTGACGAGGGTGTTGAAGAGGTAGACGTACCAGAACTCGGAGCGTGAGGCGTAGCCGCGGAACTGGGCGTAGCGCTGGAAGAAGCGCTTAACGGCGTCTCCGAAGCCCGCGCCGGGCAGGGGGGCGATGTCGGGTGTCAGGGCCGGCGCGCCGAACTGTCCGAACTGGTTGGGGGCGCCGTAGGGGGCGGGACCGCCGCCATAGGGAGCCTGGCCGCCATAGGGAGCCTGACCGCCGTAAGGTGGCTGATCGCCGTAGGGGGCGGGGCCGCTTCCGTAGGACATGAATCCTCCAAGTGAGACTGAGAGACGCTGGAAAGCGATGCATCCGTGGCGTCTTGAGGGAAATACCGAGCCAGGCCTGGGACAGCGTGGCGGAGGCAGCCTAGAGGTAGGAGCCCTTCCCTGTCATCTTGATGGCGTGTGCCGATGTGAGGAGAACTTCCCCTTGCGTCCCCGGCATCTCTTGGTGGTATGGGCTCCGTGTCGCAACAGGGCTGATTAATACGTGATCCCCAGAACCTCGAGGTTCTGGGGATCACGCTGTTCGTGAGAAGGCGGAGGTCAACTCCACTCGGGGCGGTAGAGGTCCGGACGAGACTCTGAAGCAAGGAGAACCAACAGCCAGATCGGTCCGACGATCGGCACGAACCCGATGAAGAACCAGGCTCCTGACTTTCCAGTGTCGTGCAGGCGGCGTACCAAGACCGACAGACTCGGAAGAAGAATCGCGAGACTGTAGAGCGATGAGACGCCGGACATCATGAGGACACCGGTCGAATACACGGGCTCTGTCTGGAGTTCGCCGTTCTGGGCCGCTTCGATGGCGGCATTCATAGCGGTGAGCATCGGAATCACGGTGAAGAGACTCAGGACGAAGCTGATGATGGCATTCAGCAACCATGGCCACCAGTATTCCGAACGGGAGGCGTAGCCGCGGAACTGGGCGTAGCGCTGGAAGAAGCGCTTGACGGCCTCGCCGAAGCCTGCGCCCGGGAGTGGAGCGATGTCGGGGCTCAGGGCGGGTGCTCCGAACTGTTGGGGGGCGCCGTAGGGTGCCTGGCCGGCAGGGTATGGGGTGGGTCCGCTTCCGTAAGACATTCATCCTCCATGTGAGACGAGGTCGGGGAATCGTGGGTGTTACGTGCAAGAGCCAACAACTCTTGTGTCGCAAGGACGTTCTGCCAGAGCCAGCCTAGGCGCCCGGCGTCGTCGACGCCATCCCTTTGTCCACTTTTCTCATGGGTGATACTTCCCCTTGTGACTCTTCGGTAGCCTGGGCCGATGCGCCCCGCCATCCCGTTGATCAGCCGTCTCAGGCCGCGGCGCAGTCCTGAGCTGCTGCGTGCCCGAGCCGGGGTCTACCTGGTCTTCCTGGCCAACGGTCTGGGATTCGCCAACCTGGTTCCACGCTTTCCGGAGATCGTGGCTCATCTGGGCCTGAGCAAGGCGGCTTTCGGTCAGGCCGTGGCCGCGGCCAGTGTCGGAGCTCTCGTGGCAGGACTGGCGGCGTCCTGGCTCATCGCTCGTCTGACCTCGGCGAAGGTTGCCAGCCTGGGCATGCTCGTGGTGGCACTGGCTCTCCTTGGTGCCGGTCTGGCCCGCTCATGGATCGCCCTGGCGGCCTGCCTCCTGGTGGTAGGTGGGACAGACGCCATCGTCGATGTCGCGCAGAATGCTCACGGCCTGCGGGTCCAGCGCCGCTGGGGCGCCTCTATCGTGACGAGCTTCCACGCCTCCTGGTCGTTGGGTGCTGTGTTGGGAGCGGCCATGGGGCAGGCCATGGCCGGGGCCGGTGTGGGACCGGGGACCCATATGACGGTCACGGCGGTGGTACTGCTGGTCATCTCGGTGGGGCCCTTGCTCGCGGGCTGGTTCCTACCCGGTCATGATGCTGCTGAGCGCGCCCTCGATCAGGCCGAGGACTCCCAGGACTCCCATGAGGCGCCTGTAACGGTTCCACCGCGTCCCTCCCTGCCGGTGACGATCCTGGTCCTCAGCATCGTCGGGCTGCTATGCGCCGCCTCCATGCTTCCCGAGGACGTCGCCATGAACTGGTCCTCCTTGCTCCTGTCCGCGCAGGGCGCCACAGCCGGCCGCGTGGGGCTGGGACTGGTGGCGCTCCAGGGGACGATGATCGTGGGGCGCCTGGTGGGGGACCGCATCATCGACGCCGTCGGTCAACGAGCGGTCATCGCCTGGGGCGGCGCTCTGGTGACACTCGGGATGGGGCTCGCACTCGTGGTCTCCTCGGTTCCCGGAACACTGATCGGGATGGCCGTTTCCGGGGCCGGCTGCGCCGTCGCCGTTCCCGTGACCTACTCCGCGGCCGACGACGTCGAAGGGCTCCCTGCCGGGCTGGGCCTGACGATCGTGTCCTGGCTCGCCCGGCTCACAGGCCTTTTGGCGCCGCCGGTTGTCGGCTGGCTCGCCGATGATCACGGACTGTGGGTAGCACTGGCCTACGGTCTGCTGGGAGGTCTCATCATGGTCACCTGCTGGCCGGTCCTACGCCGCCGGACTGTGGAGGCGTCCGTCGGGTGATCTGAACGGCGCTGCAGCATGCAAGACCCTCAGTCAGTCTTAGGCAAGCCCGGCTCGACGGCGCAGCTCGCTGTCCTTCTGCCGTATCCAGCGCCCGCCGATCACAACGGTTGCGAGTGCCGCAGCGATGACGGTCAGTGCAAGGACCGAGTTCAATATCAGAGTGTGGGTTCGAGTCTCCTCCGAAGAGACGCTGGTCGTGAACATTGTCTGAGTCAGTATTGTGGAGGAAATTATTGCGAGGACTGCAACGAGCATTTCGACTAAGAAAACGATCGCTGCAAGGTTCCAGTAGTGCTCGCGCCGACGCGCATCGCACCACGCGGGCAGGGAGGGGGCATCAACATCCTCCCAGCTGATCTCTCGCGGCTCTTCCTCCCCAGGCATCGTGCTGGGATAAGAGATGATGAGACGGTCGCACCGCTTGGAGGAAAGGGAGATGATGACGCCGAAAATGCTGACGCCGAAGAGTAGAGGGGTGAGCGTGAACTGCCCAGAGGCAAGGAATAACGTGAAGATCAAGATGCCGACGATCAAGAATACCGAAGCGAAGACGGTCAATCCGGCGAGGGTCCGACGGCCCTGCCTCACGCGCCTGGCGACGTCGTAGGCATCCGGCCACGGAGGCCCCATGCGTCCATCGCGGGTGACTCCTCGCGCGCTGGAGGCTCCGTTCGGGTGGGTGATGAGATCCCGGCGCAGTCCCGCCTCGATATCCAAGGGGCGTGATGAGCCGGGCTCCTGCCCGGCCAGTTGGGTGAGGGCCTGACGTAACAGCCCCCACTGCTCCTCGGCCACGAACTTTGGTGTGCGTAGCACCCATGCGGCACGAGCGCTGACGACAAATATTGCTAATAGTATGGCGATGATGATCGCAGGGATGATAAGAAGAACTATGTTCAGGTGATCAAACGAGGCGCTTGATGCTGTGCGCGAGGTGATTTCAAATAACCCGGGGATAAGGAGAAAATACAGTCCGAACCCTGCCAGTCCTAATGTGGCGATGGCTTGCAAGAGCCGCATCACTGCGTCCACGCTGATCTGCGTGGACAGGGGTGCGGTGCCCGGCTCATAAGTGTCGATGGTGCTTTTGACGGTTTGACGAACTTGCTGCTCACTCACTGCATTTGCTGGAACGGTCAGGCGTTCTTTGACGAGGGTGAGCGTTGTCGGCGATCCCAGACCGGACTCATAGGTCGGAGTGTGATGCTCCACGTGGGTGCCATCAGTCGAGTCGAGTCTGCTAGTCGTGTGAATGCTCTCCACCCGGGCCGGAACTCTCTGCTCGATCGTGATGACGTCGCCCCGCCCGCGCACATGCACCGAGGGCAGCATCCAGCGCGGGATCGCAGGGCCGTAGCGTCGTCTCGCAGATGCAGGTAGCGTGCTCACGTGATCTCTTCTCCTAGGGGAGTGTTGCCCTCGAGCATAGGCCCCTGAAATGACCTGGGAAAGGATTTTGGGGAGCTCATCAAGAGTGAGGAAGGGGGAAGCGCTAGCATCGCCTCCCATGGATCCCTTTGAGATGACCGTGGCCGCTGACGCTGATCTGCCTGCTCTCGTCCTGTCGACTCCGACCGGGGAGGACATCGACCGCATCGCGGAGATCTGCCGGGAGACCGACATCCAGGAGTGGACCCTCGTCCCCCGCGGCTACCAGCGCAGTGACGCGCAGTTCTTCGTCAAGCAGATCGTGGCCAACGGCTGGAGAGAGGGCCGCGAGCTCACCTGGGCGGTGCGTGAAGTCGGCGACGACGACGCATCGTCGACCCTGGTGGGCATGCTCGGTGTGTCTCTGAGCGGTCCGGAAGACGCTCGGACGGGAGAGATCGGCTACTGGCTCACTGCGGCTGCGCAAGGGCGCGGCACTATGACTCGCGCCGTCGCCGCCCTCATCGATACTGCCTTCGCTCTGGACGGTCCTCTGAACCTGTCTGCACTGCGGTGGCGTTGCGCCATCCATGACTCAGACCGAGGCCCGGTGCCCAACTGGGCCTCCTGGAAAGTGGCCTGGTCGCTCGGCTTCCAACGGGAGGGGCGAGTGCGTCGTCTTCTGCTCAATGATGGAGCGCTCCGTGACGGCTGGATCGCCACCCTGCTGCCCGATGATCCACGTAGGCCGCAAGCCCCCTGGGATGGTCCTGTCGACGCCGATGGTGTTGCTCCCCTCGTGGCGCACGACGGCGTCGGAGAGCGTGAGGGGGACGATCCCGAGGCGCTTGTGCGCCGCTTCCACCACATCTACGGACTTCCCGTCCAGACCGACGGCGCCCGCCTCGAGCGCGAGAGCCTGAGCATGCGTATGAGCCTCATCGCCGAGGAGTTCGCCGAGCTCGTCGGCGCCGTCTACGGGCAAGCGGCCCGCACTGAGGTCGAATCGGGCTACCGCCGCGCCGTGGTCGCCGACGATGGCGCTCGTGACACCGTCGAGGCTGCCGACGCCCTGGCTGACCTCATCTACGTCATCTACGGCATGGCCCTGGAGACAGGAATCGACCTGGCGGCCGTGCTCGCCGAGGTGCAGCGCTCCAACATGTCCAAGCTGGGCGCCGACGGAAAGCCGATCTACCGCGAGGACGGCAAGGTCCTCAAAGGTCCGGGCTACTTCGCGCCGGACGTGGCCGAAGTGCTGCGTCATCGCCGTCTGCGCTGAGAAGCTGAGAACAAACCACCGTCACAGCCATAACTTTACTACACGTATAGTAAAGTTATGGCCATGACTCGTACCCCCGGACTTCGCGCCTGGGCGGCCCTGGCCGTCCTGACTCTTGCCGTCACTCTGCTGGCCATCGACTCCACGGTGCTGGCGCTGGTGATCCCCTCACTGAGCGCGGACCTGAGCCCAACAGCTAGCCAGTTGCTGTGGATCGGCGACATCTACTCCTTCACCCTGGCCGGTCTCCTGGTCACCATGGGCAATGTCGCCGACCGCATCGGTCGACGGCGTCTCCTGCTCCTCGGGACCCTCGGCTTCGGCGCGGCCAGCATCATGGCGGCTTTCGCGCCCAGCGCAGGAGCCCTCATCGCCGCACGAGCCCTGCTGGGCGTCGGCGGCGCCACGATCATGCCCTCCACCCTCTCCCTGATCCGCAACATCTTCCCCGACGCCCGCCACCGCACCACTGCGATCGCAATCTGGTCGGCTGGCAGCTCCGGCGGCATGGCGCTGGGCCCGCTGGTCGGTGGGATTCTGCTCGAGCACTTCTGGTGGGGCAGCGTCTTCCTCATCAACGTTCCCGTCATGACTATTGTCATCATCGCCGGTCTGTGGCTCCTGCCGGAGTCCAAGAACGACCATAGCGCCCCGGTGGACCTGGTCTCCGCAATCCTGTCGGTCCTGGCCATCGTGCCGATCACCTACGCCGTCAAGTCCTTCGCCCACGACGGCCTTACCGTCATCGCAGTAGCAGCACTGGTGGGCGGCCTCGTCGGCGGATGGCTGTTCCTCAGGCGTCAACGCACGCTGGCCACGCCGCTGATCGACGTCGAGCTCTTCAGACGACCCGCATTCACCTGGGCGATTGCGGCCACTGTCCTGGCGATCTTCGCGCTGTCCGGCCTCCTCTACTTCTTCTCCCAGTACCTCCAGCTCGTTCGGGGCTTCTCCACGCTCCGAGCGGGACTGACCGAGCTGCCCGCATCGCTGGCCTCCATCGTCGTTGTCGCAGTCGTGGGTGCGGTGGTGCGCCGACTTGGCAACGGTCGGGCGCTCGGAAGCGGCCTGCTCATGGCCGCGGTGGGACTGATTGTGGTTGCTCTGGGGGAGTCCTACGGTGGAATCGTTGTGATCTGCGTCGGCCTGCTCATCATCGGCGCCGGTATCGGCATGGCCTTCACGGTCTCCACCGGGGCGGTCCTGGGATCGGTGCCGGCGGATCGGGCCGGAGCGGCCTCCGCCATCTCCGAAACCGGACTCGAGCTCGGCGTAGCCCTGGGGATCGCGGTGCTTGGTACGATCCAGGACGTCGGCTACCGGTGTCTGCTCGGGCAGGCCCCTTCCGGTCTTCCAGTCCGGGTGGTCGATGCCGCTGAGCAGTCCCTGGCCACTCTGTCAGGCGTCATCGACCGGACCGATCCCGGGCAGGCTCGGCTGCTGGCCCAGACCCAGACGGCCTTCACCTACGCCATGCAGGCTACCGCCGTCATAGCCGCCGTGATCCTCCTGGTCGCGGGCGTCATGGCCGCGCGTCATGTTCCGGCCACCAGTGATGACGAGTGAGGAGACCCCATGAGAACCTCGAACCGGGACCGCATCATCACCGGGGCACTCGAGCTCGCACACCGTGACGGGTTCGACACGCTCACCTTCGACGCCCTGGCCGAGCACGTCGGATTGACTCGTGGCGGCATCATCTACCACTTCCGCACCAAGGCCGAGCTCCTGGAGGGAATTGCGAGCGCCTTCCAGGAGCGATGGCGGGCCGAGGCACTGGAGGCACTGGGCAAGCCGCTGGACGAGGCGAGCCGCGCCGAACGCATCGATGCCCTGACACGCTCCGTCGTCGACGGCGAGATCCTCCCCGGCGAGGTCAGCTTCGTGCTCTCGGCCACGCCGGAGGCGGAGATGCTCAAGGACGCCTGGAACGCGCTGCGCCGTGAGTGGGTGGGGGAGATTTCCGAGCTGACCTCGATGCAACGCGTGGCGCTGCTGGCGGTGGATGGATGGTGGGCCAACCGCGCCGTTGACAGTGACAGCCAGGACCCTGACGATCCCGAGATCGTCGAGCTCATTGTGTCCCTGGCGGCAGGAAACGTGCCTGACCAGGTACGTGATAGATCCTTCGGTAAGGACTAATGACCCACAAACCCCTGCTTGTTGTACTTGAGAAGCCTCCGGCTCATGGCACGATGGGCCCATGAGCGAGACCACCGACGGCACCGACCTCCCGGAGTCGAACGTCTTCGCCAAGCCATGGCCGCTCGACCTTGGCCTGCCCGGCTTCACGGCCGTGGACCACGCCGACATCGAACCGGCCATCCGTGCCGGGATGGCTGCGGAGCGCCAGGAGTGGGAGGCGATCGCCACCAACGAGGCCGAACCCACGATCGCCAACACCGTCGATGCCCTGGAGCGATCCGGGGAACTGCTGGAGCGAGCGCTGACGGTGTTGGACGCCCTGACCTCCGCCACCGACTGCCCGGACCTCGATGAGCTCGAGGAGGCGCTCGCTCCCGAGCTGGCGGAGCACTCCGACGCCTACCACCTCGACTCGCGTCTCTATCGGCGTTTCAAGACCCTTGACGACCTCGTCGCGGCCGCACCCGACGGCGAGGACGCACGTGACACCGACAACGCCGTCATCGACGCCGAGACCGCCCGTCTCATCCGTCTGACCGTCGAGGAGTTCGAGCGCAACGGCGTCGGCCTGGACGAGTCCGACACAGATGCCCTCAAGGCGATCAACGCCCGCGTCAACGCGCTCAAGATGCGTTTCTCCGTCCTGGCCACCGAGGCCATGCATGCCGCTGAGGTCGCCAACATCACGGTCCCGCCCTCCCTGGCCACCACCCGCCCCCACAGCGCCAGACGCGCCCTTCTGGAAAGGTCCATGAGTCGAGGGTTGGGTAAGCAGGACGACGCCGGCGACACCCGGGGCATCGTCCTGGAGCTCGCGGCGCTGCGTGCCGAACGGGCCGCCCTCCTGGGCTACCCGCACCACGCCGCCCTCGTGGCCGCGGAGTCGGCCGCACGAACCACTGAGGCGGTGTCCGAGATGCTGGCCCGCCTCACCCCGCCCGCCATGGCCAATGCCCGACGCGACGCCCAGGTCTACGCCGCCCGCATGGACAGTGACCCCCAGACCCAGGCGGGGGAGACCTTCGGCCCCGCCGACTGGCCCCTCTACGAAACCGCAGAGCGCAAGGACCGCTTCGGTGTCGACGACGAAATTCTGGCCCCCTACCTGGAGCTGTGGAGTGTCGTCACCGAGGGCGTCTTCTACGCCGCCAACCGTCTCTACGGCATCACCTTCCACGAGCGCGAGGACCTGGCCGAGCACATGTACGCCCCAGGCGTACGGGTCTGGGAGGTGCGCGACGGTGAGGAATCGGAGGCGCCGGTTCTAGGGCTCTTCGTCGGTGACTACTACGCCCGAGCCGGTAAGTCCGGGGGCGCCTGGATGGACAGCCTCGTCACCGGCTCGGCGCTCGCCGGCCGCAGGCCAGTGGTCATCAACTGCTGCAATATCGAGCAGCCCACCTCCGGCCCGGCCCTGCTGACCTGGGACGAGGTCATCACCTGTTTCCACGAGTTCGGACATGCCCTGCACGCCCTGCTCTCCGAGGCCCGCTACCCCTCGGCCTTCGGGACCGCCGTGCCTCGGGACGTCGTCGAGTTCCCCAGCCAGCTCAACGAGAAATGGGCCCTTCACCCTGAGGTGCTGTCCAGCTACGCACGGCATGTGGACACCGGCGAGCCCCTGCCGGCCGAGCTGGCCGAGCAGCTGCGCGGCCAAGGCACCTTCGGGCAGGGTTACGCCACCACGGAGTACCTGGGAGCAGCCCTGCTCGACCAGGCCTGGCACACACTGGCCCCCGCCGAGGTGCCACATGATGTTGCCGAGGTGGAGGGGTTCGAGCACCACGCCCTGGCCGAGGCCGGGATCAACGACACGCTCGTGCCCCCGCGTTACCGCACCACCTACTTCTCCCACATTTTCGCCGGCGGCTACAGCGCGGCCTACTACGCCTACATCTGGAGCGAGGTCATGGATGCCGACGCCATCGAGTGGTTCACCACCGATGGTGCGATCAACGGCGACCTCGGCCTGAACCGCCAGGCCGGGGAGTCCTTCCGCCGTGAGTTCCTCGCCCGTGGCGACTCCCGAGACCCGCTGGTCTCCTACCGCGCCTTCACCGGGCGCGAACCCAGCATCCTGCCCCTTCTCAAACGCCGCGGACTCACCTGACGGGCGCGGTCCGCCTCCTCACTCTCATCATTGGAAGGAACACAATATGGCTCGCGTCACCATCGTCGGCGGTGGATACGGCGGTATCACCGTCGCCAAGGCCCTCGACGACGTCGCCGAGGTCACCCTCGTGGAGCAGAAGGACACCTTCGTCAGCCATGCCGCAGCGCTGCGGGCGGCGGTCGACCGGGACTGGGCGGAGAAGATTTTCCTGCCCTACGACCGGCTCCTAACCAACGGGCGCGTCGTCCACGGAACGGCGCTGGCCGTGCGCGGAACCACCGTCGAGGTCTCCGGGCACGGGCCGATCGAGGCCGACTATCTGGTACTGGCCACCGGGACCGCCTACCCCTTCCCGGCCAAGCACATGGAGTCCTCATCCATCATCGCCAAGGCCCGCATCGAACGGGTTCACGCCAACCTCGAGCAGTCCTCGCGGGTGCTCATCGTGGGGGCCGGGGCAGTCGGCATCGAGCTGGCCGGGGAGATCACCTCGGCGTTCCCGGGCATCAAGGTGACGATGCTGGAGGCCGCCGAGAGGATCCTGCCCGCCGGCGACTACAAGCCTGAGATCCGCGAGGCCATCTCCGACCAACTGGTCCAGCGCGGGGTGGAGATCGTCACCGGCGATTCCCTCAGCTTCCTGCCCCCGATCGACGTCGGTGTGCTCTCGCCCTTCCGAGTCACCACCCAGGGAGGACGCCTTCTGGAGGCGGACATGTGGTTCCGCGCCTACGGCTCGGCGGCTGCCACCGGATTCCTCAGTGAGGACTATGACGAGGTCCGCCACTACGACGGAACGATACGCGTTGACGAGTACCTGCGCGTGATGGACCACCCCGGGGTCTGGGCAATCGGCGACATCACCGACGTGCGCGAGTCCAAGCGAGCCGACGCCGCTCGGGCGCATGCCCGAGTCGTCGCCAGTAACATCGCCGACCTCATCGCGGGTCGGGAGCCCAGCACGACCTACACGCCCGGAACTGAGCGGATCATCCTGCCCCTCGGCCCTCACGGCGGCGCCTCCCAGATTCTGCGTGACGGCGTGCGCATCGTCGTCGGGCCCGAGGAGACCAGTAGGATCAAGGGGGAGGATCTCTTCCTGGGCTTCATTCGCCAGGAGCTGGGAGTCGACCAGGACTCATGACGGCGGTGCGACGCGAGCCGCCATAGTGGCTCGCTTGTGCACCGGGCGG